>Ga0316195_10001677_pt1 | contig 10115 bp, 10 predicted proteins | sample Phised1_MG_FD_204937 | JGI IMG/M metagenome (GOLD analysis project Ga0316195, IMG submission 204937) | Coastal sediment microbial communities from Maine, United States - Phippsburg sediment 1 | ecosystem: Environmental > Aquatic > Marine > Coastal > Sediment | place: USA: Maine | collected...
GCGCCCCTGCTTTTTGACGCCGGTGCCGAGAGGCGAGTTGATCTGGTCCTGGTGGTGGTTGTCGATCAGGCCAACCAGCTGTCGAGACTGCTGCAGCGTGACAAACTCAGTGAATCCGCGGCGAGGCAGCGCATCGCTGCCCAATGGCCTCAGGCTGACAAGATCCAGAAGGCCGATTTCGTCATTGATAATTCCGGATCGTTGTCGCAGACCCGTGCCACAGTAGGCGCTCTTTATCATTATCTCACCCGCACAATTGTCCCTGGGTTATCAAGCTCTTGCACAAAACGGACGGCTTGAACGAACATAGCCTCGCGGCAGGGGTTGTCTTCCCGGGTCAGTACGTGGGGCACGTCGGGTCCGTACCGCGCGTGAATTTTGACTGCACTGCCCAGCGCATCGACAAGTTGGCGACCACTTGCGATCTCCACTGTTTGATCCCCCTCGCCATTGAAAGCCAGCACCGGACAGCGGATACGCGCCAGCTGGCGTTGTAGCGATCGTGTCAGCTGGTTGATCTGGTGGATACCGGCAACCGGTCTACGGCTGTAGTAGTGGCTGATGATCCCATCTTCATCAGTTTTTTCGTGGTAAGGATAAATCCATCGCAGCCATCCGGCATAAGGGGCGAGTCGATGCAACAGGCGCAGGTAAGGAGAAAACAGGACTAGGCCCTGCAACGGGGTCATTTCCGCGGTGGCCAGCAACAGCAGGCAGCCGGTACTCATCCCCATACCGTAAACTGACTGAAAATCCTTGTTCAGGAGTTGGTGCCCATCGAGTACGGCTTGTGACCACTCTGTCCAGCGCCGCCCGGCGAGATCTTGCGGAGATGTGCCATGTCCGGGCAGGCGCACCGCCAGACTGGCGATCCCTGCCTCGGCAAGGACGTTCGCCAAGAGCCGCATTTCCCAAGGCGTCGCACTAAAACCATGGACCAGCAACGCAGCGATTTTTGCTCCCGGCGGGCAGAGCATAAAGGGCAGATCGTCCGGGTTGGTAACTCCTTGCTGACCAGCTTCGCGACGGAGCGTCCGGCAGCCAGGGTGCGTCTCTGAGCAGTCGAAAATACTGTTTTCAGGCATCATTGGTAAAATCTTAAGTGCCTTGATTCATTAAGGATATCATGAGTAAAGGATATCATTGTGTCACTGCGTGTCAATCCGCCAGGGGAGTACGGAGCCGGGCTGCCTACGAAAAAGCCCCTGCACAAGGGCAGGGGCTTCGAGTAAGAATATGGACGTGTTTTTACTTATGATAGCCGAGCCGGGTTGACAGTTCTTCGGAGGCCTGCAGGACAAGCGGCACCAGTTCCTTGGCGATGCGCTCTTCACTGAGGCGCATGGTCGGGCCAGAGATGCTGATCGAACCGACGATCCGGCGTGTATAGTCGCGGATCGGCGCAGCAACGCAGTGAACGCCCAGGTCCAGCTCTTCCTTGTCGATGGCGTACCCCTGCTCGGCGACCTTTAGCAACTCTTCCTTGAGGGCCTTGCGGTTTTTTATCGTTGTTTCCGTATAGGTCCTGAAATCTTCGTTTGGCAGGATCTCGCTGATCTCATCCTCTGACATGTGCGCCAGGTAGACTTTTCCGGCGGCCGTGCAGTAGGACGGCAGGCGTGACCCGACCCTGGAAACGACACGCACCGTCATGTCGGTTTCTACCGTGTCAAGGTAAACTACGTGGCCTTCTTTGAAGATGGCGACGTAGCAAGTTTCGTTGCAATCGGCAACCATCTTTTCAAGAATCGGTTTCGCCTGGCGCAACAGCCCCATCTGCTTAATGAAGGTTTGACCGAGTTCAAGAGCCTTGAGCCCGAGACGGTAGTTCTCCGTGGCCTTGTTCTGTTCTATATAGCCGCGGGACTCAAGGGTAGCCAAGAGGCGAAAGACGTTATTCTTGTGCAATTTAAGGCGCTTGCTGAGTTCTGTGACGCCGAGCTCATCCACATCGTCATGAAACTGCTCAAGCAGGTCTAGGGCGTGCGATACCGCCTGTATGATATATTCGGATTTTTCTTTCCTGGCCATTGTTTGAAAATCCTTAATTGGAAATTAATAAGACAGAAATTTATTTAAGGGTCATTTTCTATCCAAACCAGCGTAAACTGTCAAGCCAGAATGGAATTTTTTGTGATAAATGGCTTTACGCTATAATTGCTTTTATTCTTTTCTTGCCATTTACTCATTGAATTTTAAAATAGTGTTTTATAGAAGTCAAACAGATAAGTTTCTTTTCTTGAATATGTGCAGCAGTTGACACGTCGCAGGGCGGCGGGTAAATTCAGTCTAATGAACCTTGGGAGACTTCGGCATGTTGACACTGAGCAAGAAAATTATCGTTGCCATCGACGGTTCACCTCAATCCGATAAAGCGGCCGAAGAAGCTGTTCGACTGGCCTCAATTTCTGGAGCAAAATTCAAAAGTCGGCTTTATGCGGTAATGGTTTTGCCGAGCATGAAAACGCCATCTTTTACCGATTTTTTCCCGGACAAACCTGCTACCGAAATGCCTGGCTGGCAGGAAAAGCGCGACCGTCTCTTCTACGTAGTTGAAAAAGCTGCTTCTGAAGCCGATGTCCAGTTCGAATCGCTGGTCGTGTACGGTGATCCCGCTGAGGAACTGATGCTCATGGCGGAGGAGAAAGGGTGTGACGTGATTGTGGTCGGTTCTTCCGGTAAGGGACGCATGAAACGCACGCTGTTAGGCAGCGTGTCGACGAAAATTTCTCTCCACGCCCACTGCTCGGTTTATATCGTGCGCTGATTGTCGGCTCTTGTGTCGCCGGGTTTCCCGCGGCCAAACCTTCTGGGCCACCGAATGCAGAGCCCGTACTTGATTGCAACGCTCTCTTTAACACCTCTCTTCAGGGCACCCCCGCTGACGTATGTATAATAAAATGTTCCTGCTAATTTCGTCCTGTCATTCTCCTGTTCAAAAAAACGTTCAAGACCTGACTGCAACATCACTTGTGCGGGGTTTAAGATGCCTGGTTTCCTGGCACAGGTATGAGAAGATTTCGCGCAATGTTTCCTTGATCATGTTCGGCTCTTTAGGGAATTCATAAGGGGAGAGTTCCAGCACCAGAGTGTGGTCGTATTCGGTTTCCTGAAGGTGGTTGAGAAAACGGGTCAAGGGGAGAGCGCCATGGCCTGGCAGGAGATGCTCACGGCCGTTGCCATAGTCGGAGAAGTGAATGTTGCGCATCCTGCCAGAATCGTAAAACTCATGAAAATCGCTGAGAAAGTCTGTATGCATCGAGCCGCAGTGAGCGGTGTCAAAGGTCAGGTAAAGATTGCGCTCCTCCATGAAGCGGACCATGCTGTCGATCTTTGACAGCAGGTAGGGGTTCATCTTGAACTGTGGCAGACAGGGCATGTTTTCCATGGTAATGAGGACGCCGTTCTGACCGATCTCGGACTGAAAGTCCTTGATATTCTTCAGCCACATCCAGAACTTGAATTCGAAAGAGAGCCAGTTGGGCGGGTGAAAGTTGATCAGAGGAACCTCGGCTGCCAGCGCCAGATCGGCACAGCGCTTCAGCTGGTCACTCTTATTCCCCCAGCCGTCAATCTCAAAGAAGGGGGCGTGAAGGGAGTAAACCGGGAGAATGCTTTGCAGTTCCTGCAGGTGTCCGAGGTATTGCGACCCGGCAAAGTCATGGTTGATGATAATTTCCATGCCGTCGAAACCGACATCCCTGGCCATTTCAAAGACCTGGGTCGGTGGTAAGGTGAAAAGACTTCCTGCGGATAAGATCAACTTCATGTATAAATTCGTCAGCTAATAAAACGCCATTTTAGTTGTTTGCAGGTTACCGTAAGGCTGACACGGAGGTCAACGTCGAGACGCGGCTGCTGCCACACTCATGGACTGTGGACTTTTTCGACCAGGAAGCGTCGCAAGTGATCCGGTGGAGGCGGTGTCAGGCGTGACACGATGATTATGGTGAGAATAACCACCGGCGCACCGATCAGGGCTGAAGACGTGGGTGGCAGCACCGCACGCAGGCTCGGCAGGAGATGCCCGAACAGGATTGGTGCAAAGGTAATGACTGTGCCAACCAGCATGCCGGCGATGGCGCCGTACTTGTTGGCCCGGTCCCACCAGATGCCAAGCAGAAAAACCGGAAAGAGGGTGTTGCCGGCCAGTGCAAAGGCGACCGCGGTGATCTGTGCGATCATGCCGGGCGGGTTGACCGCGATCACCAGCACAAGCAACGCCAGGACCAACAGGGCTCCCTTGGCGACCAGCAACAGGTGACGCTCGCTGGCCTTGGGGTTGATCAGGCGGTAATAGATATCGTAGGAGATCGCACCCGCGCCCGTGACTAGAAGCCCGGTAATGGTGCTGATGGCGGCGAGAATCCCGCCTATGGCCAGCACGCTGACCAGGATTTCGTTGAGGCCGACCCATTCGGCGGTCTTGATGACGATAATATCGGCCATGGCCTGTGCGGCAACCGGATCGAGTTCGGTCCCTGAACTTGCCAGCCAGGAGCGGGCAAAGGCCCCGAATGCCGGTGCGCTCCAGTAGAGCAGACCGATAAAGAACAGCCCCCAGACGACCCCCCAGCGGGCATCACGATTATTCGGCACCGTGTAGAACCGTGAGAGGACATGGGGCAGCCCGGCGGTGCCAACCATCAGGGTGAAGCAGAGAGCAATCCACTCGTAGGGCGTACCGAAAGTCCAGGGGTACAGGTAGTCGATCGAGACCTTGGCAGGCAGGTCACGCAGGGCGCTGCCGTAACTGAACTGGGGCACCAGCCAGTTGTAGCCGAGCTTTTTGGCAATCATCATCAACGGAATCACGAAAGAGAGGATCAGAAGCAGGTAGTGCATCTGCTGGTTGCGCGATGCTTTCAGGGCACCGGCGATCATCAGGAAGAGCAGCGTCACCACTGTGCCGAACACCAGGGCCTCGGTATAGTCGATGCCGAGCATCCAGGCGAACACCATGCCGATTCCCTTATACTGGGCTACACAGTAGATCAGTGAGATGATGATGGCGATGATGGCAGAAAAGACCCGCGCGACCGAAGAATCGTAGCGTGCCTCGACGAAATCGGGTGCGGTGTACTTGCCAAACCGGCGGATCTGGCTGCCCATCAGCACCAGCAGCAGGACATAGCCGCCCGTCCAGCCAAGAATGTAAGCGAAGGCGAAGTAGCCGTGCAGGAAAAATACTCCGGCTATACCGAGAAATGACGCGGCGCTCATCCAGTTCGACGCGATGGCGGCGCCGATCCTGGCATGGCCGATCGAACGGACCTGGATGCCGTAGCCACCCTTGTCGTGCCGTCGGGTCAGCAGGCCGATGAGCACAGACAAGATAAGTACACAGCCGAGCAGGAAAAATGGCGTGAATTTAACTGATTGCTCCATGATTGCCACCTTCCTAGCGCCGCCTGCGGTAACTGGACGTCAGCCAGTCGATCAGGACATTGAAGAAAAAACAGAGAAAGATGAACCAGAGGATCAGGAATTGCCCGCTAAACCAGAAATAGGCCGGGATGCCGAATATGTAGGGCACTTCGGCCAAGGTGTTGACCGGATCTTTGTGGGTGATGGCCAAGTGGATCGGTATGCCGAAGGTCATGATCGCCCAGGCGGCCAGCGTGATCCAGATGATCGTGACCTCTTTGCGCATGAACCCGGGCCGGGGGTGGAAGAAATTGATGCGCAGATCTTCTCTGCTTGGCGGGGCTGGTTCGGTGGGTGGCAACATGGCCTTCTCCTCCTGTGGACAACGACTAACAATCCGTAGCAAGGTTCCAAAGCGTGCGGAAATGCCGCTCTCTCGGCGTGGCGAGACTCCTTGGCTCAAGTTAATGCAAGCGGGCTGCCAACTTCAGGTAATTATCCCAGTTTTCATAACTTCAGCAAGCACTGTGGTCGCGAAACTGCCTTTCGGTAACGAAAAACTGAGTAGAAGGTCATCACCGTCCATGCGGCATTCTGGCGATGCGATCGGCACCCGCAAGGGGCGGCGCTCGCCTTCCATGGCCAACCCTCCGGACAGGTTGAATGCCTCGAGGGTGAGCTTCACCTTGTCGAGCAGGCTCTGTTCGAGCAGGCCGGCCTGTCCCTCGGCAAGCTTTATTTTGTAACCGAACAGGGGTGCCGTTGGGCTGACCTCGAAGGCGTCGGCACGCGGCTGTTCAGCCGTCGGATCTTTGACCAGGAAGCAGGCTCCGTTGCTGTGCTTATACGCCAGATCGCCGGGCCAGAGTCTTTCCAGAGAACCCAGGCGCATGTCGACCAGGCGGTCAAAGAGGCTTGACTGGTAGGCTGAAAGATAGAGCCTTAGCAGCTTGCGGGGCATGGCGCCGACGGCCTGCTGCGGACTCTTGCCGGCCCTGATCATCTCGAGCAGCTGCCGCTCCGGCCTACAGTGGCGGGGCAGCTTAGCGATTGCCGTAGCCAGGTCTGCGCTGCGGTAGGCTGCGGCGGCCTGCTGCCAGCCTGGATGGTTGATATTGGCTGGGTCGCCGATAATTGCATCGACGGCACTGTTGAAATCACCGTGCAAAATCGCCCCGCCAATCTGGTGTGAATTACCCAGGGCGCCGTAGCGCTGCTCGCCAAAGCGATTAGGCACACCAAGATCCTCGAGAACGCCGAGGATCGCGTCGGCACGTTGCCGTGCTGCTGGTTCAGGTTGATGAACGCGAATCCGGAAGCGGTTGCCGGCCAAATGACCTGGGCGCAGTTTGTTGCGATGCAAAACTGCCGAGAGGATGGTTACCCCGGGGATTTGCAGCCCCTTGACGTCCTCGGGCCGGCATAATGGCACGGACACTGTCTGCCGGGTGATCGCCCGGGCGTCCTTGAGGCCGGCATAACCGAGGTCGCGTTCGTTGCAGTTGAGGGCGGCGGCGAGTTCCCGCAGGAGATCATAGGTTGTCAGGCCGCACTTCTCGACGTGCAGGTAAAGGTGATCGCCTTCACCGCAGGGCTCGTACAGGGGCAGCTCGTCAACCTGGAAATCCTCTGGTTTTTGGCGAATGCTGCCTCCTGTCCCCGGCAGCTGCGAGGTCAGGAATTCAGCCATTTTCAGCCTTTTGCCAATCGATGCGAAAGCCGCGCTGGACCGTCGGGGAGGGCAGTTGGTCACGACAGACCGCTGCATCGCGCCGCTGGTGAACGAAATGGATGTGCTGGCCCCGGTCGAGAAAACGCTGCATGTATTTGGAGATCGGATAGTCGGGTAGGGCCTGCGCCCAGTCTGTTTGCAGCATGTTACGGTAACCGGTCAGGTCGCGGAACTGTCCGGCGACGTCCGCCGCGTAATCATCGAAATCGGTACTGAAAAAGAAGTCGCCATCCGGGACCAGGTAGTGGGCCATGACGACAAGAAAGTCACGGTTGACCAGGCGTCTGCGCCGATGTCGCTTCTTCGGCCAGGGATCAGGGCAGTTGATGTAGATGGCGGCAAGACTCTCGTGCTGCAGTCCCTTGTCCAGCAACCAGCGTGCTTCGACGCGCATGACGCGGACGTTCTGAACGCCGGCTTCGTCGATTTTGGCGCAGGTTCTCAGGCACCCCTTGTTGTAGATATCGATGGCGAGAAAATTCATGTCCGGCTGGCGGAGGGCCTGTTCGAGGACGAAGTGGCCGGTGCCGCAGCCAATCTCCAGCGCCAGCGGCCTGGAGTTGCCAAAGATTGCCTGTAAATTTAGAGGGTTATCTAAAGTACTGTCGGCAATAAAGTTGGGCGAAGTGTTCGGGATGATGCGTTGAGTCATCTGTTCATCCAATGGGACTGAGTAAAAAGCTAACGCAAAGACGAAATGTTTAGGGAGGCCGCTAGTTTGAAGTCCCACCAAGTGATGGTTCCGGTTTGATGAAGACGACCAGCGCGTCGACCTCCGCCGCAGTAAGGTTGCTGAAGTCCTCGATTCTGCCTTTGCCGTGACGGTGCTCAGGATTGATAAGCTGGAGGCGGATCTCCGTGCGGGAGAGCGTGGCGCGCATCGCTTCGAAGCTAGGCGCTGCCGTTCCTCCGTGTGCTTCCAGGGCGTGACAGGCTTTGCACCCCTGGGAGTTGATCAGCTTGCGCGCCTGGCCGTCATCTATTGCCGGGCTGCCAAACGCCATAACCGACAGGCTCAGCACAGTGATGACAGCGGTGACCAGCAATGTGCGCTTCATCTTGTCTCCTTGGCCATCTTCTCGAGAAGGTTTGCACAGCATAGCGAAAATTATCTTCCGCGCCAAGTGTGGAAACCGGGAAAGAGCTTGAAAACATCTCTCGGCACAAGTAATCTAAATCAGTTATGCTGGCCGGTACGAAAAGACACGTTCTTGAACTTGTTTAAGGGGTTTTCCTATGTTGATAGTTATGCATCATACGGCAACGGATGAACAGGTCCAGGCGGTTACCGATGCTGTGGTTGCCATGGGGCTTATTGCCGAGCCCATCCCCGGCAGTTTGCGCACGGCCATCGGCGTCCTTGGCAACCAGGGCTACGTTGATGACACGACGATCCGCGAACTTCCCGGGGTGCGCGAAGTCATCCACGTCAGCAAACCCTACAAGTTGGTTTCTCGTGACTTTCATCCCGAATCCTCGGTGGTCGAAGCCGGCGGCGTCAAGTTCGGCGATGGCCAGCCGCCGGTGTTGATCGCCGGCCCTTGCACGGTGGAGAGCGAGGCCCAGATGCTGGCTGCTGCGCGCTTGGTCAAGGAAAACGGTGCCCAGATGCTGCGTGGAGGTGCGTTCAAGCCGCGCACCGGGCCACACAGCTTTCAGGGGCTTGGGATCGAGGGTTTGAAATACCTGCGCCAGGCCGGAGATGCTGAGGGGTTACCGGTAATTACCGAGGTCATGCGCATCGAACAGCTGGAAATCATCTGCCGCTATGCGGATGTCCTGCAGGTCGGTGCCCGCAATATGCAGAACTTCGATCTGCTCAAAGAGGTTGGCAAGACCGGTCACCCGGTCCTGCTCAAGCGCGGCATGAGTGCCACCATCGAGGAATTTCTCTCCGCAGCCGAATATATCCTCGCTGAAGGCAATCCCAATGTCATCCTCTGCGAGCGAGGCATCCGGACTTTCGAACGAACCACCCGCAACACTTTGGACCTGAGCATTGTTCCCCTGATCCGTGAAATGAGCCACCTGCCGATCGTGGTCGATCCCAGTCACGCGACCGGACGGCGCAGCCTGGTCGGGCCGATGGCTAAGGCGGCGATCGTGGTCGGTGCCCACGGGGTCATGGTCGAAGTCCATCCGGATCCGGATCGGGCCCTGTGCGACGGTGCGCAGAGTCTCACTCCTGAAGGTTTCGCCAAGTTGGTCGCCGAACTCAAACGATTGCAGAGCTTTCTGGACTCTGTGTGAGGAGCGGGTTGCCGAGATCGAATACGGTAATCTCCGGGCGACAGAGGAACCTTAAGGGCAGAACGCTGGTACCAACCCCACGACTGACATACAGGGGAATCCGGTGCTGGCTGACCTGGTAGAAGCCGGACACGAAACGGCCGGAATAACGCGGCAGGTAAAACGGCGGCAGGTACGGCAGATGGACCTGGCCGCCGTGCGTGTGTCCGCTCAGGATCAGGCTGATCCGTTCATTGAGCTGTTCATGGGCAAAGGCCGGAACGTGAGATAATAACAGGTTGATGTGACGCGGGTCGAGGTTCTGCTGCAGCTGGTGCAGATGATCTGTCGACGAGGGATAGTCCAGGCCGAGAATGGAGAGGGTGCGGCCATTGATCTCCAAGTCGGCGCGCTCGTTGATCAGTAGCTTCACCCCGACCCCGGCAAAATGCCGACGCAGGTTCTCCCCTTCCAGGCGTGACCAGTATTCCCAGTTGCCCTGTACAGCGTAGATTCCGTGAGCCGCCTTCAGTTCCCGGAGGAAGCTTAAGACCCCGCGAATGTTGCGCTCTTCTTCGAGGTAGTCGCCGGTCAAGATGATCAGGTCCGGTTGCAGTGCCGCAACCTGATTGGCGACCTTGGTGAAGTAACTGTTGAAGCTGCTCAGGTGGAGATCGCTGACCTGAACCAGGCGGACCCGCCCGCCAGGATGTTCGGAGGGCAGGCCGTGGCGCTCCACCTGCAGTGCCTGCGGCTCATACCAGGCGGTGTCGGCGGCCAGGACGCC
>Ga0316195_10001678_pt1 | contig 10113 bp, 7 predicted proteins | sample Phised1_MG_FD_204937 | JGI IMG/M metagenome (GOLD analysis project Ga0316195, IMG submission 204937) | Coastal sediment microbial communities from Maine, United States - Phippsburg sediment 1 | ecosystem: Environmental > Aquatic > Marine > Coastal > Sediment | place: USA: Maine | collected...
CACGATGCCTGATCGGTGCGCATACTCGAGTGCCTCGGTAATGGGCAATGCAGTTTTTACAATGGTATTCCAGCCGGCGCCGCGCAACTCTGCCAGGCTCTGCCCGACAAGCAATTGCATGGAAATGAAGTGCCAGCCATCTAGATGGTGGCGCTCGTAGACACGCACGATATTCGGGTGCCGCAGATTGCATGCCTTCGCGCACTCAGCTTCTAACAGATCGACAAAACCGGAGTGCTTCGCAAGATCTGCGGCCAGAAATTTCAGCGCGACATCCTCGCCCTTGCCGGGATCGGTTGCGCGCCATACCTGCCCCATCGCACCCTGGCCCAGCAAGCCGACCAGTCTGAAGCGCGCGCCCAGCGTCAGGCCTTCCGCAAGCTCTGTAGTTGTCATGGAAGAAGAATTCAATCGCGCGATAGCACGGGCACAGGGTCGTCGTCCACGCCAGGCTGCGGCAGATCCGTGCCCAACACGCCACCGGTTTCCGTCGCATAGATTTCGCGCAGTATGCGACGCCACTCCTGGTATTTCTGTTCCGCCGAGCCGGTCAGGCGGCGCGTCTGCCCTTCGACTTCCACAACCAGCGGTTGCGCCTCGGCATCAAATGATTCGCCCAGCTCGCGGATCGAATCCTTGTGGACGTCGGCTTCCGTAGATAAACCAAAGCCGCTCTTCAGGCCCTCGAAGCCACCGAGCACAGCCGTCATGGTTATCGCGTCGTTACTGCCGCCGCTGCCTTCATAAGCGATGGCACCGAGTATCGCTGCCGCACCCAGCAGCTGGCGCAACCGCGCCGAGCGCTTGATCTCCTGGTATCGGAGGGTTTCTTCGCGGGACATCTTGCGCCAGTCCTCATAAGGCACGGACAAATCGTAGTAAAGCCCCGCGTAGTATTCGTTGAGGGAATCCACCAGCGCATATTCGCGCTCGCGCACCGCATCGAGCCGGGCCATCATCGGATCACCCGTTGCCGGCAGCCGAACGATTTCGTATTTGTTCTTCTTGTCTTTTTCGAGGTAACCGTTGAACGCAACCGGGACCAGATCTGCGGCATAACGCAGGTTGGCTATTTCGCGGATGCGTTGAAACTCTTCCGCATCCAGCTTTTCACGCGCCTCTAGCAGATCGTTGGCAATTTCGTTGTATATCGTCTGGTAGGGATCCTGGGTCTGATCGCGGTATTGCGAATAGGCCTTCGCGGGGACCTGCGTCTTGTACTCACGGTTCAGCCATTCGCGGCCCGATGCATCCCACGCGCCAACCCGCAGTTTGACGTCGTAACCATCAGACTGCTCGATACGCCCCCAGACCAGGACATCCACTGCATCGGTCGCTTCCGGAACGACCCAGACTGAACCCCAGTAGCCGGTTCGCTCCAGCGTACCCTTGAGGTGATAGGGCATGTAACGTGCCTCGGCGCGACGCACTTCCGGAAACACCGACTCCTTTTCCTGTTTCTCGACACTCGCGGGTATGCCCGGATCGAAAATCATGATGCCGACATCGAGCAGTGCCGGTGCCGGAACTTCCGTCGTCGCGGTCTGGAGATCGACCTCATCGTACTCGATGGTTCGCGAAACCGAGCAACCCTGCAGCAACAGAACAACTGTTGCAGACATGCATGCAGCAAGGCGCAGAACTGTTTTTGTCATGTTGCTAATTTATTTGATCCCCGTGTGCTTGCGGTATTCATCCCAAAGTTTCTCGGCGGCTTCCGGGTTGCTTTCCTGCATCGATATCGCCGCTTCGCGGATCTGCCGGCCGACCACATCATCGCCGCTACCGTCCACCGGAATATCATCGGGCAGTTTCACAGCCGGTTTGCCCTCGCTACCCGACTCTGCAGCCGCGCCGCTGCCCGGCTGACCAGCCTTGCCGACGCTGCCTGTGGCGCCGGGATCACCGGCACCCGGCACTCTCCCCGCACCCGGCTGACCGCTGCCGCTGCTGCCGGTGCCGGCTGCACCCGGCGGCCCTGCCGTGCCCTGCATGCCGTCGCCACCGGGTCCGCTATTGTCGTCAAAATCGGGCCGGCCGCCGGCGCCGTTTGCAACGGCGTCCGCGTCACCCTGCTCGCGCCGGCTCGCCGCTTTCGCGGAGCCGCCGCCGCTGGCCGCGATAATTTCACGCTCGCCTTCCATGGTGCCGTCAAATTCGCCGAGCGATTTGTTAAAGACAGCATCCAGGTCGCCTGCCCCGGTGCCGGTACCTGTCGGTATGCCGGGCATGCCCCCGGCGGGCATCGAACCCGCGCTGCCGCTGCCGGCAGACGCCGCCGAACCTGAACCGGGACTATTGTTACCGGCAGTCGTTGCGGACCCCGCTGAACCCGCGCTGCCGCTGCTGCCGGCAGTCGCAGCCGAACCGGCATCGCCGGATCCGCCGGCGGCTCCCGGGCTGCCTGCACTACCGGCGGATTTTGCGGAAGCACTGCCGCGGGTCGACGCGGACGAATCGGCAGACCCGTCTGAACCCGGGGAACCCGCCGATCCGGACTGGCTAGCAGAACCTGCGCCCGCCGCAGCGGAGGGACCGGCGGAACCAGGTGAACTGGCAGAACCGGTCGTCCCGGAGGAACTCGCGGAACCGGCAGCGCCTGATGCGCCTGCCGGGCTGGCCGAGCCGGACGAACCGGACGATCCTGCCGAACCCGACGAACCGGACGAACTCGCACTGCCGGACGATGTCGATGACCCTGACGATCCTGCCGAACCCGCACTGCCGGACGATGCAGACGAACCGGACGCGCTGCCGGACGAAGCAGGCGGCGTTCCCGAAGAACTGTTGCTTTCGGGTTTGGTGAGTGGATCTGAGCCGCAGCCGGCAAGGGCAACGGCAAACAGCATGGTCTGTAGATAAATGGCTAAACGCTGCATACTCGAGTCACCCTGGCTGTCGAGCCCAACATGCGCGACGGGCTGGTATTATAGCCCGACGGACAGGCAGGCCAGACTGTCCCGTTTTGAGGCAGCCACCGCCGCGGAAGTTCAATCCCGGTAACCGCCTGCTCGCCGTTTCTGTCTGCATACCGGTTAATATGCCATCCCGCTTGATGCGCCGGGGGTTTATTCCGCACAATCGGCGCCTTGCCGCGCAAATCGGATTCCTCAGCACCAGCGAATACGGCTCCAGTCGGCAAAACGCTCTCCCTTACTACTAACCAGGACCCGGACTACTGATGCAAGACAACCTTGGCACCAAGCTTGGCTATATCTGGCTCAAACCGGGTATCAGTCGCCTCAACGGCTGGACTCTTCTGTATGTAATGTTCGTCAGCATCGGCCTGCTGGTTTTCCTGAACTTTCAGCAGCCTTATGTCCTGGAAGTAATGCTCGGCATCCCCGGCAGCGAACACGGCCGCGTTGTGGCGCAAATGGCCCTGGTGCACGAAATTGTGCTGATTTCCCTCGTCGGTCCCGCCGGCGCACTGGCCGATCGCATCGGGCGACGCAAGGTCCTCGCCGCCGGCTACATGGTGCTCGGCGCCGGCTACATGGCCTATCCGTTTGCGACGTCGGTTATGGAACTGACGTTTTTCAGGGGCATTTTTGCCGCCGGCGCTGCAGCAATCATTTCCACTTTCACGACGGTACTGACCGACTATCCTCAGGAACAGTCGCGCGGCAAGCTCGTGGCCCTCGGCTCGATGCTGAACGGTCTCGGCCTGACGATACTGGCCGGTGCCGGCGGGCAGGTCATTCGTCTGCTGACGGAAAGCGGCATCGATCCCGTCGTGGCCGGACGCATGGCGATCACAGGCGTCGGCATGATGGGCTTCGTGTCAGCCGTCGTCGTCATGATCGGCCTGCGGGGTGAGACGTTGCGCATCGAACATCAGCGCATCCCCATCGTGCGCCTGCTCCGCGAAGGCATGGCGGCGGCCCGCAACCCGCGCATTGCCATCGCCTATGTCAGCGCACTGGTGTCGCGGGGCGACAATGTCGTCATCGGCATGTACCTCTCGCTCTGGGCGCAACAGGCAGGCAAGACCATTGGACTTTCGCCCGGCGACGCGCAGGGCAAGGCAGGCATCATGGTCGCCATCGTGTCGGCGAGTCCGCTGCTGGTGGCTCCCCTGTTCGGCATACTGAACGATCGCCTGAACCGCCTGAACTTCCTGATCTTTGCGCTGGCGCTGTCCGTTTTTGGTTACCTCGGTTTCGGGATGCTCGCGAGCCCGATCGACGGCTGGGCCATACCCTTCGGCATCGTGATGGGCTGCGGGCAAGTGGCCGCGATCATCGCCAGCCAGACCCTCATTGGTCAGGAAGCCGATCCGCGCATCGTGGGTTCGACGCTCGGAATCTTCAACTTTTTCGGCTCGGTCGGCACACTGCTGAGCGGCGTGATCGGCGGCTACCTGTTTGACAAGTGGACCAACGGCGGACCGTTCCTGATGATGGGCATCGCCAGCGCAGCACTGATGGCTGCGGCGATGGTCGTCCGCAGTCGCGAAACCTGAAGTCGCGGGCCCATTATCCCGGCTGCAATTCTGCTAGCATTTGGCCTGCGGGGAGGACAGAAACCGCTGTGGCCTCGCCATTCGCCCATACAAACGATAACAGGAGCGTGCATATACAATGGCTCTCGCAGATGCTCTCGCCGAATTGCAGGCGCAGGTAGGCAAAGAAATCCACGTCAGCGACTGGCTGGAAATTACGCAGGACATGGTCAATGCCTTCGGCAAGGCAACCGGCGACATGCAATGGATTCACACCAATCCGGAGCGTGCAAAAAAAGAATCCCCCTATGGCGGCACGATCGCGCACGGCTATTTCACGCTGTCGCTCTATCCGCAATTGCGCAACCTTGTCGACGAGTCGCGGCCCATTTTTCCGGGCGTCAAAAACGTCATCAACTACGGGCTTAACAAGCTGCGTTTCCCCGCCGCCGTGCCGGTGGGCAGCCGTATCCGGGCGCGTTGCGAGTTGCTGGCGGCCAGTGAAGTCAAAGGCAGCATCGAGGTGGTCGAGAAATACACGGTCGAGGTCGAAGGCCAGGCCAGGCCGGCATGTATCGCAGAAGCGATCATGCGGCTTTACTACTGACGCCGGAAAAGTTTGTCATGGCTGACAACGATCACCTGCTGATAGAAGTCGATGCGGATGTGCTGCGCCTGACCATCAACCGTCCGGACAAACGCAATGCCCTGAGCCTCGGCTTGCTCAAGGACCTTGGCGCCGCATTGCATGCGCACCGGCTCACGCCACTGAAGTGTGCGGTGTTGACCGGCGCAGGCGACCGCTGCTTTGCTGCCGGCGGCGACCTCAAAGAACTCGATGCAATACGCACTACGCTGGAAGCGCGCCGGATGGCAGAGCTTGGCCATGATGCGCTGGATGAAATCCGCTACTTCCCGGTGCCCGTGATCGGCGCCATCAATGGCCTCGCACTCGGCGGCGGTGCAGAACTGGCGATGGCCTGCGACATTCGTATCGCCGCAGGGCATGCGGACCTTGGCCTGATCCAGGCCCAGCTGAACGTCACCACGGCATGGGGCGGAGGCATCGACCTCATCAACGCCGTCGGCAACAATGCGGCCCTTTCGATACTCTGTTCCGGGAAACGCCTCACCGCGGCCGAAGCCCTGCGTCTGCATATTTATGATGCAGTCTGCGCCCCCGATGCACCGTTCGATGTATTTGTGAGTGACTATCTGCGCGGCTATCTCGCCCGGAGCATCAACGTTCTGCGCGGCTACAAGGCAACCGCGGCCGCCCGACGAAAGAAGCTGCACGAGGAACTCACGGAAGTGGCGCGCGAGCAGTTCGTCGACGCATGGGTACACCAGGACCACTGGGACGCCGCTGCGAACGCACTGAAAAAATAGCAGCGCGCTACCACCCTAATCATTCCCGCCCGCCATTCAGGCGGATGGCTCAAGTCTTTAGTTCCCAACGGCTCGCTCCGGCCTGTTGTTACGACTCATCGCTCGAGCCAAATCCTCTGGTGGATCATCTAAGCGAATCAGTGCAAGCTGTAAATTAGGTAGAGCGCTTCAACCATTCAGACTGTCGCAGAAACAGCCGCAGCAGGCCTGTGGTCGGATGCCCTGCTCCGGGACTGTCGGCCGCATGGATGCGGCCGCCAAGCCTACAGGGACGTATTTACGGCGTGTCCCGGAGCAGGGCATCCGACCACACGCCGCAATAAGTGTTCGTCACTCAGTTAGCAGATTCAAAGGAACACTAACGCAACTTATCCCGCATTACGGAAACAGAATTAGTGGACGTTCGATCACTCCCCCCGTAATTCGCGCCGCAAAATCTTGCCAACATTGCTCTTCGGCAAACTCTCGCGAAACTCGATCTCCTGCGGCACCTTGTACGCCGTCATGTTCTCCTTGCACCAGGCGCGCAGACTTTTAGGAGTCAGGTCCGAACCGGGCCGCAGCACCACAAACAATTTGACGCGCTCGCCGGATTCCTCGTCCGGTACGCCGATGCATACGGCCTCATTCACATCCGGATGTTGCGTCACCGTTTGCTCGACCTCGTTCGGATACACCTTGAGGCCCGACACAATGATCATGTCTTTCTTGCGATCGACGATCTTCAGATAGCCGCGCGCATCGATTGTTACGATGTCACCGGTTTCCAGGAACCCGTCCGCACCCAGCACCCGTGCCGTTTCTTCAGGCTTGTTCCAGTAACCAAGCATCACCTGCGGACCGCGCACGAACAGCTCGCCCGGCTCTCCCTGCGGCACTTCCCTGCCCTCGTCATCGCGGATTGCGATCTCGGTGGACGGCAGCGGCAAACCGATACTGCCATTGAATTCGGCCAGATCAAGCGGATTGGAGGAGACGACCGGCGAAGTCTCGGACAGACCGTAACCTTCCACGACATGGCTGCCGGTAATGCGCGTCCATTCCCGTGCGGTCGACTGCTGCATTGCCATGCCGCCAGCCGATACCACTTTCAGCGACGAGAAATCCAGCTTTGCAAAATCAGGGTTGCGCACGAGACTCTGGAACAAAGTATTCACACCCGTCATGGCCGTAAAGGGCCAGCGTGACAGCTCTTTCACAAAGGCAGCCGTATCACGCGGATCCGTGATCAGGATGTTGAGCGCGCCCTGCACGAAATAGCTGAAACAGTTAACGGTGAGCGCATACACATGATAGAGCGGTAGCGCCGTCACAATGATTTCATGGCCGGGGTTGTGATTACCGGCAAACCAGCACATGACCTGCCGGATATTGGCGATCAGGTTAGTGTGGCTCAACATGGCACCCTTCGCGAGGCCGGTGGTGCCACCCGTGTACTGCAACACTGCGAGATCCGCGCCCTTTACACCGGATGGCCGCTGATAATCAGCGGGATCCCGATCAAGGCAATGTGTGAACGGCCGCGCGGCTGCGATTGCAAAGGCAGGGATCAGTCGCCGCACATAGCGCACCACAAAATTGACCAGCACGCGCCGCACAGGTGGCAACAGGTCGCCCGGCATCGTTACGAGCACGTGCTCAATAGGCGTTGCATGCCGGACCTCGGCGAACACATGCGCACTGCCGGCATACACCACCAGAACGCGCGCTCCCGAATCAACCAGCTGGTGCTCGAGTTCGCGGGCCGTGTACAAAGGGTTCACGTTCACGACAACCATGCCGGCACGCAGGCAGCCGATCAGGGCGACCGGGTATTGCAGCAGGTTGGGCAGCATCAGCGCGACGCGATCCCCGACCGACAAACCCAGGTCGCGCTGCAGATACACGGCAAACTGCCGCGACAGCCGGTCGATATCCGCAAAGCTCAGCGTCGCGCCCAGATTATGAAATGCCGGCCGCTGCGACCAGTCCGCCAGTGCCGTCTCCAGCAGATCGATGAGAGTCTCGTTCGGATCGATCGTCAGCGTTCGCGGAACGCCCGGCGGATAACTGTCGAACCAGATTGCTTCCATCTGCGAATATTCCGTTGTGTTAGCAGTTAACTGCGCTCAGTCGGCAGAATTTATTGTCGCATCCGTGTCCGCCGATTGCATCCACCCGGGCACGGGAATCGACACGCGGCAGGCCGCGCAAGTGGCGGGAACCGGCAATTCCTGCTACCGTCTTGCAGGTTTTGCAGCGGCCTGCCGGCGAGCGATACGGGGCCAGCGATACACTAAATAGCAATAGCAGGATCCCTTTGGTTGTCCATTCCGGTGGAGTGCAGCGTGGACCGGTCGAGAATTCCGCATTTTTACAAGATGTCCGTTGACGAGCGCGTCAAGGCGGTCCACGACCGCGGGTTGCTGAGCGACAGCGACTACCGGGCGCTGGTCTCCGGCGAGCACACGCTGAAACTCAGCGCCGCCGACAAGATGATCGAGAATGTCATCGGCGTCATGGGGCTGCCGATTGGCCTCGGCATGAATTTTCTGATCAACGGCAAGGACTACATTATTCCGATGGTGGTCGAGGAGCCGTCGATCGTTGCCGCCATCAGCTCGGCTGCCAAGATGGCCCGCTCCTCCGGAGGCTACACGACCAGTTCTACGGCACCTGTTTTGATCGGCCAGATCCAGGTCGTGGAAATCCCCGACCTCGACAAGGCGCGCGGCGACATTGAATCGCACAAACAGGAAATTATTGATCTGGCCAACAGTTTTCATCCGCGCATGGTGGCGCGTGGCGGCGGTGCGGTCGATCTCGAGGTGCACACATACCCGCTGCCCTCCTTCAACAGTCAGATGCTGGTCATCCACCTGTTCGTGGACACGCGCGACGCGATGGGTGCAAACCTGGTAAACGGCATGTGCGAAGGCGTCGCATCGCTTGTCGAAACCATTACCGAGGGCAAGGTATTTCTGCGCATATTGTCCAACCTCAGCGACCGCGCCCTCGCGAAAGCATCCGTCAAACTGACGCCAAAACAGCTGGCGGGACGCGGCTACAGTGGCGAGCAAGTCCGCGACGGCATCGTGATTGCCTCGGATTTTGCGCAGGTCGACCCTTACCGCGCCGCCACGCATAACAAGGGCATCATGAACGGCATCGATGCCGTGGCGCTGGCAACCGGCAACGACTGGCGCGCCATCGAAGCGGGCGCACATGCATGGGCGGCGCGGAGCGGCCGGTACACGGCGATGTCACGCTGGTGGCAGGATGAAGACGGCGATCTGTGCGGCGAACTCGAGATACCGCTCAAGGTTGGCATCGTCGGCGGGCCGCTCGAATCCAACCCCAGCGTCGCGGTAAACCTGCGCCTGCTGGGTGCAGAAACGTCAACTGAACTGGCAGAAGTCATGGCCGCCGCCGGCCTGGCACAGAATTTTTCGGCGCTGCGTGCACTGGCAACCGAAGGCATACAGACGGGGCATATGACACTGCATGCACGTACGGTCGTGAAAGCCGCGGGTACGCCTGCGGAACTGTTTGACAAAGTGCTCGAGCGCCTGCTCCGCAGCGGTGAAATCAAGATCTGGCGAGCGCGCGAAATACTGCAGGAATTGCGCGAATCGGCACCGGGTGCGGCATCCAAACTGCTGAAGAAGAGCGATGCAGAACTGGGAATTGGTTACGGCAAGGTCATACTGCTCGGCGAACACGCCGTGGTCTATGGCCGGCACGCCATTGCCTGCCCGCTGCCGCTGACGATGCGCGCGCATGTCGAAGACGTCGACAAAGGCGTGCAATTACTAATACCAAGCTGGGGTGTCGAATACGAACTGGCCAAACCGCCGGAGCAGCGCCGGTCGTTCGAGCGGGCTGCGGGTGCGATCCTGGATCAACTCGGCCTGGCCACCCGTGGCATGCGTATCGAGGTGTTCCCGGACGTGCCCCGTGCGATGGGACTCGGCGGATCGGCGGCTCTCGCGGTCGCCATCATCCGCGCACTCGATAAACATTTCAAACTCAAGCTGGACAATGAAGAGGTCAATCGGCTGGCCTACGAATCCGAGCGTATTGCGCACGGCCAGCCCAGCGGTATCGACAACACGCTCGCAACCTACGGCAAACCGCTCGTGTATCGCACGGGGAACCCGCCGCTGGTCGAGTTGCTGAATATCCCGAAGCCGCTGTCGCTGGTCATCGGCATGACGCGTATGCAGGGACTCACCGCCAAAACAGTGGGCGACGTCCGCGCAGCGCACGACCGCCTGCCTAAGGTCTACGAAAAAATATTT
>Ga0316195_10001680_pt1 | contig 10111 bp, 6 predicted proteins | sample Phised1_MG_FD_204937 | JGI IMG/M metagenome (GOLD analysis project Ga0316195, IMG submission 204937) | Coastal sediment microbial communities from Maine, United States - Phippsburg sediment 1 | ecosystem: Environmental > Aquatic > Marine > Coastal > Sediment | place: USA: Maine | collected...
TGAATTTCACCGAAAACGGCCTTGCGCATGGCAATCGCATCAATTGCATATCGTTCGGCGAGCTCCAGATCCCCACCGCGAGAATGATGCCAGGCGAGGTTGTGCAGCGACAGTGCAATTTTTGCATTTGGAGCATCGAAGATCTGCTCGCGCATCAAGAGCGCCTCTTCGAGCCTGGCTCCCCCCTCGGCACGATCGCCCATCTCATCCAATACAAGTCCGAGATTGCTGACGGCATCGGACCACTCCTCGCTGATTGCGTCACCGGATGTCTCATAAGCGTCGAGCGCCGAGCCGATCATCGAGGTAGCCTCCGCGAACTTCGACCGCAAACGATAGAGGTCGCCCAGGTCATTCCGCAATTCCGCCAGCAAGGAAAGATCATCCGCCGCGTGTTCCTCGGCAAGCAGGAGGGCACGCTGCTGCAGCGCTTCGGCTCCTTCGTAGTCCGCGAGCCCCTTGTAGACACCGGACAACGTCGCAAATACTCGTGCCTGCACCACCGGCGAGTTGGCAAGTTCGGCGTCCACTCGCTTACGTCCACTCTCGAGGACCTGCCGCACCGATTGCTCCACGCCAGCCGATTTATTTGGATCGGACTCTTCAAAGAGACTCACAAGGAATCCCGAAATGGCTTCCGCGTTGCGTGCCTGTGCCAGCGCCCGGGATTCCGCCTCTCGCGCCTGTACATACCAGACCGTCGAAATCACCGCTCCCACGATGATCGCAGTCGCTGTCGCTGCCATGCCGGTCGCAGCTATGCGGTTTCGTCTCCAGTAGCGCGCGAGCAGGTACGTCACGGTTGGTGGCATCGCGGAAATCGGGCGGTTCTCCAGGAAGCACTGCAGGTCATTCGCGATTTCGGCGGGAGCTTGGTAACGGGCATCGGGCCGCTTGCGCAGGCACTTCAGCACGATGGTGTCCAGATCGCCACGAAGGCGCTTGGCGTAGCTTTTGCCAGCGCAGCTGCTCGGCGGCGGAGGCGTACGGTTGGTGATTATCTGCTCGAGTTCGCCGACGGTGGTCGCCGAGCTAATGACGTAGGGAAACGAGCCGCTCAGCAGTTCATAGAGGAGCAGTCCGAGCGCATAAACATCGCTGGCCGTCGTTATGCTGTCGCCGCGCACCTGTTCCGGACTGGCATGGCGTGGCGTGAACACGCGGGACCCGATCATGGTTTCGACGGCATCACCAATCACAGCGCTGTTATCGACGAACTTCGCGATGCCGAAGTCCAGTAACTTTGGCACGCCGTCGTTGGTTACAAGAATGTTCGACGGTTTGATGTCGCGATGGATAATCAGGTTCGTGTGCGCATACTGCACCGCGGTGCAGACTTCTCGAAAAAGGTCGAGTCGTTCCTCCAGAGACAGGCCATGTTCCTTACAGTACTCGTCGATCTGCACGCCTTCGACGTACTCCATCACGAGGTAGGGCACGCCGTCTTCGGTCTCGCCACCATCAAGAAGCATGCCGATATTGGGGTGTTTCAGGTTGGCGAGAATTTGTCGCTCGCTGCGCAGACGACGGCGCATTTCATCCGTGGCAAGTCTTGCCGGTAACAGCTTGATGGCAACCTTCTGGTCAAATTGGTCATCGGACCGCCGCGCCAGGAATACGATCCCCATGCCGCCCTCGGCAAGTCGCTTCTCGATCGTATATTTGCCAAGCGTTGTGTCGATCCAACGATCGGCCTGCGAGTTCGAAAGTTCGCTGGCAGCGACGCTGATTACGTCGCTTACGATATCTTTTTTCCCGTCGCCTTCGAGTAACGACATTACGAGTGCTCTTAAAGTCTCGTCGTCACGGCAGCGTTGATTCAGTAATTGAGATTGCTCAGTTTCGGGCAGGTCCACGCAGGCGAGAAATATCTCTTCGGCTTGATTCCAGAGGTCCTTTTTCATGACTCAATCGGCCAACCTTTGCAGCAGCCAGGCTTTGCCAATGCGTAGCTCCTGGTGCACCGTAGATTCGGCAATACCGACTACTTCGGCCAATTCCGAATAGGTCAAACCGGCAAAGTAGTGAAGCTCTATCACCTCGGCCTTGCGTGCATCGAACGAAGCCAATTCGCTTAACGCAACATCCAATGCGATCAGGTCCGCGTCCGTTCCTGCGTCCGTCGACCCGTGGCCTTCCTGTATTGTGACCCTGAGAGCGTTGCCACCGCGCTTTGCTGACCGCTTGGCGCTGGCATGATTCACAAGGATGCGCCGCATCATGCGTGCAGAAAGCGCATAGAAGTGTGTCCTGTCCTGCCAGTCGACATCCGCACCGATCAGCCGCTGCATGGCTTCATTGACGAGCGCGGTCGGTTGCAGTGTGTGTCCCGCTGCTTCAGCACGAAATGCATTGGACGCCAGTTTGTGCAACTGGTCGTAAACGAGTGGCGCCAGTTCATCAAGGGCACCCGAATCGCCCGCGCGCCAGCCATGCAACAATCTTGTGATGTCCTTGTCAGCCATATTCCATCTTTGGCTCGCAGAGTCGCATCAAGCTTAAACAATCCGGCGCCATGGAGGTAGAAGACGTGTCGAAATATCGTTTCTGCAAGTCCGGCAAATGGCTGCCGCCACCAAGATCGTGAGGCGGACTGGTGGCCTGGCTGAACGGCCCGGTCTATATGCTGCATTGCATAATCAAGCGGCAGCCGCGGCAGTTACGCCAACCGGTCGGGCTCACTGCGTACGTACGTCAATTCGCGCTTTCGGCGCTCGCCGAGCAGTAGTCCGAGGCCACGACTCCTTTCAGACCATTGGGGCAGGGGCTATCAATGTTCGGCATCTGTCTCCCGCCGCTCCCAAAAACGGAATAAGATACGCAGGTTATTCCGTTCGAACCCGGGCTGACAGCCTGGTTCCCCGCCGTTTGGAGAAAAGATGTGGCCCTGAGAAACACAACGCATTCGTATGGATCAATGGCGAAGCTATTGCACTGGGTAAGCGCACTGTTGCTGGTTGGCCTTGTCATCGCTGGCCTGATCATCGCCGGGATGGAACGCGGTCCCGAGAAAAAGGAGCTTGAGGGAATACACATTTCAGTGGGCCTGGTATTGCTCGCGCTGATGACCCTGCGCCTGGTATGGAAGCTGCGAAACCCAGCGCCGGCGGACCCGGTTGATGTGCCGGGCTGGCAAAATACCACTGCGTTCCTGACGCACTGGGGATTGTACGCCGCAATCTATTTCCAGATAACAGTTGGTATTCTCGGTGAAGGGCAGCGTCCGATCGCCTTCTTTGGGCTGTTCGAGTTCGGTCCCTTGCTTGAACCAAACGAGGCCCGGCACGAGTTGTTCGAAGAGCTGCATGAAACGGGCTGGATTGTTATCGCGGTCCTGACCGGTGTGCACGTGCTCGCCGCCCTGTATCACCACTTTATCCGGAAAGATAACGTACTGCGGCGCATGACAACTGGCTAGGAAACGGATAACCGGTCCGTCAACGACCGATACTGTTACCCACGGTCGGGCGCAATGCTTGCACAAGGTTTCTCTTCCGGGTGGCGAATCCGAAGCAAAACGTTCTTCTGGCGCCATGGCAGTTCGTGATATCGATTCACTGCAGGTATGCATGTCGGTGGAATCGTGCGCCCGGATTGGTCAGGGCTGACACCCGGCCTTTCTACATCGGGCCGAACCGCCTCTCCGACGGTACCGCGGTTTCCCCTGGTTCACGAGAGTCCGCTACCGTTTCTGGCTGACAGGACATAGGGCGGACCCGATTTTTGATTACGCAACCCACATTAAAGGCATGCAGGTTGTGCAAGGTCTGCTCCTCCGGCCGTGACGCCAGCCGATAACGCACGGCGAAACCAAACTGGAAAGACGCACCGGCTGCCTTGTCCGGTGTCATTTGGCGGTACGTGGATTCGATGTCGATTGACTGCGATACGAATTCCTGCACATCGCGAGTTACCGAAATGCCGGGCGGAATTTCGATCGGAATCGCTATCGTGTGCACCTGGGAGTTGTAGTAGACGGTCTGCGCACTCACCGTAAGGTATTCACTGGTCGTGTTGAAAAATGTGACGACACGCCCGTCGATGGCAACGCGCAGCTGCTCGTCGGCGATGCCAAACGCAGGGTAAAGACCATCGAAGTCGCGTGACAGGATGGTTACACCGAGCGGCAGCTGGACGGGTTGTTCGTCACTGGCGACGACCTCGGCAGGGCACTCCACTCGCAGCTGGTAGTCACCGTAGCTGGCTGCGTCGCAGCGCACGCGGTAAGTCCGGGAATGGGGCCGCGTCCCTGCGGCAACATGCTCCATATTCGTTTGAACGTTGTGGCGCAATGCGGCTAGCGCGGCGTCAGCCGTCGCAATGCACTGTCGTGCGTCGCAGGGCAATATCGCCGGCGCCTCGAGCTTGGCTACAGGCGGCGCATCGCCCGCAATCTCGAGGTCGATCAGCTGAGCGAAGTCGATGTCATCCTGGTAGTACTCCAATAGGCCGCTGATACTTGGCTGGATATCCAGTTCGACCTGGTTGGTGCTGGCGCGCAGCGCCTGCAGCTGCTCGGTTGCAGCCTGTAACCTGGCGCGCGCATCGCGCACTTCTGCAGCGTATGTCTCAACCAGTGAAATCAGTCGGCGCCGGTCCAGGTCGGTGTTCAACAAAGCTTCGTCGACCGCGCGATTGAAGTCGGTCTCGTCGAACGTAGTTTCATAGGCATAGGTGATGTCGGTAACTTTTCCCGCCGTGCCGACGGCGATGGTGCCGTTGATAATCTTGTCGAGCATGCCGGAATCTTCGTCACGAAACGGGTTAGCCGGATTGCAGCGGTGCACGTCGGGATAAACCTGCGGCGTGCACTCGGCAACGCGAGTGTCAAAGGCCGGTGTCAGGTCGTTAAGCCTGACCAGGTAGGCGGATTCGGGCGGTTCGTCCGACGTGGTAATGGTCTTGAACACCCAGCTCCCGCCCTTGTTGTTGACAAGGTGTGCGTAGACCGGACCGGTGCCCACAAAAAAATTGCTGGTTGGTACGGCTTCCGCGGCGCGACCGTCGTCCTGCGCCGGTTGTCCACCGCATCCGGCCACCAAAAGAAAGCTGCACGCAGCGATTGTGCTTCGCGCTAAAAAGAGTCTGATCTGCATTTGCCCAAACGAGGTCAGTTATGTTGAATTGCGGAGTATAGAGAATGTGCTGACGTTTTCCGCAGCAGAAAGCGTCGCATTCTGGCGACGAATGCCAATTTTGTGAACTGACGCACTGCGATACTTCGCCGCAAAAGAAAACGCCCCGTTGCGGGGCGCTGCTTTTGCATGCACAGACGGCGGCGGTTCCAGGGTGCTACGGCTACCGGATACGAATGCCTCCCGAACCGGTATCGATCTTTAGAAGCGGCCCACCGCCACGAACCTGGCCCCTGATGTGCTTTTTGGAGATCTGGCCCTGGACCGTTAACGGGTGATCAATATCGATGCCCCCGGAACTCGATTCGGCGTCCAGTTCGAAAGCCGCATCGGCAGGCAGGGACACACGGACGCCGCCGGATCCGGTATCCAGCGTCCAGTCGCCTTCCTGGCGACCGTCCACCGTGATACGGCCACTGCCGGCGCTGGCGCGGACGGATCCGACGACGCCCTTCAATTCACTGCTTCCCGAGCCCGTTGCTACGACGACGTCGCCCGGTGCTGTTTGCACCAGGGAGATGCTGCCGCTGCCGGTACGGCCACTAAATGCCCCACCGACACCGTCCGCCGTGATTGAGCCGCTACCCGTGCGCGCTTTGACCGGCCCGGCGATGTTCTCGAGTTTCACGCTTCCCGATCCGGTGTGCACGTCGACCGGAGCCGAGATGGCCGTCACGGAAATCGAGCCGGAACCCGTCTCTGCAACGACTTCCGTTCCGGTGGGCACCACGATCTCGTAGCTTATTGAGATATTTTTCCTGAGGTTCCGATCGTCGAAATGTCCAACCCGCACGCGGTCGTTGGCAATTTCGATCGGTGGATTGTCCTTTACCGCCTGGACAATTTCATCGGCGTCACCGCGTTTGGCTCCAAAAAATCGCCGATTTACACGGATCTTACCGGTAACGGTTACCCGGTCGCCGGGTCCTGACAGGACCTTGATCGCTCCGCTGCCCGTATCAACTTCAAGCACAAATGGCTCGCTCTTCGTAAAAGTCTGCTCAAACACGCCGTCCTGTGCGAAGGCGTTGGTGGCCGATAGCGCGGACAACAGCAGTATCGAAAAGATCGAAACCCCTGATTTGGTAGCCGTTTTCATGCACGATTCTCCCCGAATTCGTTGAATATCCCTATTTAGATGCCTGTCGTTCGCATTTGGATTTAATGCGGCCGTGAACGTGGGTTGGTCGAATTTCTCCACATTCTCTGCCATGTGACCGGCGTCACGGTATTCAGGACATTGAATCGCCAATGTTCGTTGTACCAAAGAAGCAATTCATAAGGGTTATCGATATGAGCGTCATCAAGCTCGGGCGGCAATGCGCCATCCTTCTATTTGCAATGACTGCTGCAGGTTGCGGCGGTAGCGGCAGCGTGTCGACAGGCACATTGAGCGTCTCGCTGATGGACAGGCCCGTCGATGGCGTAACCGCGCTTTACGTGACCATCAGTGAAGTTTGGATCAAGCCGCAAGGAGGCGGACCCGCTGAGCAGGTTCCCATGACCTCGACGCCGTTGACCGTGAATTTGCTGGCGCTCAACGACGGAAACGCCTCTGTGCTCGTCGACGAGGCCGTTATTTCGGCGGGTTCCTACAATTGGATTGAGTTGCAGATCCAGGATTCCGATATCTCTGACTCTTACGCGCTAACCACCGTCGGCGGCATGGTTCCGGTCGATGTCGATGTGCCGAGTAACAAGATTCGCCTGGTCAGCGGATTCGATGTGGGTCCGAACCAGGCCGTTCGATTCCTGTTCGACTGGGACGTGCGCAAAGGGTTGACCGAGGCGGTCGGACAGCAGCGCTACCTGCTGAGGCCGGCATTTCGCGTTCTCGACGTTGATGAATACGGTTCGCTGAGCGGCACCATATTTGCGGATACCATTGCAATGGACGCCACCTGCCAGAGTGTTCCGGATCCGGCCATTGGTAAAGTCGTCTATGTTTTTGAAGGTGACGTGACGCCAGGCGATATCGACGGCATCGATCCGGATCCCCTGACCACCGTCGACGCCGTGCTGAACCTGGCAACCAGTGACTACGATTATCGCACCATCCTGATGCCCGGTGATTACACCGTGGCGTTCACCTGTCTCGGCAACATCGATTCGGACGATAACAGCGAAGAGCTCGATTTTCTGAGCCCGATCAACGGAAACCCCGTGACGGTCACCGCAGGTACGCCGGTCGACAACGTCGACTTTTAGAAAATTGGGCGAACCGAGGTTGTCGCTAACTTCGGTTCGACCCAAATTTCCAAACTTCAATACCCGGCAATTCCCCACCAGCCCAGAGCCCGGGCTCGCTTGCTTATGCGCTTCACGTTATGCAGCAGCAGCGAATAACCAGAGCAAAAGAGCGCAGGGGCGAAGCCAGTGAACCGGAAGCCAATATCACGACGCCGGGATTCCAGGCCTGCTGGAAGGAGCGCAGGGCATCGTTTGTACCGGTATTTCAGGAAATCGTCGACCAGTGGCAGACCGAAGAACCGCCGATCAAGAGACCGCATGAAATGTCGAAGGACGGGATCAATGAGCGCGGTCGATCAACGCTGACAGCCGGCATGCGACCGGCCATTGACACAAAAGTCGGGTGAACCCTGCCGTGAATACCGGAGCACACCAGCGCTCACCTTAACCACGATGATGGTGCCGGCGCCCCGGGTGAGAGGGATGGGTTGTTCCGCTTCTACGGAGTGCTGATTCCGACAGCCGTATGACATTCCTGGCACTGAACGTTGATGCGCAGTGCCGCGGCTTGCGCGGTTGCGATATCGGGCGCGGCTTCAACGGCTTCGGCCTCCCCGCGCATGCGATACAGATGCGGCAACCAGTCGGCCTGGATTTCGTTGTCGCTATCGTGGGTCGACAACCAGTGCGCTGACGCCTTCGCCGCTTCAAGGTCGCCATCGGCGAGGGCGAAGTTAAGATCGTCGAGTTTTTCCGCGTGAACGTGCATATGCGCCGCAAAAGATTCGTTCTGCCAAACCTCAGTCCCTGCCGTGGAAGCAGCAGCTTCTGCTGCGTCCATTGGCGTTTTGTCCGCCGAACCCTGATCTTTTTTAACGCAACCCGCCATACTCAAAACGAAAACGATGACGAGAATCAAAATCATGTGCCATTTCATAGCTCCTCCTCAGCCGGCCTTCGGCTGAACAATCACCATAAATAATACGAAAACGAGCGAAAATTGCCCTCGTGGTTAGTACGCACAAACGCGCCGGGAGCGAAAGAAAACGGGGTCGAACCGAAGTCCGCAAAAACCTCGGTTCGACCCCGTTTTCTCGCTTATTATTCACACTGGTTCGCTAAGGCAGGTAAACAATGATGGTCCGGATTGGTGCGCCGTTACTGGTAGCGATAACTGTCCTCGTGCTCATCGCGTGCAGCCCGGCGCCCGAACCTGCCAACGCTCCAGCAAATACCCTTAACAATAGCCCGAATATCACGCAGGCCTGGATTCCGATGCAGGACGGGGTGCGGCTCGCCGCCGACATCTTCTGGCCCGACGGAGCCGATGACGCTGTTGCCTACCCGGTGCTCCTCGAATACCTGCCGTATCGCAAGGACGAGTCCCGGGCGCGCAATCATTCCTTATATAGCTACTTCCTGAAACACGGCTACGTCGTGGCGCGGGTCGACATGCGCGGCACCGGCAACAGCGAAGGTGTCACCATTCCTTACGAGTATTCAGACATTGAGCTGGATGACGGAGAAATCGTGATCGACTGGTTGTCCCGCCAGGACTGGTCAACGGGCAAGGTAGGCATGTTCGGCATTTCCTGGGGTGGCTTCAATTCCATCCAGATGGCGATGCGCAATCCACCGGCCTTGAAAGCGTTCGTTGCGGTGATGGCGACCGAGTATCTTTACCAGGAAGACGTTCACTACATGGATGGCATCATGCACACCGATTCATGGATGATGTCGAACGATCTCTATAATGCCTTGCCCGGCGCCCCCGACTTCGTCATGGACGAGGAATGGCTGGAGAACCGGTTTAACGTCAAGCCCAGCGTCTATACCTACATGCGGCAGCAGCGCGACGGGCCGTTCTGGGATCGCGCGTCGGCACGCGGCCAGTATGAAAAGATAAAGGTGCCCGGTTTTCACATCGGCGGCTGGTATGACGGCTACCGCAACAGCCTGCCCAGGATGCTGGAGCACGTGAATGCACCCGTGAAGGCAATGATCGGGCCTTGGGATCATTACTTTCCGCATAACGCCTGGCCCGAACCGCAAATGGAATGGCGATATGAAGCCGTGCGCTGGTTCGACCAATTCCTCAAAGACATCGACACCGGCATCCTCGAGGAGCCGAAGTTCGCCGTGTATGTCAGGAACTATTACCCACCTGATCCGGCGATAGAGAAAATCCCCGGCCACTGGCGCTGGGAAGACGGCTGGCCGATCGAACGAATTCAAAAACAGGTATGGTTCGCGCAAGCCGACCACGGTCTGTCGACTGAACAATCAGAAACCGCAACACACAATATGAAGTACAAAGCCTCCATCGGTCTCGAAGGCGGCGGTCCAACCATGTGGTGGGGCAGTATCACACCCGACCAGCAGGCCATGGATGATTTCAGCCTGGTGTATGACAGTGATCCATTGGAAGAGCCGCTCGAAATTCTCGGCAGACCGATTGCGAAACTGCACGTCTCCGCCGACGCTGCGCGCGCCAGCTGGGTGGTTCGAATATCCGACGTCGCACCCGACGGGCAGGTCACCCTTGTCGGCGGCGCTGCCTTCAACGGCACGCACAGAATCTCCGCCAGGGAACCGGAAGACGTCGTGCCAGGCGAGGTCTTTCCGCTCGATATCCAATTGCATTTCACGTCCTGGGTGTTCCCTGAAGGGCACAAGATCCGGATGGCGGTGAGCAATTCCATGTGGCCCATGCTGTGGCCAACGCCAACGCCGTTTACTTCAACGCTCGATATTGGCGGAGAGACGGCTGCCGGTATCGAGTTGCC
>Ga0316195_10001681_pt1 | contig 10107 bp, 12 predicted proteins | sample Phised1_MG_FD_204937 | JGI IMG/M metagenome (GOLD analysis project Ga0316195, IMG submission 204937) | Coastal sediment microbial communities from Maine, United States - Phippsburg sediment 1 | ecosystem: Environmental > Aquatic > Marine > Coastal > Sediment | place: USA: Maine | collected...
GGGTTATCTGATTTTAAAAGAGCGTCTGAATGGTTTGCAGGTCGTCGCGGTTTCAGTGGCTGCCGCAGGCACTGTATATCTCGCCTGGTACCTGGGCAGGCCACCGTGGATTGCCATGACGCTGGCCATATCTTTTGGCGCTTACGGCCTTTTGCGTAAACGCCTGAGCGTGGGGCCGATGCTGGGGTTGTTGTGGGAAACGGCACTGATGTTCCTGCCGGCACTGGCTTACCTGGTATGGTTGTCATCGCGGTCTGCCCTGCAGTTTTTAAACGTCTCTGCCTCTATTGACCTGTTACTGATCGGTTCCGCAATTGTCACCGTGCTACCCTTGATATGGTTTAACATGGCGGCGCAAAAGTTGCCCTTGAGTATCCTCGGATTTTTCCAGTATCTTGCGCCAAGTATGAGTTTCCTGATCGCGGTTTTCCTGTACGGTGAACAATTTACCATCGGACACGCGGTGGCCTTCAGCTGTATCTGGCTGGCGCTCGCACTGGTTTCAATCGAACCGTTCCGCCGCGCAAGGAGACGGCTGCGTGGTTGATATCGTACTCGTACATGGCTTGTGGAACCGGGGCTGGATGATGGCTGCGATGGCAAAACGCCTGCGCGCCCGTGGTCACCAGGTGAGTGTTTTCAGTTATCCTACACGCGCCGATAACCTGGATGGTCACGCGGATGGGTTACACGGTTTTGTGCGTGAAAAAGAGGCTGAAGAACTACACCTCGTCGGCCACAGCATGGGTGGTCTGGTCATTCTGAACATGCTGAGCAGGTATGCTGATGTGCCGCCCGGGCGGGTTGTACTGATGGGAACACCCGTCAAAGGCAGCAAAGTCGTCAAGCGCCTGGCCAGGCTTCCCGGCCAGAAATTTATTTTTGGCAAAGCCCGGGATAACCTCTTGCAGGGGTTCCAGGTTGCACCCGCGGGGCGGGAAACCGGAATGATACGGGGTACGCGTTCATTTGGTCTTGGTCAAATGGCTGGTAAACAAACCGAGCCAAATGATGGCAGTATCAGTATCAGCGAGACAGCCCTCGAAGGTCTGAAAGATACGGTCGAGTTAGAGGTTGCCCATTCAGAAATGCTGATTTCGGCTGAAGTCGTGCAGCAAGTGGAGCAGTTTCTGGTGCGCGGTGAGTTTAACAAGGTCCCCTAGACGCCATTTTATTGCCCCCGGTTTGGCAGGGTTTCATGATAAAATTCCGGCAATTCCAATTCTGATTACCAAGGTACAATCTTTATGGCAGGTCATTCCAAGTGGGCAAATATTCAGCATCGCAAGAAAGCGGTCGATGCCAAGCGCGGCAAGATATTCACCCAGATCAACCGGGTATTGTCCGTTGCGGCGCGTGCGGGCGGCGGAGATCCCGCCACCAATCCGGCATTGCGTCTCGCGATTGAAAAAGCCAATGCGGTCAACATGCCCAAGGACAACATTGAACGGGCGATTAAGAAAGCCACCGGCGATCTTGATGGCGTAACCTACGAATCGCTCACCTATGAGGGCTACGCACCCAACGGTGTCGCGGTTTTGGTGGAGTGTCTGACCGATAACCGTAACCGCACCGTGGCCGAAGTGCGTCATGCGTTCAGCAAGTTTGGTGGCAACCTGGGAACCGATGGTTCGGTGGCCTATCTTTTCTCGAAAATGGGTGTGTTGAATTTTGCACCCGGAACCTCTGAAGAAGCGCTGATGGAAGCGGCACTGGAAGCTGGTGCGGATGATGTCATCAGCGCCGATGATGGCTCCATCGAGGTGCACACCACGCCAGAGGCATACAGTGACGTAAGAGAGGCCCTTGAAACCGCCGGGTTTACCCATGAGAACGCCGAAATCACCATGCGTGCCAGTCTCGAAGTCGAGTTGGATGTCGAAAGCGGTGAAAAGGTATTGCGTTTGCTGGATGCGCTCGAAGACCTGGATGATACCCAGGATGTGTACTCCAATGCCGATATTCCCGACGAGGCATACAACTGAAAAGCTTACGCATACTCGGTGTTGATCCCGGCTCACGATTGACCGGGGTGGGTATCATCGAGGTCCATGGCGACCGCGTGATACCGGTTTATTTCGAACCTATCAAGGCTGGCGGCGGCGAGTTTACAGAACGCCTGGGAATAATATTTTTTGAACTTCAGCGCTTGATCAGGGAATACCAACCGGACCAGGCAGCCATTGAAACGGTTTTTGTTGCCAACAACGCCGCGTCTGCCATCAAACTGGGCCAGGCCCGTGGTGCTGCCGTATGCGCAGCGATTTCATGTGATTTGCCGGTATCCGAATACAGCCCGCGCTCCATCAAGCAGGCCATCGTGGGCCGTGGCGGCGCCGATAAGGAACAGGTGCAGCACATGGTAGGCTTGCTGCTTGGCATCAAGGGGCCGATCCAGAACGATGCGGCAGATGCCCTGGCCGTGGCCCTGTGTCATCATCACACATCGCAAACGCTGGCCCGTATGGCGATGATGCAGCGGGCATAGCGACATGATTGCACGTTTATCAGGTATCTTGCTGGTTAAAAACCCGCCTTTTATGGTCATCGATGTGAATGGCGTCGGTTACGAGGTTGAGGCACCGTTGGGGGTGTTTTCCGACTTACCGGAAAACGGTAAACAGGTGGCGATCCTGATCCATCACCATTTTTCCCAGGACAGCCAGACCCTGTACGGGTTTGCCTCGCTGGGCGAACGTGAGCTGTTTCGAAAACTGCTCAAGATCAGCGGTATCGGTGCCAAGATGGCGCTGGCCATCTTATCGGGCGCCAGTGGTGAAGAGCTCGCCCGTTATGTTGCCAGTGGCGACGTGGCTTCGTTGACACGTGTGCCCGGTGTCGGTAAAAAAACGGCGGAACGTATCATCATGGAATTACGCGACAAGCTGACGGGTTTAAACATCGGCACAGGTGGCGTTGCCCTGCCGGGCGGTGCGCCGGTCAGGTCAGACCCGGTCAGCGAGGCCGGGCATGCATTGGCATCACTGGGCTACAAACCCCAGGAGGTTAGCCGCATGATCAGCGCCGTGGCGGAGGCCGGTATGGATGCCGAGGCCATCATCCGCAAGGCACTGCAAACCAGGGTAAAGCCGAATGGTTGATTCAAACGATCGTATTGTAAATCCCATGGACACGCCTTCTGACAAGGCCATGGATATCAGTTTGCGCCCCAGGACGATGGACGAATATATCGGTCAGGAGGTAATGCGTGAAAAACTGAGTATTTTTCTCGAGGCCGCCCGCCGACGCCAGGAGGCGCTGGATCACGTGTTGATTTTTGGCCCGCCGGGGCTGGGTAAGACCACGCTTGCGCATGTCATAGCCAATGAAATGGGTGTTAACCTGCGTCAGACTTCCGGGCCGGTGCTGGAACGTGCCGGTGACCTGGCTGCCTTGCTGACCAATCTGCAACCGGGTGACGTCTTATTCGTGGACGAGATCCACCGCCTGTCACCGGTAGTCGAAGAAGTGCTGTACCCGGCGCTGGAGGATTTCCAGCTGGATATCATGATCGGCGAAGGCCCGGCGGCGCGCTCCATCAAGATCGACCTGCCGCGTTTTACACTGGTGGGTGCCACCACCCGAGCCGGTTTGCTGACCTCACCGCTGCGCGACCGTTTTGGTATAGTCGAACGTCTTGAGTTTTATAGCCCGCAGGAGTTGCAGCAGATTGTGCGTCGCTCTTCCGGCATTTTGAATATACCGTGTGATGAAGAAGGCTCCATGGGTATCGCAAGCCGTGCCCGCGGTACGCCGCGTATTGCCAACCGCCTGCTGCGGCGGGTGCGTGACTTCGCCGAGGTCAGGGGTAATGGCCTGATCAATGCTGAAATCGCGATAGATGCAATGGAAATGCTGAAGGTGGATGCAAGTGGCTTTGATACGATGGACCGGCGGCTTTTGAGGCTGATCATCGATAATTTTGACGGTGGCCCGGTGGGTATTGAAAGCATCGCTGCAGCTTTGTCCGAAGAACGTGGAACCGTGGAAGACGTGCTTGAGCCTTTCCTGATTCAGCAGGGTTATATCATGCGAACTTCGAGAGGCCGGATGGTGACGGCCAAGGCCTACCGGCATTTTGGGCTGGAACAGCCCGGCAGGGATAAAAATAATGGCAATGCCGATTTATTTTCGGGTAAGTAACCCCATTTGGAGCTTTGCACCGTATTCCTTTAAATTATTAATGAATTATTCGGGGCTACAGAACCAAATATGAATCCCTTTGTCTGGAAAGTAAGAGTTTACTGGGAAGACACCGACGCCGGCGGGGTGGTTTACCACTCGCAGTATCTGAATTTTTTCGAACGTGCGCGAACCGAGTGGCTGAGAGAAAAAGGCGTACACCAGGAAAAAATGGCCCGCGAAGATAATGTTCTTTTCGCCATCCGCCACATGGATATCAATTTTGTCCAGGCCGCGCGTCTGGATGACGAACTGGATATCACGGTGCACAGTGTTGAAACCGGTGGCGTGAGAATGACTTTTAACCAGGACATGACCCGTTGCTCTGACCGGCAACTGGTGGCGACAGCCACGTTGACCGCTGTTTGCCTTAAGGCTGACAACTTCAAACCAACCCGCATGCCCCGATGGATCAGGGCGGAGATAGATGATGCAAAATGATTTACAGATCTGGCAATTAATCCTCAGTGCCAGCTGGATGGTGAAAATGGTGATGCTGATTCTGCTGGCGGCATCGGTTTCATCCTGGATGATAATTTTTCGCAAGCGCCAGGCCCTGGCCTTGGCGGAAAAAGGTGCGGATGATTTTGAAGAGCAATTCTGGTCGGGAACTGATCTGACACAACTGTATGAGAAGGTCAGCCGGAATAACACGGGTGATGGACTGGAACAGGTTTTTGAGTCCGGGTTTAAAGAATTTACCCGAATGCGCGAACAGGGTCGAATGACACCGGGTGTGCTCGTCGAGGCTGCTCAGCGTGGTATGCGTATCGCCCTGGTCCGGCAAACCGACCGGCTTGAAAATCACCTCAGTTACCTGGCGACCGTAGGGTCGACCAGCCCGTATATCGGTCTGTTTGGAACCGTCTGGGGTATCATGACATCCTTCCATCAACTGGCCAATGTCAACCAGGCAACCATCGCGATGGTTGCCCCAGGTATCTCGGAAGCCCTGATCGCCACGGCAATGGGTTTGTTCGCTGCCATCCCGGCGGTGATCGCCTACAACCGTTACTCCAACCAGGTGGAACGTCTCGAGACGCGTTATGAGAATTTCACGGAAGAGTTTTCCAGCATCCTGCAGCGCCAGGCTCACGCCCTGGCGGATCGTTAAGGGCTAGCGGCGAAATGCAGACCAAGCGCAATAAACGACGGCCGATGGCCGAGATCAACGTGGTTCCCTATATCGACGTCATGCTGGTCTTACTCGTTATTTTCATGATCACCGCGCCCTTGTTGAATCTTGGCGTCGAAGTCGATCTTCCAAAGGCCGATGCAGAACCCCTCGACAGCCAGCAGAATGAGGAACCGATGGTGGTGACCGTTCTTACCAACGGCGATCTGTACCTGAATGCCGGGGGTGAAGTCGATGGCGTATCCAGCGGCCTGATTGATCCTGAATCATTGGTGACAACGGTTGCTGCCATCGTGCGCCGTAACCCGGAAATCCAGGTGCTGGTGGCGGGTGACAAGGCGGTCGGTTACGGACACATCTACGCCGCAATGGTGTTATTGCAAAAGGCCGGGGTGACAAAAGTGGGTCTGATGAGCGACCCGCTTGAATCCCTGGAGGGCCAGGTCGGGGGCTGATCGCGGCATGCAAGAACTTTGGGCACAAACCAAGGCCTTTACCCTGGCTGTTGCGGTACACGTGTTGATGGCGGCACTGGTTGTTTTGGGCACAATGACCTGGAAGCCTTTCAGGCCGCCGGCGTTGACCGGTATGACCATTGAAGCCGTGATGGTGGATACCGGTGCCATTTTGCAGCGTCGGGAACAGGAAAAACTGGCAGCCGAAAAAGCGGTCGCGCAGAAGCTTGAAAAGGAGCGCCGTGAAAAGCAACTCAAGGACCGCAAAGAGCAGCAGGAACGCGAAAGAGTCGAGGCGGAGAGAGCTGAGGAGAAACGCAGGCAAGACCGCGCTCTGAAAAAACGGCAGGAAGATTTACGCTTGCAGGAGTTGCGCAAAAAGCAGGAACAGGACCTCAAGGATCAGGCTAAAAAGCGCCAGGATGAACTGGAAGCGATTCGTAAAAAACGCGAAGATGCCGCCAAACAGCGTAAAATTGAGGAAGAACGGCTCAAGCAACTCGATTCGCGCAAGCGTTCCGAAGCCGAAGCCCAGCGCCAGGCAAAAGCCGAGGCTGACCTGCGTCAGCAGATGGCCAATGAGCAGGCGGAGTTCAGGGCTGGCCAGATCGCGACCAAGGGCGATGAATATTACGCGGCGATTCAGGCCCAGGTTACCAATAACTGGTACCGTCCGCCAACCGCGCGTCCGGGCTTGAGATGCAGGCTGAAAATTGTACAGATACCGGGGGGCGAGGTCATTTCGGCGGCCATTGCCGGTAGCTGTAACGCCGATGAAGCGACTCGTCGTTCACTGACAGCTGCGGTTGAGCGTGCCGGAACTTTGCCCTACCGTGGTTTTGAAGAAGTGTTTCAACGCGAGATTGATTTTATATTCACCTATGATGAAGACTAAAACTATGCAAAAAATTATTTACGCCCTGTTTTTTCTGTGCGTTTCACAGCTGGTCCAGGCCAAGCTCGAAATTGAGATTATCCAGGGTAATGCCAGCGCGCTGCCGATCGCGATCATACCGATGCAATGGCGTGCCAGTGACCCCCCGCCGCTGACCGGTGTGTCGGAGGTCATATCATCCGATTTGTACCGCTCCGGTCTGTTTGACCCGTTGGACGAACAGGACATGGTTGACCGTCCGGTCGACGCGGAATCCATACGCTATGGTACCTGGCGCCTGTTGAAAGTTGATTACATCGTCATTGGCCAGGTCAGGGATGCCCCGGGCGGTACAGGATACGACATTGTTTACCAGTTATTTGATGTGCATACACAGGAAGCACTACTGTCGCAGATAACGACGGTCGGCATCGGCGACCTGCGTTTTGGTGCGCACCGGGTGGCGGATGCTATTTATGAGAAATTGACCGGTGTACCGGGTGCATTCTCCACGCGTATCGCCTATATCTCCGCGACGGGTATTGGTAAAGACCAGAATTACCAGTTGTTCGTGGCGGATGCAGATGGGTTCAATCCACAGGCCGTTGTGGGCTCTCCGGAACCGCTGTTGTCGCCCAGTTGGTCACCCGACGGACAGAGCCTGGCCTACGTGTCTTTTGAAAAGGGCAATTCGGCGATTTATGTTCAGAATGTAGCCACCGGCCAGCGTGATCTGGTGTCTACCGGTAAAGGCATCAACGGTGCACCGGCCTTTTCCCCCGACGGGCGTTATTTGGCCATGACCCTATCCGCTTCCGGTAACCCGGAAATAGTGATCCGCGACCTGGTAACCGGCCAAAAAACCCAGCTGACCCAGCACTGGTCCATTGACACCGAGGCGGCCTGGGCACCCGACAGCCAATCGCTGTATTTCACCTCCGATCGAGGTGGGAAACCGCAGATTTATCGTATCCCTGTAACGGGCGGAAACCCAAGCCGTGTAACGCTGGAGGGGGAATACAATGCACGTGCAAGTATTTCTCCTGACGGGACCCGTATTGCTATAGCGCACGGACGCGGAAACGAGTATCGTATAGCGGTTCTGGATACAGATACCGGGCGTATGCGAATCCTGACGCCGGGCGTGCTGGATGAGTCACCCAGCTTCGCACCGAATGGCAGCATGATTCTCTATGCGACCCGCGAAGGCGCGAGGGGCGTTCTTTCAGCCGTATCTGTTGATGGAAATGTTAGACAGCGATTGATTTTGACGGAAGGTGACGTAAGAGAACCGGCATGGTCGCCCGTTATAAGGTAAACTTGGCACAGAATTTGTTATTTTTTAAAAATATTTCCTGGAGGAAAAAATGAATACCACTTGGCGCTTTATGTTAGCCCTTGTTATCGCTATTTCGATCTCTGCATGCAAAACGACCGAACCGGCAACTGAAACAACTACAGATGTTACTGACACCAAGCCTGTAACTGACGTCACGACGGCGGCTGCACCGGATCCGCGCGATTACACGGATGCAAGGAATTTTGATAACAGCGAAAGCCTGCTTTCAAAACGGGTTATTTACTTTGATTTTGATAAATCAGAAGTCAGGTATGAATATCGTCCCATCGTTGCGGCTCACGCAGCTTATGTTTCGGCCCACGGTAGTGCGCGCGTGACGCTCGAAGGCCATGCCGATGAGCGTGGAACCCGTGAATATAACCTCGGTCTCGGTGAACGTCGCGGTAACGCGGTTTCCGGTCTGCTTTCCGCCGGCGGCGCCATGGGCACTCAGCTGGATACGGTAAGTTACGGTGAAGAACGTCCCGTTTGCCGGGTCAGCGATGACAGCTGTTGGTCGCAGAATCGTCGCGTGGAGATCGTTTACACGGCGAGGTAATGATGCGAGTTAAAGGATTTGCAAAAAAACTGGTGGCCAGCCTCGTGCTGGCCATCAGCGTTTCGGTACCCGCCTTTGCGCAGATGGATGAGCGCCAGGCCATGGTGGATCTGGTCATACAAATTCAACAACTGCAGGATGAGGTTCGGATGTTAAGGGGTATGCTCGAGGATCAGGGCATCGAACTTGAGAACCTCAGCAACCGGCAGAGAGACCAGTACCTGGATCTTGACCAGCGTATTACCGCGATGCGCGGTTCATCACCGGTTCCGGTGTTATCAGGTGATCCTGTCACCACGTCCGGTACATCGACCGGTTCCACCACGGCACGACCGGCGATACGTGAAGATCTACCCGCTGTTCGCCCTGCTTTGGATACACCCTCATCGGTGAGCACGGTTGCGCCACCGGATACGCAGGCGCGTGAATTTGCAGCTTCCCCGGAAGCGGAGAAAGCCGCTTATGACCAGGGTTTCCAGTCACTTAAAGATCTGAAATATGCTGACGCAGCGGAACAGTTTTCGGCCTTTGTCAGGCAGTATCCTAACAGCGAATATGCCGACAACGCCCAGTACTGGTTGGGTGAATCCTACTACGTGACACGTAATTACGATATTGCGCTGGAAGCGTTCCAGAAATTGCTCAGCAATTATCCTGGCAGCCCCAAGGTACCCGATGGCTTGTTGAAGATCGGCTATACCCACTACGAGTTAAAGCAGTGGGACCAGGCCCGCGCCGCACTGGTGCAGGTACAGGAACAATATCCTGATACCACGCTGGCAAGACTCGCGGGTAGCCGTCTGCGAAGCATGAAGCTGGAAGGTCACTACTAGCTCTTGTGACCGGAAAAAATTACCCGTAGGGTGCGTAACTCGTTACGCGCCGGTATGATTAAGGGCTCGCGGCGGGTAACAAGTTACCCACCCTACGCACCTGGTATCCTTTCTACACCGGCGGGTAACACGTTACCCACCCTACGCACCTGGTACCTTTTCTACACCGGTGCGTAACAAGTTACCCACCCTACGCACCTTCCGTAGCTACTGTAAAATACCACCATGTCTGCGAACCATTCATCAAACGCAACCCGCATCCCCGAATCCAGGGAAGGCCTGCTCAAAATCACGGAAATTTTCTACTCACTGCAGGGCGAAGCCCGCGACGCTGGCAGACCCACGGTCTTTATCCGCCTGACCGGTTGTCCCCTGCGTTGTGTTTATTGCGACAGCGAATATGCTTTTTACGGTGGGGAATGGACAGCAATTGACCAGATCATGGGGCAGGTCGCATCTTACGGAACGCCTTACGTTTGCGTGACCGGTGGCGAACCATTGGCGCAAAAACGTTGCCAGGAATTATTGAACAGGTTGTGCGAGGCGGGTTACCGTGTATCGCTGGAAACCAGCGGGGCGATCGATGTCAGCCAGGTGGATGAGCGGGTCAGTCGCGTGCTCGATATCAAGACACCCGGTTCCGGCGAGGCCGCGCGCAATCTTTGGGCGAACCTGGATGCACTCACGGCGAACGACCAGGTCAAGTTCGTCATCTGTTCGCGCGGCGATT
>Ga0316195_10001683_pt1 | contig 10104 bp, 9 predicted proteins | sample Phised1_MG_FD_204937 | JGI IMG/M metagenome (GOLD analysis project Ga0316195, IMG submission 204937) | Coastal sediment microbial communities from Maine, United States - Phippsburg sediment 1 | ecosystem: Environmental > Aquatic > Marine > Coastal > Sediment | place: USA: Maine | collected...
AATTGGCGGCGATTTCAAAGGCATCTTTTCGTGCCTGCTTCCATGCCTTGTACTCGCTGGTCTTGTTTTTGCGTGCCTGTTCTTCGATAGCTGCCCTGACCGGAGGACTGCGCAGTACAGCATCGATGACGGTTCGCCGGTGGGAAAGGTCAGGTCCGATCGCCGCGCTGCGAACCCTCTGGAAATGTACCCTGAGAATCCGGGAAACCTTGCGCAGGCTCCGGGGAGCGCCGAGTCCTTCGTCAGCCAGGGCCCGCAATGATATTGGATTGCTGAACTGCACCATGGTGTGCCGGCCATTGACCAGGGAATTGAGAAAACGCCAGATGCGCCCGCCAATATCCCAGGATTCGGTAAAGAATATCTTTGCCAGTCCGGTTTCCTTGTCAGGCGCGCGGCCGATCAGCACGGTTACCGGAACCAGGTTGATGTCCTCGGCCTTTCCGTCACATACATTTTCGACCAGCTGTTTGAGGGTCTCGGAATGGCTGCGCACTTCGGTACGGCGAATGAACAGGCCCTTCTTGCGTCGCAATGCCAGGTAGGAACGCGGCACCTGCACACCCTTGACCTGCATGGGCCAGAGGGGGCGGGGCAGCCCCATTTCCTGGCACGAACGGTCCAGGATCAACAGCGAGGAGAGGGCATAGGAGTCAATGATGTAGTAGACCGGTTTTTCGAGATCGAGTTGAAGGTCTTCAAAAGGTTGCGGCAAGGTTCGAGCTTTGACCCATATGTGCAAAATGGCCCGCAACAGCAGAAACCACTGCAGCCTCAGCTTGGCGAAAAAGCCAATATCAGGAATGATCGTGTTCATCCGGGAAGGTCCATTAAACACTTGTTGGGTTATAGATGGACCATTCTAAATGAAACGCACAAAAAAAATCCGGGCTGGTAGTGTACCCGCCCGGAAATCCGGCAGAGCCGGAGAGGATCGTAAATTTGCTTAGCTGATATTTGCTATGCGGGTCACCAGTCTTGTTTTCATTCATTATTATAAGGTTACGAGCGTATCGTAATGCAGAAGATTAGCTTTTGCAAGCACTTAATCAAGGGGACGGCTTCAATCGCGATTGGTCAGTGGGAGCCGGCCCTGCCGGCGATCAAACTCCGTGCCACGAGTCGGGAATGACCTTCCCCTGTCCTGGACACGCTTAAGGCAGGACTGCGGCGATTTGTTGCTGGATGGTTTCGGCAGCGGCGCGCGGATCAGCGGCGTCGCGGATCGGCCGGCCGACAACCAGGTAGTCGGCGCCATTTGAGATAGCGCTGCCGGGTGTTGCTATGCGCTGTTGATCATCCTCAGCGGGTACTTCATCGTTGAAGACCGGACGGATGCCCGGGCACACGGTTATCAGGGCATGGTCGACCGATGCACGCAGTGCGGCTACTTCGAGGCCGGATGATACGACGCCGTCACAACCCAGTTCCAGCGCGCGACGCGCCCGAGACAGGACCAGTGTCCGTGCATCGCATTGAAATCCGAGATCGTCCAGGTCGCCCTGGTCCAGGCTGGTCAGCGCGGTTACCGCAAGGATTTTCATGTCACCCTTGGCCTCCGCTGCGGCCTTCAGCATGCCGTCATTTCCATGGACTGTGCAGAAATCCACCTGGTGGCGCGCAAGCTGTCGCACCGCTGAAGCAACGGTGGCCGGGATGTCGAAAAGCTTGAGGTCAGCGAAGATCTTCTTGCCTTTTCCGCGGAGTTCCTCGGCCAGATCGAAGTAATTCCCGGACAGAAAAAACTCCAGCCCCAGCTTGTAGAACACGACCGAGTCACCGAGCGTTTCTACCAGGTTTCGGGCGCGGTCAGCATCGGCCACATCGAGGGCGAAGATCAGGCGCTCACGTACCGGGATGCTGGTCTTAATCAGTGATTCAGTCGGCTTGCTCATGGGGTTCTCTGTTCTGTGTTGTCGGGTTGGGTTGGTCATTTTCCAGGATGAACTCACGGATAGTTTCCGCGATCCGGCCCGGATCGTCCATGTGGAAATGGTGATGCCCTTCCAGGGATATATGTCTTCCGTGAACCATGGCCCGCCGCCGCGCTTCATGCTTGGCGCGGGAGGACCACGGGGATTCCTCTGTCGCGGTGAACGTCAGGATCGGGGTATCAATGTGCTGCACCAGGTCCATGGCCTGCTCATCGGTCATGACCAGAGAAGAGACCCAATTCAGGGCCGGATCGCTGCGCCATTCGAAATGGTCGTCAACCTGCCGCGCTGCGCGCTCGCAGATCAGGCGGGCCGCCGATTCGGACAGGCCGGTTACGCTGCGCCGCGCATTGACCATTTGATCAATCGACTCGAACCGGCGGACTTTGCTGTTGCCGCGCCGGTTTTTTGCCAGGCTGCGCCGCAACCGGTCCGCAGTACCTTCAGCCGTCACCGAAATCGGACCCAGGGAATCCAGCAAAACCAGGCTGCGGACCCGTTCCGGTGCGCCCGCACCGTAGACCGCAGAAATGGCAGCGCCAAGCGAATGACCGACCAGGTGGCAATCATCCCAACCCAGTGCGTCCAGTGCCGCGTCGATGTTGAACAGGTAATCAATGAAATGATAACGGGTGGTTGAATGCCGGTGCTCGGAATACCCATGTCCCGGCAGATCCAGCGCCACCACGTCAAGTTCTTTCAGCTCTGCAGCGAGTGGTGCAAATGACGCCGCATTGTCCAGCCAACCGTGCAGGCACAGTACCCGCGGTGCACTTTCCACCCGCCAGCCCAGTCCCGCCAGGCGGCCTTGCCGGGTATTCAGCCGAATTTCCTGCGGGGTGTCCAATAGCCGTTCCTTTCAGATCGCCTGGAGATTGGCATAAGCCAGTACGAGCCACTTGGCGCCGGCATCATGGAAATTGACGTGAACACGGGTATGTTCGCCGGACCCTTCGAACGCCATCACGGTCCCTTCACCGAACTTGTTGTGCAGCACAGCCTGTCCCAGCCTGAATGGCCATTCCTGGCGCGACAAACCGGCAGACCGGCTCGGCCTGGCCGGCACCCAGGGCTGGCGGCTGGCGGTTCTTGGCCGGATTTCCTCCAGGAACTCTGAGGGCATTTCGTCGATGAATCGTGAAGGCCTGCAGAAATTTTCGGAACCGAACATGCGCCGGGTCTCGGCGTAGCACAGGTAAAGCTGCTCGCGGGCGCGCGTCATACCCACGTAGCAAAGGCGGCGTTCTTCCTCCAGGCGCCCGCCCGAATCTTCCACCGAACGCTGATGGGGAAAAAGCCCGTCTTCCATTCCAACCAGGAACACCAGCGGAAACTCCAGGCCCTTGGCGGAATGCAGGGTCATCAGCTGAACGCAGTCGTCCCATTTTTCACCCTGGGTTTCTCCGGCCTCGAGCGCCGCATGGCTGAGGAAGGATTGAAGTTCCGTCATCCCGGCATCTGCATCTTCCTGTGGAATGATGAAGGCATCGGCGGCATTGACCAGTTCGCGGAGGTTCTCAAAACGGGTCTCCATCCGCTCCTGCGGTTCTTTTTCGTAATGAGACGCCAGTTTGCTGTCGTCGATGACACCCTGCATCTGGTTGCCCAGAGTCCAGTCCTTCATCCGCTCACGCATATCCCCGATCAACCGTATAAACGCGGATACAGCGGTCCCGGCCCGGGCGGCGAACGTACCCTGGGAGACGCATTCATTGGCTGTCTGCCATAGAGTCAGGCCGCTCTCACGTGCCTGCAGGCGAAGCATGGAAACGGTCTTTTCTCCAATGGCGCGGGTCGGCTTGTTGATGACGCGCTCGAGGGCGGCGTCGTCATTCGGGTTGTGAACCAGGCGCAGGTAAGCCAGCGCATCTTTCACTTCGGTGCGCTCGAAAAACCGCTGTCCGCCGTACACCCGGTACGGAATGTTTGCGCGCAGGAGGTACTCTTCGAAAAGTCGTGATTGCGCCGTGGTACGGTACAGAATGGCCCCGTGGTCCGCGCGCCGGCCGCTGTCCAGCCATTGCTGAACCTGGTCTACCACGAAGCGTGCTTCGTCCTGTTCGTTGAACGCGGTATACAGTTGAATCAGTTTCCCGCTCTCGCCAGCCGTCCATAGATTTTTACCCATACGCGACTGGTTGTGCGCGATCAGGCCATTTGCTGCATCGAGAATATTTCCCGTGGACCGGTAGTTCTGCTCGAGGCGCACGGTGAGAACGTCCGGAAAGTCCTTGACGAATTGCCGGACATTTTCCACTTTTGCGCCGCGCCATCCGTAAATCGACTGGTCGTCGTCACCCACCACGAAAACCCGTCCGGTATTGCCGGCCAGCATGCGGATCCAGGCGTACTGAATCGAATTGGTGTCCTGGAATTCATCCACCAGCACGTGCCGGAGACGTTTCCGGTAATGATCGAGGAGGGTTGGGTTGTCCAGCCACAGTTCATGCGCACGCAACAGCAATTCCGCAAAATCCACCAGTCCGCCCCGGCTGCAATAATCCTGGTAACGCTGGTAAACATGCACCCAGGTCGAGGTCACCGGGTGATCAAGGTGCTCGATATTTCCCGGGCGCTCACCTTCATCCTTGCGGGCATTGATGAACCACTGGGCCTGGCGCGCCGGCCAATGCGCTTCATCCATGCCCTCGTCGCGGATGATGCGCCGCAACAGGCGCTGCTGGTCCTCGGAATCCAGGATCTGGAATTCCTCGGGCAGCCCGGCTTCCTTCCAGTGCATTCTGAGCAGGCGGTGGGCGATGCCGTGAAACGTTCCGATCCACAGGGGGCGGGTCGATACGCGCAGCAGGTTTCCAGCGCGCTCGCGCATTTCTCCGGCGGCCTTGTTGGTGAACGTGACAGCCAGTATGCCCAGCGGGGAGACGTGGTCTACCTGGATCAGCCAGGCCAGGCGGTGAATCAGGACGCGGGTTTTGCCGCTCCCGGCGCCGGCGAGGACCAGCACGTGGCCGTCTTTAGCCGTTACGGCATCCCGCTGCGCTTCGTTTAGTTCATCCAGCAGGTGCGAAACATCCATTCAGGGAGTCTTTTCGCGCTTGATGGCCCGGTAGCCGATGTCGTTTCGGGTGAAGGCGCCGTCCCAGTGTATCTGGCCAACGGCCCGGTAGGCTTCAGATTGTGCCTCGGTCACATTTTCACCCAATGCGCAGACGCACAGCACTCTTCCACCGGAAGTCACCACCCCACGGTCTGTCAGGGATGTGCCGGCATGGAATACTTTCACATGGCCGGGAAATTCGCTGCCCAGGCCGCTGATGAGATGGCCTTTCGTGTAATCTCCGGGGTAGCCGCCGGCCGCCATCACCACGCCAAGACAGGCGCGAGGATCCCAGACTGCCCGGTGACGATCCAGCTGGCCCCGCACAGCAGCGAGGCAGAGTTCGGGAAGGCTGGATTGCAGCCTCATGAGTATCGGCTGGGTTTCGGGGTCGCCGAAACGGACATTGAACTCCAGGACTTTCGGGTCACCCTGCGGGGAAATCATCAGGCCGGCATAGAGAAAGCCTGTAAACGGAGCGCCTTCATCAGCCATGCCTTCGATGACCGGCCGGATCACTTCATCCATCGCCCGGAGGTGCATTGCCGCGTCAACGACCGGGGCGGGTGAATAAGCTCCCATGCCGCCGGTATTCGGGCCCGTGTCACCATCTCCCATTGCCTTGTGGTCCTGCGAAGTGGCCAGCGCCAGGATGTTCTTACCGTCGGCCATCACGATGAAGCTTGCTTCTTCGCCCACCAGGAATTCTTCGATAACCACACGGTGGCCGGCATCGCCGAAGGCATTGCCGGCGAGCATATCCATGACTGCGGCTTCAGCCTGCGCGGTGGTTTGCGCAACGATCACTCCCTTCCCGGCAGCCAGTCCATCTGCCTTGACTACGATGGGAGCACCCTGCAGGCGTATGAACTCTATGGCCGGTGCAACTTCAGTGAACTTGCCATAGGCGGCGGTCGGGATGCCGTGCCGTGCCATGAAATCCTTCGCAAATGACTTGGAGCCTTCCAGTTGAGCGGCTGCCGCAGAGGGTCCGAAGCAGGCCAGTCCTGCTTCGCTAAAACGGTCGACAATGCCGTTTACCAGCGGATCTTCCGGCCCTACGATGGTCAGGCCGACACCCCGTTCCATGGCAAACTCCAGGAGGCCATCCAGGTCGCTCGCCGCGATCGGGATATTTTCAACACGTGGTTCCGTCGCGGTGCCGGCATTGCCGGGCGCCACGTAGACTTTTTCAATGGAGCTCGACCTGGCCGCCTGCCAGGCAAGCGCATGTTCTCTGCCTCCGCTACCTACGATCAGGACTCTCATATCAATGCCTGAAATGACGGATGCCGGTGAACACCATCGCCATGCCATGTTCATCGGCCGCAGCGATAACCTCTTCATCGCGCATCGAGCCGCCAGGCTGAATGACCGCGGAAATTCCGGCTTCACCGGCCGTATCTATTCCATCCCGGAAGGGGAAGAAGGCGTCAGAGGCCATCACTGAACCCTTGATCGGCAAGCCGGCGTCTTCGGCTTTCCAGCGTCCGATTCTCGCGGAATCCACCCGGCTCATCTGGCCTGCGCCAATACCCACTGTTCGCCCCCCATCGACATACACGATGGCATTGGACTTCACCATGCGGGCCACTTTCCAGGCGAACAACAGGTCAAGCCACTGCTGCTCGTCCGGTTGTCTTTTCGTGACGACCCGGCAGGCGTCCCTGTCCAGGGGATTCAAATCAGAGGTCTGGATCAGAAGGCCGCTGCCGACGCGTTTGAATTCCCGTTGCGGCGTCGGCTTGCCGCCCGGAATTTCCAGCACCCGGATATTCTTCTTGGCCGCCAGCACAGGGAGGGCCTCTTCATCAAAGGCCGGGGCAATGAGCACTTCCAGGAACTGGCGATCAATGATCGTCGCTGCGGTCGCAGCATCCAGTTTCCGGTTGAACGCGATGATGCCTCCAAAAGCGGAAGTCGCATCGGTGGCGAAAGCCAGGTCATACGCTGCCCCCGGGCTGTCGGCAATGGCTACGCCACAAGGGTTGGCGTGCTTGATGATGGCGCAAGCCGTTTTGTCGAACTGCCGGACGCATTCCCAGGCAGCGTCAGCATCTGCAATGTTGTTGAATGAAAGTTCCTTTCCCTGGTATTGCTTCGCGCTGGCCAGGCTACCCTCTGACGGGTGCAGATCGCGATACCAGGCTGCCTGTTGATGAGGATTCTCCCCGTAGCGCAAGTCAGCCATTTTGATGAAGCAGGAATTCATCTGGTCCGAAAAGACGGAAATTTCGCCCTCAAGAGTCCGGGAAGAAAGATAGTCGCTGATCGCATCGTCATACCGGGCTACGTTGTTGAAAGCCGCAACGGCCAGTTCATAACGTGTTTTGCGATCGAGTTTTCCATTGCCGTCCCGCAATTTCTCCAGCACACCAGCGTATTGTCCGGGGCTGGTTACCACGGCCACCGCCTCGAAATTCTTGGCCGCAGAACGCACCATGGCCGGTCCGCCGATATCGATGTTTTCGATGGCTTCTCCAAAGGAGCAGTCAGGTTTACTGGTCACGGATTCAAAGGGGTACAGGTTGATCACCGCCATGTCGATGCGCGGGATATCCTGTTCGGCCATGATCGCATCATCAGCGCCGTCACGCCCCAGCAGGCCGCCGTGAATCCGCGGATGCAGGGTCTTGACGCGCCCCCCCATGATTTCCGGCGAGCCGGTGTAATCCGAAACCTCGGTCACGGGCAGGCCGGCGCCGGCCAGCGCCTTTGCAGTTCCGCCCGTACTCAAAAGCCCGAAGCCCATTTCGACGAGTTTACCTGCGAATTCGATGATGCCGGTTTTGTCTGAAACGCTGATCAATGCCAGCGCGTTGCTAGAAGCAGATGTGTTGTTCATGTTGCCCTGTCAGTACTTTCCATTCCTGATCGGAATGTCGTATCGGTGGAGTTTTGTCCTTAACGTGTTGCGCGTTATACCCAGTATTTTCGCCGTTCTGGACTGGTTGCCCTGGGTGAAACGCAGGACTTCTTCAATCAGTGGAGGCTCGACCTGTGCCATCAGGATGCGATAGAGGCATTCGGGCTGAGAATGGCCCATGTCCTCCAGGTATTGCCGGATGGCTTCCTGTACGTTCTGTCTTAAAGGGGTTGGCAAGTCCACTTCTGCGGCAGACTTCCTGGTTGGTTCCGTGGTCATCGGTGTTGTATTCAGACCTTGATTCTATGATGGGGTTGGGAGCCTCTAACCCTACCACAATGACCGGGTAATTTGCGCCAGCAATTCCAGATTTCCTAATGAAAATTCAACTCGAACCCCACCGCCTCGTTCCCCGGGTCCGGCAAGTCCAGGCTCAGCGGCAAAAAGGCTTCCGGCGTCATTCCTGAGTCACGCGAGGCGCCCTCGGCAAGGTAATCGGAAGGGGTAAATTGTGTCCGGCTCACAGCGTCTCCGGCAGAGTCGAGCAAGATGACTTCCAGGTCCGGGTAGGGCTGGGGTCGTGGCGCCCGGTTGACGATAGTTGCAGTGAGTTGGAGCGTGTCCGCCATGAATGGATGACTTTTGAGTTCGCGACTGACCAGGTTGACCCGGTCCAGGTCCCGGAACACTGGCTTCTCAGAGGGGGGCTTTATTCCCAGTCGGGTCATCGCCGAATCGACATACGGCAGGTCAGTGAGGGATTTTTGCTCAAACTCCATGAACTCGAACACCACGATCACGGCGATAACAAAGGCCAGGAAAATCCAGGTAATTCGAGCCAGACCGCCTCCGGTTTTTGCTTGTGCCCCAAGGGCCCCAGCTTCATCCCCCGTCAGCGCGGCTTCATCAGGATTGAGCCTGGATTTTCGGGCTCGTTCCAGGTCAATGGGCAATCCCAGGACCGGCAGTTCACCCGAAGACGGCGGCCGGTCACCGGCGTCCGGCCATTCATCGAACAGTGCATCGAGTGCGTTGCACACTTTCCGGCACTTTCCGCAACGATATTGACCGCCGCCCTGGGCCAACAGGCTCGCATTGACCGGGTGAGTAGTGTGGCAGCCTGTGCAGCGTGTATACACCGGGGTCTCAGCTGTCCGAAGACTCCTCCGACCACTCTTTCTCAAGGTAGCGATACCGCTCCAACTGTTTGTCGAATTCGGCACGAATCGCCAGTTCGCGTTTTTCCAGCAGATTCAGCGAAACCTCGCTTTCCGCCAGCTTGGATCGCAGTTGCGTGATCTCTTTGGATTTCTTCTGCGGTACCTCGAGGCCTGCTCTTTGCCGGTTTGCCGCTTGCTTGATTTCACCCCGGTAGGTGTCCAGCATGCTTTCCCTGGTGGTTCTCAGCAGTCGCCGGTCGTATTCCAGCTGCTTGATTTCGACGTTCATCGCGTCTGTGATTTCCTGCTCGGATTCGTAACGGAGCATCAGGAAATTGTCCATGCGCCTCTGCATTTCAACCTCAGAATACAGCGCTTTTGGCCGCGGCAAACCAGAGGCGTCTCTCGGTAATTCCTTGCGATCTTCCTTGGTCGGTTCTTTGGGTGGCGGGGGTTTCAGGCTGAGGTTTTTGTTGACGATAATGCCACTGGAATTCAGAACATCGTGTCCTTCTTCTTTGAAATCGGGCGGCAGCGATTCGCTGTAATGTACTTCGCCGTTTTCGTCTACCCAGCGATAGACTTTCGCGGCGTTCGCGGTTCCAGCCACGAGCACCCCGGTGATCAGCAATGAAATAAGGCGTGTTTTAGTCATGAGTTCCATAGTGTTCCCGATATTGCTGAATGGCGTTGAGATCAATGTTCTCGATCGATTTTGACTCCAGGAAACGGATAAGGTCATCCAGTCCCGCAATCGACGCACAGCGTATTCCGTACTCGTTTTGGACCTGTTGCGCTGCCGACAGTTCGCCGGTGCCGCGTTCCTGCCGGTCCAGCGCTATGGCGATTCCGGCAGTCTCCGCGCGGGCTGCTTCGATAATGGTGATGGATTCCCGAACGGAAGTCCCGGCTGAGATCACGTCATCGATCACCAGCACCTTGCCGCGCAGCGGAGCGCCCACGATGGTTCCCCCTTCGCCGTGGTCTTTGGCCTCCTTGCGATTGTAGGCGTAGGGCACGTTTCTTTGGTGCTGGTCATTCAGCGCAACGGCTGTTGCCGCTGCCAGGGGGATGCCTTTGTAGGCC
>Ga0316195_10001684_pt1 | contig 10102 bp, 9 predicted proteins | sample Phised1_MG_FD_204937 | JGI IMG/M metagenome (GOLD analysis project Ga0316195, IMG submission 204937) | Coastal sediment microbial communities from Maine, United States - Phippsburg sediment 1 | ecosystem: Environmental > Aquatic > Marine > Coastal > Sediment | place: USA: Maine | collected...
TAATCAGCAAGTTACACAGCCTGCCCAAAAACCGGGCGAAGCCTGGCAGGATAAATGGGGACAGATATAACCCGGCTGCAAGGCATGTGTATATCTTTAGCCTGTCAAGTGGCAGGTCACTGTTTTTCTAATAATTTTATATATTAAAAATGGCTTTATATTTGTTTTTTGCTATTTGGCCACTGCCCGTTTTTTGCGCCGCCGGGATTGCCAGTGACATTGCCGGCGGCGCCGATTAAACTGACGCCGAATTATTCCACGAGCTGACTCCCGAATGCCTGCCAATACCGCAGTCCTGCTGACTAATCTCGGTACGCCTGATAGCCTCGAACTGGCTTCTGTGAAACGTTTTTTACGGGAATTTCTTTCGGATCCACTGGTAGTTCGACTGCCGCGCGCGCTCTGGCTACCCTTGTTACACGGTGTCATTCTGCCGCTGCGCAGCCCGAAGACCCTGCAGGCCTACACCCGCGTCTGGAGCGAGGCGGGTTCTCCGCTACTCGATATCGCCACCCGGCAGCGCGAGGCCCTGCAGCAAAAGCTGTTTGAGAGCGCGCACGTGGAACTGGCGATGCGTTATGGCAATCCTGACTTCGGCTCGGTGCTGCAGCTGTTGCGCAACGCCGGTGTCGACCGCCTGATCGTGTTACCGCTATACCCGCAATACTCGGTGACTACCACGGCAACCAGTTACAAACACCTGATGCAAAACCTGAAACAGCTGGATTACCACCCCAGCATCGAATTTATCGGCTATTACCCGGACCACAAGGCCTATATCGACGCGCTCACCGAGTCGGTGCGTGAACATCGTAATCCCGGCGAACGCCACCTGCTAATGTCTTTTCACGGCTTGCCGCAGGCCAATGTCGACCGCGGCGACCCCTACCAGCGCCAATGCGAAACCACTGCGCGGCTGCTCGCTGACAATCTCGGCCTCGATGCGTCCGACTGGTCGATCGGCTACCAGTCTCGTTTCGGCAAGCAGACCTGGATTCAGCCCTATACTTCCGACGTGCTCAAGCGACTGGTGGAGCGCGGCATCAAGGCCGTGGATATCATCTGCCCGGGATTTTCTGCCGATTGCCTGGAGACCCTGGATGAAATCAAGGTCGAATATCGGCATGAGTTTCTGCAACTGGGCGGCGAGGATTTCGACTACATCCCGGCGCTCAACGACCGCGATGCCCACATCGAAATGATGCGCCAGCTGGTTGCGCCCTATCTAGCCGACGTCTGAAACGCCGGTTTTATGCGAATCATTGTCGACACGGCCTGTCTACAAAACAGCCTGTCGCAGCCTGACCCACTACCAGGAGTGCTGAATCATGTTTAAATCCTTTTTTCCCAATCCCAGGATCTTCTTTCTGTCGGTGGTCGGCTATGCCGCCGTTTGCAGTTTTATCTGGTACGGTTTCAACGAGCAAATCGGCGCGGCGCTGGGACTCGACCTGTCGCCGGCCGAGCCGGTGATTGGCCTGGGTCACTTTTTCACCGATTCATTTTTACTGTTCTACATCTACTACTTCACCTGTACTGCCCTGTTCGCTGCGGCCTGGTATCGTATCGCTAACCACCCCTGGCAATGGTGGTCTATCGGCGGTTCGGCGCTGATTCTGTTTTCCACCTATTTTTCGGTGCAGGTTTCAGTCGCGATCAACAACTGGCGCCGACCTTTTTTTGACCTGGTGCAGGACGCGCTGAGCAAACCCGCCACAGCGGCAGACGGCGCCGCAAACGCGGTGGATGAGGCCGCTGTGACTACGGTGACCCAGGGGTTATTCGATCTCATCATCATTTTCGCCGAGATCGCCTTTCTTGCGATTTTCGTCTTTGTCGTCACTCGTTTTTTCGTCAGCCATTACATTTTCCGCTGGCGTACAGCGATGAACGCCTACTACACCTCGCAATGGAACCAGGTGCGGCACATCGAAGGCGCGTCGCAGCGTATTCAGGAAGACACCATGCGCTTCGCCGAGATCATGGAGGGTCTGGGTGTATCCATCGTCGACGCGGTTATGACCCTGTTCGCCTTCCTGCCGGTTTTATGGGCATTGTCCGAATACGTCAGCGAACTGCCGCTGGTTGGCCAGATCGCACATCCGTTATTCGTCGCGTCGTTGGCCTGGTCAGTTTTCGGCACCGGCCTGTTGGCGCTGGTCGGTATCAAACTACCGGGTCTGGAATTCAAGAACCAGCGCGTCGAGGCGGCGTTTCGTAAGGAACTGGTTTACGGCGAAGATGATGTCGAGCGGGCGCAACCCCCACGGCTGGAAGAGTTGTTTGCGGATGTGCGCAAGAACTATTTTCGGCTGTATTTCAACTACATGTACTTCAATGTCGCGCGCATGCTGTATTTACAGGCGGACAATATATTCGTCTACGTGCTGTTGATACCGACGATCGCGGCGGGTGCTATTACTTTCGGCATCCTGCAGCAGATCCTGACCGCCTTCAACCAGGTCAGTAACTCGTTCCAGTACCTGGTGAATTCCTGGACCACGATTGTTCAGTTACTGTCCATTTACAAGCGCTTGAGTTCTTTTGAGGCCGCCATAAAAAATGAGCCACTCCCGGAAATCGACCAGCTTGCAGTCTAACCCCGAGGCGCCTGGCACGCGGGTACAGCAGCGAAGCCTGTGTGCCTGATACTGTTAGCCTTGCGCCAGCATGCGGATTTTCCGCTGGTCGTCATTGCCAATCGTGACGAGTACTACGCGCGCCCGAGTCGCGATGCGCACTGGTGGGACGATGCCGATATCTACGCCGGGCGCGACCTCGAAGCCGGCGGCACCTGGCTCGGCGTCAACCGGCGCGGGCGCTTCGCCGCGGTTACCAACGTGCGCGAACCCGGCGCCATGCAGGCAGGCAAGCGCTCGCGTGGCGACCTGCCGCGCAACTTCCTCGTTGCTGACGACAGCGCCGAAACCTATCTCCAGCAGTTGCGCGAAAGCGACCAGGATTACAGCGGCTTCAACCTGCTACTGGGCGATGCGCGGGAACTCTGGTTTTATTCCAATCGAGAGCGTGTTGTTCGTCGGATCGAAGCCGGCTGCTACGGCGTCAGTAACGGCCAGTTCGACGAACCCTGGCCCAAGCTTGAAAGTGGGAGAACCGAGCTGGTGACGCAGATGAAAAAATCGGTCGAACACAATCAGCTGATGGACATCCTCACCGATCATCGAATCGCTGCCGACCATGAATTACCGAGTACCGGGGTCGAGCTCGATATCGAGCGCCTGTTGTCGAGCCGCTTTATTCGCTCGCCGAGTTACGGCACCCGCGCCTGTAGCGTGGTCACTTTCGCAGGCGATGGCCAGATCGAATTCAGCGAGCAAAATTATATCGATGCCGAACAGCCAGGCTCCCTGCGGCACGAGCGGTTTGTGGCTACAGGCTGATCTTCCCTGAACCAGGGTGATTCGCACAGCACCCATAGCTGGCTCGAAACGCGCCGGAGAATTCACTTTTCAATCCCAGGCATTACTTTAAAATCAGGCAGGTCTTACCCGGGCCGAAAACACACCGACATGAACGCCAGCACGCGACAGCTACAATCCGCCTCTCGCTCCGAGAGCCGGGTCGAACCGACCTGGCGCGATGGCAGTCGCAACCGTTTCCATGCAATCTGGCTGCGCGATATCTGCCCCTCTGCCGGCTGCGGCGATTCCCCGATCGGTTACCGCAAGCTGCGACTGCGGGCCAGGTGATGGCGGATCTCGAGCGGCGCTTTCCGAGTATCGCCCTGATGGAGGCAACCGCGCGCCGCCGCATCCCCCGCTTCGCCTGGGATTACATGGCCGGCGGCATTGGCCGTGAAAGTGTGCTCGCGGAGAACTGCGCGCGCCTGGACCGGGTAAAGCTGCGGCCGCGCTACCTGGTGGATGATGCCGAGTCGCCGCAATTGTCGCAGACCCTACTCGGCGTTGACTATGCGTTGCCCTTCGCGGTTGCACCGCTCGGCCTCAGCGGCCTGATCTGGCCCGCAGCCGCCGAACATCTCGCGCGCGCGGCGCGGGCGCGCAAGATTCCATTCACGCTCAGTAACGTGGCAACCAGCAGCATCGAGCAAATCGGCAACATCGGTGGTCACATCTGGTATCAGCACTACGCCACCACCGATACCGACGTCAATGCCGATTTGCTGCGACGCGCCCAGGCCGCCGGTTTCAGCACGCTGGTAATCACCGTCGACATTCCAACGGCGACGCGGCGGCAGCGCGATATGCGCAACGGTCTGTCGGTGCCACCGGCTTTTTCCGTGCGCACCCTGTTCGACATCCTGGGTCGCCCCGCCTGGGCGCTGGCCACGCTGCAACAGGGCGTTCCCGAATTCCTGAACCTGAAGCCTTACCTGCCAGCCGGGCTCAGCCTGGCGCAACTGGGCGTGCATCTTGCGCAACTGCTGGAAGGTCACGTGAGCCAACAGAAACTCGCCTGGTATCGCGCCCATTGGCCAGGCAGACTCATCGTCAAGGGCATTCTCGACCCCGCCGACGCGTTAGCCTGCAGGGATATCGGCGCCGATGCCATCGTGGTTTCGAACCACGGCGGCCGCCAGCTCGACGCGGCGCAAACCGCCGTCGACGCTTTACCCGCGATCCGCAGCGCAACCGGCCCCGATTTTCCACTGCTTGCGGATGGCGGGATTCGCAGCGGTCTCGACATTGCCCGCTATCTCGCCCTCGGCGCCGATTTTGTGCTGCCTGGGCGCGCCTTCATGTTTGCGCTCGGCGCCATCGGCGCCCGCGGTCCCGAGCACGCAATGCACGTACTGCAGGCCGAACTGCGCTCGACTCTCGGCCAGCTCGGCTGCCCGTCGCTTGCACAGCTGCCGGAATTTTTGATCCGGGCAGAGTAAACAACCGGAAAGAGTACTGCTGACCTATGTCGAACATACCAAGGGGGCAACCCGTGTCGGTCGACTGGGTGCTGCCACGACTGCCTATGGCCCGGCGCGCAGAAGTGGCCGAAATTGCACCGGCGCGACGATCCTGTTATCCGCTAAGTCACCTTTATGCCACCGGCGCCATCCTCGATGTCGGCGGCGGCCGGGTCAGCCCCTGAACCCCCGGTACTGCCTCAGGCCGACAGGTTGAACAGTGCTTCGGTATTGCGGGTCAGGGCCGCAGCCAGTTCAACGACATCCATCTGCCGCAGCTCGGCCATGGTTTGCAGGTGCTCGACCACGTAGCCCGGTCGGTTGAGCTCACCGCGATGCCCCGCACCGGGCTGATCGGGCGCATCCGACTCGAGCAACAACGCATCCAGCGGCATCGCGGCCACCACGGCGCGTAATTTGCGCGCGCGCTCGAAGCCAACCGTGGCGGCAATGCCGAGCTTGAAGCCGAGATCGTAAAGTTGCCGCGCCTGCTGTTCGCTACCGGCAAAACTGTGGATTACGCCGCCGTGGTGGGGCTGCCGTCGCAGCAGGCTGATGACCTCATCCATCGCCTTGCGCACGTGCACGATGGTGGGCAGGCGATGCTGATTCGCCAGGTGCAGCTGCTCCTGGAAAAGCTGTTTCTGCCATTTTTCGTCTGCCCGCGAGGCAAAAAAATCCAGCCCGCATTCGCCGACGGCTACCGGCGCTTCACGCTGCAGCCACTCATCCAGCTCGGCCAGGTGCCGCGGCAGGTGTTGCTCGATGAACATCGGATGCAGACCATAGGCCGGATACAGCCCCTTATGGCTGGCGCACAGGCGTTGAATCTTCTCCCATCGATTGGCGGTCGTCGCCGGCACGATCATGCGCCTGACGCCGCGCTCGAACGCCTCGGCAATGATGTCATCGCGCTGCTCGTCGAGACGGTCGTCGTCGAGATGGCAATGGCTATCGATCAACTGCATGCGCTCAACCAGCCGGTATCGGCGTTTTCACGATTCTGATCGCTGCGCCAGCAGGTCGCTGATAATCGGCGTCAGGATAATTTCCATCGCCATCCCCATCTTGCCGCCAGGCACGACAATGGTGTTGCGCCGGGACATGAAGGAACCGCTGATCATCGACAGCAGGTTGGTAAAGTCGGTGTTGCGAATATCCGGTTTGCGAAATCGAATCACGACAAAACTCTCATCCAGGGTAGGAATGTCACGCGCGATAAACGGGTTCGAAGTGTCTACCGTGGCAACCCGCTGGAAATTGATATCGGTCTCGGAAAACTGCGGAGTAATGTATTTCACGTAGTCGGGCATGCGCCGCAGGATGTTGTCGACCACCTCGTCCTGTTCATATCCGCGTTCAGCGCTGTCGCGGTGAATCTTCTGAATCCACTCGAGGTTGACAACGGGTACCACGCCGACTTTCAGATCGACATAGCGGGTCATGTCGACATGGTCGGTTTTGACGAGGCCGTGCAAGCCCTCGTAGAACAGCAGGTCCGTATTCGCTTCGATGTCCTCCCAGTCGGTGAATTCGCCGGCCTGGTAACTGGCGCCGAGTCGGTCGCTGTGCAATTTCGCCTCGGCATCGTCGTGCAGGTAATGGCGAGTCTTGCCGGTGCCGTTTTCGCCATAGCTGCGAAACAGTTCCTGCAGCGCTTCGAACAGGTTGGCGTCGGCGCCGAAATGACTGAAATTGACACCGGATTCGATCGCCTGCAGCACCTGCTGGCGCATGCCTTCCCGATCAAAGCGATGAAAGCTGTCACCCTCGACCAGGGCAGGCCTGATGTTTTGTCGATAAAAGATGGCTTCGAGTGCTTTTTTGACCGTCGAAGTACCGGCGCCCGAAGAACCGGTAACGACGATGACAGGGTGTTTTTTCGACATGGCCGCGGCCTCCTCCTCGAGTCGGGTCAACTAGCTGTCATTGTAAACGCTCGCGAGTCCAGTTGCGCGCCATTTCCGTCCCATACCTTTGTAGCGTCTGCTAATATTGTGTACACTTACAGGCATATTCCTGTCTCGTCTTGTCGGTGCCAAAACTCTTTGGCGCTACTCGATTCAAACAGTTATGCAAAGTAGTTATCGAACCAACTGCGATCTGGACGTCCAGCTGGTTGTTTATATTGGGGACTTGACCAACACTTGAGCAAGCTATCAAGAATAATTCGGGCGCGACTTAAAAAAGTCAGACTCAAGAAGCTGCGCAGTACCAAGTGGATTGCTGGAATCATATTTGTCGCGTTGGGCTGGTACATTATCGGCCTGACGCCAACCATTGCGATTGCCTGGGTAACCGGCCTGCTGCTGTTTACCATTTACCTGTTCATTTTTGAAATCGTCACGGTCGACGAGGCCGCGATCACGATCATGGTGTTACTCGGGCTGTCATCCCTGCTTGCGCCAAGCATGGGTCTCGAGCAGGGCCTCGTCGACAACAAGCACCTGTTCGACGGTTTCGCCAGTAACGCCGTCATGTCGATCATCGCCGTAATGATCATTGGTGCAGGACTCGACAGGACCGGCATGATGAGCAAGGTCGCCGGTTATATTCTGAAGGTCGGTGGCACCGCGGAGAGCCGCATCATTCCAATCGTCTCCGGTACCGCGGGCATGATCTCATCGTTCATGCAAAACGTCGGGGCGGCGGCGCTGCTGCTGCCGGTGGTAAGCCGAATCTCCTCGCGCTCCGGGCTACCCATGTCACGCCTGTTGATGCCGATGGGTTTTACCGCAATTCTCGGCGGCACCATCACCATGGTGGGATCGTCACCGCTGATTCTGTTGAATGATTTAATCCTGACCTCGAACATTGCCCTGCCGCCCGAACAGCAGATGCAGACCTGGAGCCTGTTTTCGGTGACACCCATCGGCCTGGCGCTGGTCACCGGCGGTATCCTGTATTTCGTGCTCTTCGGCAAATACGTGTTACCGTCGGTATCGACCGAGGCAAGGCCCGCACCGCCCGGCAGCAGTCGCTACCTGGAAGAAGTTTACGGCGTCGACTACATGCTGTTCGAGGTGACGGTACCCGCGGACAGTCCCCTGGTTGGCCAGGTGCTGGATGACATCGAATCAGCAAACAAGATTCGTGTCATTGCCATCAAGGCAGACGGCGCCGGCAGTCGCGCCAGCCCCGGAAACCTGTCGCGAGACGTCGACATAGGGCCCAATTCGTCACTCGGTATACTTTGCTCACCGGGTCATCTGAAGGATTTTGTCGATGCCTACGGCCTGCAGATACAGAAAGGCCTGCGCGTATTTTCCGAGACGCTGGCGTCGACCCAGGCGGGCATTGCCGAAATCGTCATACCCGCCGGTTCTTCGCTGATCGGCAAGTCGGCGCGCGACATCTGGATGCGCAAGACTTACGGCCTCTCCATGGTAGCGCTGCACCGTGACGATGAAACCTCCAAGGAAGGCGAGAATATTCGCGATATGCCCTTTGAATCCGGCGACACCATTCTCGCCTATACCACCTGGCGCGCGCTTGCTCACCTCGAGAAGGATCGCAATTTTGTCATTGTCACCACCGAGTACCCGCGCGAGGAAACGAGACCGAACAAGGTTGGCTGGGCCAGTTTTTTCTTTGGCCTGGCGCTCTTCCTGGTGCTGTTCACCGACTTGCGGCTGTCGATCGCATTGATGACCGGCGCAATCGGCATGATCGTCTCGGGCGTGCTCAAGATCGAGGAGGCCTACGAGGCAGTATCCTGGAGCACGGTATTTCTGCTCGCCAGCCTGATCCCGCTTGGCCTGGCGGTGGAAACCAGCGGCACCGCCAAATGGGTGGCCGAGCAAACCCTGCTGATCGTGGGTGACATGCCGATCTGGGTGATCCAGGCGGCGGTGGCGCTGCTGGCCACGTTTTTTTCGCTGGTGATGTCGAACGTCGGCGCAACCGTGCTACTGGTGCCGCTCGCGGTCAACATTGCGATCGGCGCCGGCGCCAGCCCCGCATTGTTCGCGCTGACCGTGGCACTGGCAACTTCCAATTCTTTCCTGATACCAACGCACCAGGTCAACGCCCTGATCAAGGGCCCGGGCGGTTACCGGGTACCGGATTTCATCCGCGCGGGCTTTTTCATGAGCGTTATTTTCATCGTCGTCATGCTGATCATGATGAATCTTATTTTTTGACGAAAACGAGATCCCAGACCCCGTGGCCGAGTCGCAGGCCACGCTGCTCGAACCGCGTCTGCGGTCGATATTCGGGACTTTCGATATAGCCTTCGGCATTACCGCGATTTTCGAAGCGCGGGTCCTGCAGAAACTGCTGCGCGATCGATTCCGCGTAATCCTGCCAGTCCGTGGCGACGTGAACGGCGCCGCCCACCTTCAGCACGCGATGCAGCAGATCGCGAAAACGCTGATCGACAATGCGCCGCTTGTGATGGCGCTTCTTGTGCCAGGGATCCGGGAAGAACAACAGCACGCGGTCGACGATTGCCGCATCCAGCATTTGCTCCAGTACTTCGACGGCGTCGTGCTTGATGAGCCTGACATTGCCGAGCTGTTGCTGCTCGATATTGTTGAGGCAACGGCCGATGCCCGGTTCATGCACCTCGATACCGATGTACAGGCTGTCTGTATCTGCGGCGGCCATGTGAATCAGCGCATCGCCGTTGCCGATGCCGATTTCCAGCTTAAGCTGCCTGAAACCCTGCGGCAGTGCCGGCATTCCCTGCTGAAACTCAAGACCATAGCGCGGCCAGTAAGCTTGCAACGCATTTCGTTGCGATGCAGTGAGACGCCCGCCGCGGCGCACAAAGCTGCGGATGGAGCGTTTACCTGGTTCATGGACGGTCATGTCGGTGCCTGGGTCCGGGATTCTATTTTGCAGCCCGCTAGTTTAACGGATAGGCGGGTTCAACAGCTATGCCTTCGATGCAGAAGCGCTGCATGAATCGGTCACGACCGTATTCAGCCAGGTCGATGTCAGCGCCGAATGGCAGTTTTCCTGCGCTAACTGACCGCATCCGCAGAAATCACGTTGCGCCGATATATCGGATGCGCGCGTTATTGCTATACTGCGTCATTTTGAGGTCGGAAGTTCCATGACCAGAAAAGCTGTCGCGCTGATATCCGGCGGTCTCGATTCGTTACTGGCAGCAAAGCTCGTGCAGCAGCAGGGAATCGAAATCGAAGGCATCAATTTCTTTACCGGCTTCTGCGTGGAAGGTCATACACACTCGATTCGCAACCGCGACCAGAGCCG
>Ga0316195_10001686_pt1 | contig 10094 bp, 11 predicted proteins | sample Phised1_MG_FD_204937 | JGI IMG/M metagenome (GOLD analysis project Ga0316195, IMG submission 204937) | Coastal sediment microbial communities from Maine, United States - Phippsburg sediment 1 | ecosystem: Environmental > Aquatic > Marine > Coastal > Sediment | place: USA: Maine | collected...
AAGGGTCGGCGGTACCTCATCGAGTTGATCCCCGGCCGGAGCTTTCACTCTCACCGCGGGGCGCTCCCGCACGACGTGATCATCGGTTCTCTCGAAGGCTCAGCGCTCGAGACGACGAGCGGCACTCTTCTCACCGTCGTCCGACCGCGGCTCGCCGACTATGTCCTGAAGATGTCGCGGGGAGCGAACGTCATCTACCCGAAGGACGCGGCGGTATTGATGGTTTGGGCCGACATTGGACCGGGGATGACGGTGCTCGAAGCCGGCACCGGATCCGGCGGTCTCACCATGATGCTGGCGAGGGCCGTCGGTCCGACCGGTCGGGTTGTGAGCGTCGAGCGAAGGTCCGACCACGCCACCCTGGCACGTAGCAGGATCGCCGGCTTCTTCGGAGGGGTCCCCGAGTGGGTGGACCTGAGAGTCGGCGAGGTCATTGACTCGGTCGGGGAGGTCGGTGCGGAGCGGATCGTGCTCGACGTACCCGAACCATGGGAGATGGTCGAAGCGGCGGCCGAACACCTCCCCGGCGGAGGCGGCTTTGCCTGTTTCGTCCCCAACGTGCCGCAAGTCGAGACCGTCCGTTCGGCGATCGCCGAAACGGGTCGATTCATCGAAGTATCGACCTTCGAAGTGATGATGCGCGACTGGTCCGTGAACGGTCGCTCGGTACGCCCATCCCACCGGATGATCGGGCATACGGGGTTCGTCACGGTGGCACGAAAGGTGCTCCGCCGCCGTACTCAGTAGTCGGCGAACGCTGATCTCCGTTTGGAGACCGGCGACACCAATGAAGGAGGCCGCACCCTTGCGGACGCGGCCTCTCGAACGGATTACGGAATACGCTCTACGGTTCGATGAAGATGCACTCGCCCGGGCACTCTTCGGCCGCTTCGACGACGGCATCCATCTGGTCGTCGGGGAAGCCCGCCAAACCTTCGGCGCCCTGCGTGTTCCCTTCTGAGGCGGCGAAGATCTTCTCACCCTCGCGAACGTACGCGAGTCCATCGTCGAGAAGCACGAAGACGTCGGGGGCGATCTCTTCGCAGATCCCATCGCCGGTGCAGAGATCTTGATCGATCCAGACCTTCATGGCTTGTGTCCTTTCGGAGTGTGACGGATGAAACATAGTCACCGATTCGCGGAACAACGAGTTCATTTCGCGACCGTGGCAGGGCCGCCCGAGAGGATTCAGCGGCTTCCCGCAATTGGGGATGAGGCCTACACTCGCATGGCGGGGACCAGAGGCGATTCGTGGATGAAGGCGAAGAGGAAGAGACCGTGAGCCAGCACGACGACGAACAACTCAGCAGAAAGCTACTTCTCCTCGACGAGGAGATCACGGTGCTCAGGCGCCGGCTCCAGGACGCCCCCCGTCGGGTCCGCCTCCTAGAGGAGCGACTCCTCGAGTCGCGGGGCAAGATCGCTCAGGCCGCAGGTCAGAACGAGAAGCTCGCTGCAGCGCTCAAGGAGACACGCGAGCAACTGGCTCTTCTTCGCGAGGAAGTCGAGAAGCTGACGGCTCCGCCGAATCCGTTCGGGACGATCTTGCGGCGCAACGAGGACGGGACCGTTGACGTGAACACGAACGGACGCAAGCTCCGCGTCAATGTGGAACCGACGGTTGAGTTCAAGGCACTCGGGATCGGGCAAGAAGTGATCCTCAACGAGGCGTTCAACGTCGTCGACATGCGCAGCTACGACCCTGCCGGTGAGGTGGTGACGATCAAGGAAGTCATCTCGGATGACCGATTGATCGTTCTCGGCAGATCCGACGAGGAACGTGTGGTAGGTCGGTCCGAGGCCGTCGAAGACGAGCCGTTGCGGGTCGGCGATCACGTTCGCATCGATCCGCTCACCGGGTTGGTCCTCGAGCGGCTCATCCGGCCAGAGGTCGGGGAGCTCGTCCTCGAAGAGGTCCCGGATGTCACCTATCTCCAGATCGGTGGACTCGGTGACCAGATCGAAGTGATCCAGGATGCCATCGAGCTTCCGTACGTCCACAAGGAGCGATTCGACAAGTACGGCCTGGCCGCCCCGAAGGGCGTCCTGCTGTACGGACCGCCCGGATGTGGGAAGACCCTGATCGCCAAAGCCGTTGCGAATAGTCTGGCGAAGGCCGTCGCCAAGAAAGAGGGGAGCGAAGATACGCGTTCCTACTTCCTCAATGTCAAGGGCCCGGAGCTTCTCAACAAGTACGTTGGTGAGACCGAGCGCCAGATTCGGCTGATCTTCCAACGGGCCAAAGAGAAGTCCGATCAGGGTGTGCCGGTGATCGTCTTCTTCGACGAGATGGATTCGCTGTTCAGGACGAGAGGAACGGGCATCTCGTCCGACGTGGAATCGACGATCGTTCCTCAGCTGCTGTCGGAACTCGATGGAGTCGAGGCGCTCAAGAACGTCATCGTCATCGGCGCGTCGAATCGCGAGGACCTCATCGATCCGGCGATTCTTCGTCCCGGCCGACTGGACGTCAAGATCAAGATCGAACGCCCAGGACGGGAGGCCGCGGCGCAGATCTTCGGTATCTACCTCACCAAGGATTTGCCATACGACGCCGCCGAACTCGCCGGTCACGGCGGAGATCTCGACGTCATGTTGGCTGCGATGATCGACGCGGTGGTCGAAAAGGTGTATCGCGAAGACGAGGACAATCGGTTCCTCGAAGTGACGTACGCGAACGGCGACCGTGAGGTGTTGCATTTCAAGGACTTCGCATCGGGGGCGATGATCGAGAACATCGTGCGCCGAGCGAAGAAGGAAGCGATCAAACGGGAGATCGCAGGAGGCGAGAACGGCCTGCGCACCTCCGATCTCCTGGCGTCGGTCACACAGGAGTTCCGCGAACAGGAAGACCTCCCGAACACGACCAACCCGGACGACTGGGCGAAGATCTCGGGGAAGAAGGGCGAACGCATCGTGTACGTTCGCACGCTGATTGAGGGGGATCGCGACAATCGCACGATCGAAGCGGTGACCCCGGGCCAGTACCTCTGAGCCTGCATGGCATTGCGTAAGGTCCTCGGCACCGAGACCGAGTTCGGCATCACGGTCCTCAATCAAGCGAGATTCAACCCGGTCGTGGCGTCTTCAGCGGTCGTCAACTCCTACGCCGGGAAGCACTCCCGGATCCAGTGGTCATCCGATGAGGAGAGCCCCGGGCAGGACTTGAGGGGAGTCGGGGTCATCGAGGGCCCGGGGGTCGACTTCGAGACGGGTTCGGTCAACACGGTGCTCACCAACGGGGCTCGCCTCTACGTCGACCACGCACATCCCGAGTACTCCAGCCCGGAGTGCGCCGATCCACGGACGGCCGCCCTGTACGACAAGGCGGGCGAACAAGTGATGGTCACAGCTGTGGAAGCGGCACAGCGGCTTCTCCGCCCGGACGAACGGATGGTCATCCACAAGAACAACACCGACGGCAAGGGCAACTCGTACGGTGCCCACGAGAACTACCTGATCGCTCGATCAATCCCGTTCGGCGAGATCGTGAAGCACCTCACAGCCTTCTTCGTCACACGTCAGATCTTCACGGGTTCGGGGAAGATCGGTTCGGAGAACGGTCGACCTTCGGTCGACTACCAGATCACTCAGCGCGCCGACTTCTTCGAACAGGAGGTCGGACTCGAGACGACACTCAAGCGGCCGATCATCAACACCCGCGACGAACCCCACGCGGATCCGTCCCGATACCGAAGACTGCACGTCATCATCGGCGATGCGAACCGCAGCGAGATGCAGACCTTTCTCAAACTCGGAACGACGGCATTGGTCCTCGATGCCATCGAGGACGGTGCATTCTCCGATCCGATCGAGCTTGTCGATCCCGTGCATGACGTGTGGTCGGTCAGCCACGATCCAACACTCGGATATGCCATGGAGACGGCGGGCGGAGGCCGACGTACGGCTCTCGAGATCCAGTGGCACTACCTCGAAGTCATCCGGGAGTACGCCGGATCAAGGGGGGTTGGCCCCGTCTGGAATCAGGTTCTCAACGAGTGGGAGCAGATCCTCGTCGACCTCGAGACGGACCCGCCTTTGACGGCCGATCGTCTCGACTGGACGGCGAAACTGCGGATCCTCGAGGGCTACCGGAGGCGGGATGGACTCACATGGGGCGACCCGAAACTCCGTCTCCTCGACCTGCAGTACCACGACGTCGACCCCGAGCGAGGCTTGTACCAACGACTTGTTGATCGAGGAGCAATGCGTCGGCTCTTCGACGATCACGAAGTCGAGCGGGCGGTCGCCGAACCACCAGAGGATACGCGAGCGTTCTTCCGCGGAACCTGCGTTCGCAAGTATCCCGAGGCATTGGTGGCGGCCAACTGGGATTCGCTCGTTTTCGATGTTGGTGAAGAGACACTCAAACGGGTTCCTATGATGGAACCGTTGAAAGGCACGAGACGGCACGTGGCGAAGATGCTCGAGGCCTCGCCGACCGCGGCAACGATGATCCGTGCCCTTGGAGGGAACGATGGCTGAACAGGAACGTACGCAACGCTCATCCGACCGGAGCGGTGACAAGTCCGGGCAGGCTGAGGTTGAGACGACCGGTGTCGCCGAGGACATCAGCGAGCGAATTGACGATCTGCTCGACGAGATCGACACGGTGCTCGAAGAGAACGCTGAGGAGTTCGTGAAGAACTACGTGCAGAAGGGCGGCCAATGACACCGGGGCTGTCGATGCTGCCAGACGACGGAGGCATCATCCCGGTGGCGAGTTTCTCTGCGGTGCTCGAGCGGCACCGTATGACGCCGACGTGGGCGATCCCGCCGGGTTCGATCGAGACTTCTGAAGCCACGACCATTCTGGCGCTCCGTTGGTCCGACGGGGTCGTGATGGCAGGCGATCGGAGAGCAACTGCGGGGAACGTCATCGCCCATCGGAGGATCAAGAAGGTCTACCCGGCGGACGACCGCTCCGCCGTAGCCATCTCGGGGACCGCCGGCATGGCGGTGGAGCTCACGAAGCTGTTCCAGACGGAACTGGAACACTACGAGAAGATCGAGGGCACCCGGCTGAGTCTCGACGGCAAGGCGAACTTCCTGGCGCGTTTGGTGCGCGGCAATCTCCCGCTCGCTTTCCAGGGACTCGTTGTCGTGCCGCTGTTCTGTGGATACGACGAGCAGGAGGGTGCGGGGAAACTCTACAGCTACGACGTCGTCGGCGGTCGATACGACGAACAGGACTACGCAACCACTGGCTCGGGCGGGTCGGAAGCCCGGGCGTTCCTGAAGTCCGCATGGAGCGAGGGTCTGGAGGAGTCCGAGGCGATTCGCGTCTCCATCGAGGCGCTCGTGGCCGCAGCCGAAGAGGACGCAGCGACCGGTGGGCCCGATCCGAAGCGAGGGATCTACCCGAACGTAGTGACCGTCACAGCGCAGGGATATCGGGAGGTTCCCGACGAGGAGATCGCTCCGATCGCCGTCGACGTGATGGAGGGCCGACCATGACGATGCCGTTCTACGTTCCTCCGGAGCAGTTGATCAAGGATCGGGCCGAGTTCGCAAGAAAGGGGATCCAGCGGGGTCGGCCAATAGCCGTCGTCGAGTACGACGCGGGGGTTCTCCTGATCGGTGAGAATCCCAATCGGTCACTGCACAAGATCGGTGAGATATACGATCGTGTCGCATTTGCCGGGGTCGGGCGCTACAACGAGTTCGAGTTGCTGCGCGTGGCGGGGGTTCGCTACGCCGACGTCAAGGGGTACGCCTACGCCCGCGGCGACGTGACCGGGAAGGGTCTCGCCAACGCCTACTCGCAGACGCTCGGTCAGATCTTCACGCACGAGGTCAAACCCTACGAGGTCGAGATCGTGGTGGCCGAGCTTGGCGACGATGACAATCACCTGTACCACGTGCGCTACGACGGCACCCTGAGCGATGAGCAAGGTTTCGCCGTGCTCGGCGGCGAGGAGGACCGGCTGGTCGAGGAGATCGGGAAGGGTCATCGAGAGGACATGGGTCTCGAAGATGCGATCAGGGTGACGACGACGGCGATTCAGAATGCCACCGAGAGCGCCATTGCACCGGAGGACTGGGAGGCGGGTGCGCTGGACCGCTCCCTCGGCCGCAGGAAGTTCCGGCGTCTCAGTGTCGAAGAGATCGCGTCACCGACCTGATCCCCGGATTGCAGACCTAGGAACGGAACTCCGCGACCACGGCTCGTGCTTCCGCCATGCGATCGGCGGCCACCCAGATCTCGACTTCGGCGAGGCCGCCGACGGCGACGGGATACGGACCGAACAACTCACCGTGGACGTGTACCGGGATGCCCTCGGCACGTAGCTGGGCAGCCAGGAGGTTCGCCTCGTTGGGATCACCGATCCGAACCAGCGGCTCCAGGTGATCGACGGGCCGTTCCTTTCGATCGCGCTTCTTCATGGTTCGATTCTCGCATGTCTCCGCGACCGGCGCGACGAACGCTCGTGCCACGGTACCCTGACCGGGTGGAGCGACGGATCTTCGGCATCGAGAACGAGTACGGGGTTACCTGCACGTTGCGCGGCCAGCGCCGCCTATCGCCCGACGAGGTGGCGCGCTACCTGTTCCGACGGGTCGTTTCGTGGGGTCGTTCATCAAACGTCTTCCTCGAGAACGGTGCACGCCTCTACCTCGATGTCGGGAGCCATCCGGAGTATGCGACACCCGAGTGTGACTCCCTTTCGGATCTCATTGCCCATGACAAGGCGGGGGAGCGGATCCTGGCGGGACTCGTCGATTCGGCGGAGGAGCGCCTGGCCGATGAGGGCATCCGCGGAGATGTCTACCTCTTCAAGAACAACACCGACTCCGCAGGGAATTCGTACGGCTGTCACGAGAATTACCTCGTCGGTCGCCAGGATGACTTCCAGCGGATCATCGACACGCTCATCCCGTTCTTCGTCAGCCGGCAGATATTCGCAGGTGCAGGAAAGGTACTCCACACCGCGCAAGGGACCGTGTACTCGCTCGCCCAGCGGGCCGAGCACATCTGGGAGGGCAGCTCGTCGGCAACGACGCGGAGCCGTCCCATCATCAACACCCGGGATGAGCCCCACGCCGACGCCGAGCGATATCGCAGGCTCCATGTGATCGCAGGCGACTCGAACATGTCGGAGTATGCAACATTCGTGAAAGTCGGAACCACCGCGGCGCTGCTCCAGATGCTCGAAGACGACGTGGTGTTTCGCGACATGACCCTCGAGAATCCGATTCGGGCCATCCGCGAGATCGCACACGACAGGACCTGCCGTCGGCCGGTGCGGTTCGCGAACGGACGAGAGCTCTCCGCCCTCGACATGCAATGGGAGTACCTGGACCGAACGCTGCGGTATGCGCGAACACGAGGCTTCCCCCCGGAGGTCGACCGCGCGATCGGCATGTGGGAGCACCTGCTCACGGGTCTCGAGAAGGACCCGATGACCCTGTCACGTGAAGTGGATTGGGTGGCAAAACTCCAGCTTCTCGACCGCTACGCAGCCAGGCACGATCTTCCCCTCTCGTCTCCAAAGATGTCCCTGGTTGATCTCGCCTACCACGATGTGAGCCGCGAGCGGGGGCTCTACTACATCCTCGAACGTCGCGGTTTGGTGGATCGGGTGGTCACCGACGGCCAGATCAACGGGGCGATGACCGCTCCTCCTTCGACGACGCGGGCCCGTTTGCGCGGTGACTTCATCAAGGCGGCGAAGATCAAGAAGCGGGACTTCACGGTGGATTGGGTCCACCTGAAGCTCAACGATCAGGCTCAACGGACGATCGTATGCAAGGATCCTTTCCGCGCGGTCGACGAAAGGGTCGAGAAACTGATCGCCTCGTTGTAGCGTCGCGGTTGATGCAGAAAGTCATCGAGCGAATTCTCAACCTCCTGGCGTATCTCCTGACGGTCGAGCGCCCGGTGACGGCCGATCAGATCAGGAACACGGTCGCCGGCTACGACCGTGACAACGACTCGGCGTTTCACCGAACATTCGAACGCGACAAAGACCTGTTGCGCCGCCTCGGGATTCCCATCGAGCGAGAAGCAACCGATGTGTTCGAAGTCGAATTCGGATACGTCGTACACGACGATCAATACGGACTCCAGGATCCCGGCCTCACCGACGAGGAGCGGACCGCTCTCTCGCTCGCGGTGCAAGCAGTCGGGTTTGGAGGACGCCCCTCGGGCCAGGAGGCGCTTATGAAGCTTGGCGGCATCGTCGGGAGCCTCGAAGGGACACAACTCGGAGCAGACCTCGGCGAGCGTGCAGACACGGTGGCGGAGGCGTTCGGCGCCGTCTCTGAGCGTCGCATGTTGACGTTCACCTATCGGGGCCGCAGTCGCAGAATTCGCCCGTACGGACTCGTTCATCGCCGTGGGCACTGGTACCTGGTCGGTTCGGGAACCGGCGCCGACGAAGTCAGGGTCTACCGCCTCGACCGGGCCACGGATCTCGAGATCGGAGACCGCGCGGGAGCGTTCATCCCGCCGGACAATCTCAACCCAGCCGACGAAGTGCTGCACCATCCGTGGGATGCAGGCGACCGAACAGAAACCGCAACGGTCGTCTTCGACGAAGAAGTCGCATGGATCGCAGAACGTGAGCTCGGGTCGCGAGCCACGATCACACGGCACAACGATGGGTCGATCGAGGCGGAGATCGACGTAGCTGCGCCGGCAGCGTTCCTTGGCTGGCTCGTCGGATTCGAGGACAAGGCGGAGCTCACGTCGCCACGGGAGCTGCGCCGACGTTTCGTCTCCTACGTGGAGGCCGGATGACGAACTCACCGAAGACCGCCGGCCGGATCAACCGGCTTCTGGCCATGCTCCCCTGGGTGATCGGGAATCCTGCATCGTCGGTCAGCGAGGTGTGCGAACGATTCGGCTACACGCGGTCCGAACTCATCAGGGATCTCAATACCGTATTCGTGTGTGGTCTTCCCGGCTACGGCCCCGGGGATCTCATGGACGCGTCGATCGACGATGATGAGATCGTGGTCGAGATGGCCGACTACTTCTCGCGCCCGCTCCGCCTCACCGCTCCCGAAGCCCTTGGCATTCTCGCCTCCGGCAAAGCGGTGCAGTCGGCAGGTTCAGGAGGCGAGGCACTTGATCGAGCGATTGCGAAGCTCGAGCGGATGCTGTTGCCGGAGGGCACGGATGCCGTCGTCGTCGACCTCCCCGAGCCTGAGCTCGTCGGCGAGCTGCGGGCCGCCGCTATCGAGGGCAGGGTGATCCAGATTGACCACACATCGGTCGCTTCCGGAGAGAGGAAGATCCGCGACATCGAACCCTGGGCGGTCTACACGACGCTGGGGAATTGGTACGTCTCGGCCTACTGCAGGAGCGCAAACGCGGAACGCGTGTTTCGCATCGACCGCATCCGGAACGCAATGCCCACCGGGGATCGGTTCACCCCGGACCCGACTCCGCATGAAGCCGCCATCCGCTACACGCCGGGCGATGACGATGTCCACGTCACCATCCGCCTCCTCGGAGAGGCCAGGTGGGTGGCCGAGTATTACCCGGTCGACGTGATCAACGATGGACCCGACGCCATGACCATCCGGATGAGTGTCGGCGATGCAGCGGTTGCCGCCCGCCTGATGATCCGCTTGGGTGAGACCGCTGAGATTGTCGATGGCTCCGAAGCCGCGACGGCGACCGCGGATCTCCGATCGAGGATCCTTGAGCGCTATTCCTGAACATGTCGGAGTGACTAGGAGGAAATAGTCATCCAGGACCCGGCTCCCGTGCCGATGAAATATTCGACGCTGGCAACGGAGCTACCGACCATGACAACCATCCGAACCACTTGCACCACCTGCGGGGACGTGGAACTCACGACCGCCGACGTTGGACTTGAGCTCGCTGCCGGTGCGGCTGAGGGGCGCTATCGCTTCGACTGTCCGTTCTGCGGAACGACGCAACGTCGCCCGGCGAGCCATCGGGTGGTGAGCGTGCTGCTCGCCACCGGCGTCGGATACGACATCGTCGCGACGGCAAGTCCGATTACCGAAGAGGAGATCGAGACGTTCTCGAGGAATCTCGGCGGCCAGGGCTGGTTCAAGGAGCTTGCTGCATCAGATTTGTGACCGGGCGGGCATGAGCTGAGGGGTCATCGGTGCCT
>Ga0316195_10001687_pt1 | contig 10092 bp, 9 predicted proteins | sample Phised1_MG_FD_204937 | JGI IMG/M metagenome (GOLD analysis project Ga0316195, IMG submission 204937) | Coastal sediment microbial communities from Maine, United States - Phippsburg sediment 1 | ecosystem: Environmental > Aquatic > Marine > Coastal > Sediment | place: USA: Maine | collected...
GCAATGTCTTCATGAAGAGGGCGCTTTGATGCTGGAGTTCCCCTATGCGGTAGATTTTATCGAGAATCGGGAGTTTGACACGATCTATTTCGAACATCTGAGTTACGTGCTGATTCAGCCGGTCATGCAGCTCGCGGCACTGACCGGTCTCGAAGTTTTCGACGTGCAAAAACAGGACATCCATGGGGGCACGGTACGGGTATTTATCGGAAATCCAGGGAAACACCGTATTCAGGCGTCGGTCGACGACTTCATTGCGGCTGAGAAGAACGGCGGTTTTCATGACGCATCCCGATACAAAGACTGGAATCGGGAAATTGATGGCTTGATTGGGGAGTTGACGATGGAGATTCGGGCGCTCAAGGAAGAAGGCGCCCGGATCGCGGCCTTTGCGGCGTCTGCAAAAGGAAATACATTATTGAATGCCTGCCGTCTCGACCGACGCAGCATTAGCTATATCGTCGACGATACGCCAGAGAAGATCGGGCGATTCTCACCCGGCAATGGCATTCCTATCGTTGATCGGACGATGCTTCAATCCGATCCACCCGACTATCTGATCATCCTGGCATGGAATTTTGCCCGCGAGATAATCGACAGCACGGCTGACTTCAAGGGGAAGTACATCATTCCCATTCCTGCCTTCAAGCTTGTCTGATGGAGCCATTGGTGAGTGAACGCACAGGTAAAGGCATAATTCTTGCGGGCGGTGCCGGATCCCGGCTGCACCCGCTGACACTTTCCGTCAGCAAGCAGCTCATGCCTGTCTATGACAAACCGATGATTTATTATCCGCTGTCGACGCTGATGTCGGCCGGAATTCGGGATATCCTGATCATTACGACGCCGGAAGATCAGGCCTCGTTCAGGAAATTGCTGGGTGATGGTAGCCAGTGGGGTATTTCCATCGTCTACGAAGTTCAGGAGAAGCCGGAGGGGCTCGCGCAGGCGTTTATCATCGGTGAGAATTTCATTGCCGGCGAGTCGGTAGCGTTGATTCTTGGCGACAATATATTTTATGGCCACGGTCTGGCCAGCCAGCTACGTTCAGCATCGGCGAACAGGGATCAGGCGACGGTGTTCGCTTATCACGTGAACGATCCGGAGCGATATGGCGTTGTACATTTTGACAAATCGGGACGGGCGCTGGACATCGAGGAGAAGCCGGCCCATCCAAAATCCAACTACGCCGTTACGGGTCTCTATTTTTACGACGCACGGGTTGTCGGTATGGCCAGGGGGCTGAAGCCATCGGCTCGAGGTGAGCTTGAAATTACCGACATCAACAAGCTCTACTTGAATGATGGCTCACTCAGCGTCGAGGTAATGGGGCGCGGTGCCGCCTGGCTTGACACTGGTACCCACGACTCGTTGATAGAAGCCGCGCAGTTCGTGCAGATTATCGAACACCGGCAGGGTTTGAAAATTTGCTGCCCGGAAGAAACCGCTTACCAAAATCGCTTTATCGACGATGCGCAGCTATTGGCGCTTGCAGATAAGCTTGGCAAAAGCGGCTATGGTGATTACCTCAGGTCCGTATTGGTGGATCCCAAAATATGAACGAAGCTATGGTTAGTCGATCAGCGGGTATAGCGATCGATAGTGAGCGTCGTAACTCGCACGGAAGTGCTGGCCCGCGTATTTTATCGCTTGCCCTGGTCGACCGATACCTGCCAGTGCTTGGCGTTCGCCGGCAATGAGCAATCTCCTGGTAACCGGTGGCGCCGGATTCATCGGTGCGAACTTTATTCACTACTGGGTCGACAAATACCCGGATGACCGTATCGTCATCCTTGACGCGCTCACCTACGCAGGCAATCGAGCCAACCTGGCCGGCATCGACACCAAGCTGCACTGTGAATTCGTGCACGGCGATATATGTGACATGGGCTTGCTGGAAGCGCTGTTCATTAACCAACGTATTGACACAATCGTGCATTTCGCCGCCGAGTCTCACGTGGATCGTTCCATTCATGAACCGGACGCATTTATCCGCACCAATATCATTGGTACGCACAATTTGCTGAAGGTGGCGCGGGAAGCGTGGCTGGGCAGGGACGATGCTCCGGCCGACCATTTGTTCCACCATGTTTCGACCGATGAAGTGTACGGAACGCTGGGGCCCGGCGACGCGCCATTTACAGAAGACACACCGTATGCGCCGAATTCACCTTATGCGGCGAGCAAGGCAGCCTCGGATCACCTCGTGCGTTCCTATCATCACACCTTCGGGTTGCGAGTAACGACAAGCAATTGCTCCAATAATTATGGTCCTTATCAGTTTCCGGAAAAGCTGATCCCGCTGATGATTGTCAATGCCCTGACCGGCAAGCCATTGCCCGTTTACGGCGATGGTACGAATATTCGCGACTGGTTGTATGTTGAGGATCACTGCCGCGGTATTGACCTCGTCATGAAAGAAGGCGTTCTTGGAGAAACCTACAATATTGGCGGCAACAACGAGTGCGCAAATATCGATATCGTCAGGCAAATCTGTGCCCGAATCGATAATTGTTTCGCCGCAAAGCCCGAGCTCGCCAGCAAATTCCCGGATGCGCCAGCCGCGACGGGCAAAGCAACCGATTCACTGATTACCTTCGTCAGGGACCGGCCCGGTCACGACTGGCGTTATGCCATCGATGCCGGGAAATCCGAACGCGAGCTGGGCTATCAGCCGCAGGAAGATTTCGAATCCGGCCTCGGCCGAACGCTCGACTGGATGCTGGACAACGAGCGCTGGTGGCGCGCCATCATGGATGGCAGCTACAGGGACTGGATCGAAAAGAACTACGCCTGAGCCGGTCGATTGGCTTTCGCACGCGGACTTAACCAGCTACCGGTCCTCGCCACTCCCGCATAGTAGCGGACGAGTCCGGCAAGCATTTTGCTCCGAACGTTGAGGGTTGCAATCCGGCGAAAGGTAAGCAGGTCTGCAAAGGAAAGCGCCAGGAGGCCGGGCAAGCGGAATGCCGCTATCAGAAGGTGCACGATCCAGCGCTTTACTCCTTGAAAATGATTTTTCGCGTAGACATGTTTTGAAATGATGACTTCCAGTTTCGTCATCGCCTTCACAGCGACATTAATCCTGCTCGAACCGCCGTGAGCGTGGATAACCTGGACCGTTGGCGTAAAGGCGGTTTTAAGGCCCGCATCGTCCGCCCGTTTGCAAAGGTCTGCGTCCTCGGAGTACATCCAGTAGTCACTACACCAGCCTCCAATCTTCTCGTAGTCCGTACGGTCAATAAGCAGAAACGATCCGGTGACCCAGTCGCAGTAGACAAGTTCGTCATAAGAGGCGCGCGGGTCCGGCTTTCGGCCAGGCCGGATTACCCGCATCAGGACTTTGATGATCTTGCTCTGGTTGAGCAATTCCGGAAATTCGTCGAACACTTTTTGCGGCTTGCCGTTCGCACCGACTTGATTCGGCGATATGACAGCAACGTCCGGATGGGCCGCTTTTTCCGCGATCAGCGCGCGGATGTCGGCGACCGTGGCAATAACGTCCGGATTCATGAACAGCAGCTGTTCGCCGCTGGCGTGTTCGACGCCGATGATACAGCCGTACCCAAAGCCGCTGTTTTTTGGGTTTGGAATCATCGTCGCCCACGGGAAAAGCCTCTGATACTGCGCCAATTCGGATCTATCCGTTTCGTTGTCGACAATAATTATTTCCCAGTCTTCCGGAAAATCCGGCTGCAGGGACTCCAGTGCCGACTGGATGTGACGCCAGGCACGGTAATTGACGGTGATGATGGAGAGTTTCATAAGTGCTCGGTCCCCGCGCCTTTGAACCGGGAGATAAAGTACACCATCAATCCGGAGCCTATGACGCCAAGTCCGAACAACGCCTCTACGGGTCTTGTCATGAGAACGAATGAAAGTGTCCAGCCGGTTAATGCCAGGTAAATTAGCGGCGGAAGCGGAAATAGAAATGTCCGATAAGGGCGAGGCAGTTCCGGCTGTCGCCAGCGCAGAACGAATACCCCGATGACCGTTGCAAAGCTGTTGAGCGCCAGAGTAAAGCCCGCGAATACCAGGATCGATTCGAAGGTCGACGTGAGTATGAAGATAATCGCCAGCGTCGACTGAACATAGATCGCCGTACTGGGAATGCCGTCGGCATTTCTTCTTGCGAGCATGCGCAAGGCCCGGAAATCCTCGCCGATGACCTGCAAAACACGCGGTCCGGCAAGCGTCATGGCGCTGACGGTCGAAATAAGCAGCATAGCTAGAACGCCCCCGGTGAAGCGGCCACCGATGTCACCAAAGGCATATTTGGCGGCGATGTATCCGACCTCAACTTCACCTTGCAGCGCATCGAGGGGAGCGGAGTACAGAAATACAAAGTTGAGTGCGACGTACAGTACGGTTACGACCAACGTGCCGGTAAATAATATTCCGGGCAGGGTTCGCTGCGGGTTTTCCAATTCGCTGCTCAGGTAGGTTGCTGCATTCCATCCGGTATAGGCATAGCTGACGTAAATCAGGGAAACGGCAAACGCGCCACTGGTTATAAGTGCGCCGTCGCCCGCGGAGGGCAGGAAGCGCAGCGACTGCGGGACATCGACCAGCACAATGGCGGCAAGGCAAAATAGAAGAATTACGCAAATTTTCAACACGGTGAACACAACCTGGACGCCGCCGCTGTTTCGGCGACTCCCGGCATGCAACACGGTCAGTATGAGGACCAGGCTGCAGGCGAGAAGTTTTTCAATCCACGCTCCGGTTTCACCGGGTAAAACGGACGTGGCATAAGCGGCAAAAGTGATGGCGGCAAGGGCCGTTGGTCCGGCGAAACCAATGGTGGCCGAAGTCCAGCCCGATACGAAGCCGGCAGCGGGGTGAAAAATTCGGGCCAGGAAATTGTATTCGCCGCCTGAACGCGGCATCGCGGCGCCGAGTTCCGCGTAGGTCATGGCGCCACAAACGGCAATCAGGCCACCCAAGCCCCATAGCACCAGGATCACGAACCCGGACTGGATTTCCAGTAATTGAAAGCCGAGGCTCGTAAAAACGCCGGTTCCGACCATATTGGCGATGACGACAGCGGTCACCGTCGGAAATCGAAACTTGTCCCCGGCCATAATTGGGCCCTTTTTCTACTTGTTATGCGGAGATTATTGCGGCGGCGGCCGGGCAGGTCCATTGGTTTGTGCGGCGAAACTGTGGAAGATACCGGAGATCATGCGGTTTTTGCGTATTAGCGCATCGCGTGAAAGCTGAAAAAATGCGGAAATAGCTGTCTGCCAGGGCAGAACGAGACCGCGCAATTCATACAGGGGACGAGTGCGCATGAGCAAAAAAGCCAATGGAAAGAAACGCGTTGAAGCTGACAATGCCGCGCATATCTTCGGCGAATTGAGGCACAGCCCGGAACAAATTCGGGACTTGTTCCGCAACGGCACCTATCCCTACAAGACGCGCATCAAGACCGCCGCTTACGAGCGCCACAAGCAGGAGCTGCAGGTAGAGCTTCTCAAGGTTCAGAATTGGGTCAAGCAAACGGGGCAGCGGATTGTCGGTTTTTTCGAGGGGCGCGACGCTGCGGGGAAAGGGGGCACTATCAAGCGGTTCATGGAGCACCTGAACCCTCGCGCGGCTCGCGTTGTGGCCCTGGAGAAGCCGACGGCCCACGAGCTCGGCCAGTGGTATTTTCAACGCTATATCAAACATATGCCGACCGAAGGCGAAATCGTGTTCTTTGATCGCTCCTGGTACAACCGAGCCGGCGTTGAGCGCGTCATGGGATTTTGCAGTTCGCTGGAATATCTTGAATTCATGCGCCAGGTCCCGGAACTGGAACGCATGCTGGTGCGTTCCGGGATCCATTTTTTCAAGTACTGGTTTTCCGTCACTCGCGACGAGCAGGAAAAACGCTTTGCAACGCGAACCAACGATCCCCTGAAGCAATGGAAGCTAAGCCCTATCGATGAGGAGTCACGGGGCAAATGGATCGAATACACACAGGCTAAAGAATCCATGTTTTTTTACACGGACACCGCGGATGCACCGTGGACCGTTATCAAGTCTGACGACAAGAAGCGGGCACGCCTGAATTGCATGCAGCACTTTCTGTCGAGCCTCGATTATCCGGACAAGAACGAGCATGTACTTCACGGGCCGGATCCGCTGATTGTCGGCACCCCTTCACAGGTGATTGAGAAAGACCGGCACCTCTGGGGTTAACGGCCATGCCGGGTTCTGCCGGCCGGCAGGGTTGCCGGAGATTGGCAGTCCGCAACGCGCACCGCAAAGCGTCGGACCAGTAGCAGAGTTAGCCGCGACAGGCGTTACCCTCTTGACGCCTCCCGGAAGCCGATCCGGTCGCGGTTTGTTGCAGCGTCGGGTCTAGGGATGCAGAGTGAACCGATCGGCATCTTTGTGGAACGCAAAACGCTCCCGAAACGTTCGCAGTTCGTCCAGATCGAGTGTCACAGTTGCAGACCCCTCGGTGTCGCCCAGATCCGCTAGCGCATGCCCCAGATAGTCAATTACGGCGCTGCCGCCGGTGTACGGCAGTTCGTTTCCGTCCACACCTACCCGGTTTACGCCTGCCACATAACTGAGATTCTCGATAGCGCGCGCTCGCAGCAAGGTGGTCCAGGCATGGTGCCGGCGACTCGGCCAATTCGCGACATAGAGCAACAAATCATAGTTATCCCGATTCCTGCTCCATACGGGAAAGCGGAGGTCGTAACAAATCATCGGGCAGATGCGGAATCCCATTAGATCGAAAATGACAATCTCGCCACCCGCAGCGTAGTGATCCTGTTCATGGGCAAGTCGAAATAGGTGTCGTTTGTCATAAATCGTCTGGCTGCCATCGGCTGCAATACAGAAGAAGCGGTTAAAGTACTCACCGTGGTCCGCAATGATAAGACTGCCGCAGACTGACGCATGCCTGGCTCTGGCCATTTCCTGCATCCACGAAACAGATTCACCGGTCATCGATTCGGCAAGCGCTTCTGCGTCCATGGAAAAGCCGGTCGTGAACATTTCAGGCAAAACGATCAGGTCAGTCTTTTCGGCGATCGATTTTATCCTGTTGCCCAGTGCCGCACGGTTCGCCGCCGGGTCGTGCCAGTGCAGGTCCTGCTGGATTATCGTGACATTCAAAGACTGCATAGTCGTGAGGCTGCCTCCTTCAGCATTGCATCGTCTTTGGCGAAACAAAAGCGGAGTAATCGAGCGTCCGGCTTCTGCTGGTAAAAAACGGAGACTGGAATGGATGCAACGCCCAACTCGCGGGTCAGTCGCTTGGCATAGGAAACGTCATCCTCGTCTGTGATCTCGGAGTAGTCGAGAATCTGGAAAAATGTTCCCTTGGCCGGCCGGAGCCTGAAGCGAGAGTTCTTAACAAGGTCGCAAAATTTGTCTCTCTTGCGCTCGTAGAATCGCGGAAGCTCCGTGTAGTGATTAGGCGTACTGCTCATATAGTCGGCCAGGGCGTGCTGAATCGGTGTAATTACCGCGTAACAAACCCACTGATGTATCTTGCGAAACTCGATGGTCAGATTCGCCGGAGCGACACAATATCCGACCTTCCAGCCAGTTGCATGGTAGGTCTTGCCAAATGAGGATACGACGAACGTCCGTCGCCAGAGTTCCTCGTGCGTGAGCAGGCTGGCGTGATCGGCGCCGTCGAACACGATGTGCTCATAAACTTCATCCGACAGCAGGTAGATCTCGGTATCACGAACCAGATCGGCCAGGGTATCGAGATCGGCTGGAGCAAGAATCACGCCGGTAGGATTTTGCGGGAAGTTCAGAATGATCAGGCGCGTCTTGGCTGAAAGCGAGTCCTTTAGACGGCCCCAATCAATATGAAAGTTCGGCTCGTCGGCGCTTGTTATGAGCGGGATGTGGATCGTTGTCCCACCCGCGAGAGCGACGGAGGGTTCATAGGAGTCGTAGGCAGGATCAAAAACAATAACCTCGTCACCCGCGTGGATAATGGCCTGAATGGCGCTGAAAAGTCCCTCGGTAGCGCCATCACAAACAGTGACCTCTGTTTCAGGATCGACATCTCTGCCGTACAGCGATTTGACTTTAGCGGCGATAGCCTGACGCAGCGACGGGACTCCGGGCATTGGCGCATACTGATTCGTGTCGGCCGTCAGATAATGGTTGACGAGGTCCAGCAGTTCCCGTGCAGGGTTGAAGCTGGGAAAGCCCTGCGAAAGATTGATCGCATTGCACTCCTGGGCCAGCGCGCTCATCACGGCAAAGATCGTGGTGCCGGTCGACGGCAGCTTGGTTTCCATCAGTACTGGCGGTCCCGGCTCAGCCAAGAGGAGGAATTTCCCAATCGTCGGGCATCGGTCCCTGGTCCATGATGACTTCGCGGTGGTGACTCCATGTCAGGTGAATGGCTTCGGTGGTACCGATTCCCGCACCGCGCGGATCGCCACCCGGTCCGAACCAGTGATTCTGCGGGGCCCCGGTCGTTCTGGCACGTATTCCACAATAAGTTGTGCCATTTACGGTAGCGCCAAGCACGGCGCCTTGGAAGTCAACATCCTTGCTCACTACGGCCGCCGTAAGGTGATGCGACATTCTTTCGAGCACATCGAGCACCTTTGGCAGATCGCCATCGCCCCAGGTCACAATGACCTGGAATGGCCCAAAAAGCTCAGTAGTGATCAGATCGAAATGCTCACCCACTACAGCGTCAATAGGTACTCTGACGGCGGTGGCCTCCATCGCCCCGTAACATTCAGGAATAGAATGGCCGGTCAGCGGATTACCACCGAACAGGAGCTCCGCGCCGGGTACGGCGAGTACGGCCTCAATATGAGCTTTCATTTGCGCATTCGTCCAGGTGAGTACCGGGCCGAGCGACAGATCGTCCAGTTTGCGGCGTGCAGCAAGATCAGCAAGTTTGGGAAGCAGGGCGCCTGCCCAGTTTTCGTGCATCAGGACGATGCTCTGTGCCGAGCACTTCTGGCCGGAGGCGTTGTAGGCGTCTTCGTCGCACTGCCAGGCAACGTAATCCAGCCACTCCGGGTGGAAATCCGGTCCGATGACTTTCCAGTCAAAGCCGGCGTCTTCGATGCGCACTGCCCCGTTCATCACTTCCGAGAGGTGCTCGGCAACGCCACTGGAGCCGGTGAACTGCAACAGGCGAATACTGTTGCGTGAGGATTCGATCAGCCTGCCCATGTCTTTTCCCTTGCAGTGCAGCAGATCGAGATCATTTGGATCAAGGCCGGCTGCGATGAGCAACCTCACGAACTGTTCGAGGACCACGCTGACCTTGGTTTCGGGCTTGATCAGCGGTCTGTTGCCCATTGCGAGGGCGCCGACGAGCTGCAACGCCGGGATCTCCAGGGGGAAATTGAACGGCGCAATGATGACGACCGGCCCGTATGGCCAGCGATACCCTCGTGATTCCTGCCCATTATGATTGCCCGGATTGGAAAAGCCGCGCGCCAGAAAACGCACACCGTCACCCGCCAGGTTTTCGAGAAACACTCGCGTTACGACGGTTTCGCCAAGGCACTGGTTCCAGCTCTTGGGCATGACCCGCTGGGTTAGTTTGGTGAAGAAATTTTCGATTTCAGGCTCGGCGAGCAAGGCCGCAGCACGTGCACAGACCTGGCCCAGGTAGACGTATCGATCCGGATTTTTCAGCGGATTGTGCAGTCCCGATTTCGGGCAACTTTGCAGCCCTTGCACATAGGCGGAAAAATCGTTGGTATGCGGCTCCTTGATAAAAATAGCCCCATTCATCGGGTCAATGATAGGGTCATAATCGCCATCCCCGTCGACCCATTGACCGCCGACGAGATTCTGCAAAATTCCTGGATCCTCAGCTGTCATACCGGAAAATGGATCGACAGTTGCGAATTCGGGCACTCGTGACATGCTATTTCTCCTGCTGATACGTTACCTGCCGGACCATCGGGACCGGGAAGCACGAAGCATAGCAACCTCCACGCGCTTGTATCACCTCCTATCGGGCTTTGGCCGGCCGATGCGTTGTGTCAGCCTGTCTTAGAGGTGATAATCGGCGCCGGTCCGCGTCGGCTTCCCCGCGACGGCCACCCGTGAACCCCGTCAGGCCCGGAAGGGAGCAGCGGCAGCGGCGAC
>Ga0316195_10001688_pt1 | contig 10092 bp, 11 predicted proteins | sample Phised1_MG_FD_204937 | JGI IMG/M metagenome (GOLD analysis project Ga0316195, IMG submission 204937) | Coastal sediment microbial communities from Maine, United States - Phippsburg sediment 1 | ecosystem: Environmental > Aquatic > Marine > Coastal > Sediment | place: USA: Maine | collected...
CGTCGATGCCGCCCAGGTCCACGAACGCGCCGTAGTCGGTGATGTTCTTGACCACGCCTTCGACCACCTGGCCTTCGGCAAGGTTCTGCACCAGTTCCGAACGCTGTTCGGCGCGGGTTTCTTCCATGATGGCACGGCGCGAAACGACGATGTTGCCGCGGCGCTTGTCCATCTTCAGGATCTGGAACTGCTGCGTGATGTTCATCAGGGGCGTCACGTCGCGCACGGGGCGGACGTCAACCTGTGAGCCGGGCAGGAACGCAACTGCGCCGCCGAGGTCAACCGTGAAGCCGCCCTTGACGCGGCCGAAGATCACGCCGTCAACGCGCTCATTGTCTTCGAATGACTTTTCGAGGCGGACCCAGGCTTCTTCGCGGCGAGCCTTGTCGCGCGACAGAACGGCTTCGCCCATCGCGTTCTCGATGCGGTCGAGGAAGACTTCCACTTCGTCGCCGACCTTGAGATCCTTGTCCTGGCCCGGCGAACGGAATTCGCGCAGCGCCACGCGGCCTTCGGTCTTGAGGCCTACGTCGATGATGGCGAGGTCGTTCTCGATGGCAATGATCTTGCCCTTGACGACACTGCCTTCAGCATTGGTTTCTTCGTTGAAGCTCGCATCGAGCATGGCCGCGAAGTCGTCGCGGCTCGGGTTCAGGGTGCTGGTTTCAGCCATGTACAAACCTTCTTTCGATCAACAAATTATGCTTGGCCCACGGAAATCACCGCAGGACATCCCGCTTTGCGCTTATGGCCTTGCCGGAAATGGCAGGCAGGGTTGGGCAGCGCGGGCGCCAAACACTCGCTGTTTCGCAAACATCGGCAAACGGCAGCGCGCCTGCGCTTCCAGGCAGTTGTGGCGCGGTGCAAGAATGCGATGTCCAGAAACAAATGAAGGGACGTAACCTGCCTCAGGCAGATCGCCCCCGCTCACGTAAAACGCTCTCGACAAGGTCGAGTGCGGCCTGGAACGCGGCTTCTATACCCAATTCCGTCGTATCGAGCAAGTGAGCGTCGGCAGCGGGCACCAGAGGCGCCACTGCGCGGCCGCTGTCGCGCTCGTCGCGGCGACGGATATCGGCCAGTACCTCTTCATAGGAAATGTCCTCGGCGCGACCGGCATGTTCCAGGTGCCGCCGCTGGGCGCGGGTCTCCGGTGCGGCGGTGACGAACAGCTTGGCGTCTGCATCCGGGCAAACCACGGTGCCGATGTCGCGTCCATCCAGCACCGCGCCCGGCATGGTCGATGCCACCTTGCGCTGCAGGTCGAGCAGGGCTGTGCGCACCGCCGGAATGGCCGCGACCTTCGAGGCGGCCTCGCCCGCGCCGGGTGTGCGAAGTTGCTCGTCGGTAAAGCCGGCTGGGTCCAGCGTTTGCGCCGCGGCCACGGCGGCGACTTCATCCGAGGGATCGCCGCCTGCCAGCGTTACCGCAAGTGCCGTCGCGCGGTACAGCGAACCGGTGTCGAGATAGGCAAGGCCGTAATGTGCGGCCAGCCTGCGCGCCAGCGTGCCCTTGCCTGACGCCGCCGGCCCGTCGACGGCAATGATCAGCGGTTCTGGCATGGCCGCCGCCATCAGCGGGCATCCTCGAAGCGGGCGCCGAGACCTTCCATGAAGCGCCGGAAGCCGGGGAAGCTGGTTGCCATCACGTTGCCGTCGTCCACCGTGACTGCATCCGTGCTGGCCAGCCCCATGACCAGGAACGACATGGCAATGCGATGGTCCAGGTGCGTGGCAACGGTGCCGCCGCCCTGTGCCTTGCCGGCGCCGCCGGTTACTTCCAGCCAGTCATCGCCGGTTTCGCAGGTGACGCCGTTTGCCTTCAGCCCGGCCGCCACGGCTGCCAGCCGGTCGCTTTCCTTCACCCGCAGTTCGTGCAGGCCCTCCATCCGCGTCACGCCCTCGGCAAATGCCGCCGCCACCGCGAGAACCGGGTATTCGTCAATCATCGACGGCGCACGTGATGCGGGAACCGTCACGCCCTTCAACTCGCTCGACCGCGCGGTCACGTCACCCACCGGCTCGCCACCCGACAGACGCTCGTTGGAGATGCTGATGTCGGCGCCCATTTCCTTCAGCGTGGTGATCAGCCCGGTGCGGGTCTCGTTCAGCAGCACGTTTTCCACCGTCGCTTCGCTGTCCGGCACGATCAGTGCCGCCACCAGCGGAAAGGCGGCGGATGAAGGATCGCCCGGCACATCGATGCGTTGGCCCTTCAGTTCCACGTGGCCCTTTACGGTAATGGTGCGCGCCCCGTCTTCCGCTTCACCGAAGCGCAAGCTGGCGCCAAAGCCCTGCAGCATCTTTTCCGTGTGGTCGCGGGTGGCTTCCGGTTCGATTACCGTTGTCTCGCCCGGTGCGTTGAGGCCGGCCAGCAACACGGCGGACTTGACCTGTGCTGAAGCCACCGGCAGCCGGTACTCGACCGGCACAGGGTCCGCCGCGCCGATGACGGTCAACGGCATGCGTCCGCCCTCGGCTGTCTCGAACCGGGCGCCGAATTTCTCAAGCGGCGTCACGATGCGGCCCATCGGCCGCGAGCGCAGCGAGGCATCGCCCGACATCCGCGCCGTGATCGAGGTCGTCGCGATCAGGCCCATGACGAGGCGTGCCCCGGTGCCCGAATTGCCGAAGTCGATGGTCTGGGCCGGGGCCTGGAACCCGCCAAGCCCGACGCCGGTGACGTGCCAGCTGTTGTCATCGTTCCAGCGCTCCACCCGTGCGCCCATCGCCGCCATCGCCTTTGCGGTGTTGAGTACGTCCTCGCCTTCGAGCAGGCCGGTGATCACCGTCTCTCCCAGCGCCAGTGCGCCGAACATCAAGGAGCGGTGCGAGATCGACTTGTCGCCGGGCACGGTGACCCGTCCGGCCAGTCCGCGGGAGGCGAGCGATCTGAGGGGCTGGGGCGAACTGTCCGGCAAGGTGGGGTTTCCGTGGCTGGGGGTGGGGGCCGGGATTGCCGGCATGGCGGCTTGCTATCACACAGTTTGGCCGTATGCCAGATTGCAGGTGCGCGCAAATTGGCTTTTGACTTAAGCCGCCGCTCGTGGCATGGGAACCCGCAAATCACCAAACCGCATGAATTCTAGTAGAGGGACGTTGAACCCGTGGTCAGCGACGAACTTGGCACGAAGCGCACCTGCCCGAGCTGCGGCACCCGCTTTTATGACTTGAACAAGGATCCGATCACCTGCCCGAAGTGTGCGCAGGCATTTGTGGCCGAACCTCTGCTGCCGTCCAAGGCTGACGGCCCGGTTTCGAAGCCCAAGCCGGCGCCCAAGCCGGCCGCGCGCGATGAGGACGAGGACGAGCTGGAGGATAACGACACCCTGGTCAGCCTCGAGGATCTCGATGACGACGCCGATGACGGCGATGATGATGAAACGGCGGGCATCGAGGACGTCGATCTCGGCGACGATGACGACAGCGGCGATGAGGACGATGTGTTCCTCGAAGACGACGAGGAAGAAGGCGGCGCGGGCGTCGAGGATCTGATCGGCGGTGGTACGGCCAAGCCGGGCGACGACGAAGTCTGATTTTGATCGCCGGCACCACGAACACCTGATTGACATCAGGCCGAGGTGCCGGTATCACCCCGCCTGCTGGCGCCCAAGCCGGCACGCTGTTTGGATTTCGGGGCCATAGCTCAGTTGGGAGAGCGCTTGCATGGCATGCAAGAGGTCAGGGGTTCGACTCCCCTTGGCTCCACCAAACCTCCAGCACCTTCAGCAGAATAATGACGCAAGAGGCAGAATCTGCTTCGGCGTCTTTTCTGTTTCCAGCACCAGCATGCGCATAGGGCTTTCATCACGCCCGGCATTCCAGCAAGATGCGGGTTGAACAGACCTCTGGCGCCACGCTCGTGCAGGGGCCAGGCCAACAAGTGCAGGAAACCATGTCCGCCAGATCAACGCCCGCTTTCGACCCGCGCGACCGGCAATGGCATCCGCAAGCCCTGGTGCCCAACTACAATTCCACCCGGCTGCGTTCGCCGTCGGAACCGCTGCTGCAGATGCCGCCCAGCGTGAGCGAAGTGTCCGGCCCCGTGTTCGGCCACAACGAACTTGGCGCGCTTGATGCCGACATGATTCGCAATGCCGCTGTCTCCGGCGATCCGGTTGGCGAGCGCATCGTGGTCTCGGGCCGGGTGCTGGACGAGTATGCACGCCCGCAAGCCAACGTGCTGATCGAGGTCTGGCAGGCAAACGCCGGCGGGCGCTACCGGCATGTCCGCGATGGCTATCTCGCTCCGCTGGATCCGAACTTCTCCGGTTATGGCCGTTGCATGACAGACAGCGAGGGCCGTTATACGTTCCGCACCATCAGGCCCGGTCCGTACCCGTTTCCCAACAATGGCTGCGCCTGGCGTCCGGCACACGTGCATCTGTCGCTGTTTGGCGCTTCGTTCGCCCAGCGGCTCGTCACCCAGTTCTATTTCGAGGGCGACCCGCTGATCAGCCGCTGCGCCATCGTCAACACCATCGCCGACCCGAAGGCCGTTGATCAGCTGGTGGCCAAGCTGGACATGGACGCGCAGGTCGAGTTCGACAGCCTCGCCTACAGGTTCGACATCGTGTTGCGCGGCCGCAATGGGACATGGTTCGAGGAGGGCTGCAGCTGATGGTCCTCAAGAAGACGCTGAAGGAAACCCCGTCGCAGACGGCAGGTCCGTACGTTCATATAGGAACGTTGCCGTCGGTTGCCGGCATCGACGTTCCGACCCACCGCACGCCGGGCAATACCGGGCTGGAGGGCGGCGCACCCATCATCATCCGCGGCACCATCCGCGATGGCGGTGGCGATCTTGTGAAGGATGCCATGGTCGAGATCTGGCAGGCCAATGCCGGCGGCAGCTACGGGCCGGGGCGCACCGGCTGGGCGCGCAGCCACACGGACTTCGAGACAGGCGAGTTCCGCTTCGAGACCATGAAGCCCGGCAAGGCCGGCGGGCAGGCGCCGCACATCACGTTCATGATCTTTGCCCGCGGCATCAACCTTCACCTGCATACCCGCATCTACTTCAGTGATGAGGCAGACGCCAATGCCGCTGACCCGTTATTGAACCTCATCGCCGATGCAGGCCGCCGCAACACGCTGATCGCGCAGCCCGATCCGGGCAGCAACAACACCTGGCGGTTCGATGTAGTGCTCCAGGGCGAGGGCGAAACGGTGTTCCTTGATATCTAGCAGGCCAGGGGGGCCGCGCTGCTTGACGTTTGCCCTCTCGCACCCAATATCCTTGTCATGACAGCCAGTCCGGCTGGCGGTGCTGCATGAAGCGGGCCGCTGCAACCGGGTTGGCTGAGAGTTTAAGCTGCTTTTTCAAGGGCTTGATCGGCAAATGCGTAATGTTGGCTTTCCATCGCCGTTTTTCGTCGGTTTCGACGAGTTCGAGCGCCTCATGGATCGGGTCGCCAAGACCTCGGCGGATGGTTACCCCCCGTACAACGTGGAAAAATTGCCCACGAGCGACGGCAATGGCGAACGGCTGCGGATTACGCTCGCAGTGGCGGGCTTTTCGGCGGACGAGTTGGAGCTGACGCTGGAAGACAGCGAACTGGTGATTGCAGGGCGGCAACAGGACGACCCGCAACGCGAGTTCCTGCACCGGGGCATAGCGGCCCGCCAGTTCCGCCGCACCTTCGTGCTGGCGGACGGCATGGAGGTGGTGTCGGCTTCGCTTGAGGACGGCTTGCTGCTGATCGATCTGGTGCGGCCCGAGCCGCAGCGCCTGGTGCGCCGCATCGAGATTACCCAGCGCAGCAATGGACAATCGTGAGTGCCTTGAAAACCGGAGGAGAACCAGCATGAAAAGCGACAAGACAACTATTGCCCGTATGCCTCAGGTGCCCGTCAGTGAAATCAACCTGGCCGGCATGGGCCTTGGCGAGGTGGCTTATGTGCGCAAGATTACCGCGGGCGACGTCGAGCGGATGACCGGTCACCGGCTGCCGGCTGACCCGGGCCAGCAGCTGTATTGCCTTTACATGGCGGACGGCACGCCGATGGCGGTGTCCGACAGCCGCGAGGCTGCGCTCGCCAATGCGTTCGAGCACGACCTGACGGCCATCAGCGTTCACTGATCAGGTATGACGGCAACGGCGGTGAGAAGCGCCCTACGCAGCGTGGGGTGCTGACGCCGACGGCTCGGTAAGGATGGCGTAAAGGCCTGCGGCATTGTCCGTGCCACGCAGCTTTTCCACCACTGAGGGGTCGCGAAGCAGCCGCGAGATGCGTGCAAGCGCCTTGAGGTGATCGGCCCCGGCACTTTCCGGTGCCAGCAGCAGGAACACCAGGTCAACCGGGTTGTCGTCAACCGACTCGAACTTCACCGGCGTTGCAAGGCGCGCGAAGACGCCATGGACCTTGTCCAGCGCAGCAAACTTGCCATGCGGAATGGCGATGCCTTCGCCCAGCCCGGTCGAGCCCAGCTTCTCGCGGCGCAACAGGGTTTCGAAGATCACCTGCGGTTCGATGCCGGTCATCCGGGCACCTTCGTTGGCGAGCTCCTGCAGAAGCTGTCGCTTGCTTGAAGCCTTCAGGTTGGGAAGGACCGAGCCGCTGCTTATGATATCAGACAATTGCATGATTGGAGGCCGCTCCATTCACCATTGTGTTTCTTTTGGGTGCGCCGGTCCCTGCGGGCTCGTGCGCACGCCGGTTTGTCAGTTGCCGCCGGGATCAACCCAGCCCACGTTGCCGTCACGCCGCTTGTAAACGATGTTCAGGCTGCCGTTGCCGCCATTGCGGAAAAGCACGAACTGGTCGCGGGTAAAGTCGAGCTGCATCACGGCTTCGCCGACCGAAAGTTCCGGGATGCTGGCCGAAGACTCGGCGATCACGACCGGGTTCAGATCTGCCGGCTCCTCGGCTTCTTCGCTCTCGTCCGCCTGCAGCACATAAGCCGTGGCCGCCATGGCCGGCACCGGCTCGGTGCGCGCACGGTGATGGTTCTTGAGCCGCCGCTTGTACCGCCGCAGCCGCTTTTCCAGGTGGCCCGACGCGGTATCGACAGCGCCGTGTGCATCGCCTGCATGGCCCTGGCCATTCAGGGTCAGGCCCGTGGTCAGGTGCAGCGTGATCTCGCATTCGAACTCGGTGCGCTGCTTCTCCACGATCACCAGTGCGCGGACGATGCCATCGAAATACTTCGACACATCGGCGTTCAGCCGGTTCTCGACGTGCTCGCGCAGCGCATCGCCAATGTCGAGATTCTTTCCGGTGATCTGGATCTGCATAATGAGCACGTACCCCTGCTGTTCGACACGAGTCTGTCGAAACACGACGACATTTTCAATCTTGACTGTTACGCAGCAACCTGCCTGTCGTCGTATTGCCTTGAGACTTTCCCCGATACGGGACGGCTTCGCTGTTGCGGGCGGAACCTATGAAGGCGGCCCCGGCTTGTCAATCGGCGTTTGCACGGCAGCGGTGGACAGATTTGGCGGGGCTGCGCGAAGCTCAGGCAGGCTAGCGGTTATCCCGCCTGCAACATCCTTTTCTCCCGGCGCCTGATGACGGACGAGGGAATGTTCATCGATTCCCGATACTTGGCGACAGTTCTGCGGGCAATATCAATGCCATCCGCACAAAGCTGATCGACAATCTGGTCATCGGAGAGGATCGCCACTGCGGTTTCCGCGTCGATCATGGCGCGAATCTTGTGCCGTACTGATTCGGCAGAAAGGTCCTCACCGCCGGCCGACGACGAAATTGCCGTAGTGAAGAAGTATTTCAGTTCGAAAACCCCGCGTGGCGTTTCGAAGTATTTGTTGGAGGTCACCCGGCTGACCGTCGATTCATGCATGGAAATGGCATCCGCGACGGTTTTGAGGTTGAGTGGGCGCAAGTGCTCCACGCCATGCACCAGAAAGGCATCCTGCTGGCGCACGATCTCGCGCGCCACGGCAAGTATGGTTCGCGCGCGCTGGTCCAGGCTCTTGACCAGCCAGGTCGCGTTGGAAATGCACTCTGACAGGTACAGCTTGTCGCTTTCCTGCGTCGCGCCGCGTGCGACCTGGGCATAATACTGGTTGTTCACCAGCACCTTGGGCAGCGTGTCACTGTTGAGCTCCACCGCCCAGCTGCCATCGGGTGCGGGCCTGACGATGACGTCGGGCACCACGGGCTGTACCACCACCGAACCGAACAGGTTGCCCGGCTTTGGGTTCAGCGAGCGCACTTCTGCCGCCATGTCGCGCAGGTCTTCCATGTCGACCTTGCAAAGCGCCTTCAGCCGGACCAGGTCGTGCTTTGCCAGCAGTTCCAGGTTGTCGATGAAGATCTCCATTGCCGGGTCGAGCCGGTCACGCTCGCGCAGCTGGATGGCAAGGCATTCTTTCAGGTTGCGCGCCATGATGCCCGGCGGATCGAATGTCTGCAGAACCTTGAGCGTTTCGTCCACCAGCTCCAGCGGGGCACCGAGCGTGTCAGCCACGCCTTCAATGTCGCCGGACAGGTAGCCTGCCTCGTTGACGAGCCCGATCAGGTGGGCGCCGATCATGCGCATGGCCGGGTCGGACACAGCAAGGTGAAGCTGTTCGGTAAGGTGGTCAGACAGCGTCCGCTCGCTTGCCAGCGTGGCGTCGAACGCCATTTCGCCATCGAAGCTGCCGCCTCCGCCCGAACCGGAAGACACCTGCCAGCCTGAATCGGTCATCCCTGCGGGCTCGGCCGCCTCGCGGTTGATCTTGTCGGCGGTTGCTTCATCCGCGTAGACGTTCTCAAGCCCGGTATCGAAGTTGTCGATGCTGGACGAGCCTTCGCCCGGACTTGCCAGCGCGTCGGCCATGTCGCACGGGTCTTGGTTCTGGGCAGAAGCCTGGGCCGGAGCCTCGTCGTTATTGTCGAGGGAAATGTCGCGGCCCGCCTCGTCGCGTTCGTCGCGTTCGAGCAGCGGATTGGCTTCAAGTTCGGATTCGACGAAGGCCTGCAGTTCAAAGTTCGACATCTGCAGCAGCTTGATTGCCTGTTGCAGTTGCGGCGTCATCACCAGGGACTGGCCCTGGCGCATCTGCAGTTTCTGGCTCAACGCCATCGTCGACGCACTCCCCGCGTACATACCCTGCCTGCCGCCGCGTCCTTGCAGCATGATGCCGTAAGGCAGCCTTGGACAGGTCCGCGCAAGATATTAAAGGCTGAACCCTTCACCAAGGTAAAGACGCCGCACGTCGGGATTTGCCACAATCTCTTGTGGTGTACCTTCCATTAAGACGTGGCCGTCATGGATGATAAGGGCGCGATCGATGATGTCGAGGGTCTCTCGGACGTTGTGATCCGTAATAAGCACCCCGAGTCCCCGAGAGGTGAGCTGTCGCACCAACTGGCGAATATCATTGATCGCAATTGGGTCAATCCCTGCGAAGGGTTCATCGAGCAGGATGAACCTGGGATTTGCTGCCAGGGCGCGGGCGATTTCGACCCTGCGCCGTTCTCCGCCAGACAATGCCACAGCCGGCGAATGCTGGATATGTGTGATCTGAAACTCATCAAGCAACCCACGCAACTTACGCTCGCGCTCCTGCTTGTCGGGAACATGTAGCTCCAGCACGGCGCGAATATTGTCCTCAACCGTAAGTGCCCGGAAAACGGACGCTTCCTGGGGCAGATATCCAATCCCCAACCTTGCCCGCTGATACATGGGCAGGTCGGTGATATCGGCCCCGTCGAGCGTGATGGTCCCGGAATCTGCGGCAATCAGGCCGGTGATCATGTAGAACACCGTCGTCTTTCCCGCACCGTTTGGACCAAGCAACCCTACGGCTTCCCCACGGCGTACCGTCACGCTCACATCGCGGGTCACGGGCCGGCGCTTGTAGGACTTGCGCAAATTGCGCGCCACCAGTCCTTCGCCGGGTGCCGGACCCCTTGCTGCCTTGCTGCCATTGGCGGTTCTTTTCGCACCGCCGCCGGTCAGCGAAGCCCACAAGGATGAGATGCCGGTTCGCTTCACTTGATTACCGCTCATCAAGGTTAAGGTTGCCTGAAGCCGTATGGTTAATGATTGATGAATTTGCAAGCTGGTTGGTTGACCGCGTGTGCAATCAGTTGGGCAGGAAGATGCCCTTGACCCGCCCGCCGGAGAACTTCGACT
>Ga0316195_10001691_pt1 | contig 10087 bp, 7 predicted proteins | sample Phised1_MG_FD_204937 | JGI IMG/M metagenome (GOLD analysis project Ga0316195, IMG submission 204937) | Coastal sediment microbial communities from Maine, United States - Phippsburg sediment 1 | ecosystem: Environmental > Aquatic > Marine > Coastal > Sediment | place: USA: Maine | collected...
GAGCGGATGTTCATGTCGGTCGCGCAATTCTTCATGCAGTCGGTGCCCTGCACGTCGGGCTTGCCGGAGACCTTCCACATCTCGTTGTAGACCACCTTGCCGTTGCGGTTCGGCAGGCGCTGCTGGACCTCGGCCATGTTCTTGTCCGACAGCACGAAGTCCGCCGGGATCACGTCTGCGAGGTGCAGGATGTAGGCAGTCACCGCGTACACCTCGTCCACGGTCAGCGACTTCGGCGCGTTCCAGGGCATCGCGCGATTGATGTAGTCCCACAGCGTGGACAGCTGCGACACCTTCATCATCGTGGTGCGCTGCGGATAGTCCGGACGGGTGAGATTGGCGACACGCCCGGTCTTGACGTCTTCCTTCGTGGTGCCGCCGACGATCGGCGTGAACACCTCGGTGGATTCGCCGAAGATGCCGTGACAGGTCACGCACTTCTCCTCCCAGACTTCCTGCCCCTTGTCGACCGACGCGGACCCGGGCGGCAGCCCTTTGAAGTCGGCGCGCACGTCGATGTCCCAGGCCTTGATCTCGGCCGGCGTCGCCGGCCGGCCGACGTCAGCCCAGGGTTTGGCGGCAGCGCCCGCGCTGGCGGGCTGCGCATTCGCGCCGGTGAAGGCAAACGGCATCAGCGCCAGCAGCGCCGAAGCGATCACTGCGCGCATTGGCCGGTCAGAACGCTTGGACATTGAACACCTCGCCGGTCTCGGACACTTTCCACGACTGGATTGCGTTGTTGTGATAGATCGATCGCGTGCCACGCACCGCCCGGAGCTGGTTGATCTTCGGCTGGACCTGCCCGGTTTCGTCGATCGCGCGGCTCTGGAGGATCGCGGGACTGCCGTCCCAGACCCAGTCGACGTTGAAGCGGGTCAGCGCCTTGGACAGCACCGCGCCCTCGAGCCGCGCGGTGCGCCAGTTGCGTCCGCCGTCGAAAGAGACGTCGACGCGCTTGATCCTGCCGCGCCCGGACCAGGCCAGCCCGGTCACGTTGTAGTAACCCTTGTCGAGCAGGACCTGTCCGCCCGAAGGCGTCGTGATCACCGACTTGACCTCCTGCACCGAGGTGAACTGGCGGTGCGTGCCGTCAGGCATCAGGTCGATGTAGTGGACGACCTCGTCCTTCGTATAGAAAGGCTGGTCCCCCACCTCGATCCGGCGCAGGTACTTGACCCAGGAGACGCCCTGCACGCCCGGAACCACGAGCCGCAGCGGGTAGCCGTTCTCGGGGCGCAGCATCTCGCCGTTCATCGCCCAGGCGACCATCACGTCGTCCAGCGCCGCGTCCATCGAGATCGTGCGGGTCATCGACGCGCCGTCCGCGCCCTCGGCGAGCAAGGAGCGACCTTTCTTCGTGTCCGCGCCGACCATGTCGAGAAGCGTCGACAGGCGCACCCCGGTGTACTCGCAGCACGAGAGCATCCCGTGCGTGTACTGGACCGTCGGCACCGCGACGTTGCCCCACTCCATGCCGGTGTTGGCGCCGCACTCGATGAAGTGGATCCGCGACACCGCGGGCAGCCGCATCAGGTCGTCCATCGTGAAGACACGAGGCGCCTTGACCATTCCCATGACCATCAGCCGATGAACGCTGGGGTCGATGTCGTACCAGCCCTGGTGATGCCGCTCGAAGTGCAGACCGTTGGGCGTGATGATGCCGAACAGCCCCTGCAACGGCGCGAAGCTGACGGAAGCCGCCGACACGCGGGTCAGCCCCGGGCTCTCGCGGCGCTGAAGGTTCTTCTCCCAGACCGATGGCACCCCGTAGCCTCGCGCGGCCACCGGCTGGCCCAGCGACCGGGTGTGCAGGGGCAGGTTCAGGATCGCGGGATCGCCGTCGCCGGCACCCGGCGCGCTCGACGCTGCGGACGCTCCGGCCGCCCGCGCCGCGCCCGCTGCGCTTGCCCCGGCACCCATCGCCAGCGCTTTTGCCATGAAGCTGCGCCGTGCCTTGCGGGCCTGGCTCGCCTCCTCGGGCGTCAGGGTGTTCTCCGGCGCCATTCGGATCCGTCCGGGCGTCGCTTTGCTTGGGTCCATCGATCTGTCCTCGAAAAAGTCATCGCAGCGCGCGGCCCGACGGGCCAGCACGCAATTCCTGGGGTCCGCCCTATCCGGCCGAAGGTTCGGGATCGCCGGCGGCGGGCGCCGCCGCGCCGGCAAGCCCCTGGGCCAGCGTCGCGAGGCCGGCCTGGTCTGCATCCGCGCCGTCCTGGCGCGTGGCGATGTGGACACAGACGTTGCGGCAGATCTCGGTCAGCGTCCGGTCGGCCACGCCGTAGTAGATGAAATTGCCTTCCTTGCGTCGCGTCAGCACCCCCGCCCGGTACATGGTGTTGAGGTGCCGGGACACGTTGGTCTGCGTCGCGCCGGTCTCGGCGACGATCTGGGAGACCGTGTGCTCTTCCTGGCAGATCACGTGCAGGATGCGCACGCGCATCGGCTCGGACAGCAGCGAGAAATAGCGCGATACGGTCTCGAAGACCCGTCCGAGTTCGTCCACCACCTGATCCTCCCGTGCCCGGCCGGTCACCGGGGCTGTTGGTTCGACTTGCCATGACCTGTGGCCACGGCTATTGTTCTCGCGCCTTTCACCCGCGTCGCGGCTCAGACGGTACGGCGGGCGATTGTATGAGCATAGGCGCATGTAGTCAACAAGACACAGAACTATCCGATTGAACCGCGACAATCCTTCTCCGAACCGAGCGCTGCGCCGGCGCGCGCCGACGCCCGTAGCGCCGGCTGACGCCGCCAGACGGCGCCATACGGGTGCGATGGCCCTTTGCCTCGCACTCGCCGGCGCCGGGCTCGCGTCGCTGCCGATGTCGCTCGCTCGCGCGCAGGACAGTCATCTTCCCCAGCCCCGCTCCCTGAAGGCGCTGCTCGCCCGGATCGGGCGCGACGGCCGGCCGGTCGTGGCGATGTTCAGCATCGACGGGTGCCCATGGTGCGCGGCGATCCGCCGCGAACAGCTGAACTCGCTGTTGCGCGAGCAGGCCGAGCGCGGCGTGCAGGTAGTGGAATTCAACATGGGCGACAGTACGGCGTTCGATGACGCCAATGGCGCGGTTGCGGGGGCCGGGCCGTTGCCGGCCCGGTGGCGTGAAGCCGCCTCTCCTGCTGCGCTGGCGCGACTGCTCGGCGTGAAGATCGCCCCGACGCTGGTCTTTCTCGGGCCCGACGGCGAGGTTGCCGAGCGTCTGGTCGGTTATGGCTCGCCGGACTTCTTCTCGGCCTACCTCGACGAACGCATCGATCAGGCACGGCGCGCGGTCGGCGCCGCGCGTCGCCCGGCTGCCAGCTGAGGCGAGCGCCGGGGGCGGGCGGCCCGCGGGCGCCCTCGCCGGACGCTTCGGTGCGCCCTAGTGGAAGTGCGTCGCCTCGGGCTCGAGGTCGTCGGGCATGTCGGCGTGCACGATCTCGCCCTTGGTGTTCGGATACAGCGGCACCCCGCAGTCCTCGCAGAATTCCGGTTCGTTGAGTTCCGGCCAGACGCGCACGTCGGTGATCCCGGTCTCGCGCAGCGTCTCGCGGATCACGTCCAGCGGCGAAGGCTCGTCGGTGTCGCTTTCGGCGCCGAGCAAGGGCCAGACGATGCCTTGCGCGACTTCGTCCGAATCGTCCACCGACAGGCCGATACGGTACTCGTCGGGGCGTTCCGCGCCGAACGCGGCGATCGACGCCCGCAGTTCCGACGCTTCGAGCGACAGCGCATGCGTCAGGAAGTGCGCCGCGGCCCGGATCGCGTACGGCCGCACGCGCCGGTCCGACTCGCGCATGTTCAGATGGTAGGCGTCGGGGAGGAGGCACTCGAAGCCGCATCCCGGCAGCAGCGGCTCGAGATTCGCACGGCCCTGCGCGATCCACTGTTCCAGGCACTGCACCCGGCTGGCGTGGTCGTTGGCCTCCAGTTCCTGCCAGCGAAACAGCGGCTCGCCGCGCGGCGCCGCGACCACGCCGAGCAGGAAGCGCGAGTCTGCGAGCATCTCTGCGGTCTCTGGCAGCGACTTCAGGTCGACGCGCGGCGCCTGCCCGGAGATCGCGCTCGTGCCGAGCTTGCGCAGCAGCTTTCGCAGCTCGGCGAAATCGCGGGGCAACTGGTCGATGCTGTAGAGGTAGGGCACCAGCCGGAACCGGGCATTGCGCGCCAGCACGTGCGCCTGCAGATGGGCAGCGACGGGCTGCGCCACCTCCGCGACCAACGGTCCCGAGGGGATCCGGAACCGCGTCCAGACCACCACCGGCGCCGAGATCAGCAGGCAATCCCAGGGCTTGCCGTCGATCTCGATCTCGATCGTCTCGGCGGCGGCCTCGACCGCCTCGATCAGCGCGCCGTAGGCCTCGGCGTCGGTCTGGTTCAGCCGATCGAGCGCGTCGAACACCGACTGCGGATGGCCGCCGTCGAGCAGGCGCTCGATCCGAGCGGCGAGCGTGGCCTCCCAGAAGCGGTCCTCGATCCGGCTGCCCGAGTTGGACAGCCCGAGCGCGGCGCCGACCAGCCGTTCGGCATCCGGAGACAGGTGGGGCTTGCGTTCGCGCAGGCCGCGGGAGTGGCGAGGTTCTTTCATGCGGGGCAGTAGGCTCTGGTGAAGCCCGGGCCTCGGGCGAACCCCGAGGCTCGGGTGAGCCTTGCATTCTAAATCAGTGCGTGGTGGACGCCTGTTCGAGCCTGTGCCAGAGCGCCGGGCCGCGGGCGTCCTGCTCCATGGCCTTGAGCAGCGCGTCGTGCGCCGCCTGCTCGCGCTCGTCGGCCGCGATCACCGCCAGCCCGGTCGGCGGCCAGTGCCCCGCGGCACGCGTGTCGGCTTCAACGGAGGCCGCGCTGTGCAACGCGATTTCGAGGCTGTCCTGGCCCCGCGTCATCGACAGATAGACGTCGGCGAGCAGCTCCGCGTCGAGCAGCGCGCCGTGCAGCTTGCGATGCGCGTTCGACACGCCGTAGCGCTCGCACAGCGCGTCAAGCGAATTGCGCTTGCCCGGGTGCAACTGCCGCGCCATCGCCAGCGTGTCGAGGATGTCGTCGCAGGCGGTGCGAAAGCGCTCCCGGCCCATGCGCCCGAGCTCCGCGTCGAGAAACCCTTCGTCGAACGGGGCGTTGTGGATGATGACCTGGGCGCCCGCCACGAAGCGCAGGATCTCCTGCGCGACGTCGGCAAAGCGCGGCTTGTCCCGCAGCATGTCCTCGGTGATGCCGTGCACCGCCATCGCCCCCTCGTCGATCGCCCGTTCGGGGTTGACGTAGAAATGCAGGTTGTTGCCGGTGATCCGGCGGTTGACCACTTCCAGGCATCCGATCTCGATGATCCTGTGCCCGTCTTCGACGGACAGCCCGGTGGTCTCCGTGTCGAGAATGATCTGTCTCATCGTGCTCATCTCCCGGTCGATTCCTGCACCGCCGACCCGCCCGACGAAAGCGACTTCGCGCCGGCGCTCCCGCGACCCGGCTCGCCGCCGTGCGCGGCCGCGTGCGCCGCCTCCATCACGCCCGGCTCGCGGCGCTTGCGCGCGAGCAGCGTGTACACCGTGGGCACGACGAACAGCGTCAGCACCGTGCCAAGGGTCATCCCGCCCACGACCACCATGCCGATCTGGCGCCTGCTCTCGGCGCCGGCCCCGGTCGCCAGCGCGAGAGGCACCGCGCCCAGCACCATCGCGCCGGTGGTCATCAGGATCGGTCGCAGCCGCAGGCTCGCGGCCTCGATCACCGCGGGCATCAGGGCCTTGCCCTGATCGCGCAGCTGATTGGAAAACTCCACGATCAGGATCCCGTGCTTGGTGATCAGGCCGACCAGCGTGATCAGCCCGATCTGGCTGTAGACGTTCATCGTGCCGCCCGACCACTGCAGCAGCGCCAGCGCGCCGGTCATCGACAAGGGCACCGTGAGCATGATGATCAGCGGATCGACGAAGCTCTCGAACTGCGCCGCCAGCACCAGGAAGATGAACGCCAGCGCGAGCCCGAAGGTCACCAGCAGCGCCGACGACGACTGCTTGAACTCCCGGGTCTGGCCATTGTAGTCGACCGCATAGCCGATCTTCAGGTGCTTGCGCGCCACCGATTCCAGCAGGTCGACGCCTTCCCCGAGCGACGTTCCGGGCGCGAGGTTCGCGGTGATCGTCACCGCGCGTCGCTGCGCGAAGTGATTCAGCTCGCGCGCGGTCACGCTCTCGCTGGCCGACACCAGGCTCGCCAGCGGCACCATCTGGTCGTCGCGGGCGCGCACGAAGATGTTGCTGATGTCGTCCGGAGAGTTTCGCTTGCGCGGGTCGAACTGGACGATCACGTCGTACTGCTCGCCCTCGCGCTTGAAGCGCGTCACCTGCCGTCCCCCGAGCGCCGTCTCCACCGCCCTGCCGATCGCTTCGACCGCGATCCCCGCGTCGGCGGCGCGATCGCGGTCCACATGCACCCGGATCTCCGGCTTGTTCAGCTTCAGATCGCTGTCGACGCCCTGCAGCCGGGCGTCGCGCTGCAGCTCGCTGATCATCGGCTGCAGCACCCTTTGCATCTGGTCGTAGGGATCCGAACTGAGGATGACGAAATTGATCGGCCGCTCGCGCACCGACTGGCCCAGCGAAGCCGGCGCCACCGCGAACGCGAGAACGCCCGGAATGCCCAGCAGCTGCGGCTGGAGCTCGCGGATGATGTCCTGAACCGTGCGGTCGCGGTCCCCCCAGTCCACCAGGCGGGTGAAGGTGATGCCCTGGGTCACGCTGGGGCTGCCGGCGACCACGAACACCCGATCGGCCTCCTTGATGCCTCGCATGATCCGTTCGATGGCCAGCGCGTACTTCTGCGTGTAATCGATCGACGCGCCTTCCGGGCCGCTGATGATGCTGACGATGATTGCGCGGTCCTCGAGCGGCGCCAGCTCGCGTTTCATGCCGGTCCACAGAAAGTAGCTGGCCGACGCGACCGCGCCGCCCACCAGCAGCACCAGCCAGCGCTTGCGCAGGGTCCAGCCGAGCAACGAGGTGTAGCCACGGGTCAGGCCCCCGAGGACCCGTTCGATGCCGCGGGCCAGAAAGTTGGGGTTCGGGTCGTGGCGCAGCAGCCGTGAGCACATCATCGGCGAGAGCGTGAGCGCGACGAAGCCGGACACGAGGACCGCCCCGGCCAGCGTCAGCGCGAACTCGATGAACAGCCTGCCGGTGCGCCCCGTGGTGAACGCGATCGGCGCGTACACGGCGGCCAGCGTCAGCGTCATCGCGATCACCGCGAAGCCCACCTCCTTCGTCCCCTTGAACGCGGCCGCCATCGGCGAGAGCCCCTCCTCGATGTGCCGGTAGATGTTCTCCAGAACGACGATCGCGTCGTCGACGACCAGCCCGATCGCTAGCACCAGCGAAAGAAGCGTCAGCGTGTTCAGCGAAAAGCCCGCCACCAGCATCAGCGCGCAGGCGCCGACCAGGCAGACCGGAATCGTCACCAGCGGGATCACGCTCGCGCGCAAGGTGCCCAGGAACAGGAAGATGACCAGCGCGACCAGCGTGACCGCCTCGGCGATCGTCTCGTAGACCGACTCGATCGACCGGTCGATGAACAGCGTGGTGTCGTTGGCGATGTTCACCGTGACGCCGGGCGGAAGCTCCGACTGGATCCTGGGCAACTCCTCCTTGAGCGCCTGCGCGAGCGCCAACGGATTCGCGGTCGCCTGCTTGATCAGGCCGAGCGCCACCGCGCTGCGGCCGTTGAAACGCACATTGGTGCGCTCGTTCTGGGCGGCGAGTTCGACGCTGGCCACGTCCTTGATCCGGACCGAGTAGCCCTTGACGGTGCGCACCACCACGTTCTCGAACTCCGCGACGGTTCGCAGGTCGGTCTGCGACACGACGGTGAATTCGCGCTGGCGGCTTTCGATGCGTCCCGACGGCACCTCGATGTTCTGGCGCCGAAGCGCGTCCTCGACGTCGCCCGGGGTCAGGCGAAAGCCCGCGAGCCGGTTCGGGTCGAGCCAGACACGCATCGAGAACTTGCGCTCGCCGAAGATGCGGACGTCCGCGGCCCCCGGAAGCGTCTGCAGCCTCGGCTTGACGAATCGGTTGGCAATGTCCGACACCTCCAGCGGCGTGCGCGTGTCGCTCGAGAAGGCCATCCAGACGATCGGGTTCGCGTCGGCCTCGACCTTGGCGATCACCGGCTCGTCGATCTGTTGCGGCAGCTTCGAGCGGACGCGCGCGACCCGGTCGCGCACGTCGGCCGCCGCGCCGTCGGGCTCGCGGTCCAGCCTGAAGCGCACCGTGATCTGGCTCTGCTCGGGCCGCGAAATCGAGGTCAGCACGTCGACGCCCTCGATGCCCGCGATCGAATCCTCCAGCGGCTTCGTCACCTGCGTCTCGATGATGTCGGCCGACGCGCCGAGGTAGGTGGTGGCCACCGTGACCACCGGCTCGTCGATCTTCGGATATTCCCGCACCGACAGCCGCGAATACGAGACCGCGCCGACCAGCACGACGATCAGCGACAGCACCGTCGCGAAGACCGGGCGTCTGATGCAGATGTCGGAGAGCACCATGATCAGCCGCCGCGATTGCCCTGCGCCGCGCCGGACGGAGCGTCCTGGCCCGCCGGTTGTGCCCCCGGCTCGATCAGGCGCACTTCCATGCCGTCGCGCGCGATCCTGAGCTGGCCGGCGGTGATCACCAGGTCCCCGGGCTGCAGTCCGGACAGGATCTCGACCTTGCCGTCGCGGCGAATGCCGGTCTCGACCTTGGTCCTCATCGCCTTGCCGTTGTCGAGCCGGTAGACGAACGCGTCGGCCCCGGAGGGAAGAATCGCCTCCTCGGGGATCACCGTTGCCGCGGGCTTTTCCTTCAGCACGATCCGCGCTTTCGCGAACATGCCGGTGCGCAGCATCTCGTCGGGGTTGGCCAGTCGTCCGCGCGCGAGCAGCGATCGTCCGTTGACGTCGACCTGCGCGTCCAGCGCGTCGAGTGTCGCGACGAAGCTGCGCTGCGGGAACGCATCCACCGACAGCGAGATCGCCAGCCCCTTGCGCAGCTGGCCCAGATAGCGCTCCGGCAGCCTCAGGTCGACCTTCATGCTGGAGATGTCCTCGAGCGTGACCAGTTCCGCGCCGTCCTTGACGAAATCGCCGACGCTCACGTTCCGCAGTCCGAGCACTCCGTTGAACGGCGCGGAGATCCGCGCCTTGGCGAGCTGCGCTTCGGCGAGCTGCAGTCGCGCGGCCTGCACCTTCAGGGTGGCCGCCGCCTGGTCGCGCGCACTGCCGCTGACGAAGTTGCGCTTCGCGAGGTCTTCGGTGCGTTCGAAATTCGTCCGGGCGAGCCCGAGCTCGGCGCGCGCCTGCTCGACCTGGGCCGCGAGCACCGAATCGTCGAGCGCGACCAGCAGCGCCCCCTTGAGCACCCGCGCGCCGTCGCCGAAACCGATCCTGACGATGCGGCCGGCGATCTCGGGCTTCATCACGACGGTTTCGTTGGCGCGCAGCGTGCCGACCGCGAGCACTTCGTCGGCCAGACGCATCTGCTCGGCCTTGGCGGCCTCGACGTTGACCGGGCCGCGCGCACCGGTGCCGGCCTTTGGCCCTGCCCCAGCCTTGCCGGCTGCGCCGTCCTTGCCCTCAACGGCCGGCGCGCTGCCCGGGCGCTGCGTCGCCCCGGACGGCGCGGCGTCTTTGCCGGCGGTGATCTCCAGCGCCGGTCTGGGCCCGGAGCGCTGACTCTGATATCCCCACCATCCCAGCACCGCGAGACCCGCCGCAGCCAGCACGATCACTACGAACTTATGCATTCACACACTCCGTGCGGGGCAATCTAGCATAGCGAAGTGACGCGCACCGCAGCGCCGTCAACAGCGCCGGCGCTGCGGGGATAGCATGTCGGTATGGCCCAGGGGAACGGGACTGCCACCCGCCCGCCGACACGAAAGGGAAAGCCCGATGTCCGACACCGTCGCCACCACCGCCGATTTCGCCGGCGGCCCGCCGCTCGCGCGCGACGCCATCCGGCGGCTTCCCGGCTCGAAGATCCGTGAAGTGGCCAACGCCGGGATGGGCCTGAACGACGTGCTCGCATTCTGGTTCGGCGAGCCCGACCTGGTGACGCCGGCATTCATCCGCGAGGC
>Ga0316195_10001692_pt1 | contig 10081 bp, 18 predicted proteins | sample Phised1_MG_FD_204937 | JGI IMG/M metagenome (GOLD analysis project Ga0316195, IMG submission 204937) | Coastal sediment microbial communities from Maine, United States - Phippsburg sediment 1 | ecosystem: Environmental > Aquatic > Marine > Coastal > Sediment | place: USA: Maine | collected...
GCGGTGTCCTCATTGGCGGCATTTACAGCCGTCCGCTGGCGCTGGCTAATTTCCTGCACTTCTCGGTAGTTGCCGTCACGCTCTTCAAGGCGATACCGGCGCTGAACATGCTGTCAACAATATTGATTACACTCGCCTATTCGGTATTTGCGGCATGGTTTGCGCTAGTCTTGTTTACGCATCCGATTAAAACAAAGAAACCCGGAGACAAGGCTTGAAGACAATTGGTCTGCTGGGTGGCATGAGCTGGGAAAGCACCGGACTCTACTACCGAAAAATCAACGAGGAGACGCGGCGCTTGCGAGGCGGGCTGCATTCGGCACCGATCGCGATGGTCAGTGTAGACTTCCAGGCGATCGAGGAGTTGCAGCACAAAGGCGACTGGGCCGCCTGTGGCGCTATTCTCAGTGAGAACGCGCGGCAGGTAGAGGCAGCCGGAGCCGATTTCCTAGTGATCTGCACGAACACGATGCATCTTGTAGCGTCTGAAATTGAGGACGCGATCGACATCCCGCTACTGCATATCGCTGACGCGACTGCCGTACGAGTAATAGCCGCCGGAGTGCAAACAGTCGGCCTTCTCGGCACGCGGTTTACGATGGAGCAGGATTTTTACAAGAAGCGCCTGCAACAACACGGTCTGGACGTCGTGGTGCCATCCGAGCATGACATGGACATCGTGCATCGCGCGATCTATGAGGAATTGTGCCTTGGCGTCGTTCGTAATGAATCGCGGGCGGAGTTTCTTCGCGTTATCGACGCGCTACGCGTTGCTGGCGCACAGGGTGTGATCGAGGGATGTACAGAGATTGTGATGCTGGTCCAACAGCAGCATACGGATATGCCGTTGTTTGACACCACTGAAATACACGCGCTCGAGGCAGTCGCCGAGGCCTTGCGATGAACAAAGTGAAAAAGTCAGCGCTCGAGGCTCTGCAGATTCTCAGGGATGGCAACGAACGATTCGTCGAGAATGACCGCAGTATCGACACCTACCTCAGTCACACAAAGCTCGACGGACATCTCATGGGCCAGGCGCCGTATGCGATCGTTCTCGGATGTTCTGATTCCAGGGTGCCTATTGAAATTATTTTCGACGCTGGCCTGGGCGATCTCTTCGTTATCCGGGTGGCTGGAAACATCGTCGCGCCATCATTGATCGGCAGTATCGAACTTGCGGCGGAAAATTTCGGACCGCGCCTCGTCATTGTGCTGGGGCACACGGGCTGCGGCGCCGTTGAGTTCACGCTACAAACGCTTACCCACCCGGAAACGGAAAGTTCCCGCCATATCAATGCAATTGTCGAGGCGATACGACCGTCGGTTGAGGGATTGCTGACGGCGCAATCCGGTGCCAGCCAGGACGAACTCATGGATGCAGCCGTACGCGCAAATGTTCGCGCCAGCGCAACTCAACTTCGGCACGGTTCGGCGACGCTCGAGCGCCTTATCAAGGACGACAATCTGTTGATCATCGGCGCGGTATATTCGCTGGAGACCGGCGTAGTGCAGTTTTTCGACGGACTGTCGAAGGACGACTGAGATGATAGTCGGGTTTTGGCAACCTGGCGAGAGAGACCTGTCATGACGAGGTATCTCTGGACGGCATCAGCCAGCGCGGTGTTTCTGATCGCCGCCTCGACTTGCACGTATATGGCCGGCACCAGGTATTTGCCAGGCATCCTGCTATGGATCGCGTCGGTCACTCTTCTCGGCGTATCAATGTTTGTCGAGGATATCCTGCTCGAGAAAGTCGATTCGCCACATGTCGATGACAGTCATCCGCGATTCCTGATGCTGTTGCGTTTCGCCCGCGCGATTGTAATGTTGGTCCTCGGCGTCATGATATTCATGCTCGCATTTCAAGTGGTATGAGAGAATGATCAGGAAACTCCGTGTTCTGTTCCTTTGCACCGGAAATTCGTGCCGCAGCCAGATGGCGGAGGGTTTGTGTCGCCATTTGCGTGGAGAGGTTATCGATGCGAGCAGTTGCGGAATCGAAAAGCACGGACTCAACCCGCTCGCCGTCAGGGTGATGTCGGAACTGGGCGTCGATATTTCGGATCATGTCAGCAAAACCGTGGACGAAATCGGGAGCGCTACATTCGACTACGTTGTCACGGTCTGCGGACATGCCGACGAAACATGCCCGGCATTCCCCGGTAGAACAACGGTGGTCCACAGGGGCTTTGACGATCCTCCCCGGCTCGCCGCCGGCGCCAGGAGCGAGCAGGAGGCGCTGCAGCATTACCGTCGCGTGCGGGATGAAATCCGCGCCTACGTGCTGACCCTGCCGGAGGCGCTTACGGGCAAGCCATGATAAACGCCGTGATTTTCGATATTGACGGAACGCTGCTCGACTCGTCCTCGGCTGACGAAAAGCTTTACGTGCAGGCGGTGGAGCGGGTCATTGGTCGGGCGAGGGTCAGGCCCAACCTCAGCGACTATGAACATGTCACCGACACGGGAATCCTGCTGCAGCTCCTGCGGGACAATAATGTGGCAGCGACCGGCGAGGTGATTGCCAGCATAAGGAATGAGTTCTTCGCACTGGTTGACGCCTTCATCGTCGAACATGGTCCGTTTCCCGAAATGCCCGGCGCCAGGGCGCTATTGGAGCGTCTGCGCAGTTCGGACGTGCACGAGGTCGCCATCGCAACCGGCGGCTGGCAGCGGTCAGCCCGCAGCAAGCTTCGGGCGGCCGGATTTGCTGTCGAGAACGTTCCCCTGGCGAGTTCCGATGATGCCGTGGATCGCGTTGGCATCATGCGCGTCGCGCTCGATTCTATTGGCAAGGAATGCCATACGGTGACCTATTTCGGGGATGGCCCGTGGGACCAGCGCGCCTGTAAAGACCTTGGCTGGACATTTCGACCGGTCGGACCGGTGCTGAATGGCTTATCATCCTTTGCAGAGGAATTTGTGAGTTAGTCTGGCTATGGAAATCGTCATACCGTCCGCATTGAAATCGCTGGCCTCGGCCGGATCGGCCATCAGCGAGCTGGCGGCCTGGCGCAAGCGGGCGAGGGGCGATGCCCGGTCGATCATCGGCGAGCTGAAGGACAACCTCAGCTACCTGGACCTTGTGGCCGACGACGCCGTGCCTCTCGGCGACGTTGTTGGCAAGATCTCGGTTCGTGAGTACAGGCGACTCGCAACGTCCGGCTACGACTTCAATGGCTTGAAGAAAGCCAGGATCAAGACTTACGCGTCCCTTAAGGGTACGGAGCTCGAATCGTGGTCGGGAAAGACGACGGAAGAGCTGGTCGAGTCGATCTACGATAAAATCAGTGAGCTGATCATTCGCTATCCGCACGTATCGAACAACAGGAAATATCGCTGGGCCGTTCGCGTCAATAATATTCGCAAGCGGATCTGGCTGCTGTTGCGTCACGTGCAGGACTAGTGCGATCAATCGCAACATGGAGAAATTGATTGAAAGCAGCACTGTTTAACGCCTTGCTCGTCGGTTCCGGAGGATTTGTCGGTGCCGTTTGTCGCTACGGCCTTAGCGGATTTGTGCAACGCAGTGCCGTCCTGTCCGCATTTCCCTATGGCACGCTGGCGGTCAACCTGCTTGGCTGTCTGTTAATTGGCATTGGCGTCGGTCTGGTTGATGCCAAACAAATGTTCGGGCCGGAATTTCGCCTGTTCGTGCTAATTGGCCTGCTCGGGGGATTCACCACTTACTCCACTTTTGGCTATGAGACTTTTGCCCTGCTCAGGGATACGGACTACCTGCGGGCAGCCGCCAATGTAGCGGTGCACTTGGTCCTTGGTCTGGTCCTTGTAGGGATTGGCTATGCACTTACTTCCAGGTAATAAACGATGACGACGCTAACAGGCGAAGGAAAACTCCTGCGGATTTTTGTCGGCGAGAGCGACAAGTACGAAAGCATGCCGCTTCACGAGTGGGTGGTTCGAAAAGCCAGAGAGCAGGGCCTTGCTGGCGCAACGGTTCTGCGCGGGCTGGAGGGCTATGGCGCCAAGAGCAAATTGCATACGTCAAAGATTCTTCGTCTCTCCAGCGACCTGCCGATTGTGATCGAAATCATCGATGTCGAGGAAAAGATCGAAGCATTCCTGCCAGTCATCGACGATGCAATCTCGGAAGGGCTTGCCACGGTCGAGAGAGTGGAAGTCCGGTTCTACCGTTCGGGAAAAAGTGGCGCCTGAGCGGCGCGACGGCGTTGACGAAATTTCCTTGCAGCATTCGGCGCCGCGTTTGGCAAGATTGTGGGTCGCGGCCGAGTGCCGCTATTGGTCGACGGAATTTATCGTTTCTATGTTGTTGTTTTTGAAGAATATAGTCATTGATCACTCGGTTTTTCCGGCACCCTCCACGGGTTAACAGGCGCGCGGAATTTTGTGGGAAGTCGCTCAAGCGTCGTGGACCCGCGTGCCAGTCAACCGGATTTACCGAATTGACTGCTATTGTTCGATTGTTCCGGTTCTGAAAATATTCGAGCCGCAGGAAATAGAGGAGATGCGCGATAGCGCACGAGTAATGTCAGACAGGCAATTCGAAATAAGGAGCGCCGAGCAGCGCGATGGCGACGAGATTCTCGCGATGATGCCCAGGCTGGCAGAATTTGAACTCCCCGCGTGGAGGAATCCAGAGCATCTGTGGAAAGATGACGCAAAAATGCTGCAGCGCTGGCTCGAGAATAATGAAGAATGCATCGTGCATGTCGCTGTCAATGAGGTCCAAAAAGTCCTCGGATTTTCAATGTTCCGATTGCGACCGGAGTTGCTGAGCAAGGCGCCGAGCGCCCACCTGGAGGCGATCGCGGTCAGCAAGGACGCAGAGGGCACTGGGGTGGGAAAGGCGCTGCTCGCAACCGCGGAAGCGCGCGCCAGGGAGCTGGGCGCGCAAACGATGACCTTGCATGTGTTTGCCGTGAATCAACGGGCGCGGGCAGTCTATGAACGAGCCGGCTATGACGGCGAGCTCATGCGTTATATCAAGCAGCTCGACGCCCAGTGATCCATCGCCGTGAGTCGTTATGACTAGTATTCGCACCCTCGAAGAGAACGACTGGCCGAACGTATGGCGAATGATGGAGCCGATAATTCGTTGTGGCGAAACCTATCCTTATGCCATGGATATGACGATTGCCGGTGCACGCCACATGTGGCTTGAAGTAACGGATGCCGCCTATGTCGCCGAGGATGAGTCGGGAGCCATCATTGGCACCTACTACATCAAGCCGAACCAGCCCGCGCTGGGCGCGCACGTAGCGAACTGCGGTTACATGGTTGCAGAAAAGGCCCGCGGACAGGGCGTCGCTACCCGGATGTGTGAACACTCCCAGGCAGAGGCGGTCCGGCTGGGCTACCGTGCCATGCAATTCAATCTCGTGGTAAAGACTAACAGCGCCAGCGTTCACCTGTGGCAGAAAATGGGATTCAATATTGTCGGTACGTTGCCGAACGCCTTTCATCGTGCGGGATGTGCATATGTCGACGCTTACATCATGTACAAGGTGCTCGCACGCCAGTGAAAGCAGCAATCTACGAACAATTTCAGGGACCGGTCAGCGTAAGCAGCGTCGCGGATCCGACACCGAGTGATTGCGGCGCCGTGATCCGGGTTGCCGCAACCGGCGTCTGTCGCAGCGACTGGCACGGCTGGATGGGGCACGACGCCGACATCGTCCTGCCGCACGTACCCGGCCATGAGCTCGCCGGCATCGTAGAAGCCGTCGGCGGCAAGGTGAAAAACTGGCGGCGCGGCGACAGGGTGACAGTGCCATTTGTCTGTGGCTGCGGGACCTGTAGCCAGTGCGCCTCTGGCAACCACCAGATTTGTGACCGCCAGACCCAGCCCGGGTTTACGCACTGGGGTTCGTATGCGGAATACGTCGCCATTGAATTCGCCGACGTGAACCTGGTTGCGCTGCCCGACGCCATAGATTTCGTGACGGCTGCCAGCCTTGGCTGCAGATTTGCGACGTCATTTCGAGCGGTCGTTGCCCAGGGAAGCGCCGCCGCCGAACAATGGGTTGCAGTGCATGGTTGCGGCGGTGTCGGCTTATCCGCGGTAATGATCGCCAGCGCGCTTGACGCGCAGGTGATTGCGATCGACGTCGACGATACGGCCCTTGACCTGGCCCGCGCGTTCGGCGCCATTGAGACAGTAAATGCGATCGGTTCACCGTCCGTAATCGACGAGGTGCTTGATATCACCGGCGGCGGCGCGCATTTATCGATTGACGCATTGGGCAGCGCCGAAACCTGCTTCAATTCCATTGCCAGTTTGCGGAAGCGCGGCCGCCACGTACAAGTCGGCCTGCTGGCCGGACCGGACTATCGGCCCGCGTTACCGATGGATCTCGTTATCGCCAGGGAGCTCGAAATTGTCGGCAGTCATGGAATGCAGGCATTTGAATACGGTCGGATGCTGCGCATGATTCAGGATGGCAAACTGAACCCGGACAGGCTGATTCGTCAGACCGTGGACCTGGCCACCGCTGCCGAGAATCTCGGCAGTCCGGCTAACCTTCACGTTGCGGGCGTGACGGTAATCAATTCTTTCTGAAACGAAGTTCTATGAAGAAATCGTCAAATTCCACAGTGCTGATTTCTGTCATTGCCGCCGTTGTCCTGTGGCTCGTGGCAACGTGGTTCGAAGACGATTCGCGCTGGCTTCCCGTCGAGCGTAACCAGTCGATCAACACAACCGGAACGGCCGTTCGTTCTGATTCACCTTTGCGAGTCAATACCGACGCCCTGAGCTGTCAGCAAGAAGAGGCGGTGTTGGTGGGGAAAGTCGAAAGCGCTCGTTATTGCTCAACCGACGATGATTGCACATTGTTTGACTATGGTTATCCAATACAGTGCCTGACCTCGGTTGCGAAAAGCGAAATCACCGCGCTGCGTCTCGAATATCGAAACTACGAAAAGAGTTGTGCATATCGAGTCTACTATGACTGCCCGTCCGGAGAATTGCAGCGCCAGGCAGTCTGCAAAAACAACCGCTGTGAGGTTGACCTCGTGGGCAATGAGCCGTTGCAGGAAGAGACGTTGCAGCACCTCGGAATCAAGGGTTCATTAAGGTGAAAAAAACCGTGATCAACACGGATCGCCTGACACTTCGCCGACTGACCTATGATGACAGTGACTTTATTCTCGAGTTGGTGAACGAGCCGTCGTTCAAGAAATACATTGGCGACAAGCGCGTTAAGAATCTTGACGATGCGCGAGCTTATCTGCGCAATGGCGCGATAGGGCATTACGAGAGTCACGGCTTTGGACTGTACCTCGTCAGCTCGATATCAGACGGCGAACGACTTGGAATATGCGGTCTCGTGAAGAGGGATGAATTCGACACGCCGGACCTCGGGTTTGCCTTTTTGCACGCCCACTGGTCGAAAGGCTTTGCCCTGGAATCCGCCAGGGCGGTTCTCGACTACGGTTCCAGTGTGCTGGGCCTGAAACGGATCATTGCGATGGCCGACAGTGACAACCACAGCTCGACGGGCCTTCTCGACAAGCTCGGGTTTGAGTTTGAAAGAATGGTGAAAATGCCGGGAGAAACGGTCGAGATCTGCCTTTATTCAGTAGAGTACTGAAACCGGGATAGACGTTTATGATTGAGCGCAGTGCGGCAGACTTCGTATTGATTCTCCACCTGGCCTACATCGTGTTCGTCGTGCTCGGTGGACTCGTGGTTTTGCGAATTCCGCAAGCCGCATGGTTGCACTTGCCCGCCGCCGCTTGGGGCATTTATGTGGAGATGGCTAATCGAATTTGTCCGCTCACGGTCCTGGAAAACAGCCTCCGCCGGAGGGCAGGACAGGCGGGATTCGAGGATAGCTTTGTCGAGCATTATCTGGTGCCGCTGATATACCCGAGCGGGCTGACAAGAACCGTGCAAGTTGCTCTCGCGTCGCTGGTCATCGTGATAAATGTCGTGCTCTACGGCATGATATTGCGTCGCTGGTGGAAAACGCGTATCAACGTGCCATAGGCGGTACCGAAGTGACGGATTAGGTCGGATGAAAAGAATACTGAAAAACAAGGGTGCCAGGACCGGCGTTTTTTTTGGCGCCACGAGTGGTGTCATTACGACAATTGGACTGATCGCCGGGCTTAATGCGGGCACGAACTCCGTCGTTGCGGTACTTGGCGGGATTCTCGTGATCGCGGTTGCCGACGCGATGTCCGATGCAATGGGAATCCACCTGGCCCAGGAGGCGGACCCTGAGTCGACCCACGCCCATATCTGGGCGGCCACATTCTGGACTTTTTTTACAAAGCTGTTTGTCGCGCTCACATTTGCACTGCCGCTGCTCTGGTTCCCGCTTGACCTTGCTGTTGCGATCGCTGTCGGCTGGGGCCTGCTGGTTATTACGATCCTGAGTGCCGTCCTCGCGAGAATTCAAAATACGCGAACTCTGAGCGTGGTGACCGAACATCTTCTGATTGCGATCGTCGTGGTTGCCGTGTCGCATTTCATTGGCGTTTGGGTCCACAGCGCGTTCGCCTGACAGCCATGGCCGATAGCGATAGCAGAGAAGATTTTCGACCTGTTATTCGGTTGGCGCAACCCGAAGAGGCCGGCGCCCTCTCCACGCTTGCTTTTCGCTCGAAAGCGTACTGGGGTTACGATATCGACTTTATGAAGCGTTGCCGTGACGAGCTGAAGTTCAGTGTGGATGATATCCGCTCAAGTCAGTCCAGGTTTTATGTGTGCGAAAATGCCGGCGAGCCGATCGGCTTCTATGCGCTACGGCTTTTGGAAGACAGCATGGCCGAACTGGATGCGCTTTTCGTGGCGCCGAAGTTTATTCGCTGCGGCATTGGTACGGCATTGGTCGAGCATGCGAAACGAACTGCGGGGCAGTTGGGCGTGGGAATGGTCGTGATCCAGGGTGACCCGAATGCCGAGGCGTTTTACTTGTCGATGGGTGCCGTCGCCGGCGGCTACAGGGAGTCCGCCAGCATGCCTGGACGGTACCTGCCGATATTCAAACTTACGATCGAAAGGGTAGATTGAAGATGCCGGAAATCAGCTGGGATGATTTTCACAAAGTCGAATTGCGCGTCGGTACGATCATCGATGTCGAGGAATTTCCCGAGGCACGGCGGCCCGCCTGGAAGCTGACCGTAGATTTTGGTGAGACCGTTGGTATCAAGCGCGCATCGGCGCAAATCACTGATCTTTACCAAGCGGACGATCTCCGCGGAAAACAGATAGTGGGCGTGGTCAATTTTCCTCGCAAGCAGATTGGTCCGTTCATGTCGGAGTGCCTTGTTACAGGCTTTGTGACCGAGGGAGGGCCGGTTGTGCTCGCTGTGCCGGACAAGGCTGTAACCAATGGCCTGAGACTGGCCTGAATGTCGGAGTACACAGCAATCGTACGGTGGAGCCGCGGTCAGCAGGATTTTATCGACAATTCCTACAGTCGCGGGCACACCTGGACTTTTGATGGCGGGCTTAGTGTTGCGGCATCGTCGTCTCCCGATGTCGTCCCGTTGCCGATGTCGGTCGCCGAACACGTCGATCCCGAAGAGGCATTCGTCGCCTCTCTGTCAAGCTGCCATATGCTGTTCTTTCTTTCGCTGGCGGCGCAACGAGGAATCATGGTGGACGAATACACTGACGCTTCGGTTGGATTCCTGGAGAAGGATGACAATGGCAACATGGCCATGACCCGGGTTATTTTGCGCCCAAACTGCGAGTACGGCACGGCCCTGGCTCCCGATGCGGAGACCATCCTTCGACTCCATCATCGCGCACACAAGTTGTGTTTTATTGCCAATTCCGTAAAGACCGAGGTCGTTACGGAAATCATCGCATGACGACCGATACCACAGACTGGAAGGAACTCCGTGAATTCAAGGACGTCGACATCACGAAATCGTACGTTCTCTCCTGGGGTACGGAATCTGAAACCCTGTTGATTGACGTTGATCTTTACCTGTGTCGCGGCCACCCCTTATATGAAAAGCCGCGTCCGGCCGAGAAAGCCTGTTTTCGTCCGGCCTATCTGGAATTTCGCTATTGCTGCAGGGTTGCGCCGGTGGGCGACAGACGGGCACGAGGTATGGCGGAGGTCCTTGACACGCTTGGGAT
>Ga0316195_10001693_pt1 | contig 10079 bp, 5 predicted proteins | sample Phised1_MG_FD_204937 | JGI IMG/M metagenome (GOLD analysis project Ga0316195, IMG submission 204937) | Coastal sediment microbial communities from Maine, United States - Phippsburg sediment 1 | ecosystem: Environmental > Aquatic > Marine > Coastal > Sediment | place: USA: Maine | collected...
GCTGACCATCAAGAATGCGATGATTGCCCGGGTTAAAATTCTGGCCGGACTCGATATCACTGAAAGGCGTGTACCCCAGGACGGCCGTATCATGATGCGGATGGGCAAGAACCGTTCGGTGGATTTTCGTGTTTCGTCACTGCCGACCCTGTTTGGCGAGTCGGTGGTACTGCGTATTCTGGACAAGAGTTCGCTCAACGTCGATTTGACCAAGCTCGGTTTTGAACCGCACACGTTTGAAATGCTCAAGCGCTGTCTGGCAAGACCCCAGGGGATGCTGCTGGTCACCGGCCCCACCGGATCGGGCAAGACGGTTACGCTTTATTCGGCACTGAACTCGCTGAACAGCGAGGACATCAAAATCTTGACAGCTGAAGACCCGGTCGAATTCAACTTCAAGGGGGTCAACCAGGTCAACGTCAACCAGGAAGTCGGCATGACCTTTGCGGCCGCGCTGAAGGCCTTTCTGCGCCAGGATCCCGATATTATCATGGTTGGTGAGATTCGTGATTATGAGACGGCTGAAATCGGCATCAAGGCCGCGATGACCGGACATCTGGTGTTCTCGACCCTGCATACCAACGACAGTGCGGCCACCATCGGGCGTCTGGTCGACATTGGCGTGCCTCCTTATCTGATTGCTTCTTCGCTTACCATGGTCTTGTCCCAGCGCCTGGGAAGAAGGCTCTGCCAGAGCTGTAAGAAGGTAATGACGTATGACGAGTCCGAGTTGCTGCAGGCCGGATTTCTCGAAGAGGAACTTGACGAGCTGGAGATTTATGGTCCGGTCGGCTGTCCGGATTGCAATGGCCTGGGCTACCGGGGTCGGGTCGGCTTTTTCGAGCTGATGGAGGTAACCGATGAAGTCGCCAAAGCAATCAGTGCCGAGGTGCCAGAGGATCAACTCCGTAAAATTGCCATCCAGGAGGGCATGACACCGCTCAGGGAAGCGGCCCTGGAAAAAGTTCGGGAGGGCATCACCAGTATTGCCGAAGCGCTGCGCCGTACCGTTGCCCACGAAGAGAGTCTGCCCGCCTATTTGATCAATCCCGATGTGGAGGAATACGACGACGGTGATCTGATTATCAGGGAAGGCAACAAGGATATCGACTTTTTCAGGTTGATTCGAGGCGCGCTTACCGTGGTGAAGGGCGGTAAAAAGATCGCCGAACTGACCGAACCTGGCGAATATTTTGGTGAGATGGCAGCTATCTCGGGAGAACCCCGCTCAGCCTCGGTCGTTTCCAAGGGACGTTCTACGGTTAAGCGGTTTCCTGGAGATAAACTGGAAGAGATTATATACAAATACCCAGATATCTCTCACCAGCTCTTCACGGCCATGACGTCGCGGCTGCAGAAGATCAATCAGATTACTGTGAAGTTGGCTGGCGGTGGGGTGAAAAAGCCTGGTCAACCGCCACCCAGGTAAATACATCCAAGCTTTTACTCTTTACCGGTGTTTTCTTTCGGTGCGGCCTGCGCCAGAAAAACTCTTAAAACGATGCAGCCTTTGCGAGTCACGCTGTTCAGCGATGGAAGACCCGGCCATGAGAAGCAGTCTCTGGGGATTCTCGAAGCGCTGCAAAACTATTGTACGGTCGATCTCGATCGTCAGACGATTGCGCCAGGTTCATTGCTGGGCGATATCAGCGACCACCTCGGGTATATTTTCAAATCAGGCCGACGACCGAATTCTGAAGGCCGGAAGGATTTGCTGATCGGCACCGGCAGTCGCACCCATCTGCCCATGCTCAGCTCCAAGCGAATAAGCAGCGCTCGGGCCGTAACCTGCATGACCCCGATGGTTCTGCTGCGCAAAGACTTCGATCTCTGTTTTGTTCCATTCCACGATCAAATCAGAGATGCGAAAAACATTTTCAGGACCATTGGCCCACCAAATATTGCAATGCCGTCTTCTTCTTCGGATCCATCCAGGGGACTGATTCTGGTTGGGGGTGAAGACGAGCGTTCGCATCACTGGGACAGCAAGCGAATTGTTGCAGAGATTGCACAATTGATGCAAGATACGATGGCGGTTCACTGGACCATATCGAGTTCACCGCGTACGCCGGAGGCCACCGAGGAAATGCTCAAAAAGCTGGCCATCGGCCAAGAACGGGTAAGGTTTATCCCGTTTTCAGAAACCGGCCCGGGCTGGGTGGAGGAGCAGTATCGTAAAAACGCACAGGTTTGGATCACCGGCGACTCAATCTCAATGGTTTATGAAGCGCTGTCCGCGGGCTGTAGAGTAGGCATTCTGGAGGTTTCCTGGAAGCGACGCGATAACAAATTCAGCCGCAGCCTGGATTACCTGATCGCTGAACAACGTATCGTTACCCTCTCGCAGTATCGAGAAGGGAGCGCCCAGTGGTGCGAGCATGCTCCGCTCAATGAAGCTGATCGCTGTGCCAGGGAAATATTGAGGAGATGGTGGCCGAAAAACTTACCATAGTGCAGATTGTTCCAGAAATGGACGAGGGTGGCGTTGAAGGCGAAACGCTCGATTTTGCTGCTTTTTTGAAGCGGGAAGGCTTTCGTTCGATTGTTATATCAGGTGGCGGCCGGCTGGTCAGCCAGTTAGAGTCGCTTGGTGTCGAGCACCTGCACTGGAAACACATAGGCTCAAAAAGTCCCCGCTGTCTTAAATTCATTCCGAAACTGAGAAAGTTTCTGCTCACTGAGCAGGTCGATGTGCTGCACCTGCGCTCGCGGCTTCCTGCCTGGATCGGCTACCTTGCCTGGAAGAGCATCGATAAAGCAATCAGACCTGCGCTGGTTACCAGCTTCCATGGTTTTTATTCGGTCAATAGCTATTCGACCATCATGACCAAAGGGGAGCGGGTAATCGCCGTTTCCGGGGTGATACAGGACCACATTCTCAGCAATTACGATGTCGATCGCACCAGGATTCGCTTGATTCATGGCGGCTACGATTCGGCAGTCTTCGATCCGCAGTCCGTTGCCGAAGAGCGGATCGAGTCCTTGAAAAAACAATGGCACATAGAGAATACAGACAAAACCATCATCATGTTGCCCGGTCGTCTGACATCCTGGAAGGGCCAGGATGTGTTCATCGATGCGCTGATCAAGATCAAGGATCTGGATTATCTCGCGCTCTGTGTCGGTGACACTGAAGATAACGCTTCATTTACCCGCAGCCTGCGGGACCGCATCAACGAATATTCCCTTCAGGATAAGATCCGTCTCGTGGGTCATTGTGAGGATATGCCGGCCGCACTGTCGCTTGCAGATCTGGTTGTGTCTGCCTCCTCGAGCCAGCCGGAGGCTTTCGGCAAGGTGGCAATCGAAGCGATGGCGATGGCGAAACCGGTGATTGCCACCCGCCACGGCGGCAGTCTTGAGACCGTGATCGACGGAGAGACCGGTTGGCTCGTCGAGCCTTCAGATTCCGGCGCTCTGGCACGAGCCATCGGTGAGGCGATCGAGACGCGGGAGCAGTTACCTTTGATCGGGGAGAAGGGTAAGCAGTGGGTGGAGAAGCAGTTCACCGCAGAGCGCATGTGCGAAAAGACGCTCGAGCTGTATCAGCAGCTTATCTATGAAAAGCGTCAAATCCGGTTTGGTGAAATCCTCTCCGTGGTGCAGATGCTGCCGGAACTCGATAGCGGCGGGGTCGAGCGCGGTACGCTTGAGATCGGTAAATATCTAGCTGACCAGGGGCATCGTTCGATCGTGATTTCGGCAGGTGGCCGGCTGGTAAAGCAGCTCGAAGAGGAAGGAAGCCGGCACATTACCTGGAAGGTCGGTGCCAAGAGTCCGGTTGTTCTGAAATATGTGCTGTCGCTCAGAAGACTGCTGATTAACGAGAAAATCGATGTACTCCACTTGCGCTCGCGGATGCCCGCCTGGCTTGGTTACCTGGTCTGGAAGTCCCTGCCGAAAAAAAAACGACCGGTGCTGGTCACCACGTTTCACGGCTTCTATTCGGTCAACAGCTATAGCGCGATCATGACCAAAGGCATGGGCATCATAGCGATCTCGAAGAGTATCGAGCAGCATATTAAAAATGCTTATGGTGTCGACCGCGGTATCGAGCTGATTTTTCGCGGCGTGGATAAGGAAAAATTCGATCCGGGGGTTGTTTCTCAGGAGCGAGTCGAGCGCTTTCGATCCTTGTGGGGGCTATCTGCCGACAAACCGATCATCATGCTCCCCGGGCGCTTGACCAGGCTCAAGGGACCGGACCTTTTTATTAAAGCGTTGTCCATGGTTCAGCATAGCAATTTTCAAGCGGTCATGGTGGGCGATACGCAGGACAACCCGGGCTTTACCAAAGAGCTTGCCGAGTTGATCGACAGGCTTGATCTGCAAGACAACGTGTTCATGGTTGGTCATTGTGACGATATGCCGGCTGCGTTGATGGTTGCCGATGTGGTGGTGTCCGCATCCTCCAACGAACCGGAGGCTTTTGGCCGGACGACCATCGAAGCGATGGCCATGGGCAAACCGGTTATTGCCACTGCCCACGGCGGTAGTCTCGAAACTGTTACTCCCGGAAAGACAGGCTGGCTGGTGACCCCCGGTGTGGCCGAGGATCTGGCCCGGGCCATAGATGAAGCGCTGTCTTCACCAGAGACCATGAAACGTTATGGGATGGCCGGAAAAGAAACCGTCGATGGCAAATTCACGATGAACACCATGTGCCAGAAAACTACTGATTTCTACTACAAGCTTATTGCCGACAGGCGCAGCCCTGAGCCGTATCCGAAAAAATCCCTCTCACCAACTTCATAGCTATCGCTATTTTCTGCTATGCTGCGGACCAGCAGCAAGCAGTGCGCAGCTCATAAATAGATAAAAATGGCCCTGCTGCGAGTCGAATAGCAGGGAATTCATCAGACTGCCGGCCAGGAAAGCCAGAATTACCCCCTGGAGAAGATGTCTTGGTGATTTGTCAAGCCGGGCACCTTCGATCAGTTGGAAAACTATCAGACAGAAGAACAGCGCAAGGCCGATCAAGCCGAATTGAACACAGATAAAAAGATACTCGTTATGCGGGTTGTCGGTGGCTGTAACGGAGGTATTTTCGATAATTTTCTGGTGAACCAGTGGAAAGGAGCCGGTGCCGTGGCCAAGCAGGGGCTTTTGTTTGATCAGTGCGATAGAGCTGTTCCACCAGTCGAAGCGTTGGCCAATCGATGTCCGGGACTGGCCAGGCTGGTAGTGATTGACTTCGTTGATTACCTCCTTGACCCGCCCGGAAAAATTATCCGAGCTCTGATATACCCCCCCCATAACCGCAATAAATAGCGCCATGCAGAGGAACCATTTTCCCAGTGAGAATTTTTGATAGAAGAAAAGCAGCATCAGACAGCAAAAAACGAGCATACCCGTTCTGCCGGGGGCGATGTAGAAAATGTTGACAACAGCCGCCAGAAATATGAACAGCCAGAGGGAGCGGCCAGGCGCATTTGTCAGCGCTTTATGCAGCACCCAGAAGGATAGAATCGCCATAAAAAAACTGTGGGTTATATGATATACCAGGGAATGGCCGTAGCGCTCCTCTGGTACAAGGCTGAAAAACATCAGGTAAGAGACAAGCATCAATACGATGCAACCTGCCAGAAAAGCATACTCAGCCCAGGCCCTATAGCGCGGGGACAGCGAGAACAGGCCCATGATCACCGGGAAAAGCAGCAGCTCTCTATATTTTTTCAGGGTCTCAAGTGCCTGGATTGGTGCCGCTTCGGAATAACTCACGGCGAGAGCCATAAGGCAAAACAGGGCAAGGGCGCAGAGGGTTGAGCGATGATTGCGCAGGATCTGTGGGAGATCGAACAGTCCCCCGGAAAGCAGCCAGGCGAGTGCAGCCAGAATCGAAAACAGCCCCAGCAGAGAGGTGGAGAGCGGGGTGAAGAAACAGCCGGCACAGGCAAAAACTGCTCCGCAAGCCCTCAGCTTGCCACTTATCGAGGAGCCGGGCGATGATCCTGAGTACATGGTCTGTTTCTTTATCGGTTATAGCTGATGCGCAATGAGCCTTGCCTCGTCAATGGTACTGCATCGTGTAGAGCTGTTCATATTCCCCGTGCCGGGCGAGCAGCTCTTCGTGGCTGCCGTCTTCGACGATGGCGCCGTTTTTTATCACGATTATACGGTCGGCGTTTTTGATCGTGGAAAGCCGATGGGCGATAACAATCGTCGTCCGGTTCCTCATCAGGTTTTCCAGTGCGCTCTGAACCAAGCGTTCCGACTCGGTATCCAGAGCCGAGGTAGCCTCGTCAAGAATCAGAAGCGGAGCATTTTTCAACAAGGCCCGGGCGATCGAGATGCGTTGCCGTTCTCCACCGGAAAGACGGGCGCCTCCTTCACCGATGATTGTGTCGAAACCGTGGGGCAGATCATTGATGAAATCCAGAGCGTGGGCAGCCCGGGCAGCCTTTTTGATATCTTCATCGGAGCGGCTGAAACTGCCGTAGGCGATATTGTTTCTGACGGTGTCGTTGAAAAGGATGGTCTGTTGGGTGACCATGGCGATTTGATCCCGCAGTGATTTGATGGAGACCTCTCTGATGTCGCTCCCATCGATTTCGATACTACCGGTATTTACCTCGAGAAATCTCGGTATCAGGTTAGTCAGCGTGGTTTTGCCGCCACCGCTGTGTCCGACGATCGCCAGGGTCTGTCCTGCAGGAACCTCAAGATTGATGGCGCTGAGCGCCTCGGCGTTGTCCTCATAACTGAAACTGACATTGGTAAAACGGATTGATTTTTTAAAGGGAGGTAAATCCGGCGCACCGGGCTTGTCGGAAATTGCTGGCTCGATATCGAGAATCGAAAAGACCCTGGTTGCTGCGGCAAGGCCCTGCTGCACCGTTGAGTTAACCTTGCCGATTCTTTTGATCGGGTCATAAGCGACGATCAGTGAGGTCATCAGCGCAAAAAATTCACCAGGTGTTACACTGCCGTCGATAACCAGTTTCCCGCCGAACCAGATGAACATCGCAATTGCCACCCCGCCGATAAACTCCATCAGCGGATGCTGCAAGCAGCGTACTCCGGCATCCTGGATGGTTATGTCCAAAAGGGAATCAAGCTGCTTATTATAGCGTTTATTCTCATGTTCCTCCATGTTGAAGGCTTTGACAATCCGGTTGCCGGTGATGGTCTCATACAGCATGTTGGAAACCTGGGCGGTCTCCTCCTGGGCCCGGGTGCTTAGACGTCTGAAGACCTTGCCGAATTTGATGATCGGTAAAGCCGCAAAGGGCAGAATAGCAAAACAGAAGAGGGCCAGGCGCCAGTTCAGATAGAAAACCACGCCAAGCAGCACCACCACCGAGAAGAAATCTCTGAGAATACCGACCAGCGCACTCGAGACTGCCTGCTGCATCAGGGTGACGTCGGATACGACCCGGGATATAAGCGTTCCCGTCGGATGGGCGTGGAAGAAAGAAAGTGGTTGAATGTGGATGTGTCTGAATATTTTGGAGCGGTAATCCTTGATGACAGAAAGACCGACCTTTTCGAGCAGGTAATGATAGGTATAGTAAAACAACCCTTTAATGCCGAATACGAAGACGATTACGATGGTTAGGGAATAGAGATAAAACTCATTTTTCTCGATAAATATTTTATCAAGCAGATCCTTTACCATATAGGTCTGGGCACCGGTGCAGAGTGCGACAAAGATCATCGCGACCATCGCGATTACCAGTTTGGGGCGATACGGTTCAAGTGTCTTATAGAGCCGTGCTAAAATTTCTTTATTGTTCATAAAAATACGTCGGGTGATTAATCTCTTGAATCTGCAGAATTTCTCAATACGTCTGGCATAATACAGTTCTGATTGTTTCTACACCAGAGCTGGTCAAATAACAAAGGGAACCTTGAAAAATTGTCTTTTGTGCAGGTCGAACCGCGGTCTGTGCGATTTTAAAATCGAAGCATGGCCGAAGCACATCAAGCTTAGCTGTATACGCGTCGATAATGGAAAGGGAGAAGCTTCCGGCACAGGCGAAATTCTGATTGAATTCTAGCGGAGCGCACCGAAGATGTCTTTGCAGGAGCGCTGGACTCTCTTCGGGTAGCCGTGTTTTTTCCAGAGCCGGTGAAACAGGCTGAACCACTGGTCTGGATAGGCTGAGATGGTTTTTTCATAGCCCTGGATACTGAGATTGCTGATCTGTTCGATGTTTGCATCGCTGATCGCATCGTTACGTGGCAGTGAGACCCGCTCGAAATCGATATGCAGCTGATTATCTTTGAGGTAATAGACACTGGTCATGACCGGTGCCCCGGTCTTCAGGTACAGCAGAGCGGTGCCGCGGGCGCAGGCAAAGGTCTTGCCAAAGAGGACGACCGGGGTGCCGTTGTCGGTGTAGTTCTGATCGAGACTGATTATCAGCAGCCGGTTGTCGGCAAGGGCCTGTTGATAAACACTGAGCTTTTCAAGGCTGTGGATATGTTCGAGATTATTGCCATAGCGCTGGCGCTGCCTGACGAAAAATGCGTCGCAGAGAGGATTGCTCTGCTGCTGATAGATCAGGCTGGTCAGCCGTGGATTGCTGCTGAACCAGGCAAAGTAGGCCTCGAACCAGCAGCCGTGGTAGGTGGTTAGTATCACTCCTTTGCCTTCAGCCAGGGCCAGATCGAGCAGATCGAGGCCGGAAATCTGCGCATTGTCAATCATCTTTGCCAATTGCTTCCGGTGAATTACCAGAATGAGTCCGGCAGCGTGGAAAAATTGACGATATGCTTTGCGCAGCAGCCCCAGCTTGTCACGGTGAGATTTGTTCGGAAAGACGGTGCTGATGTTGTAGTAGGCCACCGGCAGCCGAAACGGGAACACGACCCAGACGAGTCGTCCCAGCAGGGAAGTCAGCAGGTTGATGACGGCCAGGGGCAGGAGGTTGACGATAAACACCACTACCCTGAGCGCCGCATATTCAAGCCGGTATCTGAGCATCGAAAGGATCTGTAGAGCTATGGTTGAGATTAGCTGAGCTCTGAGCTGATTCTGCAGGAATCAGTCAGCGGATCTTTAACAATTAACCCAGGAACTATATCAGAATGTGTATCCAGGCACCAGTGTTATCAGGTTGTCTAGCCAGGCACGAACCGCCAAGCAGCCATGGCACAAATAGGGGTTCCTTGAATAGATCTGAAATTGATTTAAAAAGTTTGCCGAGCAGTGGTACAGGAGTTGTCTAATTACTGAGTTTTTGAAAAACATGCCGCTCGGTTGAAAATAGATCTGCCTAGTAGTATAGTTGTCGTCCTGAGTGAAATCATTAACAATCCGCTGGTGTTGAGGTAGTGGCCATTTAGTGAAGTCTGGTTACAGTCCTTCTCGATGCAGCGGATATTTTGTTGTTCAATTTATTGGTATTAGGTAAAAAATGCAGTCGCGCTCTGTTTATCGCCGGTTTGCACTTGCTCTTTGCTTGGTCACGGTTCTGAGTTGGCCGTTGTTCGCAGCAGATAAGGTAGACAATACGCTCACCGAACCTGTTCCTGAGGAGCGTGAGATTGATGTGGTCTGGTCTACCTCCGACGGGCGCAAAATGGAAATTTACTATTCCCGCAAGTCCAAAGGGGTCTGGTCAGAGCCGGAGCAGGTGACTGATGATCACTACGACAACATGTATCCTGTCGTTGATCGGGACAGTTTTGGTCGGAGGTGGGTGTTCTGGTCAGCTTATGATAACGGGAGAATGGAGCTTCGTTATGCGATCTCCACCGAAGATGGTTGGGAACGCAGCGAGGACCTCGCCTCTGAACTCAAGAAAAATCTTGCACCGTCGGTTGTTATCGACAGTCAGGACCGGGTCTGGGTTGTCTGGTCCGCCAATGACGGCGGTTTTGATGATATAATGTTTGCCTATTATCAGAATGGTTCATGGTCCGAGCCTGTCCGGTTGCATGCTGAAAACGACATCCCGGATGTGCTGCCTACGGTGGAGCTTGACCCGGAGGGCAATCCGGTCATTAACTGGCAAATGTTGGCGGACGGAAAATACCTAACGGTGACCAGTCGGTGGACTGGAAGTGAATGGTCGGAAGCTGAACTGCTGGGCGAAGAAGTGGTTGAGGACAAGGTTGAAACCGAGGAAAAT
>Ga0316195_10001694_pt1 | contig 10075 bp, 9 predicted proteins | sample Phised1_MG_FD_204937 | JGI IMG/M metagenome (GOLD analysis project Ga0316195, IMG submission 204937) | Coastal sediment microbial communities from Maine, United States - Phippsburg sediment 1 | ecosystem: Environmental > Aquatic > Marine > Coastal > Sediment | place: USA: Maine | collected...
CATTGATGGTCACGAGGTTCGGGACTCTAAATCCCTGTGACCACGAGCCGCGCACCAGCAGCGGTTCGAAGACCCGCCAGCCGAAGGCGAGCTTGCCGACGGTCGTGTCGCCGACGTCGGAGAAGTTTTCGTAGCGCAGTGCCGCCTGGATATCGAAGTTCTTGAAGACGGGGATGGAGAATTCCGTGAACAGCGAATCCACATCGCGCGCACCCCGGTTGTCGGGTGTCGGCGAGGAGTTGATGACGTCGGAGATGAACGGGTAGGTGTCGCCGTCGAAGTCGGTCCATGTGATGGTACCGTCGAGCCGCGGGTCGCGATCGTCCTTGAACGACTCCCGCCGGTGCTCATAGCCCGCGACCATCCCGACGGGGCCGGCCGGCAACGAGAACAGGTCGTTCTTCGATGCCCTGACGTCGAACATCGTCAGCTCGGATTCGCTCTTGCGGTAGACGTCGATCAGGGCCCGTTCAATGTTGTTGTCCACGCCGCCGCTGAAGGGGTTGTAGGCGGCCGGCGTCGGGTCGTCCAGGGCCTCCTGCATCAGCGAGGCCGAAACCCGATTATGGGTCACGTCATCCGCGGTGGCCTTGTTCCACAGCACCGCCGTTTCCCAGTCCCAGCCGCCGGTTGTGCCGCGCAGGCCTTGGAGAATGCGCCAGGACTCGCCGTCGTTGTCCACGATGCGCGGAAATTCCGCCCACCGGTAGTTGTCGATCTCGAGCTGCAGCCCCTCGGGAAACTGCGTATCCAGCAGCCCGGGAAGCCGGTTGGGCGAACCGACGGGGCCGAAAGGATTCCAGTAGTTCTGCGCGCCGACCCTGAGCTTCTCGGTGCTGACGATGGCGCTCGGATGACGGAAGGTGTTGGTCTTCGACTGGTACCACGACAGCTCGGTGAACGCTTCCATGCCGTTCTCGAACTCGTGGTTCAGGTACACAAACAGGTTCGAGCGCTTGAGATCCGACCGCAGGTCGCGGTTCGCGTTCATGTTGTAGCGATAGGTGCCCTGGTTGTCTCGGGCACCGCAGGTCCCGTAGCCCAGGGGCTCTGGCCAGCCCAGTGCCGTCGAGCAGCGCGGCTCTCCGTCCGGGTAGGTCTCGAATTCGCCGGCGCTGTCCGTATAGACCCCGCTCAGTCCCAGCCCGGAGACGGAACGCACCACGTCGTACTGGCCATATAGCGAGTTGGTGCTGTCGTTCTGGAAGCGGCTGTCGCCCTCCCATGGGGAGCCCGCCGGAATCCGGTAACGGAAGTCGGCGTTTGCCCAGCGCGGATCGTCCTGCGAATTGATCCGGTCGCGATCGAGATAGCTGGCAAATACGCCGATGTTGCTGCGGCCGTCGTTGAAGGTCTTGCCGAACTCGAGGTAATAGGTCTGGTTGCTGCGATCGAAGTTATCGTAGTCCGTGTAGCGCATGCCCAGGTTCAGGCCGTCGAAGTCCTTCTTCAGCACGGTGTTGAACACGCCGGCAACCGCATCCGCGCCATAGATGGCGGACGCGCCCTCGCGCAGGACTTCCACCCGTTCAATTCCATAGACGGGCAATGCATTCGCATTCGCCGTGTTCACCGGTACGAAGCTGCCGCCGACCAGCTCGGTCTGGTAATTTGGCGCATTGACGACCCGCCGGCCATTCAGCAACACCAGCGTATTGCCCGTGCCCAGGCTGCGCAGGTTGAAGGCGCCGATGTCGCCGCGCGCCGAGTTCACGCCGCCGCTGATGTTGGCGGCCTCATTGAAGAAGTTGTTGCCGTTCTCCGGGATCATGTCGAGCAGCTGGTCGCCGGAGTCGATGCCGAAAGCCTCGATGGTCTCGCTGCTGACCACGGACACCGGCAGCGCCTCGGAAATCAGCGCCCCCTTGATTTGCGAGCCGGTCACAAAGACCTCTTCCAGTTTGACCGGCTGCTTCACGGGCTGCTTTGCCGTCTGCGGCTCGGCCGGCGGCTCGGTCTGTTGCGCCAACGCCCCGCCGGCGACCAGCGGCAAGCCGAGGGCCGTCAACCAGAGCGCCGAATTGCGGGCCGTATTCTTTCCCCAGGAAAATGACATGGTTAACCCCCAGCGTTGTTGTTCATTTCCGCTCGCCGGGCGCGAGCCCGGGATGGCGGTTAGGTACTTAACGCATGGGGGGCGGAAAATCCGCCACTGGGCCCGGGGGATCAGTTGAAGCGGCGGGCTGACTGGCTGCGCAGGACGACCCAGCGGGGGCCGGCCCGGTCGACGAAAATCCCGTCCTGGTCGCTCAGCTGGGCCAGCAGGCCCGAGACGTCGCCGATAGCAAAGCGCCCCGAGACCCTGACGTCGTTCAGCCGATCGTCGGCGAGATGAATGTTTACCTTGGAATAGCGCCGCATGTCCCCGACGACCGCTCTCAGCGGCTGGTCGTCGTAGACCACGAAACCGCCGCGCCAAGCCAGCTCCCGGCTCAGCTCTTCCGGTCGGATCGTCTCGGCTCGCCGATGCTCGGCCGTCAGGTCCAGTCTCTGACCCGCGTCCAGCGTGGCGGCGTCGGACCGCGGGGTGAAGTCGACCTTGCCGTCGTACTCCGTGAGCGGCAGCCCTGCCGCGGCCGCCGTCACCGCAACACGGCCTTCCAGCACCGAGACCTCCATGCCGCCGTCTTCCTGCTCGACCGCGAAGCTGGTACCCAGCGCAGCGACGCTGCCCTGGTCCGTCGAGACGACGAACGGACGGGTGCCCTTGGCGACGTGAAAGACCGCGTCTCCGGTCGAGAGCCGCACCCGCCGTCCTTCCCGGTCCATCTCCACGTCCATCGTCGTGCGGGCGTTCAGTTCTACGGTGCTGCCGTCGGCCAGCGTGACGTCGCGCACCTCGCCCGTGCCGGTGCTGAAGCGCTCCGTCGGCACACCCAGCGCCAGGTGCAACACGAATCCCAGCGCGACCAGGATCGACGCGGCGAGCGCCGACCAGTCCCGCCGGTGGTCCGCGGCCACCGCAGCCGCCGGCCGCGGCGGCCGCGCGGCCGGCAAGCGGTGGACCATCGGCTGTTCCAGCAGCGGCTTGACGTCGGCGAGCGTCCTGAGCCGCGCCCAGACCTCGGACAGTTCCTGGAAGGCCCGGCGATGACGGGGATCCTCGTCCAGCCAGCGAGCGAAAGACAGGCGATCTGCTTCATTGCAGCGATCGGAATCGAGCAGCGTCAGCCAGCGTGCGGCATCCTCCATGACGATTTCCGGGACGTCCTCGGGAATCCAGTCGCCGAGCGAGCTCATGTTCCTGTCCTAGAATCCGGCTCTGCCGGTGTTTCCTCGTCCTCGTCATCCGGCGCGGCGCCGCTCACCAGGCCCGCGAAGTCGCGCTTGCATTGACGCAGGCCCCGGGAAAGATGCTTCTCCACCGTGCTGACCGAGATCCCGAGCCTCCCGGCAATCTCGTACTGGCTCAATCCCTCGATCATCCGCAGGGCGAACACCTCGCGGCACTTGGGCGGCAGGCCGTTGACCACCCGCAGCAGCATCCGCATCTGCTCCTGGCGGCCGGCTTGCTGCTCCACGCCGCGCCGCTCCCGCCGAAGCCGCTCCGTAACCGCGACGACTGGCGCCGCAGCGAGGACGACCTTCTGGTGGCGTAGCCGGCTGATGGCGATGTTTCTGGCGGTCGTGTACAGGAGGGCCGCCGGGGCGTGGCCGTCGGGTCCCGTTTTCCTGAGCGCGCAGAAGACCTGCAGGTACGCTTCCTGGACCACGTCCTGCACGTCATCCGGTGACGAACAAAAGCGGCCAACATAGCGCGCGAGACCATTCCTGGTCTCGGCGACGAGGTCGCTCAGCCACTTGTGGGGCCGTTTCAAGCGCTCGCTCTCCCTGCCTCCCTAACGCCGGAATCTGCCACGGCTTGGCGCCCGAGGCAAACCGCTCAGTCGCCCCGGGCGAGTGTCGCGAACTTCGAATCGAGCTCGCTGCGGGCGTTTTCCAGCTTTTTTGCCGTGGTAATCCACCATGCGCGTTCTGCAGAAAGCGCTGCGCGCTGCGCCTCCAGCATCCGCCCGACCTCCGCGGGCTGCGGCCCCCCAAGGCCCTGGCGGTTATTCACCATCGCGGTCGGATCCATGGCGTCGCGGATGGCTTCTGCCGGGACGGGCAACTCCGTTCCGATCGCGTCCCTGTAGACACCGGTGATCTCCGCGTCGCTCAGGTCCATCGGTCGCTTGTCGTGGCTGCGGCCATAGTCAGTCAGCTCGGAGGCGTAGTGGTGGGCAACGCGAAACGGGACGTCGGCGTTTCGCAGCAGCGTGTCGGCCACTTCGGTCATGGTCGAGTAATCCGCATTGATCTCATCGAGGGCGGCTGCGGGGTCGACCTGAAGGCCGCGCACGAGCCTGGCCCAGGCCGAGTACATGTTTGCCGCGTCGCTGGTCGACTGGAAAAGCGGCCCGGTCGTGCGGTAATCATTCATGCCCGTGTTCGTGTTGTGGGCCGCCAGCGTCACCGCCTGCGCGTCGGATATCACTGCAGTCGCCAGGCTGCGCAGGCGGTCGATGGGCCGCGGGTTGCGCTTCTGCGGCATGATGCTGCTGACGTCCGTGCTTGCGGCATCGACCAGCAGCCAGGGTCGGGGGCTGCGGTACTGGGCGTGCAGGTCCTCGGCGAACTGGCCCACATGAATCGCCGAGTTCGCGAGGATATTCGCGAACTCTATCTTGGCGTCGGCCGGCGAGAGGTGGTTGGCATCGTAGGAATTCTCGATCGGTCCGTCGAATCCCAGCAGCTGGGCAAGGCGGTTACGATCAAGCGCGAACCCGGAGGTCCCCAGCGCCGCGGCGCCCAGTGGCGACTCGTTGAGTCTTGCGTAGAGCTGTTGTAGCCGGTCCGCGTCGCGTCCCAGCGCGGCCGAGAAGGCCAGCAGGTAGTGCCCGAGCGACGTCGGTTGCGCCTGCACGCCGTGGGTGTAGGCCGGGATGATGGTGTCGCCGTTCCGCGCGGCGAGATCCAGCAGCGCTGCGCGGGCATCGAGCAGTTCATCGTATGTTTCAAGGAAGGCGTCCCTCGTGAGCATGCGCCGGACCGTTTCGTGCAGGTCCTGCCTGCTGCGCCCGGTATGCAATCGCGACGCCTCGGCTCCGGCCACCTCCAGCAGCCGCTGCTCGAAGTCCAGGTAGTTGCTCCAGCGGCGCGCGCCCCTCTCCTGCTGTTCCGTGGCGATCTGCCCGATGCCGCGCGCAATGTCTCCGGCCAGCGCGGGGGAAATCATGTTGCCCTCCTGCAGCATCACCAGCGACGCCTTGTTGGCCTCGGTCATGTAGCAGAAGAAATCGCAACCCGGGCCGGCCGCCCGCGCCGTACAGAGGGGGCTTGACGACAGCAGCAGCCCCAGGGCAAGTGCTGCTCCGGCAGCCTTCATTGTGTTCATCGGTGGACTCCCGCAAGGCTGCGCCATGAAGGTGGCGACACCACCTTACAACGCCGCAGGCACCGATTCCCACCAGTCCGCCGCGCCTGGACCCTGTCGGCGGGCGCCACGTCCTGGCTACTTGCCGATGCAGAAATCCGCGAAGATGCGGCCCAGCAGGTCGTCGCTGGTGACTTCGCCGGTGATTTCCCCCAGCGCGCGTTGGCCCAGGCGCAGCTCTTCGGCGACCAGCTCGAAGGCGCTGCGTTGTTCGAGCCGCCGCTTCGCCCGCGCCACATGATCGGCCGCTCGCCGCAGGGCATCGACGTGGCGGGAGCGCGCCGACCAGGCGCCCTCGCCCGCCTGCTCGTAGCCCGCGTGCTGCTTGATGCGCTGGCGCAGGCCATCGAGGCCGGCGCCGGTGGTGGCGGAAACGCCAAGCAAAGCGAGACCAGATCCTTCTTCAGGAAGGGGACAGTCCCCTTCGGGGACAGTCCCCGTCACCAGGTCGGCCTTGTTCCAGACCTGCAGCACCGGCACGCCTGCTGGCAACTCCGCCAGCGCGGCGCTGAGCTCTTCTGCGGCGGGCGGCAGGACCGCGTCGATCACGTAGAGGATGAGATCGGCGCGCGCGATCTCCCCGCGTGCGCGCCGCACGCCCTCGCCCTCGACGAGATCCTCCGTCTCGCGCAGCCCTGCGGTGTCGATGACGTGCACCGGCAGGCCGTCGATGTGGATCCGCTCGCGAAGCACGTCCCGGGTGGTGCCGGGTATCGGCGTGACGATGGCGGCGTCATAGCCTGCCAGCGCGTTCAGCAGGCTGGACTTGCCCGCGTTCGGTCGCCCGGCGATGACGACGGCCAGCCCGTCGCGCAGCAGCCGGCCCTGGCCGGCGGCACGGCCAATCCGCGCGAAGCGTGCGTCGATATCCGCCATGCGACCCGCCACCTCCGGGCTACCGAGAAATTCAACGTCCTCGTCCGGGAAGTCGATCGCCGCCTCGACGTAGATGCGCAGGCCGGTCAGCTCCTCGATCAACTCGCGGACCTCGCCGGAAAACTCTCCCTCGAGCGAGCGCATCGCCGCGCGCGCCGCCTGCGCCGAGCCGGCGGCGATCAGGTCTGCCACCGCCTCGGCCTGGGCGAGATCGATCTTGTCGTTGAGGAACGCCCGCTCACTGAATTCGCCGGGTCGCGCCAGCCGCGCGCCGAGCTCGATGGCGCGACGGACCAGACGATCGATCACCGCCGGCCCGCCATGGCCCTGTAGCTCCAGCACGTCCTCGCCGGTAAACGAGGCCGGCCCTGCAAACAGGATGGCGATGCCCGCGTCGATGGCCTCGCCCTCGGCGTCCAGGAAGCGGGCGAAGCTTGCGCGGCGCGGCGCGGGCACCGCGCCGATGATGGCGCCGGCGATGTGGCGTGAGGCGGGCCCGGAAATGCGCACGACCCCGACTCCGCCGCGACCTGGCGGCGTCGCCGGCGCGACGATGGTGTCGCCGTCCTCGTGGATGTCTGGCAACGGCCACGAGCCGGTCACCGCATCGCGCGGCGGGCCGGTCATGCTTGGCACGGCTCGGCCCGCCCGCTCGTGCGGCTACGCATACCGCGGCGCCCCGGCGCGGCCGGCCCGGGTTTGCCTACTTCGTGTAGCTGACCCAGACGCCTTTGGTGTCGCCATTTTCGGTGTGCAGCACCAGGCTGGCGAATTTCCAGCCCTCAGCTTCCATCTTGGCATGCAGCTCATTCACGTCTTTGGTGACGGCCGTGCCGCCGTGGCCTTCGACATAGACGGTCGTCATGGTCGTCGCCGGCGGCAGCGGCTTGTCCTTGGCGAACGCCAGCGGTGCGGCGCCCAGCGAAGCGGCCAGCACGGCGATTGCGAGCAGGTTGCGGATTGGGGAATTCATCGATTGCCTCCTGGGCTTTTTCAACTGGTCCGCCGCTTCTTTTCTTCGGCCTCGACCAGCCTGTTGATCTTGTACTGCTGCGCAATGGACAGCAAGGTGTTCGTCAACCAGTACAGCACCAGGCCGGCCGGAAACCACGCGAACATGGCGGTCATGATGACGGGCATGAACGCAAAGACCTTCGCCTGCACCGGGTCGGGCGGCGTCGGGTTCAGCTTGAACTGCAGGAACATCGCGCCGCCCATCAGCAACGGCAGGATGAACAGCGGGTCGCGCGACGACAGGTCCTGGATCCAGAACATGAACGGCGCCTGGCGCATCTCCACGCTTTCCAGCAGCACCCAGTAGAACGCCAGGAAGAACGGGATCTGCACCACCATGGGCAGGCAGCCCGCCACCGGGTTGATCTTCTCGCGTTTATACAGCTCCATCATCGCGCGGGCCTGGCCCTCACGATCGTCCTTGTAGCGTTCCTGGATGACCTTCATGCGCGGCGCGACGGTGCGCATCTTGGCCATCGACCGGCCGCTGGTCTCGGCGAGCTTGTAGAAGACCAGCTTGATCAGGAAGGTGACGATGATGATCGTCCAGCCCCAGTTGCCGATGAAGCTGTGGACCTTCTCGAGCAGCCAGAACAGCGGCTGCGAGAGGATCGTCAGCTTGCCGTAGTCCGCGACGCGCTGCAGTTCCGGGCCGGCCACCTTCAGCTGTTCCTGCAGCTTCGGGCCGACGAACAACCGCTCGTTGATCTCCGCTTTCGCGCCGGCCGCCACCGTCTGTATCGGACCCACGACCCGCAGCAGGTAATCCTTGTCCTGCACCTTCAGTGCGTAGCGATAGGCCTCGGCCGGCTGCGGCACGATGGCCGCCACGAAGTGATGCTGCAGCGCCGCGACCCAGCCGCCGGTGACGGTCTCCGTGAATTGCTGGTCGTCCTTGTCGTCCACCTTCAGCTTGCGGTACTTCTCGCCGTCGTACACGGCCGGCCCGCGGAAGGCGTAGCTTTCGACATTGAACATCGAGCGCTCGACCGGCACCCAGTGCCGCAGCAATTGGGCATAGGGCGAGAACGGCACCGCCTCCGCGGTCCCGTTGTCGATGTCGTAGCGCACGTCGATCGCGTAGCCGCCGCGACGCAGGACGTAGGTCTTGGTCACGGCGAGGCCCAGCCCGTCCGTCCAGCTGAGCGGTATCTTCAGCTCCTCCTGGCCCGGCTCGAGGCGGAACTCCGTTGCGGTCGCGGTGAACTGCGCCTTGTGGTTGGGCTCGGGCCGATCCGCCTGTCCCGTGGTCAGCCCGGATTCGTAAAGGTAGAGCGAGTCGGCACTGTCGGTATTGAACAGGCGCACCTTGAGGATCGGGTTGTCCTTCTTGAGCGGGTACTGCAGCAGATCCGCTCGCACGATGTCGCCGCCGGTCAGCGAGATGTCCATGTCGAGCACGTCGGTCACGACGTGGACCACCGCACCGGGCGTAAACGCGGCGGCTGCCGGCACGCCACCGGCCGGCGCCGCGCCCGCTGCCGCGGGCGCGCCGACCGTCGGCAAGGATTCCGCCAGGGGCGAGCCGGCGCCCGCCGTCGAGGCCGTGGCCGGCGCGGCCGGCGTCGTCGCGGGCGTGCTCGGTGCGCCGGGCTGCCCGTAGTCCTTCAGCCAGGCACTGACGTTCAGCCAGACGACAAACAACAGGGCGAGCCAGAGGAAGATGCGCGGGTTATCCATGTTGGGTCTCTCGTCAGTGCGTTCGCGCTTGCCGCGCTTCAGGAACCGGGTCGTAGCCGCCTTCGTGCCAGGGGTGGCAGCGGCAAATTCGCTTCGCCGCCAGCCAGGATCCGCTGCACGCGCCGTGCCGCTCGATCGCCTCGAGAGCGTAGCTTGAGCAGGTCGGGTGATAGCGGCAGTTGGGCCCGAGCAGCGGGCTGATGAACCACCGGTAGAACTGGATCAGCGCGCGAAGGACGTGCTTCATGAGATGCGTATTTGACCCCAGAGTCGCTTGAGGCTCGCGGAAATTTCCGCGTTGCCCGCGTCGCGGCTCGCGCCGCGGGCGGATACAAAGATATCCGCTGCCGGCAGTTCGTGCTGATGGAGTCGGAAACACTCGCGAATCGCCCGCCTGATTTCGTTGCGCCTGACGGCGTTGCCCGCGACCTTCACGCCCACGGCCATGCCCAGCCTTGCGTGCCCGCGGCCGTTCGCAACGTAGTGGACTCCAAAGAGTGCGTCGCCTGTGCGGCGGCCGGCCTTGCGTGCCCGCTCAAAGTCTCCCGCTGTGCGGAGCTTCTGGGCCGGCTTGAATCCGAAGCGGACCGTGGGGCTGTGGCCTGTCAGCGATGCGCGCCGACGGCAAGGCGCTTGCGGCCCTTGGCGCGACGCCGCTTCAGGACCTGGCGGCCCTTCTTGGTGGCCATGCGGGCGCGGAACCCGTGGGTCCGCTTCCGCTTGATTTTGCTCGGCTGGTAGGTGCGCTTCATGGCAGCGGCCTTAATTCTTTAGGAAAACAAGGACATGCCCATACGGGCAAAGGGGCGCAAGATTACGGTCCGGCACGGCCCAAGTCAACAAGCATACGCGCGCGGGCCGCGCCCGGTTGGCCGGCCTGCTGTACGGGGCCGGACTTGCCGTCGCCCGGGGGCCGGTTTGCGCCCACCGGGGCCCCCGCCGCCTGTGGATAACTCTGGCGCGCAGCAGGCACCAGCGATAGACTTCGCGGCCTTTCCAGTCATTCGTCATCAGGACGGTCCAGGGGGACTGGCTCGTGCAGGGCTCGCTTTGGCATCGCTGTCTACACCAGCTTGAGGGCGAGGTACC
>Ga0316195_10001697_pt1 | contig 10063 bp, 8 predicted proteins | sample Phised1_MG_FD_204937 | JGI IMG/M metagenome (GOLD analysis project Ga0316195, IMG submission 204937) | Coastal sediment microbial communities from Maine, United States - Phippsburg sediment 1 | ecosystem: Environmental > Aquatic > Marine > Coastal > Sediment | place: USA: Maine | collected...
CACGTCTCCACCTGTGCTTGCATTTGCTGTGTGATCCGTTTGATTCTCTCACTGCATTCATTCGTTGTATCGATATATTCTTGAAGCGTAATCTGCTGTGCACGGTGGGAAAACTTGATCATCGCCAACCAGTTATAAAACCCTTTGGTCCAATGCTTCTTTCCCGAATATTGATGCCCATGCCGCAATAGAAAAGCTAACAGGCGCTGCCGCGCTTTGCGTTCCAAGCGTCTCATATCGTCTCTGCAGCGAATAAGATCTCTGATCGCTTCATCGTCAACGCTCGGCACGTAAATGCTGGTCAGTTCACCCGCACGGAATAATCGCACCAAGTTTATGGCATCACGTCGGTCTGTTTTGATCCGATCGCCACTTCGTTTGGGGATCATTGAGGGGGCCACCACAGAGCAGTGAATGTCTTTTGAACTGAGGTGACGATATATCTGGTAGCCACAGGGTCCTGCCTCGTATACGAATCGAAGCTCGACACCTGGATTTTGTAGATTCGCAGTTAGCTTGTCTAATGCATCGAGGGTGCTGTTGATTTTACCGTAGGATCGCACCTTGCCGTTGGATCGACCAGTTGCCACAGCAGCGTCGATGGTCTTTTTGTGGACATCCAAGCCAACGTATAATATTTTATTTCGCATGGTCTGCCTCCTTGGTAGTGGCTCTGGGCCGTTTTGACCAAAACTGGTCGCACAGCTTAACCCACGTCGCAAGGGGCAGACCTCTCAACTTTCAAACATTATGTCTATTATAATAAATTGAAACACCATTGGTGACAAACCGCACCGCAGAAATGAAGTGGTTGAATTGCGTCGCACCTGCACGGCGGCGGTTGTGTGATATTTCGATAACGGCAGGGTCAAAGGCGAACAGAAACCGCTGGTGGTATCGGGATCGGCCGGCCCTTTAGCTGCCCGTTATCCGCGATTGATAATGGACGCCATATAGCCGGCGCCAAAGCCATTGTCGATATTAACAACGGCGACATTTGAGCTGCAACTGTTTAACATTGAGAGCAGGGCAGCCACACCCCCCAGGCTGGTGCCATAACCCACGCTGGTCGGCACGGCGATAACCGGACGGTCGACCAACCCCCCAACGACACTTGGCAATGCGCCTTCCATACCCGCTACAACGACAAGCACGGCAGCGGTTTCGATGGTTTCGTGATGCGCCAAAAGACGGTGCAGCCCAGCAACCCCGACATCGAAAAGTGAAAGGACGGGATTGCCCATGGCTTCCGCGGTAAGCATGGCCTCGCGCGCCACCGGGATGTCGGATGTGCCTGCCGAAACAACAAGAATTGAACCCCGCACCTTTGCTTTGGTCGGAGGGTGCCCCCACATGATCATACGGGCCTCTTCGTCATATTGACAGCCGGGAACAGCATTCATAACCGATTCCGCTTTATCAGGGGCAATCCGGGTAACGAGCACCACGGTTTCCTGTTCAATCATGCGCTCCAGAATGGTGGCGATCTGGACAACAGACTTACCCTCACCATAGATGACTTCCGGGAATCCTTTGCGCAGAGATCGGTGGTGATCGATGTGAGCGAATGCAATGTCTTCGTAGTTCAGATGCGATAACTGGTCCGCGGCGGTGTCTACGGACAATTGCCCATTGGCCACTTGGTTCAAAAGGTCGTTTAAATGTTTACGATCCATGATGTAAACCTGGTTATAAATAGGGCGTCAGGTGCCAGATTGGCACAGGCCGCGAATGATCTTGAAATCGCTTCGGTTGGATAAAAGCTGCACGACCATACCTCAGTTGATAGTCTGCTCCTGTATACCGGTATTTCCCGTGTTTGGCGTCGGCACGGTTTTCGGTTGCCCTGAGGTTGCTGGTCTTGAAGCTCCGGACGATGGCTTGATTTCAAGCCTCTCCATCCGTTCTACCAACAGCCGAATTTGTTTTTCGAGCCCCGAAATTTCAGCCGCAAGATTCTGGCGATAGGCCTTCTTGATCTTGAGCAGTTCTAGTTCCATCTGGTCCTTGTTGACAATTTCGCCTTGAGCCGGGCCGAGAAGCGCCTTTAGGTTTTCGACGTCCTTCGTATGACGTGCCAGCGATTCGGAAAGGGGGGCAACCTGTGTCAGAATTTTCTGTTCGAAACCGGCCAGATCGGACTGCATCGTCTTTAACTTTTGATCGAGCGGTTCAATGTCTTTGCGTACTTCTTGAAGAAAAGCCTTTTGTTCTTTTTTAACAGCACCGGACAAATCCAGTTTTTCAACCGTGTCCCGAAGGGTGGCTAAATCCTTCTGCCAAACAACCGTTTTTTGATCCAGAGCAGACATCTCTTTATTCAGGGAGTTCTCAAGGTCGTCGGCTCGTTTCTGCAATTCGTTGAGACGATCTTCAAAGATGGCGGAAATGTTTTGGATTTCGCGGGTACCGCTGTTTTTTTGAACTGAAAATCGGTTTTTCAAGTCCAGGTAACCCACGGTGAAAAGTCCGCCAACAACGAAGACCGTGATGATCAGAAGCCATCGGAAACGCCGGTTCAATTTTTTAACCTGCAACTCGACAAGTTCATTGTCTTCGACGGATTGTACTTCCCTGGTATCTTCCAGGGTTCCCAATCGGAAACTACCTGTATTTTTTTCGGTCATGATATTATTCCCACTCAATGGTTCCGGGCGGCTTGGAACTGATATCGTAGACGACCCGGTTGACGCCATCGACCTCGTTGATGACGCGGTTTGAAATTCGGTTGAGTAATTTGTGCGGCAGGCGTGCCCAATCTGCCGTCATGGCGTCTTTGCTGGTGACAGCTCGAATAGCGACGATGTTTTCATACGTCCGCATATCACCCATGACGCCTACGCTTTTTAGGGGCAGTAAAACCGCAAAAGATTGCCATAGTTTTTTATAGTATCCCGCCGCTTTGATTTCCATCATGAGGAGATCGTCCACTTCGCGTAAAATATTTAAGCGTTTCGGGGTGACGGCCCCGATAATGCGGATGGCCAGACCGGGGCCTGGAAAAGGCTGTCGCCAGTTCATCTCTTCGGGTAATCCAAGTGTTTTCCCAAGTTTACGAACTTCATCCTTGAAGAGAAACTTCAGGGGTTCAACCAGTTTGAGCTTCATATTTTTTGGCAAACCGCCGACATTATGATGTGATTTAATGATCGATGTCGGGCCGCCGAATGCGCTCTGGGATTCGATGATGTCCGGGTATAACGTTCCCTGGGCAAGGAATTCCGCGTCTTTAATTTTTTTTGCTTCGATTTCAAAGACATCCATAAAAATTTTGCCGATGATTTTGCGCTTGCGTTCGGGGTCTTGTACGCCTTTGAGTGCTTTGAGAAACAGCCCGGAAGCTTTAACGAAGCGGATATTGATTTTGAGATTCTGTTTGAACACGGTTTTAAGCTTCTGAGCTTCATTTTTACGAAGAAGACCATTGTCGACGAAAATACAGGTAAGATTTTTACCGATAGCCTGGTGAATCAGAAGGGCGGCCACCGAGGAATCGACGCCACCACTGAGTCCCAGTATGACTTTTTTACCTCCGACGCGGGTGCGGATTTCGTCAATCGTCTGACTGGCAAAAGATTTCATATTCCAGGACATGCGACATCCGCAAATATCGGATAGGAAATTTCGGAGCATCTGTTTGCCCCGGGGGGTATGTTCAACCTCCGGATGAAATTGCAGCCCGAACATTTTGCGGCGAGGGTTGCTTGCTGCGGCGATGAGGGTATTTTCCGTCGAACCCGTAATGCGAAATCCTGACGGCAGTTTTGTAATGGAGTCCCCGTGACTCATCCAACAGTTGGTTTGCGCTTCGACACCTTTGAACAACCCATCGTCTTTTTTCAATTGGAATTGCGCAAAACCATATTCTCTTTTAGCAGACCGGGCGACCGAACCTCCCAGTGTGTGAACCATGTATTGCAATCCATAGCAGATACCCAGAACAGGTATTCCGAGGTTGAGGATGGCGGGGTCAATTTTGGGACTTTGGGGCTCATAAATGCTAGCGGGGCCGCCGGACAGAATGATCCCTTCGGGATTCAGAGCCTTGACCTGATCACAGGTGATGGTGGGCGGCTCGATTTGACAGTACACCCGACATTCTCTCACACGACGGGCAATGAGTTGGTTAAATTGTGAACCAAAATCAATAATCAGGATCATGTCTACCTCTAAAAAAAGGCGCTTCATCAGGGCGCCAGGGGGTTATTGCATGGTGGAATCAGGCTTTTAATTCATCGTCGGATGGTAAACGCTTATCTTAAGTCCGATAGCCGTGGGATACTGGCATTCGGAATTTCAGCCCCGCTTCGGGGGGGGAGCCAGCGCACACCATCTGGCTTTTTCCATTGGAAGTGTCGGCATTGCGTCTATCGTTGTTCCCCAAATTAGTCCCGGTTTTTGACATCGGCCAGACTTGTTTGCGAAATCAAGCTGAATATGTTAGAGACCGCACCAAAAGTCAACTGAATTATAGGGTTGCGGCCGGTTGCGCGGGGCGCCCGACGGGGTAGCAGCACCACTTTACGACCGTCTATCGGGAATCGACATTTCGTGATCACCCAGATTTATGAAATCCAAGCCCCCGGCGAAGTGGACCCTATTTGTGCCGTGGGGGTTGATCATATTGGCAGCGTGGTTCTATCAGGGGAAGATTGGCAACAGCCTATCATCCGCGAAACTGTGGAATCGGTTCAGAACGCCGGGAAAAAAAGTTCGCTGATACCGCTGTTCAATGATCCTGCGACCGTGTTCCAGACCTTGGATTATTACCGGCCGGATATCGTTCATTTTTGCGAAATGCTGTCGATTGAATCCGGGGGGATGGATGTTTGCCATCGATTGATTGCCCTGCAACAAGAGATCCGAACACGATATCCTGGCATTGCGATCATGCGCTCCATCCCGATCGGTCGCCCAACTGAAACCTGCACCGTGCCTACCCTTTTGCTGGCCGATCTGTTTCAGCCGGTAAGTGACTTTTTCCTGACCGATACCGTTTTGTCTACCGGAACGACATTGACGAGCCAGCCCGTTGAGGGGTTTGTCGGTATTACCGGCAAAACCTGCCATTGGGAAATCGCCAGAGACCTGGTGACGCAATCGGAAATACCGGTGATTCTTGCCGGTGGCATGTCGCCGGAAAATGTTTATGACGGCATCTTAACCGTCAAACCCGCCGGTGTCGACAGCTGCACCCGGACGAACCGTCTGGATGACCAGGGGCATCCGATTCGTTTTCAAAAAGATATTGAGCGTATAGGGTGTTTTGTCGCGGAAGCCCGGCGCGCAGCGACCGATCTTTCGATCAACCGAAATATAGGCCGGCAAGCGGGTGCACGACATTGCTGAAGATCAATTTATTACTTTGACCCGCATCCGGGTTTTTCAAACGGAGGAGCAAACATGATAGAAGCTGGATCACTGAAAAAAGGTTTGAAAATCGAAATTGATGGAGATCCGTTCATCATTACCCAATTTGAATTTGTGAAGCCGGGTAAAGGCCAGTCGCTTTATAAATGTAAATTGAAAAACATGCTTACCGGCGCCCAATTCGACAAGACCTACCGGTCCGGTGACAAGTTTGAACCCGCCCGCCTGGAAGAGGTGGAGATGGAGTATCTTTACCAGGATGGTGAAAATTATTGTTTCATGAACACCTCCACCTATGACCAGGAATTCCTTTCCGGTGAACAGGTTGGCGATGCGCGGGCTTTGATCAAGGAAAACACGGTTTGTAGTGTGCTGTTGTTTAATGGACGGCCGATTGGATTGACGCTACCGATTTTTATTGACCTGCGCATCGCCAAAGCCGATCCATGGGTAAAGGGCGATACCGCCTCGGGCGACACCAAACCGGCGACTCTGGAAACAGGGTACGAATTGCAAGTTCCGCCTTTTGTGGAAGAAGGCGAAAAGGTGCGCATCGATACACGAACAGGACAATATGTGGAACGGGTCAAGGATTAGGATGCATTCCAGATTGCCTATGGGCGCGCCCGCTATCGGGGGTGGTCGCCAAGCGGTATTTCACCGCGCGCTTTTCCATGAACGGTAAAATTCTCATTCGGTGCAAGCGGTTTGACGTCCTGACACGGTCACCAATGACCCTGGGGAATAGGTTATTTCCAAGAGACGGCTGGCAGACGATGGGTGGTGTTGGGAGAGGGCTTTCAAAACTGGCGCGTTTCAAATTCAACGGTTTCGTATAAAGTCCGATCCGCCAGAGGCGGACAACGTCCCTGTAAGTGGACAACGTCCCTGTAAGTGGACAACGTCCCTGAAAAGGGATAAATATCCGCGTTACGCGTATCCTTCGTCATTGTGGCGTACCGCATGTGCGCTGCCATCAAGCGGTATTCCGCGGGATTCGCAAGCCGCGTCTCGAACTTTTTCAGTTTACTGAACCGTTGAAACATATCTTTTTACGCGTCCATCAAATTTGTCGAACTTCATATTTTTTTATGCGCACGCCGTCAACCTCTTTCACGGTGATACGAAAATCATCTATGACAATCTCCTCTTTTTCATGGGGAATGCGTCCTATCTTGTAGATGACATAACCGCTAAAAGTGTCGTATTCCTTCGAATCGGGAATTCCCATGGGGATTTCCTGGTTGACTTCGTCTACATCGGTTTTCCCTAGAACCTCCCATTCTTTTGCTTTAGTGCTGCTAATAAGCTGTTCTTCCTTATCTGTTTCGTCCGATATATCGCCCACAATCTCTTCAAGGGCGTCTTCAAGGGTAATCAAGCCTGATACGCCGCCGTGTTCGTCAACAACGATAGCCAAATGATTGCGGCGTTTTTTAAACTGCTGAAGCAATTTATCCAGCTTCTTGTGCTCAGGTACAAAATAGGGCGTCCGCATGATGTTACGTACATCTATCGGTTTTTCAGACGTCACCGAGTTGTAATATAGGTCTTTGAGGTTGATGATTCCAATGACATGATCAATGTCGCCTTCGATTACCGGGATGCGCGTGTAACCGGAAGCCAGAATGGCGCGCAAGTCAATGGGTTCGCCAGCATCAACGACGAACATATCCCCCCGCGGTGTCATAATTTCGGATGCATTGGTGTCATCGAATTCAAAGATGTTGTGAATGAGGTCTTTTTCCTCTTCTTTAATTTGTCCCTCCTCCTCAACAGCCTCGACAATGGTCATCAATTCTTCTTCCGTCACCCGGGGTGATTTTTTGATTTTACCTGTTACATACGGAATGAAGTTCAGAAAAATCAAAATCGGATAAAACAGGATCGATAACCAGTAAATCGGGTAAATCGTGATTCGGGCAATAAGAATATTATTCCTTGCGGCAATCGACTTGGGAAAAACTTCGCCGAATACGAGGATCAGGAAGGTCATCACGCCGGTGGCGATTCCCACCGCATAGCCGGGAAACAGTCCTATGGTAAGGGAAGTCGCAAGAGCAGCAGCCCCCACATTTACCACATTGTTGCCAATCAGAATGGTTGTCAGCAGGCGGTGCGGGTCTTTTTTCATGTCGCTGATCAGGGTGGCGGAGCGACCGCTGCTTTTCGCTAGATGGCGTGCCTTGGTATGGCTGATGGAAAATAGCGCGGTCTCAGCGGAGGAAAAAAAACCGGAAAGAAACAGCAAAATGATGAGAATAGCAATTTGATCGTACATTTATAGTTTGGTTGATGATGGTTCAATGCGCGCCCCACGAATTTGCCCACAGACCATATTCAGGTTATTTCCACCGGAAGAGGCGATTGGTAAAGACTTCAGACAAAATCGAGGGGAAGGTGGCCAATTTTTGGTTTCTATCATGAGGGGTTCGCTTTAGACGCCTTATGTTTGCGGCGCGGTCCAGGAATAAATATTGGTCGCGGCATCTTTATGAAATTATAGCGCATTTGGCATGTTTTGCAAGCAAATAAAGCACAGATTCACAGACTGAGCATCTCCAATTCGGCAAAGACCTGATATCGTCCCCGAATTCAAACATTTAGATCCAGTCCAGTAATTGTCGTAAATCAGATATTACAAGATCGGGCTGGGTCATTCGGCATTCTTCCGACTCTATGCGTAATCGGAGGGATCGTTGATCGCCTGCAAAAAGTGTGGTCTGCCAGCCGACCTTGGCAGCCGGAACAATATCATTCTGCATGTCATTGCCCACATAGACAATGGACGCCGGGGGGAATCCCATATCTTTCAACCTGCTCGCGCAACGATGGAAAAGTATCGCCGACGGTTTGGCTTCCCCGCACTGATAGGAATAAATGGTCAAATCGGGGGCAAATCCCAATTCGATCGGGAAAGCGCCTACAAACCATTTGAATAGCAACGGTGTAAAAAACTGGGCATTGGAAATGATTCCCATCACCAGACCCCGCTGCCGAATCGTACGCAACGTTTCATCCAAGCCAGGCATGGGGTAACTTGGATTCACCGTCCATTCGTATTCCAGGGCAAATTCACGCGTTTGATTCCGATCCTGCCACCCCAGTACGCTTTGCCAGATCTTGTCAATTTCAATTTCGGGATAGGCGATTCCGGCTTTTTTTTTACGTTCGTGCATCGCAAGAATGGATTGAAACAACCGTTGAGCAAGTTGGTCCGGAGAACCATCGATGCCATGGTGACGGCACAAGTCTCCAAGCAATGAAGCGCTTTGGGCATTTTTTTGGGCAGTACCGACATCCCCGGAATCGCTGATAAACAGCGTTCCGTAGATATCGAACAGAATAGCCCGAATGGGTTTGACAAGTCGTCCTCCGGTGGGATGCAAGCTCTGGATGGGTTCAAGGTAATGGATGTGGCGCGGCGCCCGGAGCTCAACCATGATAGGTGCTCCATTTCAGCAGACTGAAATTGTGAAAATTTAAAAACGCGGCAAGGAGCGCCTTGCGGTCAATACAGTGTTGAACCGGATTTTCCAGTATATGGGCATAGATGTCGATCAAACGTTCACGATACCGGTCAGGATGATACAGGGATACGACCTGATCCCGGTTTCGGTCGATTATCTCGGATGTATTCTTCATGGAAAACATGGTTTCAAGGATAGGGTTCAACTGGATCATTTCATCACGCTGTGCTGAATCTTGTCGAATTTTATCGATAATAGTGGTTTGGAAGTGTTCATCCAGCATACCAAAATCAATGGTTTCGCTTTGCTGCAGGGTATGCAGGCAGTCTTCCAGCCAGTCGTCAGGCCAAATATCTCCGAAGGCTTGGCGGTTGACCGCAAGGCACGCACGGAATCGATCAACGATGCGTTGAATCCCAATCCAATCTTGGGGTATCTGAATGTCCGTGTATAAATGATCCAACCGAATACCGTGATTTGAAAAATCCCGGCAAATTCCCGGCAATATGCGACCGTTCAACAGTTTTCCGGCTGTCCATGGTTCGAGGAACGCAAATCCAAATCCTTCGGCAATGCTTGTGGTCAGGATCCACTGGGCGGCCGTCACCAGATTCTGAAAATTACCGCGCGTTCCCATCTCAAAACAAACGGGCAAATGATGTGTTTCAACATAGGATCTCCAGTGGTAGTAACTGGGAAAATCCGCCGGGCTATTCGGGGGCAGGGTAATATAGATCGCATCATTTTTAGGAAGAAAAAGGGAGATCAAGAGAACTTCTCCGATGTTTTTTCTCCTGATGGCTCTCACCGGATAAAGAACATAGGACGCCGTGCGGGCAACCGGGGAAAAAACAAAGGGGACGACACAGTTCGGAATATGGTGCAAGCCTTCGGGATCAAGTCCGGAATTGATGAGGATGTGGTAATCTCTTAAATTAATCACCCCGTAATGACAGTCCTGCGGGTAGTCTACATCGCGAAAATAAACGCCCGGGCGACCATCTTCGGCAAAATCGTGAACCTGCAAAAACAATTTTAAACCTGATTGTTGTAGCGACTTAATGATATCGAGGAAAAGATGGTTTTTAGCTAAAATGGGATTGTGGACATGAAGGAGGTCGCAGGGCCCGCCGAAGTGGTCATGTAAGACGGTTTTTATAGCGGCGGCGGTTTTCCCGGGAGGTGCCGCGGCTTCTTCCCCATCGTAGCCGATGCCTGGGATG
>Ga0316195_10001698_pt1 | contig 10063 bp, 7 predicted proteins | sample Phised1_MG_FD_204937 | JGI IMG/M metagenome (GOLD analysis project Ga0316195, IMG submission 204937) | Coastal sediment microbial communities from Maine, United States - Phippsburg sediment 1 | ecosystem: Environmental > Aquatic > Marine > Coastal > Sediment | place: USA: Maine | collected...
ACCCACGACCGCCCGCGCACCCAATGGCCTCTGATTGAAACCCGTGCCGATACCATGCTGGAGAAAATCACAGTCAAAGCCAAACACCTGCTGCAACTTCAGTTTATCGCCGAAGCCTATGACGAAGACCTGCAGCTGAGCACGGACAGCTATTCGTTTACGCTGGCCGTTCTTTTCCTGCTCCAGCGTTTAAGCGATGAAGTCGCCGTGCGGGATTTTTCGTGCCGCGTTCACAAAACCAATGAATTGATCAATTTTGACCTGCGCTGGCAGGGCAAACCGGTGCGCATGGACAAAGTCCATACCTGGGAAGAAAAAGTCCTCAGCCTGCCTGACATGGGCTTGCCCCTCACCCTGGGGGAGGTCATCCGCTACCATGACGCCGAAATATGGACCTATACCGAAGCCGCCCATGACTGGTCGGGGTTGCGACTGATCCTGCCGGCGCTCCTGCCGACTGGCATCGCGTTGACCCGCAAGCCCACCATTATTCCTGACAGCCGGCCGGAATTCTATGATTTCGACCTTTTCAATCAACCCGGCCAAAACCCCTCCATCGACAATCGCCTGCTGACCGAACTGACCTACACCGTTTTCGACACGGAAACGACCGGGCTTGACCCACGCGGAGGCGATGAGATCATATCTATCGGGGCGGTGCGCATCGTCAACAACCGTCTGATCGCCGATGACCGGTTCGATCAACTCGTCAACCCCAGACACCCACTGCGTTGGGAATCGATCCAGATCCATGGCATCCAGGAAGAAATGCTGCGGGACCAGCCCATCATTTCGGCAGTGCTGCCCCAGTTTCATCAATTTGCCGAAAACACGATTCTGGTGGCCCACAATGCCGCATTTGACATGCGCATGCTGCAGATCAAGGAAACGGAAACCGGTGTTCGGTTTATCAATCCTGTGCTGGACACCATGCTGCTGTCGTCCATCGTTCACCCGGCACAGGAAAACCACAACCTCATGACGATTTCCCAAAGGCTGGGGATCGATGTGTCAGGTCGCCACACCGCCATGGGCGATGCCCTGGCCACGGCCCACATGTTTCTCAAACTGATTCCCCTTCTCTCTAAAAAGGGGATTCATACACTGCAGGAAGCCCGGACGGCTTCGGAAAAAACCTATTTTGCCCGCCTTCGCTATTAAGGCCGCCCCCGGCCATTCAGGATAGCGTCAAAAGGTGATGGGTTAAATCTATGAATGTCCCGCAAAAGTGGGCCGGCTGACAACGGAGCGTCGTTATGGAGAAAAAACCGTCTCGGAGTGCATTCTTCAAAGAGGCTGTGAAGCTGTATTCCCAAGCCCCGCCCTTCCAACTCCTGCCGGAAGACGCCATCGAGGAACTGGCCGAGTGGACCACAGAGATACGAGCCCCGCGCGGACAGCTGGTAGCGGAACAGGCCAAGACCCAAATCGGAAAAATCTTCTATATCCGCAAGGGGGCCATCGAGCTTTATTACGAGCAGAACGGTGAAAAAACGCTTGGCGCCCGCATGGTCGCAGGGGAGACATTCGGCGGCATCTCCATTCTCATGAATGCCGGAGTGGCCGTGCGCACCGCCAAAGTCGAAGACGATGCCCTCTTCTATGCCATACCGTCGGAGCTTTTCCTGACGCTTTGTGAGAAACATCCCCCCTTCCGGGAATACTTTACGGAAGTCTTCCAGCAGCGCAAACGCGATGAATCTTATGCTTCGATTCTCGTCACCGGACAGGCCCGTGATCTTCTCAGCCGCATTGTGCCGTTTTCGTTTCTTTCAGAGAAGGATCTGGACGAAATGGTGAACGCCCTGTCACTGATCCATCACAACGCGGGGACGCTATTATTCGTTCAAGGGAAATCGCGCATTGACTATCTTTACATCATCCAGAAAGGGGCCGGCGAACTTTACTACGAACAGGCCGGCGAAAAAATCCTCAAGGGTTATCTGGGCGAGGGCGATACCTACGGCGGCATATCCATGTTGCTGAACAAGGGCGTTTCTATACGCAGTTTGCGGGTCGAGGAGGAAGCCTATCTGTACGCCCTGCCCGAGCGGGACTTCATGCGTCTGTGCCATCGCTGTCCGGCTTTTTCGGAATTTTTCACGGATACTTTCGGCAAGCGCATGCTGAACCGCTCTTACGCCGAAATCTTTGCCCGGAGAATCCTTCCCAAAGACGAAACCGTCCACATCTTCAACGTTTCCGTCTCCCGACTGATGAGCCGCGACATCCTTTCCTGCAACCAGAAAATGCCGGTCCAGCAGGCGGCAATCCTGATGAGCCGGAAAAAATGCAGCTCGATCTTTGTGCAGAACGATGCGGGCAAGCAAATCGGCATCGTCACGGATACCGACCTTCGCAACCGGGTCATTGCTCAGGGCCTGGAAATTAATATACCGATATCGGCCATCATGTCCTCCCCCTTGAGCATGATCCCGGAACAGTTGTCGGTGTTCGAAGCCATGCTGGAGATGATGCAGAAGAATCTCAAACACCTTGCCGTCCAGGACAGCAGCGGCAAGGTGATCGGCACCATCTCCAGCCGCGATCTGCTTGCCGCCCAGGGGCAGTCCCCGCTCTTTATCGTTCGGGAAATCGCTTCAGCCATTTCCCGCGAAGAACTCAGGGAGAAGCAGGCCCGCATCCCCGGTCTGGTCCAGAACCTGATCAGCAGCGGCGCCAAAGCAGAAAACGTCACCCGCCTGATCGCAACGGTTTCCGACGCCATTCTCCAGCGCCTGATCGAAATTGCTTTAGAACAGAACGGCCCGCCGCCGGAACCTTTTGTTTTTATGATCATGGGAAGCGAAGGCCGCCGCGAACAGACGCTCAAAACAGATCAGGACAACGCCATCATCTTCCGGGATGTGCCCGAAGACCGTTTGCCAATCGTACAAAATTATTTTCTGACGCTTGGCGAAACGGTCTGTACCTGGCTGGATGAAATCGGCTACGCCTTCTGTAAAGGCGGCGTCATGGCCATGAATCCGAACTGGTGTCAACCATTGTCGGTCTGGTGCAACAAATTCTCCGACTGGATTCACACCGCCGAGGCCGAGGATCTGCTGCATTCGAGCATCTTTTTCGATTTCCGGGGGGCTTATGGTGATTTCAGTCTTATCGATCAACTCCGCCGACACCTTTCTGATTCTCTCCAGGGGTGGTCCGGTTTTTTTCGGCACTTGACCGAAAATGCCCTTCATTTCAAACCGCCTCTCGGCTTTTTCCGCAATTTTGTGGTCGAATCCAAGGGAGAACACCGCAATGCTTTCGACATCAAGCAGGCCATGCTGCCCGTGGTGGACTTCGCGCGCATCCACGCCCTGAAAAACGGCATCGAGGAAACCAATACCATGGATCGCCTCTATCAGCTGCACGAAGGGGGACATCTATCGGGAAAAGATTACAACGATATTTCCCGGTCCTACAGTTTCTTGATGCAATTGCGCTTCGTCCGCCAGATTACGGCCATTATCGAAGAAAACGGTCCCCCCGACAACTACATCAACCCCAAAAATTTATCCCGCATCGAACAGACCATGCTGAAGGAGATTTTCAAACGTGTGGAGGATTTCCAGGCAAGAATGAGTTTTGAATTTACGGGTCAATGACGTACGCGATAACGCCCGGCGAATGGCAAAACCGCAACACGCGATGACCGTTGCCGGCCTTGGTCTCAAAAGCGCTTGACAATCCCTGGTAACCGTGTCAATGATCGGCAATTCTGATGTAATAATGAAAGTTATGCATAATGCTTCGTTCAAAAGGATATCGCTGCATGGAACAACGTTGGTGGTGGTGGCACCTGACCTGAGGCGCACCGCCGGTTACCGCACCCTTCCGACACGATAAGATCAGCGCAAACCGTGGGCAGCCTCAAAGCCCGCGGTTTTGTATTTTAAGGCCGTGGTCATACCAACCGCGGCCTTTCATTTTTGAAAGCGACCTATCCACGGCGCACATGATCCGACAGACCGTGGCGCCATTATTCTTCTGGAGGCTGAAATGATGTTGTTAAATCACTTCCCTACCCGTGAAAACTTCTATGCCGCTTGTAGCCAGGCCAATGTCGTACCGGTTTGTTCGGAAATTCTGGCCGATACCGAAACACCGGTTTCAATACTTGGCAAGTACTATCAACAGAATGCGGATCTTTTCCTGTTCGAAAGCGTCGAGGGCGGAGAACGCTGGGGCCGCTATAGTTTTATGGGAACATCGGCCCGCTGTCATATCCGCGTTTTCGCCGATGTGGTGACCGTCCAGGAAAACGGGCGCGAAGACCGGATACCCCATGACGGCCATCCCCTGGCGATTTTAAGGACGCTCATGGCCGCTTACCAGCCAGCGGTCATACCCGAGTTACCCCGTTTCTGGGGCGGTTTGGTCGGCTACATGACCTATGAAGCCGTCAGTTTTCTGGAAACGATCCCCCATCAATGGCCGGCGGACAAACCACTGGCGCATTTTGTCATTCCCGACGAACTTTTGATTTTCGACAATGTCAGTCACACCCTGACCCTTGTGGCCATCGCCTTTATCATGGACGGCATCACCCGCGAGGCCGCCTATGATGAAGCCCGGCATCGTCTGACCCGCCAGTTAAAACATCTGGGCCAGCCCTTGCCCACGGGACCCGCGGTATCGACCGATATGAACGCCTGTCGGCTTGAGGCCGTTCACCCCGATACCGATTTCAGGAAGGCTGTTCAAACGGTCAAAAATCATATCCGTGCCGGAGACATCATTCAGGCCGTCATCTCGCAGCCTTTCGTGTGCGATTCCCCCCCCGATCTCTGGTCGCTCTATCGCTCCCAGCGGTACATCAACCCGTCTCCCTATCTGTTTTATTTGAATCTGGACGGCACGGCGCTGGTGGGCTCATCCCCTGAAACCATGGTTCGCCTGGAAAACGGGAGCGCCACCCTGCGCCCCATTGCCGGCACCCGCCCCCGCGGGGCCAGCGACCGGGAGGATCGCGAATTGGCCAGTGAACTGCTCGAGGACGAAAAGGAGAAGGCCGAACACCTGATGCTGGTGGATCTGGGACGCAACGACCTCGGACGCGTTGCTGAAACCGGTACGGTCCAGGTGACGGATCTCATGGTGGTCGAACGGTATTCCCACGTCATGCATCTCGTATCGAATATCACCTGCGATCTGCAAAACGAGTGTGATGCCTTCGATCTTCTGGCAGCAACATTTCCCGCAGGCACACTGAGTGGCGCGCCCAAAATACGGGCCATGGAAATTATCGCCGGCCTGGAGAAAGAACCCCGCGGCCCTTACGGTGGCGCCGTAGGGTATATATCCTTCAGCGGAAACATGGATATGGCCATCACCATTCGCACGGCCTGCATCGAAGACAATCGACTGACCGTGCGTGCCGGAGCAGGTATCGTGGCCGACTCCGACCCTGAAAAAGAACGTCTGGAGACGGTGAACAAAGCCAAAGCGATGAACCGCGCCCTGAAGATGCTGCGGCCCCTGGCACAGAAAGGAGCCTGACCATGATTCTGATGATCGACAACTTCGATTCGTTCACTTATAATCTGGTACAGTATCTGCGACAACTGGGTGAGGAAGTGCAGGTGGCCCGCAACAATGCCCTGACCATTGACGCCATCGCCCAATTAGCGCCGGCGACCATCGTGGTTTCACCCGGTCCCGGGCAACCTCAGATGGCCGGCATATCGATGGAGGCCATTCGTCATTTTTCCGGACATATTCCGATTTTGGGGATTTGCCTTGGCCACCAGGCTATTGCCGCTGCTTTCGGGGGCAGGATCGTTGCCGCCAAACAGTTGATGCACGGCAAGACATCCACCGTCACCGCCGACGGGCAAGGCGTCTATCGCGGCGTCAAGGAACCATTCAAGGCCATGCGCTATCACTCACTGGCCGTCGAACGGGAAACACTGCCGGACTGTCTTACGGTCACGGCCGAGTCCGAGGATGGCGAAGTCATGGGCATCCGGCACCAGAACCACATGACCGAGGGGCTCCAATTCCATCCCGAATCCATCATGACCACGATCGGGAAACGTTTGTTGAGGAACTTTTTAAAAAATGCCACTGCTTCACACCCATAAGAACAGGAGGGAATGCCAAGATGTTTCGTGACCACCTCAAACGCATCGTGGAGGGCGTCAATCTGGATGAAAGCCAGATGACCGAAGTCATGACAGAAATTTTCTCGGGCAATCTGACCGATGCCCAGATCGGCGCCCTCATGGGCGCCTTGGCCACCAAGGGCGAAACCAACGAAGAACTGGCCGGAGCGGCCCGGGCCATGCGGCGCAAAGCCTACCGCATCCAGTCATCCGCCGGTATCATCGTTGACACCTGTGGCACCGGAGGAGACGGTGCCAGCACCTTTAACATCTCCACCACGACCGCCTTCGTCGTTGCCGGCTGCGGCATCACGGTCGCCAAACACGGCAACCGTTCGGTATCGAGTAAATGCGGTAGTGCCGATGTATTGGAAGCGCTCGGCGTGCGACTGGATGTTGATCCGGAGTTGGTGGAAGAAGCCGTCGAAGATATCGGCATCGGCTTTCTCTTTGCGCCCCTCTATCACAGCGCCATGCGGTTTGCCGCAACGGCCCGCAAGGAAGTCGGCCTACGCAGTATCTTTAATATGCTGGGGCCCTTGACCAACCCGGCCGGCGCCAACTGTCAGATCATCGGCGTCTATGCACCGGAATTGACGGAGATGTTTGCCCATACGCTACGTTTGCTGGGATCACGCCAGGCGTATGTGGTGCACGGCCACGACGGCCTGGATGAAATATCGGTTTGCGCCCCGACGCGCGTTTCCGAGTTGAAGGACGGCCAGGTGCGGACATTCAACCTCAATCCGGAAGATTTTTTTGATACCCTGGCCGACCCCGGCGACCTGGTGGGGGGGGACCCGGCCACCAATGCGGATATCACGCGACGAATCCTGGACGGCGAGCCGGGCCCTCGGCGGAATGTGGTGCTTCTGAATGCCGCTGCCGCCCTCACGGCCGCCGGCAAGGCGACTGATTTTGCAGAGGGCCTCGGATTGGCTGAACAGGCCATCGACAGCGGTGCCGCCCGAGACAAGCTGGCGGCCTTGGCCGCATTTACCCAGGAGCATGCCCCCTGAGCACCCGATATCGATAGAAATGCCGGCACCGCTGCTGCCCGGCCGGAGAACGTGTTGCTTTGGATATACTGACCCGAATCGTATCGCGTAAAAAAGAGGAAATCGAAGAGGCCCGCCGCCAGAAGCCTCAGGCCCAGCTGCGCGAAGCGGCCCGCAACCGCAATGATCGCCGTTCCTTTTATGAGGCTTTAAAAAGACCTGGACAGCATGGCGCCAACATCATTGCCGAAATCAAACGCGCCTCGCCCTCCAAGGGACCGTTGCGGATCGACCTGGACCCGGCGGCCCTGGCCCGCGCCTATGCCGCCGGCGGTGCCGCGGCTCTCTCCGTGCTGACCGATCGCGATTTTTTCCAGGGCAGCCCGGAAGATCTTATCGCCGCCCGTCAAGCCGTCCTTCTGCCGGTCCTGCGGAAAGATTTTCTCATCAGTGACTACCAGGTTTACGAATCCGGTGCGATGGGGGCGGATGCGGTGCTTCTGATCTGCCGCATCCTGTCCCGGCCGCAACTGTCTGAGCTTCTTGACCTCAGCCGGTCACTGGGCATGGATGCCCTGGTTGAAATCCATACGATGGCCGACCTGGAAATGGCCCAAGCTTCCGACGCCCGCTTGGTGGGCATCAACAACCGGAATCTGGCGACGTTCGATACGGATATCCGCACCGCGATGACCATGGCACAGCGTTTGTCACCCGGACAGATTCCCGTCGCCGCCAGCGGCATCGCGGGGATCGACGACGTCCAGGCCAACCTGGAGCAAGGCGTGTACAACTTTCTCATCGGCGAGAGTCTGGTTCGGGCCGACAACCCAACCACCCGGCTGGCCTCGCTGCTGCCCCATCCGCCATCGTCCGGGAATAACCGTTAAGATTGACAAAGGATCCGCACTGTGGACGCCATCGATACCCTGCGCCGGCCTCAGATTAAAATTTGCGGGCTCACTTCGGCCCGTGAGGCGGAAGCCTGTGTCGCGGCCGGGGCGGATGCGATTGGCTTTATCTCCTATCCCAAAAGTCCGCGCCACCTCGAAGACCAGGCCATCCGGCGCATCACGGTGCATCTGCCGGACAGCGTCTGTCCCGTTGGGGTTTTCGTCAATGAAAATTGGGGCCGGATCATGCGGGCGGTAGACATCGGCGGGCTGCGGGCGGTTCAATTGCACGGCAATGAGACGCCCGAACTTGTCAAGGCTCTCTGCGATGAAGGCCTGATCGTTATCAAGGCCTTGTTTGTCGGCGGCAATCCTGCCCTGGCAGCGGCGCCACAGTATCCGGCCACGGCCTTTCTGGTGGAATGTGCCGGCGGCCCACTGCCGGGCGGCAATGCTATGGATTGGAACTGGTCCGACGCGCGGCAACTCCCGTCCAACCAGCCAGTTCTTCTGGCCGGCGGACTGACCCCGGACAACGTTAAAAAAGCCATTGCCGCCGGAAGCCCTGCTGCGGTAGATGTCAGCTCGGGCGTCGAAATCCGCCCCGGGTGCAAAGATATCGACAAAGTCACCGCGTTCTGCCGGGCCGTGGCAACATGTGGGGAAACCAGCTGCAAAAAGATCTTCGGATAAGCGCTTCGGCGCACGCGGCCTCAGATACCGGCCTCCATTCGATTCGATTCATGACTGATGCCGCCTACTTCGTTAAATCGCCACAAACCTCGCCGCGTGGGCTGTTTCAAGGCGTGCTGCAGTTCCTGCATAAAATGGGTACGAGGAACCTCCCGGGCGCCGAACTGTGCCAGATGTTCCGTCGCAACCTGGCAGTCGATCAGCTCAAAGCCTTCGTGCCGCAGACCCTCTACCAGGAAAACCAGAGCTACCTTTGACGCATTCCCGACGCGGGTAAACATGGATTCACCGAAGAAACTGCCGCCCAGCGAAACGCCATACAACCCACCGGCCAACGTATCACCCTCCCAGGCTTCCACGGAGTGGGCCAGCCCGGCCGCATGCAGACGCTCGTAAGCCGCGATCATCTCTGGCACAATCCAGGTTCCCTGATGGTCCGGCCCGCGGTTTCCGGCACATCCCCGGATCACCCGGCCAAAAACCCTGTCCAGGGTAACGGTAAAGCGTTTGCGGCGTATCAGCCGTCGAAGGGACCGGGAGATATGGAACTCTCCGGGATAAATAACCAGGCGGGGGTTCGGCGACCACCAGAGGATGGGATCATCTTCCGCGTACCAGGGGAATATCCCCTGACGGTAAGCCAATAGCAGGCGTTCGATGCTGAGATCGCCGCCGACCGCCAGAAGGCCTTCATCAATCGCCAGATGGGCCGGCGGAAATGTGAGCTTGCTGGAGAGTCGGAAAACGGGCATAGGGCATCTTAACCGTATCTATCCTCGTGAGCGCAGACGATACGACGATGTTTCCTTATCAGCGATAGCGCCATCATGGTGCAGCGCTAAAATCGTTCCTGTATGAGGTGAAGGCTTTCGATCAGGCCGTTTAGCGATTATGCGAATACATACAGACTAATTCCCAAACGTCCCGCAGAGATGAGAATACGCAAAGAGCACTCATGGGCATCGGGGAACCGGGACCCTGAATGCCCCGCTACGGTCATTCAAACTTGAAGGTCAAGCCGTCATCATTGCGGTCTACGAAAACAACACCCCCCTTGACCAGCTTGCCGAAAAGAATTTCATCCGCAAGCCGGTCCTTGATTTCTTTCTGAATCACGCGCCCCAGGGGACGTGCCCCGTAATTGGGATCATAGCCATCCCGGGCCAGCCAGTTCCGGACCGCGTCCGAGATATTGACATATATTTTTTTACCGGCCATCTGATCGTTGAGTTCAGCGATGAATTTGTCCACAATCTGCTCCATGATCTCAACGGTAAGCGCATGGAACAGGATGGTGCCGTCAAGACGATTGCGAAACTCCGGGCTGAAAAACCGTTCAATGGCTTTCTGCCCTTTGGCGGCGGTGTCT
>Ga0316195_10001699_pt1 | contig 10062 bp, 11 predicted proteins | sample Phised1_MG_FD_204937 | JGI IMG/M metagenome (GOLD analysis project Ga0316195, IMG submission 204937) | Coastal sediment microbial communities from Maine, United States - Phippsburg sediment 1 | ecosystem: Environmental > Aquatic > Marine > Coastal > Sediment | place: USA: Maine | collected...
ATTTCCAGAGTCTTTGGTGATAGCTTTGTTTCCAATTTTTTCAGGCTTATCATCCCAATTACCGCCCATGATTATTCCGTTGTTTTCATCGAAAAAATCACAAGTATAAATACCCGTCATTTCTTTTCCTTGCACCATGGGTGTCTGCACTACTTTCCAATTCTCGCCTTGATCATTGCTAATAAATACGCGAGAGGCTTTACCTCCGGAAACCATCCAGACAAAATTCTCCAGTGCTTTAATAGTTGAATTGCTCGCTGCAAAAGCAGCCTCACCGACAATTATTTTGGGTAATGAATTACAATCTGCTTTTGCCCATGTATCACCACCATCAACGGTTTTAATAAAGGAGAAACACTCTTCAGTAGGGTCACCCATGGCATAGCCTATTTTCTCGTTGGCAAAGGTCATGGCGTCATAAAATACATTTGGGTGTTCTTCCAAATAAACTAATTTAGGAATCATTTTAGCTTGAAAGGGTTCTATCTTAAAGAGCATCGCAGGATTGCCGACAGAAAGGATGAAAATGTTCTTTTGATTAAAAGCAATAGCTCTAAATTCAGGCTTACTTCCATCATTATTGATGATCGAATCTAAAGTTATCTTGTCATTTACCAGCTTTCCGAAGATCCCATTCGATCCGGCAAAGAACAAGGTTGAATCATTTAATACTTCAATGGCTCTTATGCTCGAGGGAATATCAAAGTCCTCAAATTCAATTTTATCTTGAGCAAAAATGGAAAGATTTAAGGATAAAACGGAAACAAGTAAAAGAATAGATTTGGTCATTTTTTATTTAAAGAAGCCAAAAATAAATCATTTACTTAAATAAAACTAATTAACATAATCTATCCTATTCTTCATTATTTGGTACATTTTATCTAGAAAAGGTAGCTCCACATCAAATAAAAATGAGTAAAATGAACAATTTCTTAAAAAAATGACAAAAACATTTTTACGACTAAATATTTTATTTTTATATTTGCTCTGTGAAAATAAAGAAATGAAATTGATCAATTTACATCACCATCATATGTTAACTTGCTTTCAAGCGAGCTAAATATGTTGTGATATAATCATAAAATATTAACCCGTTTGAGCACATCAAACGGGTTTTTTCTTTCCCATTGAGGTGCTTAGAAATATAATAAAAACAAAATGACACAATTAAAAATTGCCATTCAAAAGTCAGGCAGACTAAATGAAGATTCACTGAATATTTTGAAAGAAGCAGGTATTTCTGTGAGCAATGGACTAAACCAGCTTAAGTCTACTGCCTCAAATTTCCCATTGGAAATTTTATTTTTAAGAAATAGTGATATCCCTCAATATTTAATTGACGGAGTAGTAGATATTGCCATTATTGGAGAAAATCTTTTAGTAGAAAAAGGGGGCAACATTGCAGTTCTGGAAAAATTGGATTTTTCCAAATGCAAGGTTTCTTTAGCCGTTCCTAAATCTTTTGAGTATAATTCGATAAAAGATTTGGAAGGCAAGAAGATAGCTACTTCTTATCCGAACACCCTAAATAAATATTTGGATCAATTTGGCATATCGGCCGAATTACACGAAATTTCAGGATCAGTTGAAATCGCACCAAATATAGGACTTGCAGATGCGATTTGTGATATTGTCAGCAGTGGGAGTACATTGTTTCAAAATAACTTAAAAGAAGTTGAAGTTTTGTTTCGATCGGAAGCCGTAATTGCTGTTTCACCGGTGATAACGAAGGAAAAACAAGAAATTTTGGACAAGCTCCAATTCAGGATCAAATCTGTTTTAAAAGCCAGAACTTCAAATTATGTTCTGCTGAATGCGCCAAATGATAAAATAGATGACATCGTCAAAATTTTACCCGGGATGAGAAGTCCGACGGTCCTGCCATTGGCAGCTGCCGGTTGGAGCTCGATCCATACAGTTATTGAAAAACAAAAATTTTGGGAATTGATAGACGAACTGAAAAGTGTGGGAGCAGAAGGGATTTTAGTAATACCTATTGAAAAAATGGTACTTTAAAGCGATGCGTGATGAATAAAATTCTATATCCTAAAAGAGAAAATTGGACGAAAATTCTCAAAAGACCTACAGCTACATTTGACAATATTGTTCCCCTGGTTCAAGAAATTTTCAGTGAGATTCAAAAAAATGGTGATAAGGCAATCAGAAAATATACTTTAAAATTTGACAAAGTAGATTTAAGTAATTTTGAAGTAAGTTCGAACGAAATAGAGGAAGCGGAGAAAGTAATTTCAAAAGAACTAAAAGAAGCCATCCAATTAGCTAAAAGAAACATTGAGACCTTTCATAGGTCGCAACGTAAAGAAGTGACAAAGATAGAAACCTCACCCGGGGTTATTTGTTGGCAGGAAAAAAGACCTATTGAAAAAGTGGGTCTTTATATTCCTGGGGGAACTGCCCCTTTATTTTCTACGATTTTGATGTTAGCTATACCGGCCCAACTAGCCGGTTGCGACGAAATTATTTTATGTACTCCACCAAACGATAAAGGTGAAATTCATCCGGCTATTTTGTACACTGCAAAACTTTGCGGCGTGACAAAAATTTTTAAAATTGGGGGTATCCAAGCAATAGGGGCGCTTACATTTGGAACAGAATCAGTACTAAAAGTAGATAAGATTTTCGGTCCCGGAAATCAGTTTGTTACAGTGGCCAAGCAAATTTCAACACAACATGGAATAGCCATTGATATGCCTGCCGGTCCGAGCGAATTATTGGTATTGGCAGATAAGTCCGCTAATCCGGTTTATATTGCGGCAGATCTCCTCTCACAAGCTGAGCATGGAACAGATAGTCAAGTGATATTGGTAACCGGCGATACAGATTTCGCTGAAAAAGTAGAAAAGGAAGTTAATGATCAGATTCAAAAATTACCCAGAAAAGATATTGCTCAAAAAGCCATAGAAAATTCTAAGATCATTATTTCGAAAAGCGATAATGATAGTATTGACCTGATCAATTTTTATGCACCCGAACACTTTATGATTTGTACCGAGAAGAACGATTTTTTTATCTCTAATTTAAAGAATGCAGGTTCTGTTTTTATTGGGAATTATACCCCTGAAAGTGCCGGAGATTATGCATCGGGGACAAATCATACCTTGCCGACAAACGGCTTTGCAAAGGCATACAGTGGGGTAAATTTAGATTCATTCATGAAATCGATCACCTTTCAAGAAATTTCAAGAACCGGAATCGTGGAAATTGGTCCGGCCATAGAAATGATGGCAGCCGCCGAGGGACTGGATGCGCATAAAAATGCGGTTTCCGTAAGATTAAATGATTTGAAATGAGTGCAAAATTTAACTTACAAAAACTCATTAGGCCCAATGTTTTAAAAATGAAGGCCTATTCTTCTGCCCGCGATGAATTTAAAGAATTAGGTGCAGAAAAAGTTTTTATTGATGCGAATGAGAATCCCTACGAAAACGGACTAAATCGTTATCCGGATCCGCAACAGAGGAATGTTAAGGATAAATTGGCAGAAATAAAGGGCGTTTCCATTGAGAACATTTTACTGGGCAATGGCAGCGATGAAGTACTGGATTTAATTTTCAGGGCTTTTTGTAACCCGGGCCGAGACAATGTGATCATCTTACCTCCAACTTATGGGATGTATAAAGTATTGGCAAATCTGAACGACATAGAAATTCGGGAAGTTTTACTAGAGGCAACTTTCCAACCGAATACTTCACTCATCCTAGAATCTATTGATCAGTTTACTAAATTAATCTTTATATGCTCTCCAAATAACCCGACTGGGAATAGCATAAATGCTGAATACGTAGAAAATATTCTCGAAAATTTTAATGGCATTGTTGTTATTGACGAGGCCTATATCGATTTTAGTAAAAATGAAAGCTGGATTGAAAAGCTTGATCATTATCCTAATTTGATTGTCACTCAAACTTTTTCAAAAGCCCTTGGATCAGCAGCAATAAGGTTGGGAGTTTGTTACGCTTCAAAAGAAATTACAGCGGTTTTGAATAAGATTAAGCCTCCTTATAATATCAATAATCTAACCCAAAAAGCAGCATTAGATAGACTCCGAGATATTCGTTTAAGTTATCGAGAAATAAATGAAATAAAAGAATCTAAAGAATTGTTTTTAAATTACTTAAATAATAATAAAAAAGTAAAAAAAGCATTTCCTTCCGATGCTAATTTTGTTCTTGCCCAGGTTGATAATGCGAATTTGCGATACCAACAGCTGGTGGATAAAGGGGTAGTGGTTAGAAATAGAACAAATGAACCGCTATGTGAAAATTGTTTGAGATTTACAATTGGAACAAGAGAAGAAATAGAAAAACTAATGGATATTTTCAGCAATTTGGATTAATATGAAAAAAGTATTGTTTATCGATAGGGATGGAACCTTGATTAAAGAACCGGAAGATTTGCAGGTAGACAGTTTTGAAAAACTTGTTTTCTATCCTGGGGCTATTTCGAATTTATCAAAAATTGCCAAAGAGTTTGATTTTGAATTGGTCATGATTACTAATCAAGATGGTTTAGGTACAGATTCTTTTCCTGAAAATACATTTTGGCCCACTCATAACTTGATCATTAAAACTTTTGAAAATGAGGGTGTTATTTTTAATGAACAATTAATTGACCCGAGTTTTCCTGAAGATAATTCACCAAACAGAAAGCCCAGAACAGGTATGCTTACCAGATACTTTGCTGAGGAATATGATCTTCAAAACTCCTATGTGATAGGTGATAGAATTACGGATGTTGAATTGGCTAAAAACCTCAATGCCAAGGCAATTTTTATCAATAACCAAAGTCATTTAGGCAAGGAAGAATTAAGTGTAGAAAGAAATCAGTTAGATCATTGGATTTGCCTTGAAACAGAGTCTTGGGATGAGATTTATGCTTTTCTAAAATTAAATAAAAGAAAAGCAGTTCTCGAAAGAAAGACGAACGAAACAGATATTAAGATCGAATTGAATCTGGATGGAACGGGTAAATCGAAAATTGAGACAGGTTTGCCATTTTTTGATCATATGTTGGATCAGTTGGCCCGGCATGGCGGTATGGATCTTGATATCACCGTGAAAGGCGACCTGGAAGTCGATGAACACCATACCATCGAGGATACCGCGATTGCTTTAGGAGAGGTTTTCTATGTGTCACTTGGAAACAAACTCGGCATAGAAAGATATGGCTTTACCTTGCCTATGGATGATTGTTTAGCACAGGTAGCTATTGATTTTGGAGGAAGAAGTTGGTTGGTATGGGATGCCGATTTTAAAAGAGAGAAAATAGGAGAATTGCCTACTGAAATGTTCTTTCACTTTTTTAAATCATTTGCAGATGGGGCAAAAGCTAACCTCAATATTAAAGCTGAAGGAAATAATGAACACCATAAGATAGAAGCTATCTTTAAAGCATTTGCAAAAGCCATCAAAGTAGCGGTAAAAAGAGATCCGGATAAATTGATTTTACCCAGTACAAAAGGATTATTGTAATGGAAAAACCAAAACAAAATATTGTTTTAATCGATTATGGCGCAGGAAACGTGCAATCTGTAAAATTTGCATTGAACAGACTTGGATATGAGGCTAATTTATCTGAAGAGGCTGATATAATTAAAAAGGCCGATAAGGTGATTTTTCCTGGAGTAGGAGAGGCCAGCAGTACCATGGAAATTTTAAAAGAGAAAAAATTAGACAAGGTAATTTTGGAATTGACCCAGCCGGTATTGGGAATTTGCTTGGGAATGCAACTGCTGTGTGGAGCAAATGAAGAAGGAAATACACAAGGCTTAGGGATTTTTGATGTTCCGGTATTGAAATTTCCTAATTCCGTTAAGGTGCCTCAAATAGGGTGGAATCAGATCAGTCAGTTAAAGTCTCCCTTGTTCGAAGAAATAGCAGAGTATGAATATATGTACTTGGTGCACAGTTTCTATGTTCCTAGAAACAATTATTCTATTGCCAATACTTTCTATGGCTTTGACTATTGCACCGCTATTCGAAAAGATAATTTTTACGGGGTGCAATTTCATCCTGAGAAAAGCAGTTTAGCCGGTGAAAAAGTGTTGGACAATTTTTTAAAATTATAATTGAATGAGGATAATTCCGGCAATAGATATCATAAGTGGTAAATGTGTTCGACTTACTAAGGGCGATTATAGCACACAAATTATTTACAATGAAGACCCCCTTGAAGTAGCCAAAGAGTTTGAGGCAAATGGGATAAAGTATTTGCATCTCGTGGATTTAGATGGAGCAAAATCGAGTAAAATTCACAACTATAAAATACTTGAAAAAATAGCCTCTAAAACAACCTTGCAAATTGATTTTGGAGGAGGGATCAAATCTGATGAAGATATTAGAATTGCATTCGAGTCAGGGGCAAAACAAGTAACAGGAGGAAGTATTGCAGTTAAAAATCCTGAATTATTTCAACAATGGCTTCAATGCTATGGAAGTGAAAAAATTATTTTGGGAGCCGACGCAGACAAAGGAAAAATTGCGACAAATGGTTGGCTGGAGGCATCGGAAATGGATATAATTCCTTTTGTAGAAGCCTACCAAAAACAGGGAGTTACCTATGTAATTAGCACGGATATTGCAAAAGATGGCATGCTGCAAGGCCCATCATTGGACTTGTACAGCGAATTGTTGACCAAATTGCCCGATATCAACCTTATTGCAAGTGGTGGAATAACAACGATGAAAGATGTTGAAGACCTCAAAGCACTGGGTTGTGAGGGAGCTATTATTGGTAAAGCTATTTATGAAAATAGAATTTCACTGGTAGATTTGAGTAAATTTATTTTAAACTAACTGAGATGATCACAAAAAGGATTATTCCTTGTTTGGATATTAAAAATGGAAGAACGGTGAAAGGGATAAATTTCCTCGATCTTCAGGATGCCGGCGATCCTGTGGAACTCGCTAAATATTATAGCGAAACAGGGGCGGATGAATTGGTTTTTTTAGATATTTCTGCGACAGAAGAAAGAAGAAAAACCTTGGTAGATTTAGTGACTAAAGTGGCAATGCAGATCAATATACCTTTTACGGTAGGTGGTGGCATCTCATCTGTTAGTGATGTTTACGAGCTTTTACATGCAGGTGCCGACAAAGTATCCATCAATTCTTCGGCAGTTAAAAATCCAGATCTCATCAATGAATTATCGAGTAAATTTGGTTCGCAATGTATCGTTGTTGCTGTTGATGCAAAACAAATCAATGGAAATTGGAAAGTTCATTTGGTAGGAGGTAAGGTTCCTACAGAAATCGATCTGTTCGATTGGGTTTCTGAGGTAGAACAAAGAGGAGCCGGTGAGATTTTATTTACATCAATGGATCATGATGGTACAAAAAATGGATTTGCGAATCAGGCATTAAAAAGAATAACAGAACTAATCAATATTCCTGTGATTGCCTCAGGGGGAGCCGGAAAAAAGGAAGATTTTGCTGATGCCTTCAAATTAGGCCTGGCAGATGCTGCCCTGGCAGCGAGTGTATTTCACTATAAAGAAATGGAAATTAATTCTTTAAAAAAATACTTAAAAGGGCAAGGAATTGCCATGAGATTATGAATGAATTAAATATAGATTTTTCAAAGTTTGACAATGGTTTGATTCCCGCCATTATTCAAGATGCGGAGACCAAAACAGTCTTGATGCTGGGTTATATGAATGAGGAAGCCATCGAAAAAACATATGAATTAAAGAAAGTTACTTTTTTCAGCAGAAGTAAAAACAGATTATGGACAAAAGGTGAGGAAAGCGGTAATTTTCTGCACTTTGTTAGTATGAAGAATGATTGCGATCAGGACACATTGTTAGTTCAGGTAAATCCTAACGGACCGACCTGTCATAAAGGAACAGACAATTGCTGGGGTGAACAGAATTCATCAAATTTTGGGTTTATATCAACACTTGAAAACGTGATTGAAAACAGGAGGTCGGATGTTGAAAATAAATCTTCATATGTCAAATCCCTTTTCGACAAAGGAATCAATAAAATTGCGCAAAAAGTAGGAGAGGAAGCGGTTGAAATTGTGATTGAGGCAAAAGATAACAATGACGAATTATTTTTAAATGAATCGGCCGATTTACTTTTCCATTATCTAATTCTATTGCAGGCTAAAGGTTACAGATTAGAGGATGTTATAGCTATTCTAAAAGAAAGACATAAGGCTTAAATGATGACTGAGTCGACCAAATATACCATTTCGAAAAAAGTAGGATCAAAAGATATTGATACCTTAAATCACGTAAATAATGTGGTTTATTTGGAATGGGTCAATGAAATCGCAAAGTTACATTGGGAACAGCTCGCAAAAGAGCATGTGCAGGACTATTACTGGGTGGTGAGAAAGCATGTAATTGAATACTTTAAACCGGCACTTTTGAATGAAGAACTCACAATTTCTACATGGGTTGGAGCCTCTAAGGGAGCTTTGTCGGATCGATTTGTTGAAATCAAATTTGGAGATACTATACTGGTGCAGGTTAAATCAACCTGGTGTTTAATTGATGCCAAAAGTCATAGACCAAAACGAATAACAGAAGAGATAACTCAATTACTTAAACCATAAAAAAAGACCCATTTGGGTCTTTTTTAGTTTTACCATCTACCGCCACCGTACATATTTACACCTACACTAGGAGAAACATAGGGACCATTTGGCCCAAAAGACATGTTTAGTCCAACACTTGTATGCATATTACCGCAAGATTGAACAACAAAAAGAGTGAAAAGTAACAGTATGATAGATATTATTTTTTTAAGTTTCATGACGAAAAGATTTTATTAGTTATTCCAAATTTGAACTGCAAAAGGAGCTCCATTAGGGTCTTGAATAATTGAAACTGAATTATTTCTAATACTCTGATCAGGTTTAAGCATAATTACAGCACCAAGAGATTCGGCTTTTTCGGCAAGTGCATCAACATCTTCTACTTTGATATAAGGAACCCAGGCAGAACGCATATTTTCAACAGGATTTTGCATGACACCAGAAAGTTTATTACCATTATTTTCAAACAAAAAGTAAGGTACAACCTGATCGTCTACTTTTTCTGATTTATAAGGTACTAACCCTTGGTAATACAAGAGGGAAGCATCCATATTACTTGTCCATAGTTCATTCCAAAGCCAATTATTGTTTTCCGACATAAACACTGGGTCTCCTGTATCGGAATGTACAAATGAAATATAGGCCCCTTGCGGATCTTGAACCAAAGCAGATTTTCCTCTACCCGTAAAATGAGCAATTTTAAATAGTGTTTTACCGCCTTTTTGCGTGTTATAGGCCACAGCCTTCTCTACATCAGGAACTGAAATGGAACTAAGCCATTCTCCAGCAGGGTGCTCGGCTGCATTTAATTCAATAATTCCTCCTATTGGCTTACCATTATGATAGATAACATGGTATTGTTGGCCTTCTTTTCCAAGCGTTTCATAAGTCCATCCAAACAAAGAGGAATAAAATTCCATCGCTTTTTTAGGATTAGGTGTAATTAAATCGTGCCATATAAACTGACCGTATTGGTAAGTGTTTGTTGGCGTGGCAGATATACTTGGATATTCAATCCTAGCACAGGATATTACCAGAACGCCAATAGCAAATAGCGCCAAGTAAATTTTAATCGTTTGGTTTAATAATTTCATAAATCAATTTGAATTTGGTTGTTATTGGTTTAAATTTATAATTTATTATTCATTATAAACTTATCCGGCGTATTTTTTTTACATTTATAAATATTGGATTCGATGTTTTATTCATTTCATGCTAAATATTTTTAAGAGATTTTTAGTTTTTATTTTAATCTGGACATGCACAAGTCATATGTATAGCCAAAAGGATTTATATACGTATAAGTCTGGTGTCTCTGAGAAAGAAAAACCAAGAACATCATCATCCCTGTTTGGTTCTCCCGCGGTTAGCTCATTTACCACAGATATAGAAAATATCAATCTTTATTTTGAATCGGAAAACATTCCCTTTTTACACCAGACACCTTCCAGTGAGTTGGAATTCTTTAATTTAAATTATGAAAGGGTAATGATTGAACCA
>Ga0316195_10001700_pt1 | contig 10060 bp, 9 predicted proteins | sample Phised1_MG_FD_204937 | JGI IMG/M metagenome (GOLD analysis project Ga0316195, IMG submission 204937) | Coastal sediment microbial communities from Maine, United States - Phippsburg sediment 1 | ecosystem: Environmental > Aquatic > Marine > Coastal > Sediment | place: USA: Maine | collected...
GCGGCCGTGGTTATCGGCTGATTCCGCAGGTCAGTTCCGTTGCCATTCAGCCCACTCTGCCTGTCGCAAAGCTGGCCCTCGGCGCCGCGCTGATTCTGATCGCTTTTGTCCTTGCCATACGCTGGTTAGCTGATACCGAATCCAACGCCGGCGAGTCGCCGGCCATTGCGGACGCGCTCGCCGTGCTTCCGTTCCGGGACATGAGCGAAGGGCAGGATCATCAGTTTTTTGCGGACGGCATGCATGAGGAATTGTTGCGACAGCTCTCTGCCATCGACAATCTGGCATTGATTTCCAGAACCTCGGTTGAGCCATATCGTCAGACTGATCTCGGCCTTCCCGAAATTGCACTGCGCCTCGGCGCGAGCGCCGTACTTGAGGGCAGTGTCCGCATTGATGGCGACCACTTACGCATTACTGTTCAACTGATCGACGCTGCTAGCGATGAACATGTGTGGTCCGGGAGCTATGACAGCGTGTTGTCCGTCCAAAGCATATTTGAGATCCAGGGGAATGTTGCTAGTCGCATTGCGAATACACTGAAGCTACAGTATGTCGAACAGCGCTTCGCCAATGTTGCATTGCCGACGAACAACATGGACGCGTACAACCTATACCTGCTCGGGCGGTACCACACGTTCAAGCAGACTCCTGCCGATCTCGCTAGTGCCGTCGAATTTCTCGAGCGGGCCATAGTGCTTGACAGTCAATTTGCGGAAGCGTGGGCAACCTTAGGTTGGGCGTATAGCTTTCAGGGAACTGTCTATGGCGGGCAGCGGCCACACGATGTTTACCCGAAAGCTAAGGAAGCGGCATTGCGGGCGATCGCGCTTGATGCGCGACTGGCAGATGCCCGCACGCTTTATGCCGACATCCTTACCTGGTATGACTGGGACTTCGCGGCGGCGGAGCAAGAATACCTGCGGGCAATCGACCTCGACCCCCTCAACGTACTCGGCTATGCACTTTTTTTATCAACGCAGCAACGACATGATGAGGCGATTGAACGCATCGAGCAACGACTCGCGGCTAGTCCCGAGGACACTTATGTGCGAATCAATGCAGGCTGGCGCTACTTTCACGCCGGCCAGTTTGACAAGGCGATCGCCGCCGCAGAAGCAAGTACACAACATTCCGACGCCGGCACTCTCCTCGGCTGGAGCTTGCTCGGTAGCGGTAACATCGAACGGGCAATACGTGTTTTCGAATCGGACATCGAATCGGGTGGCCGGGATTCGCAACGCATAGCCAATCTTGCCGCTGCCAATTTCTATGCCAAACGGCGCGACGAAGCCCTTGGACTGCTGGCCGAATTGGAAGCCAAGGCGAAAGTAGAATACGTTTCACCAGCTGTCTTTGCGACACTACATTTCTCGGCCGGCGAACCCGATGAGGCGTTCGAAAAACTTAATGAGTCATTAGCACAGCACGATCGAGAATTGATTTTCTTGCCCGTGTCCCTATCGACTGCCGGTTATCGCGACGACTCGCGCTACGGGGAGCTCATTCGGAAGATCGGCTTCGACGAGTAGCACCTTAATCGCTTGCCATATTTCATCCCGCAATGTAGTGACTGCTTTCGTCAACAGCGGAAATTATAGCCCAGATCGATTTAACTGCCGCTACCGGCCAATAGCGGCTGTTGAATCTTGTCAACAGCGGGGGTTTAATTCGAGAATGAGTCGCTCCTGAAAGTATCCTGCATCGGCAAGCAGGAAGATCTAACACTTCGTAGACGCCCGCGGCACGGGAACCGACTTCATTCTTGTTTCTTTTTCAGGTTCATCCCAATAATCAGGCCCGCGCTGATTCCGATAAGGAACAAGAGTACTTCTGGGGCCTTATCCTTTGCGAACAGTACCGCAATTATCGCAACGGCTGGTGCAATCCCGAGAAATGCTTTCTTTGGAATCGCAATAACATCTTTGTCTGAGTTGTTTCTCATAATTGATCAATCCAATTGAGGGACTCTTCAACCTGACCACGATCCGCTCAGGGCGAGGAGGTTGTCAATTCTGAGATGTACGTAATGGCTGCTTTTGGTCATCAACAGTCTGCCAGTATCTTACACCCTGGGCGGCGGCTTTCGAATGCATACCAGCCCCTTGTTCAATTCGGTTGCGAGTGACTCAGTTCGGCCAGGAGCAGACGATCAATTAGTTGGAGGAATAGCAGAGTTATATGTGTCTGCTTACAAGAAGAGCGCAAAAAGGTCTTGTGGACATCCCTCGTTTGCAATAAATACCGCCAGAATGCCACATGCTGCGTAAGCCAACGCCCAAATTGCGAAGACCGATAGCAATCCCAAAATAAGAAACACTCCGCAGCCCATTCTGGCGAACCTACTGCCGGCATTCTCATTCCAACTGCTAGTCTCTCGATCGGGCCCCTGGCTCTCTGTGGTGCAATCAACAGGTTGCTCAAGATCGCCTGATCCGGCGGCCAATGTTGGCTCGATATCTTGAATTATGGATTGAGCACTGGCGGCCTCGGGGCTCTGTGGATGGTCCTCCAAAATTTGGCGCGCAATGCCAAGCCCTCGCTCTTTGTCTCGGTCGCGCCAGATTGCGGAGATTGCGGCCTGCAATAATTCTGACGGATTACTCATGGCACCATTCGAGCATCGACGAGCCGCGATTTAACGTTTGCGCTGATGATGTTCGCTCGTTTGGGATGTCATGTAAGTCAACGATAAATTTTTTTCGCCCAGTTGATGCTGTTTTTTGAAAAAACAGTCGGTTGCGGCGCCCAAGGTCAATAGCAGTCATTGTTGCCGAAACCGGGCGACTGGCTGCTTCCGGCCACATTTAGCCGCTCACACATCACAATCAGATCATTCGGCTTTGTGCGAAGCCGAGGACCTTCTTACAGTGCGGACAGAAATACATAACGTCTTTGCCTACTACGAACCCAGAGCCTTTTGTCTTTGAGTACACCTCTGTGAGTTCCTTACTGCAATGACAACAAAGAGGCGTGAGGTCATTGCGCTTGACTACGTTAAGAGATTTTATGCCGGCTTTTCTCATTCGATTAGTGGTTTCTTCAGTAGCGAAATCAACGTCTGCAACGGGTCACCTGTAGCCTGCCTGCAGTTTACCACCTGGACGGCTGCTAACGAATGCATACCAGCCCCTCGTCCAGGTCGATCGCGAGTGACTCAGATCGGCCAAAAGCGGCCGTCATAGAAATGTGTCGTTGTTCCGATTCCTCCAGCGGGCAAGCAACGTCCCAACGATAATCGCGAGACCGATAATAAGCCCGATGAAAAGAAAAATCGCGGCACTTGTGCCTAGAGACCACATGCTCAACCCTCAACGCAAACGTAGCGAAAGATCGCTACTCGATTATTGCATACGGGCGGCTGCTATACGACGCGAAGCAGCCCCACGGCCCGCCTCTTGGCGACCGTCTCAGTTCGGCCAGAAGGAGACATTGGGAGTGAACCTCAGATCATGGATTCACGCTTCCAAGTCTCCACCAATTTGGCAGCATAGTCTTGAAACCGTGTTAGCGATACGTCGAACTCATGTTCGAGAATCGAGGCGTCACCGGTGCCGCTACCGTCGCGTTCCCATAGTCGGTACGCGCCAGCGATTGCCTCCGCTACTTTCGTCGATCCAATAGCGGCCCCTGCGTGCTCAATGAAAACTTCGTCGCTGATCGCGATGAATCGCACTTCGGACCCCATTGCCCGACCAAGTTCATTGGCAATCTGTGGGAACGTCAGTGCTTCCGGCCCTACGAGATCAAACGATCGGTTTCGTGGGCCACTTGTCATGGCCTGGAACGCGATCTGCGCGATATCGGCCACTGCAATCGGCTGAATCAGTGCGCTCTCGGAGAACGGCCAGGTAAGGCCAATGCCCAACAATGCATCCGGCCCTGCCATTGCGACGTTATCCATGAACATGCTTGGCCGCAAGATTGTGTACTCGAGGCCGCTGGTGGCTAAATCTCCCTCAATGGAACGTTTAGACTCAATTAGCGCAACCCCCGGGGCTGTCTCCGGTCCCATGGCCGAGAGGAGCACGAAATGTTTAATTTCTGCAGACTGCGCCGCATCGATTAGATTGCGCCCCCGCGACCGCTCGACGGTAAACGGCTTATCGTAGCCAACAGGAAGAGGACTACAGTAATAGACTGCATCGACGCCCGTAAGCGCAGACGAGATGTCTACGTGATCATCCAGATCGGCAGTGACTATCTCAGCGCCACGGAGAGCCAGATTTTCACCAGCATCGGGGTTCCGAACAACGGCACGCAGATCGTGACCGTTTTCCAGGGCTAGCTCTGCAACTACGCTCCCGGTATTGCCGGTGGCACCAATTACCGCGATTTGCATATTTGACCCTCCAATTTCTAATTCTTGTAGAAGTTGACGTGGCCTTATGAGTGACCGCTTGGGGTCGTCAGGAAACGATTCTAGCAGCTCCAGGCGACCGTCTCTGTTCGGCCAGTAACGGTCATAGGTAATTTCCGAAATCGCGGCACTGATGGCCCGGACTCGCAGCATTTATGCTCTAAACTCGGAACATCTGCATCTTTTCGCGAAGCAGAGGTGGTTACATGGGGTTCTTCGGTGAACTGAAGCGCCGAAACGTCTTCCGGGTAGGTACGTTATACGTCGTCGGTGCCTGGGTGCTCCTCCAGGTAGCCGAGTTGTTGTTCGACATTCTGGAACTGCCAGATGTGGCCCTGAAATGGGTGTTCGGGCTTCTCGTAATGGGTGCGCCGGTTGCCCTGTTCCTGGCCTGGGCGTATGAGTTGACACCCGATGGCTTGAAATCTGACCCGGGACCGGGTTCCCAGGTACGTCCGAGTGCGCCGTCTGGCCGCTACTTCGATTTTGCCATTATCGCGTTGCTCGTCATCGCGGTCGCCTACTTTTCGGTCGACAAGTTCATGCTGCAAGAGCGCCAACCGATTTCAACCGCTTCAGAGTCCAGTGAGTTTAACCGTTCGGTGGCGGCATTGCCTTTTGTCAATCATGGCAGCGACCCGGACAGTCTGGCGTTCGCTTCCGGCATCCACGATGACCTGCTGACCCAACTGGCCAAGATCGCTAATCTGCGTGTGATCTCCAACACCTCGGTTCGCGAGTATGCGGGCACTGTGAAGAACGTCAGGCAGATCGGCGAGGAACTCTCGGTCAAGCACATCCTGGAAGGCGGCGTGCAAAAAGCAGGCAGCCGTATCCGGATCAACGTTCAGCTCATTGACGCGACAACCGACAACCACCTGTGGGCCGAGACTTACGACCGGGAACTAAGCACTGAGAATATTTTTGCCATTCAGTCGGAGATTGCTCGTGAGATCGCGAGGACGCTGCGCGTTTCCTTGAGTCCCGCCACGTCCGAGTCGCTCGCCGAGTTCCCTACTGACAATCTCGAAGCCTACAAAGACTACGTCGGCGGCCTGCTGATTCTTGATGAGATTGTACCAATGCTCCACCCGGCACGATTCGAGCAAGGAATCGAGTTACTGAAGTCGGCAGTAGCGAAGGATCCGCAGTTTGCGCTGGCGTGGGCTCGTCTTGCCCAAAATTTACAGTTTGTGGAAGGCATGAGGATGCACGACCTCGACGTAGGAATAGACTCCCATACCGCACTGGCAAGAGCGCAGGAGATTGACCCTGGCCTGCCACAGATACATTCGGTACTTGCGGCTTACGCTGCATCAGACTCCCGCTACGAAGAGGCTTTGTCGGAACTTGACCAGGCCGAGCGTGGATTGCCGGGCAACGCCCAGATCTTTCACACTCGGTACTGGGTGCTGCTGCGGATGGGTCGGTACGACGAGGCCCTTGCCAATATCGAACGGGCCCTGGTACTTGATCCGAAGAACGTCTTTTTGGCTGAGAACTATGGCGACGAGTTGATTCGCACGCGTCGCTATGATGATGCTCGCGCACATTTCAGCGCCGCACTCGAAACCTTTGATGCCGCGTGGGGGCTTAAACGGGTGCGAGCAGAAGTGGATTTCCAGCAATACGGCGAGGTCCTCCCGCTCGTGGAGGTCTGGTTGGGACCGGATGCACCAAGGGAAGCGCCTTTTTACGAATATTATCTCGCTTGGCTCTTCTGGCTCGCGGACGACATGAATGCCGCCGTCGCCCATGCGAAGGAGGCGACCGTTGGTTTTGATGGCCCGTCGTCATACCTTACTGCGGAAGAACTCAAGGCCTGGATATTTCGCGACGCGGGATTGGACGCGGAGAGCCGGGCTGCTGCCGAATTGGCTTGGCAAAAAGCGCTCCAGAGTCGTGATGAGCGCCCGGACGATCCGCTTCCCATCCTTGCATTGGCAAGACTGCGGGCTCTCGATGGAGACAATGCGGCTGCCCGGGGACTTGCGAGAGAGAGCGCTACGGTTGCGCAGTCAAACTTTACGGATCGGGATCAACACAAGTATCTGGAATTCAATGACGATTACGCCCAAACGCTCTGCGTGACTGGAGAGCTAGATTCTGTGGAAAACTTGTGGCGCGAAATCCTCAGCGAGGAAAACGAATCCACGCTGGCATCTCTCCTCCAGTGGTGGCCGCCATGCAAAAAGCTAATCTTTGATACTGAGCACTATCGGCGCCTCGAGGCCGAGTTTGGCCACCTGAGCGAAGGCGTTTCTGTTACCCAACATTAGCAGTGCTCCCTGCCAGAATGGCCAAACTGCTCTTTTCACCAATGTCCGCTTCGGGTCATTACAGGACAGTTTAGTTCAAACCAGGCCAGCGGCCACTTTCGGCCACAAGCAGACGCTAGCGTCGCTTACTTTTCCATGTTTGCGTTCTATTCGGCTTCTTGGGCACGATAGATATCTACGGTAACTTCAGTATCTGCATCTAGCTCAAGCAATTCATCAACGTAACTGACGAAACCCGAATGTAGATAGCTCTTTCTTTGCCGCCAGTACCGTTCCATTCCAGGTGTATATTTGACGCCGAGTATGGCCGCAGTTATGGCCTCCCGAAGTTCAGCGTCAATGGTGCCTTCCTCAGCTAGCAAGTAACTGTTTTGAAATGCTAGAAACGCACCGTGCAACATCATCAAAAATTGAAATTCTTTTTCATTCGAGAGGGCTTCTTCGCTCGTCAGCGCCTCATAAAAAAGCTCGCTGGTTTGTTGGTCTGAGCCGATCTGCAGATACCAACTCTGCAATGATACGTTCGCGTCATTAGCTGATGCTGCCCGGACGGCACTGGCGCTGTCATTGACCTGAACACCTACATAAAGCAGCGATATCACAACCGCAAAAGCACCAATGATCTCGGCGATACTGGCGTATTCGGCTAGTTTCAATTTCATTGATGGCTCTCTCGTCAACTCAAATCAGCGACTGCTCTGGGTCAGTAGCAGCCTCTCACCAGTTTAGCAGCCCAGGGGCTACTTTCGGCCAGAAGCGGTCGTCATCAACCGAGTCTAGGCTGGCAATCCTCACCAGGAGCGGCCGCTCCCACTGCTCATCGCGACGCCCCGTCCCATGCGTAGCGAAACTCAACGTGCCGATTTGCTCCTCAGTGCACGTTAGCCGCTTGGCATGGACAGGCTTTCTATCATTGTTCGACGAGCAACTCAGGGGTTTAAATCAACGCTTAACCTGTAACTTGTCGGCCCTGAAGTAGCGAACGCCTCGACCAGAATATAGTAAGTTCCGGGTGATAGATCCTGAGCGATATATTCGAAGCCTGAAGAATTAAGACCGAAGTCGATGAAGTTGAGATTCGCGTCATATAGCGTTAGATCCAGGTCGTCGTTGACTGCATCGAAATGCGACAGCTCAATTTCAAGGATTGAATCGGCGGTGATTTGAAGTCGAAATGCGTCAAATTCATCACTTGCCAAATCTATAGACCCATTCACAAACGTCGCCGTGCTGAGCTGTGGAACACCGATGTCGTTGACAATAATATCCAGCAGCTGCGCATTGACTTGCTGATTGTTCGGTTCGGATTCCACCACCGCAGAATTTTGGCTTGCAAAGATCTGCGTCGTGCCAGAGCATTCGCTAACTCCCGCTGCAGAATCTCGCGTCCAATTCACGCTACCGGACATTGTATCTCCAGCCATACTCAAGGTTAGATCTAACGTGTCGATATTGTACGCCCCCGTGAACATCCCAAAAAAATCGTCTATTACACGGGCCGTATAACTCCCATCGAAGGTGACCATGTCGCCGTTGAACGTCCCGGGCAATACATCTCCCATCGAGTTCAAGATGCTAATTACATTACCGTTTTGCGTAACTTCCCCGGTCCATGCGTCGAGATAGTCCGATTCGCCTTCTAAGCAAGACTGTAAGTCGACAGAGGACTGAAAATCCCAATAGCCAGCCATTGTTGCCTGCGGCGGCGGCGGCGGCGGCGGTGGTGGTGGTGGTGGCAGTGCTGGCGGTGGTGGCGACCCTGCTGGAGCGCCAGACCCTCCGCCTCCACATGACGTAAGGGCCAATGATAAAAATACGGTTAGAAAGATACCTGCTGACTTCGCAGTCAAGTTGCACCATTCCATGCGAGCTCTCCTAAATTACTTTAGCTAGGCTTGCAAATGGTCGACGCAAATTCACAAGATTTGGCGATGTGTTGGTAACACCTGCAAGGTGATATCGATCAAGATTTCCCGAATTAGACTACACGAACGGTAAATACAATAAGGGCACTGAGTCACAGATAGGTAAGACAAGCTTCCGCCAATCAAATCAACTGGAAAGAGATAACTAGATAAACCTGTCCATCCCTTGTATCAGCAATCGAAATAGATTCGATATTTGCAGGTTGTTGGATTCTAAATGTCCGGTTTGGGTCAATACCAGCCAGTTTAGCTCAAACCAGGCGACCGGCTGTTTTCGGCCAGAAGCGGCCCTCCAATCGCTCAGAAATTGAGCTATATCCAGCGCGGAACACGCTTCTTATAGGCGAGGTACGAATCCCCGAACTTTAGCTCCAGATACCTCTCCTCGGGAATGATGGCGAGTCGATACAACAGCCAGCCACAAAACGGCGTCAGAACCAATAGCCAGCCATTCATCAGGCCAACAGCAACGCCGAAGCAGACTATTACCATTTGCAGGTACATTGGGTTTCGTGAAATCCGAAATGGACCGCGCTCAATGATTCTGTTCGTCGGTTTCCAGGGGTTTTCGCTTTGCCCGCTCCGTCTCATGATAATCACTGACCAAGCTCCCAGGATCAAAAGTGCGCTTCCTGCGATTGTGCCTCCCAAAATGTATCGAACCACATCAGGGACTTCAGTTGCCAGATTGAACGGCCAAGAATGATCTAGTGCGATGCCGACAGCAATGATTAACACGGGAATGCCCGGCGGAAAAAACCGGACGTTGGCAGCATCTTTTTGGGGATCATTCACTTAGACCTCCAAGGCAGCACTACGAATTTCACTACGACTGCTTTGGGTTGAAGTAGACGTTCGACGATAAGCTAATTTTTGCTGACGAAGTCGCACTTCCCCGATCTACAAACGGGCAGCACAGTTGCTGGTCCAATGCCGCAATCGTATAAGCAGCTCTGACAAGATTCAGCGGATTCTGAGAACACTGATTGAAGCGCCGGGAGTTTGTTCTTGTTTACCGCGTTCGCGCAACCAAAGGGACATCCGAATTCGGTAACTACACAGTCGGTGTCTGTATTGCAATCGCGTGAATCTTCTATCAATTCGGCAAAATTTTGCTCGAACGATTCACAAGACAATTTCTGCATTGCGGCTACCACTTCGGCAGGCTGCTCGCCTTCTATGGCAACCGCGGTCTCGTTGTCCGCCTCGGTACAGCCGGACACATACGCGAAAAGCGTAAGAACAAGAAGAAGATAAGCTCGCAATCCAAAATCCCTATGTCGGCAACCGGCCGCTATGGGTCAACAGCAGCCTGTCGTTACTCTAACACCTGGGCGGCTGGTTTCGGCCATAAGCAGAACTTGGCGTCATAATTTTTCCAGGTCAGCCTTCGCTTTGCTTTCCGGAACCTGGGAGAACTTGGGCCGCCCTGCATAGACACCCAGTTGTGTTTTACCTTCGATGTAATAGATCTTGCCTGCTTCCACTGTGAGCGT
>Ga0316195_10001702_pt1 | contig 10059 bp, 7 predicted proteins | sample Phised1_MG_FD_204937 | JGI IMG/M metagenome (GOLD analysis project Ga0316195, IMG submission 204937) | Coastal sediment microbial communities from Maine, United States - Phippsburg sediment 1 | ecosystem: Environmental > Aquatic > Marine > Coastal > Sediment | place: USA: Maine | collected...
TCGTGCTCGGCGTCACCGGAGTCATCCCGATCGGCGGCGCCGACATGCCGGTCGTGATCTCGTTGCTGAACTCGCTCTCCGGTGTTGCCGCCTCGATGGCCGGCTTTGTGATCGGGAACCAGGGTTTGATCATCGCCGGAGCGCTCGTCGGAGCCGCGGGCTTCATCCTCACCGTGCAGATGTCGGAGGCGATGAACCGTTCCCTCGCCAATGTGTTGTTCGCCGGATTCGGAACCGAGGGTGCGGGACCAATCGACGCCGGCGACAAGCCGGTCAACAGTGCCACCCCGGAAGACGTTGCGATCTCCCTCAACTACGCGCAGAGCGTGTTGGTGGTGCCGGGCTACGGCCTCGCAGTAGCCCAAGCGCAGCACGCCGTGCGAGAACTCGCTACCGCCCTCGAGGAACGAGGCATCACCGTCGAATACGCAATCCACCCAGTGGCCGGACGCATGCCAGGTCACATGAACGTGCTCCTCGCGGAGGCCGATGTGCCGTACGACGTTCTCCTCGACCTCGATCACTCGAACCCGAAGTTCCCGAACACCGACGTTGTCTTGGTCGTTGGGGCCAACGATGTGGTGAATCCTTCCGCGCGGGACGACGGAACAAGCCCGATCTACGGCATGCCGATCCTCGAAGTCGACCTCGCAGCAACCACAGTCGTCATCAAGCGGAGCCTGTCCCCCGGCTTTGCCGGCATCGACAACCCCCTGTTCTACATGCCGTCGACCATGATGCTCTTCTCCGACGCAAAGGGTGCGATCGAGAACGTGACCGAAGCCCTGCTCGACCTCTGAGATGGAGTTCGACGAGGTCGTCCGCCGCCGCAGGATGGTTCGCAACTACCTCGCTGTCCCCGTCGACGACGATGTGCTAACCCGAATCCTCGATCGGGCCGGCCGCGGACCAAGCGCAGGCTTCTCTCAGGGTGTCTCGTTTGTGGCGGTGACCGACGAAGCAACGAGACGCGAAATCGCCAGGCTCGCCGGAGAAGACGAGTACGTGAGCGAGGGCTTCGATCCGTGGATCTCGAGAGCGCCGGTCCACGTCATGATCTGCGTCCGCAAGGGTGCGTACCTCGAGCGATACCGCCAAGCCGACAAGGGCGGCGAGCACAGCCCGAAGGGGAGCGAAGACGGATGGCCCATCCCGTACTGGTGGGTCGACGGCGGAGCGTCGATGATGCTGCTCCTTCTTGCGGTCGTCGACGAGGGTCTCGCCGCCGGCTTCCTCGGCGCACACAACATCGACGCCATCGAAGAGCTCCTTGGGATCCCGGCGGATGTGTCGCCCGTCGGGATCGTGACGATCGGTCACCCGGCGCCGGATCGAAGGTCCGGATCTCTCTCCCGCGGCCGACGCGCCGACACGGTTCGCCGCGAACGATGGGGTGGCAACGTCCAGGATTGAACACGGGTCGCAGTACGATGCGCGCCGACTCAGGAGTGCAATGGACCTCACGATCAACCAGCGGCCGCTCTTCCGCCCCCCCGTCGAGTTCGTCGAACGGAAAGGAAGCGGCCACCCGGACACCATCTGCGACCATCTCGCAGAAGATCTCGCCCGCGATCTCGCACGAACTTCGCTGGAGCAGACGGGCCGGGTGCAACACTTCAACGTGGACAAGGCGATCTTCGCAGCGGGATCCGTCGATATTGATTTCGGCGGTGGTGAGCACTCGAAACGGTCACGCTTGGTGCTGGTCGGGAAGGTCAACTTCACGGACCAGTGGCGTCCCGACGTCGAAGCACTGACCAACGACACACGAGATCGACTGCTCAGGATCCTGCCGGATGCAACACCCGATGCCTTTGATGTCGAGATCTGGCTCAACCAGTCGGCCGCCGACCTCGCCGATGTCGTGACCCAGGGTCATCACGACGGAGTTCCGCGGGCGAACGACACATCGTTCGCCGCCCTCTCAGTGCCCCTATCGGCACTTGAAGACGTCGTCTACCGCCTCGAGCACTACCTGAACTCAGCCGCCTATCGGGACCAAGTACCGATCGGTCGGGATATCAAGGTGATGGGAGCTCGACACGGTTCCGAGGTCGTCGTGACAGTCGCCGTTCCGGTGCTCGCCCGCAAGGTGCACGACCGAATCACGTACGACCAGGTCATCGAGCGGGTCCGGATCGACGCCCTCGCACTCGTTCGCGACGTCTTCGGGGAAAACACGACGGTCAGAGTCAACCAAGCCGACACGCCCGATTCCCAGTATCTCACGCTCACCGGCACCTCAGCCGAGGCGGGTGATGATGGTCAGGTCGGGCGCGGCAATCGATTCGGCGGACTCATCACCCCATACCGCCCGATGAGTCTCGAAGCCGCGGCAGGGAAGAACCCGGCCGCACACGTGGGCAAGACCTACCACGCCTTCGCAGATGACATGTCGCGTCGCATCGTCGACGAGACCGGGGCCGATGAGGCCACGATTCGGATGCTCTCGTCGATCGGCCATCCGGTAACGGAACCCCAGATGGTCCACGTTGAGATCGCCGGACCAGCCGACGACGCCGCCGTCGAGATGATCGTCAAGGAATCCCTATCGGACTGGCTCGGTGTTCGCGACCGTCTCATCGCCGGTTACTACGATCTGTACTGACCGGAGCCTCCGCCCGTTTGTGCATCCACGGCGGGAACGACCATCATCGGGTCCATGATTCGGCTCCGGCGCTCCCTTCTTCCGCTAGTCCTTGTGGCGATCGCTGCGATCGTGGCCGCTGCCCCGGCCGCTGCGCAGCGAGCCGTCGTGGACTGCGGCGAGTATCAGGGCGTCGTTTGCCAGGGGTATTTCACCGACGAACCCGGAGTCGCCGACGACCCGCAGCGCATCGAGGATGCGATCTCCCGGATTGTCGGCAACTACGGCAACCCGATCGCGGTGGTTGTCGTCCAGGACAGCCGAGGCGCCAACCCGGCTGATTTCGCCGCCGACCTGGCGAACGTCTGGGGCGTCGGAGACCCGGAGGAAGAGAACGGGATCCTCGTCCTGGTGTCGCTCGACGAGCGTAGGACCGAGGTCGTGACCCAAGGCGGCATCAGCGTTCCCGGCAGCGCAATCGCCGGTTCGGCCAGGAGTTTCTTCTCGGCGGGCGACTTCGAGGGTGGACTGCTTGCGATCGTCGGCTCCGTCGAACAATCGCTCGCCGGGAACCTGACGGACGAGTCCGACTCCGGGGGCTTCTCCTTCGGCTGGATCATCTTCCTCGGCATCGCCGGCTTCTTCGGCTTCTCGGTCGTCCGCCAGATCAACTCGAGCCGTCGCAAACGCACCACGAAGATCAAGAAGGAGCGCGAGCGGCTGATCGACGGCGACCTCGCAGATCTCGAACCCTCAGGAGCGGATCTGCCGAGATACGCAGACTTTGCGGTGCAGGCTCCGCCGATACGTGACGTACCGACCGCCGACGGGATCAACGAACTGTGGCGAGTTGTCTCGGGCGATGCCTCCGACACGGTTGCCCTCCAGTCGCTCTGGAGCCTCGGCGTGCTCGACGTCATCGACCGGGAGCGTCTCGTGCGGGAGACCCGTGAGCCCTTGGAGCTGCGCGCATCAGAGGAGCGCCCCATTCTGGAGAACGCCGTCCAAGAGGCAGCCGATGAAGCGCTCGCGGTCGATCTCAAGGACGACGCAGCGTTCGAGTCGAAGCGCCGCTCTCTCGAGCGCCTGACGACATCGTTGCGTCCACACAGAGTCGCGGCAGCGCGACGGCGGACAGGGGACGCGCTCATCGCAGAACTCACGCCTTCGCCGATCGGGGATGTGGTCCCGACCGCCCTCGGAGCTGCGCTTGCCGAGGCAGCAGCAGCGTTCGACCGGACGGCTCCACTCTCCGAGTCGGTGGCAGAATACCGGGCCGCCTCGTCGGAAGCCGACGTGAAGACCCATCGGCTCGAGCAGCTCTACGAACAGCTTCCCCAGTCCACCGCCCGACCGGCGATCGCCGCGGCGCTGGCGGACCTCGAAGATGACACTGCACGCGCCGTCGAACGCTACGAGCAAGTCAGGAAGGCGCTCGGTGCCAAAGCGGCGGGTCTCACCGCAGATGGTCTAGATCCGGCTGCAATCGCCGCGTTGCTGCTGATGAACCGCAACGAAGACAACACCACGGAGTTCCTGGATGCCTACCAACTCCACCGCGATCGCGGTTTCGATCCGGCCGAAGCCGTCGAGTTTGCGCTCGCAGGCCTCATGACGGAAGGAGAGGTCAGTCGCGTACGCGCCGTCACCCGCCGCCTCGGTCTCCCGATATCGATCACTGCCGGTCTTCTCAACCGAAGAGACGACGGACCTGAGGTCTACGAGAGACTCCGCGACGAACTCGCCACGTACACCACGAGCGATTCCGCTCGCACGATCGCGGGAGTGCTGGCGATGTCCCTGGAGCCGAGTCAAGCAATGCGGCGCTGGCTCGAAGCCCGGGACGCACTCCACGAACTCGGGCTCGTCGGCTCATACGCAGACGTCGCTGCCGCCTTCGGGGCCTCTGATCCTCGCGGCCCGCGCCGGTTTGCCCTCGCCTATGCGGCGCAGCGGCGCGCCTTGGCGGACAGCAGCATCGACGACGCGGACCGGTTCGCTCCCGAACTCGCCCATGCCGGCACGAGCGGACAGAACGACAGCTGGACCGGGTCTCCGATCCCATCCGGTATCGGGTCGTTCGACCCGTTCACGTTCTTCTATCACCACTGGGTGATCACCCGCGGTGTCTCGGATTCCTTCGGCTGGGAACCGGTCTACAAAGACACGTCGTGGTCCCAGGATCGGGGCTCGTGGTGGGGCGGCGGCGGCGGATTCGGCTCCAGCGGTGGCTCGTCGTGGGGTGGGTCATCCTGGAGTGGCGGCAGCTTCGGCGGCTTCGGCGGCGGCGGTGGCTTCTCCTCCGGCGGTGGCGGCGGCTGGTGACCTCGCATATCGAGAGTCCAACGAATACGCGGATCATGGCAACCGCACGCCTGAAGAGGCGCCGCCAGCGAGAAGCCTCCGGCATGTTCCTCATCGAGGGGACTCGAGAGACAAGGAGCGCCCTTTCGGCCGGGACCATGATTTCCGAGGCGTTCTTGTGCCAGACGTACGCTGCCGCCGAGACCCGGACACTCGCCGAGACCCTCGCCGAGACCGGGATCCAACTCACCTCTACGTCGGCACGGGCCTTCGACAAGCTCTCCATGCGCCAACACCCCGACGGCCTTGTTGCCGTAGCCCCCGTGTGGGATCCATCGATCGACGAGCTGGCGAGCGGTCTCACCCTCGTGGCCGAGTCCATCGAGAAGCCGGGCAACCTCGGTGCCATGTTCCGCACGGCCGACGCGGCCGGGGCCGGCCTCCTCATCGCCGAGCCGAACGTCGATCCGTTCAATCCGAACGTCGTGAGAGCATCACAAGGTGCCTTGTTCTCAGTGCCGTTCGCGGTGACCGACGCCGACACCGCGATCGCATGGGCGCTCCGCAGGGGATCCCTGTTCATTGCCACACCGGACGCCGAAATCGAGTTGTGGGACGCCGATCTCACCGGGGTCGCAACCATCGTCGTCGGATCCGAGCACGAAGGTGTATCGGCGGCCTGGCGCGAATCCGGCAAGCCGATTCGCATACCGATGGCGGGACTCGCCGATTCACTGAACGCGTCCGTCTCCGCCGCCGTCATGCTCTTCGAAGCGGTCCGTCAGCGCCGGCGGCCCTAGGGCTTGCTGAGGCTCCAGATCCCGTCGTCGTCGAGCACACCGTCGATGAGCCTGAGGCGCGCCAGGGTGTTGCCCGAATAGGCGGCCGGATTGACCTCCACGCGAAGCACCGGACCGTGCCGGAAAACCGAAGGGGTGGCGGAGACGCCGATGCGGGTCCCCTCCTCCGTCGAGCGCTCAACCGCGTCGAAGTCCGGCTCAATCGTCGCGCCGATGGAAGCCGATTTCGAAGCGACGGCGGCCACGCTGGGATCCGCCAAATCGGCCCCTTCGAGGTGTCGCAGGGCCAGCAGCGCTTGGAGGTACGCCCCGTGACGATCCGGGAACCGACGTCGCACCGACTCAACGAGGGCCAATCCGACCGTGCTCTGCAGATCGCCTTCGGTGAGGAAGGGCCGCCATTCGAGCCGGAGGTCGGCGCCGTCGTTCGACGCGGCCGTGAGGAAGCGGTAGAACTTCCACACCGGCGGCGAGAAGTCGTAGTAGATCCGGCCCTGGAAGATCATGCAACCAGTTTCAACGGCGTGTCCCATGTCCGCAAATTGCCGTACGATGCTTGAATCGAACGTTTGTTCGGTGTAGCGTCGTCGGGCGGAGGTCGCGATGCTGGCCGGGCAACGAACATTCGAGGACATGGAAGCGGCGCTCCACGCCGTTCCATTCTGTGTTCTCGACCTCGAGACCACGGGGGCGACCGCCGCCAGCTGCGAGATCACCGAGATCGGTGCAGTCAAGTACCTCGGCGGTGAACTTGTTGGCACCTTCCAAACGCTCGTGAACCCCGGCACTGAAATCCCCCCCTTCATCACGGTGCTCACCGGCATTACGCAGGCGATGGTCATCGAGGCGCCGGCCATCGGAGAGGCGCTCCCGGCATTCCTCGAATTCATCGGAGATGCGGTGATCGTCGGCCATAACGTTCGATTCGATCTCTCGTTCCTCAACGCGGCAGCCGAACGCCTCGGGTATGGGCGTCTGGCAAACCGTTCGGTCGACACCCTTGGCCTGAGCCGACGCCTCGTCCGGTCCGAAGTCCGCAATCTGAAGCTCTCCTCGCTTGCCGCCCACTTCCGAGCACCGCATCCCCCGACGCACCGCGCACTCGATGACGCAAAAGCCACGGCACACATCTTCTGGTCACTCTTGGAGCGTGCGGGCACACTCGGCGTCACCCATCTCGACGACCTCTTGACGCTGCCGACAGCGCGAGGGTCCGCGCACTACGGGAAGATCGAACTGACCAGCGATCTACCCCGGCGGCCGGGTGTCTACTTCTTCATCGACCGCGACGGTTCCGTGATCTACGTCGGCAAGGCGAAGAACCTCCGATCACGGGTTCGCTCCTACTTCTACGGTGACGATCGCCGTTCGGTCGCCCAAATGCTCCGCGACCTCGAGCAAATCGAATATCGAGTCTGCGAGACCGAGCTGGAGGCCGAGGTCGTCGAACTCCGACTCATCGCAGAACACACACCCCGGTACAACCGCAGGTCTCGGCCGCCTCGGAGCCAGACCTGGGTCAAGCTGACCACCGAACGATTCCCGCGACTCTCGATGGTCCGGTCGGTCCGAGATGATGGTGCGCTGTACCTCGGTCCGTACCGATCCCGCAAAGCAGCCGAGGTCGTCGTGCACGCGATCTGGGACGCCGTACCGATCCGCCGTTGCACGAGCACTGGAACCGCGCGATCCGCTGCGTGCTCCTACGGCCAGCTCGGAACCGCGATGTGCCCGTGCGACGGTTCAGTCGAGGATGATGTGTACCGGGCGGTGGTCGATCGCGTTCGCGATGGCGTCGAGCGTGATCCTGCACTGATGCTCGATGCACTCCGCGAGCGGATGTCGCGACTCGCCCGCGACCAGCGGTTCGAAGACGCCGCGGAGGTACGGGATCGCTACCAGTCGCTCGCCCGATCGCTCGAGCGTCGCAGAGCCTGGCAATCCCTCGCCGCCGCCGGGACGGTCTGGGCGGAGGACACGCGCGGCGATGGCGTCGCGATCCGCCATGGCCGTCTCGTTGGATCATGGAATGCGCGGTCTCAACCACCGCTCGTTGCCGCCGAAGACCCGGATGCGACACCTCTGCAGACTCCCGGATCCGTGCAGGTTTCCGAGGAAGCTCACCTGATATGGCGCTGGCTCGATCGGGAGGGCATCACGATCGTGCAGAGCACGGGGGCACTGGCACTCCCGCTCCGGGCGATCCCCACACTCACGTGATCACGACACGCGCGAACCCGGAGGCACGGCGTCGTCCGGTCGCAAGAGCACAACACCGTCCCCGGTGGCCACGCCGAGGACGAGGACATCGGATCGGAACCCTCCAACACGGAGTGCGCCAAAACCGGTCACGACCACAACCTGCCGATTGATCAGGTCCGCGGTTCCGTATCGCTCGGTGATCTTGGCGGACGATTGAACGGGTACCTCACCACCAAGGTCGATCCAGAGACGGTAGGCCGGTTCGCGGGCGCCTGTGTTGTGGTCAACGTTCACAATCGTGCCAACGCGGATGCCGAGTGACTCGAAGTCGCTCATGTCTGGAGTTTCGCTCATCACACCACGCTACCTTTGCGCCATGCGTTTCATCATCCGACCAGGCTCCGATCCTGTGGCACGTGCCGACGCGAACCTTCTCGCGGCAATGGGACTCCCGGGCGGCGGAATCGTCGCCCTCGGAAAGACACACTGCCTCGTCTCACCGGGCGACGTCCCGGGGCCAAACGCGTTGACCGTTGGACCGTTGGTCCGCGAGAACGGCGACGTTGCACTCGGGACGTCGATCGATGTCGTTCGCACCGTCGTCCCTCAAGCTCGCCGTGTCATCGTGGTCGGCGGAGAACGCCTCGATGCCCGTCATCTCGCTCGCTCTCTGCAGGGCAACGTGGTGTCCGTCGGCGACCGCATCGCGGTGCACGGCTCCTACGGCGAGCACGACGAAGAAGAGCGGGTCGTTCGTGTCGTATCGGTGGAACCCGGCCCGGCGGGAACGGTCGGCGACCGCACCGTTGTGCACGATTCCGAGGACGTGGCGCCCGACGTGACAGCACAACCGTCCGGGCGTCCCCCGGGGGAAACACTCTCGACCGCCGACGCACTCCTGACCGGCCTCGACACCGAGCTCGAGACGCTCGTCGGGTGGATCACGCTGCTGACGTCGAGTTCCGACCTCCCCGGGTCGTGGGGTCTCCCTTCCGTAGCCGGTGTGATCGTTGAAGGTCCGGCCGGATGCGGCCGATCCGAGCTGGTCGCAGCCGCCGCTCAGGAGGCCGGCGTCGCCGTTCGCGAGATATCGCTCGACCTCGTCTTCAAGCCTGAGCGCCTGTTGACGCTGCTCGAACGAGCGGTGAAGGACAGCGTTCCACCCGTGGTGCTCTTCGTCGATCGCCTCGACGCCGTTGCCGGCAGCGACGGCATGTTCAAGAATCAGGTGGCGGCGATCATGCGGTGGTTCCTCGACGCGATTGCACAACGGCCCGGCATGGCGTGTGTCCTCGGAGTCCACTCGGCTGCAGCCCTAGGAGACGAGCTGGCCAAGGCTCCCCTGCTCCCTCGATCGCTGGCGGTCCCGCCACCCGACATCAAACGGCGCCGACGCCTCTTCGAGGCCGCATTGGCCCGGGTCCCAACGACCGAGATCGACTTCGATCGACTCGCATCCCGAACCGCCGGATTCTCCGGTGCGGACGTCGTGTCGGCGGTGCTCCAGGCATCAGCCGGAGCGGCGGGATCGGGCAAACCCGTGGATCACGAGACGCTGGAAGCTGCAATCGACGGAACAACACCGTCGCTGGGAAACACTTCGTCCGGCGAGATCCCGGGGTACGGATTCGACCGCGTGGCCAACCTCACCGATGTGAAGCAGCGGCTGACGGAATCTGTGATCTGGCAGATGCAGGATCCCGACCGGTTCACTCGACTGGGCATCGAGCCGCCCCGAGGCCTTCTTCTCTACGGGCCGCCCGGCACCGGCAAGACCTACGTCATCAGAGCGCTCGCTCATGAGTCGGGAGCCGCCTTCTTCCCGATCAAGGGCGCAGAACTGCTCGACAAGTGGGTTGGCGAATCCGAGCGCGCCGTCCGTGAGGTGTTCGCACGTGCCCGTGCGGTCGCTCCGGCGATCCTCTTCTTCGACGAGATCGATGCGCTTGCCCCGATCCGCGGCAACTCGACCAATTCGGTCACCGACTCCGTCGTCGCAGCCCTCCTTACCGAGATGGATGGTGTGTCGGAACGTGGCGACGTCTTCGTCATTGGAGCGACTAACCGCCGCGATCTCATCGACCCGGCACTGCTGCGACCCGGCCGGCTCGAAGTACAACTACGTCTCGGCCTCCCTGCGCCTGAGGCACGTAGCGCGTTCTTCGA
>Ga0316195_10001703_pt1 | contig 10057 bp, 8 predicted proteins | sample Phised1_MG_FD_204937 | JGI IMG/M metagenome (GOLD analysis project Ga0316195, IMG submission 204937) | Coastal sediment microbial communities from Maine, United States - Phippsburg sediment 1 | ecosystem: Environmental > Aquatic > Marine > Coastal > Sediment | place: USA: Maine | collected...
ACAAGGTGTTTATGCTGGGGGAGGACGAGTCGACCTACATCCCGCTGGGACACAAGCACCGGCTCGCCAACCCGGGGCGTATCCCGCTGGAACTGATCGAAGTGCAGTCGGGTGCCTACCTGGGCGAGGATGATATCGTGCGCTACGAGGATGTTTACGGGCGCAGCAAATAGGTTATTTTTTACATGGAGGTATCATGAAGATTACCAAGTGCCTGTTCCCCGTCGCAGGCTATGGGACCCGCTTCCTGCCGGCGACCAAGAGCATGCCCAAGGAAATGTTGCCTATCGTCAACAAGCCCCTGGTGCAGTACGGGGTGGAGGAGGCCATCGCAGCGGGTATGACCACCTGTGCGATGGTCACCGGTCGCGGCAAGCGCGCAATCGCCGACCACTTCGACATCAGTTACGAGCTGGAGCACCAGATCTCCGGCAGCGGCAAGGAGGTGTATCTCCAGAGCATTCGCAACGTGCTGGACAAGGGCGTGTTCACCATGGTGCGCCAGCGCGAGATGAAGGGCCTGGGCCACGCGATACTCACCGGGCAGTCGCTGATCGGCAACGAGCCCTTCGGCGTGCTGCTGTCTGACGATTTGTGCCTGAATGACGGGCCGGGTGTACTGTCCCAGATGGCGGAGTTGTTCAAGCAGTTTCGCTGTTCCATCGTGGCGATACAGGAAGTACCCCATGCCGAAGTGGGCAGCTATGGCGTGATCGCCGGGGAAAGCCTGCGGGACGGTATCTACCGGGTGGACCAGATGGTGGAAAAGCCCGATCCGAAGGATGCGCCCTCCAATCTTGCGATTATCGGCCGCTACATCCTCACGCCTGACATCTTCGACATTATCCGCGAGACCCCGCCCGGGGCCAATGGCGAAATACAGTTGACGGATGCCCTCCAGATACAGGCGAAGCGCGGCTGCGTGATGGCCTATAAATTCAAGGGGCGCCGCTTCGACTGCGGCAGTGTGCCCGGCTTTGTCGAGGCGACCAATTATGTCTACGAACACTACTACGCGAAATCCTAGGGCTGCCTGCCGATGAAGGGACTCAGCTGCTTCAAGGCCTACGATGTCAGGGGCCGCGTGCCCGACCAGCTCAATGAAGACATCGCCCGCCGCATCGGTCGTGCCTATGCCCAGGTGATCAGGCCGCGCCAGGTTGTGGTCGGGCACGATATCCGGCTCAGCAGCGAGGCGATCAAGGCGGCGCTGGTGCGGGGCCTGCTCGAGCAGGGGGTGGAGGTCCACGATATCGGCCTGTGCGGCACCGAGGAAATTTATTTCGCCACCTCCCACGCCGGCATGGACGGCGGTATCGCGGTTACCGCCAGCCACAACCCGAAGGACTACAACGGCATGAAGTTCGTGCGGGAGGAGTCAAAGCCTGTTTCCGGGGATACCGGCCTGTTCGATATCCAGGCGCTGGCGGAGCGGGACCAGTTTGAACCCGCCGCCAGGGCGGGGCAGTTGCACCAGCTCGATACCTCCGTTGCCTATGTCCGGCACCTGTTGTCCTACGTGGACCTGGCAGCGCTGAAGCCGCTGAAGATCGTCGTCGATGCGGGCAATGGCGGTGCCGGCCGGGTGGTGGACCTGCTGGAACCGCACCTGCCCTTCGAATTCATCAAGCTGCACCACGAGCCCGACGGCAACTTCCCCAACGGCGTACCCAACCCCCTGTTGCCGGAAAATCGCGCCGCGACGATCGCGGCGGTGCGTGAGCATGGCGCCGACCTCGGGCTGGCCTGGGACGGTGATTTCGATCGCTGCTTTTTCTTCGATGAGCACGGCGATTTCATCGAGGGCTATTACGTCGTGGGCCTGCTGGCCGCGGCCTTCCTGAAGCGGCAGGGCCCCGCCCGGGTGGTGCACGACCCGCGCCTGGTGTGGAACACGGTGGACATCGTCGAGTCACTGGGCGGGGAGGCCGTGCAGAGCAAAACGGGGCACGCCTTTATCAAGGAGCGCATGCGGCTGGAAAATGCCGTGTACGGCGGCGAGATGAGCGCCCACCACTATTTCCGCGATTTCGCCTATTGCGACAGCGGCATGATCCCATGGCTGCTGGTGGCGGGCCTGGTAAGCACGGCGGGCAAGGGGCTTTCGACCCTGGTGTCCGAGCGCGTGGCGGCCTACCCCTGCAGCGGCGAGATCAACCGCACCATCGGCGATCCCGCGGCGGTGCTGGCCAGTGTGGAGGAGGTCTATCGCGACCGGGCCCTGGCGATTGAGCATGTGGATGGCCTGAGCATGGCATTCGACGACTGGCGCTTTAACCTGCGCATGTCCAACACGGAGCCGGTGGTGCGGCTGAACGTGGAAAGCCGCGGCGACGCCAGCCTGATGCAGGCTAAAACCGAGGAATTGCTGGGCCTTATCGACAGCCCCTGACAGCGGCCTCCCGCCACTCGCGCATCAGCCCCTCGGTTGAGGCGTCCATCGGGCCGGAACCGGTTTCGCCGGAGAGGCGGCCCAGGATTTCGGTGCCGATCTCCTTGCCCAGCTCCACCCCCCACTGGTCAAACGGGTTGATACCCCACAAGTGCGCGCTGCAGAAGGTGCGGTGCTCGTACAGGGCCAGCAGCGCGCCCAGTGTCCCCGGGTTCAGGGATTGCATCGTGATGGTGCTGCTGGGGCGGTTGCCCGGCATTGCCAGGTGAGGTGCCAGCCGGTTCGCCTCGGCCTCACCCAGGCCACGCTCCAGCAGGGTCTGGCGCGCCGCCTCCCGTGAGCGCCCCACCATCAGGGTGCGGCTCTGGGCCAGGCAGTTCGCCACCAGCCGTCGGTGCTGTTCGGGCATGCCGGTGTGGGTTGTCAGCGGCAGCACGAAGTCCGCCGGGCACAGCAGCGTGCCCTGGTGCAGCAACTGGTGAAAGGAATGCTGGCCCATGGTGCCCGCGGAACCCCACAGCACCGTGCCGCTGGTGTAGGGCAGGGCCCTGCCATCGGCGCTGACCCCTTTGCCATTGCTCTCCATGGTCAACTGCTGGAGAAAATCCGGCAGGCGTTGCAGGCTGTTGTCATAGGGCAGCACGACGTGGTTTCCCGCCTGGAAAAAATTGCTGTACCAGACTTCGAGCAGGCCCATCAGCAGGGGCATATTGCCCTGTGGCGGGCTGTCGTGAAAATGCCCGTCCATCGCCTCGGCGCCGGCGAGGAATTCCTCGAACCCGGGCCAGCCGATCGCGATCGCGCAGCTCAGGCCGATCGCGGACCACACCGAGTAACGCCCTCCCACCCAGTCCCACATGGGCAGGCAGTTATCGGCCGGAATCCCGAATTCGGCGGCGGCCTCCAGGTTGGAGGTTACCGCGATGAAGTGCCGGTCCAGGTCGGACTCGGCCGCGCCGGCGTTGAGCAGCCAGGCGCGCGCCGCGAGGCTGTTGGTGAGGGTCTCCTCGGTGCGAAAGGACTTGGAACAGACGATGAACAGGGTGGTCTCGGGGTCCAGTTCCAGCAGCGTATCCTGCAGGTCAGCCGGGTCGACGTTGGCGACATAGTGACAGCCGATATTGCCGTGGTAAGGCCGCAGCGCCTCTGTGACCAGGCGGGGGCCGAGGTCAGACCCGCCTATGCCGATATTAACCACATCGGTTATGGTCGCACCGGAAAAGCCCCTCTGCTGGCCGTTGTTCAGTCGCTCCGCCCACTGCTGCATCAGCGCCCGGGAGGCGCATACCTGCTCGAACTTGCCGTCCAGTCCGCAGCTGGTGGTCGCGCGCAGCAGGGTGTGCAGCGCCGGCCTGTTCTCGGTGGTGTTGATATGCTCCCCGTCGAACAGGGCCTCGACAGCGGCAGGCAGCCCGCTTTGCTGCGCCAGGCCCAGTAACTCCTCCAGGGCGGCGTCGGTCAGAAGATGCTTGGAAAAATCCAGTTTCAGCCCGGCGGCTGCCAGGCTGAAACGGCTGGCCCGGTCCGGGTCCACCGCAAAAAGCCGGTCTATCGAAGTCGAGCGCAGTTCCCCGGCCAGCGCCCGTAATTTGCCGTAGCCGGGTAACTCGGACAGGAGTGCGTGTGAAGTCATGACAGGACCTGGTCGGGGCGCGATGGGTAAGGCCCCGAGTATAGGAAGGCCACCGGGTGCGCGCAATGCCGCATCGCCGCAGGCCCGGTGCGTGCAGCCGTCAGTGGTCCCGGTGGACGGACAGGTAGGTAACGCGCTCGAGCGCGTCACGCCACCTGCTCGGCGGCAGCTGGCGCAGCAGCGCCAGGCCCTGGTCGTGATATTGCTGCGCCTGCGCCCGGGTGTAGGCCAGGGAGCCGCAGCGCTGAACCGCGCCTATTATCTGGGTTATTTTGTCGGCGCTCTTGGCGGTGATGGCGCCGCGGATGAGGGCCTGCTCCGCAGCGGTGCCCTCGCGCATCGCGTGGATCAGGGGCAGGGTGGTCTTGCCCTCGGTAAGGTCGTCCCCCACGTTCTTGCCCATGGTGGCGGGATCGCCCTCGTAGTCCAGCACGTCATCTATCATCTGGAAGGCGATACCCAGGTTGAGGCCAAAGCGGTGCATCGCCTGGCAAACCCCGGGTTCCGCCCCGGACAGGGCGGCCGCACCGTGGCAGGCGGCCGCGAATAAAATGGCTGTCTTGCGGCTGATCACGTCGAGATACTGCGCCTCGGTGGTCCCGGCCTGGCCGGCCCGGGCCAGCTGCAGGACCTCGCCCTCGGCGATGGTATTGGTGGTATCGGCCATGTGCGCGAGGATGCCCATATCCCCCAGCTGTACCATCAGCTGGAAGGCGCGGGTATAGAGGAAGTCGCCGACCAGGACGGAGGGGGCGTTGCCGAACTGCGCATTGGCGGTGGGGCGGCCCCGTCGCAGGTTGGAAATATCCACCACGTCGTCGTGCAGCAGGGTGGCCGTATGGATGAATTCAATGACCGCCGCAAACTTGATATGGGCAGGGCCGCATTGACCCAGGGCGGAGGCGGACAGCAGTACGAGCAGGGGGCGCAGCCGCTTGCCGCCGGCGTCGACGATATAGTGCCCCACGTTCTCTACCATGGGCACGTCGGAATGGAGCTGGTCCACGATGAGCTGGTTGACCTGCTCGAATTCCGTGGCTACGGTGGCGCGTATCTGTTGCATGGCTTGGTTGGCGTGGTAAATGCCCGCGCATGCTAGGGTGCTGGTACCGGGCTGTCAAGGGAGCCCCCACGCCGCCCGGGGACCCCCAAGTTATTGTTTTCAGTATAGGTAAGCCCTGTTTTCCGGGAATAAGTAACCCTTGCCGTGGGGTGTCGATTTAAGTAAAATCGCCGCCCTCTGGTCCCTGTCGCGCGCTTGCGCCGCTCGGCCCGGTGTTAACCAACTGTTAGTGCCTGGCTCTGTCCCCTTGATTTGCAAGGGTTTTTTATCAATTGCGAGCAGGCTAACTCAACGGAGCACACTATGTACGCAGTAATCGAAAGCGGTGGCAAGCAGCACCGGGTGGTTGAAGGCGAAACCCTGAAACTGGAAAAAATTGAAGCCGCTACCGGCGATACCGTCCATTTCGACAAGGTATTGATGGTCGGCGGTGGTGACAGCATCAAGATCGGCACCCCCGTGGTTGCCGGCAGCAAGGTGACCGCCGAGGTGGTTGCCCATGGTCGTCACAAAAAGGTCAAGATCGTCAAGTTCAGTCGCCGCAAGCACTACCGGAGGGAAACTGGTCATCGCCAGTGGTTCACCGAAGTGAAAATCACCGGTATTACGGCGTAACAGGAGGGTTTGAGCAATGGCACACAAGAAAGCTGGTGGTAGTACCCGCAACGGGCGTGATTCCCAGAGCAAGCGCCTGGGCGTCAAGCGCTTTGGTGGTGAGACAGTGCAGGCAGGCAGCATTATCGTGCGCCAGCGCGGCACGCGCTTCCACGCCGGTACCAACGTGGGTGTGGGCAAGGATCACACCCTGTTCGCGACCGCTGACGGCAAGGTGGAGTTCGTGACCAAGGGTCCGAACAGCCGCAAGTTCGTCCAGATAGTGAGCGCCTGAGCCGCGGCTCCAGGGCCGGGTAAGCCGAAGCCTCGTCAGTGACGGGGCTTTTTTTTGGGTGCTCTTTGTCTTACTCGTGCGACGTTCGGTCTTGCTCCGATGCGGGATTGCGTGCGGTATTGCATTCCAGGGCACGCCGCAAGTACATCCATGTAGGCTCGGCTGCAGCGAGCCTACATGGACGTATTCACGGCGTGTCCAGGAGCCAAACAGGACATGGCCACTGCGGTTGGATTGCGTGATCTAAAAATCGTGGTGCGATGTTAACCAATCAAGTGATGTGGGACGAACCTGAATATCCCGTCTCAGATTTTATATATACTGCAAAGCCAGCCGCTGTCCCAAAGACTCGGCCGGCAACACAATGGAACACAGATGAAATTCGTAGACGAGGCAAGTATCAAGGTTTTCGCCGGCAATGGCGGCAGTGGCTGCCTCAGTTTCCGGCGGGAGAAGTACATACCCAGGGGCGGCCCCGACGGGGGTGACGGCGGGGATGGCGGCAGCGTCATCATGGAGGCCGACGGCGCCCTCAACACCATGGTCGACTTTCGCTTCCAGCGTGCGTTCCGGGCCCAGAATGGCGAAACGGGCCGCGGCCAGAACAAGACCGGCAAGAGTGGCGAGGACCTGGTGCTGCGGGTGCCGGTGGGCACCACTATCCTCGACGAGGACACCGGCGAGATGCTGGGGGACCTGTCGGTGCCGGGCCAGCGCCTGATCGTGGCCCAGGGCGGGTTTCACGGGCTGGGCAATGCCCGCTTCAAGTCCAGCACCAACCGGGCGCCGCGCCAGACCACGAAAGGCAGCGAGGGCGAGCACCGGGATCTCAAGCTCGAACTCAAGGTGCTGGCCGATGTCGGCCTGCTGGGCCTGCCCAATGCCGGCAAATCCACCTTTATCCGGGCGGTCTCATCCGCCACGCCCAAGGTCGCCGATTATCCGTTTACCACCCTGGTGCCCAACCTCGGGGTGGTGAAAGTGGAGGCTCATCGCAGCTTCGTGGTGGCGGATATTCCCGGGCTGATCGAGGGTGCGTCGGACGGTGCGGGCCTGGGGATCCGCTTCCTCAAGCACCTCACGCGCAACCGCATCCTGCTGCACCTGGTGGACATGGCGCCCTTCGATGGCAGCGAGCCGGCGGATGCGGCACTGGCTATCGTGCGGGAGCTGGAGCGTTTCAGTCCCACCCTGGCGGCGCGGGAGCGCTGGCTGGTGCTGAACAAGAGCGACCTGCTCGACGCCGGGACCTTTGCGGCCCGGCGCGAGGCCCTGCTGGAAGCGCTGGGTTGGCAGGGGCGGGTCTACGCCATCTCCGCGATAAACGGCGAGGGCACGGCTGCCCTGTGCGGCGACATGATGGTCTATCTTGAGGAGCGCCGCGCCGCCGAACTGGAAGACCCCGAACTGGCCGAGGCGGAGCGGCAGATGCAGTTCGCGATGCAGGACGAGGCGAGGCAGCGGGTTGAAGAGTACCGCGCCCGCCAGCGCGCGCTATCCAGGGGTGAAGGCGGCGACGATGGCGGTGATGGCGCCAGCGATGATGACGACGACGATTTTGATGACGATGACTATGACGTTGAAGTGGAATATGCGCCCTGAGGCGGAACATGGCTGATCGCAGTGAAATTGCCGGGGCCCGGCGCTGGGTCGTCAAGGTCGGCAGCGCGCTGCTGACCGACGATGGTCGCGGCCTCGATGCCGGGATTATCGCGGTGCTGGTGGAGCAGCTGGTGCAGCTGCGCGCGCGCGGCTGTGAGGTGGTACTGGTGTCCAGCGGCGCGGTTGCCGCGGGTATCGTCCGGCTGGGCTGGACCTCCCGCCCCCACCTGCTGCATAAGCTGCAGGCGGCGGCGGCGGTCGGCCAGTCGATCCTGGTGCAGCATTACGAGAACGCGTTCCGGCAGCACGGTATCGCCACCGCGCAGATCCTGCTGGTGCACGACGATGTCACCGCCAGGGATCGCTACCTCAACGCCCGGGGTACCCTCAACACCCTGCTGGAGCTGGGGGTGGTGCCGGTGGTGAACGAAAACGACACGGTAGTCACCGAGGAAATCCGCTTCGGCGATAACGACACCCTCGCGGCGCTGGTGGCCAACCTGATCGACGCCGATGCCCTGCTGCTGCTGACGGACCAGCACGGCATGTACCGGGAGGATCCCCGCCTGAATCCTGCCGCCGAGCTGCTGGAAAGCTGTGACGTACACGACCCCCAGCTGGATGATATGGCCGGGGAGGGCGGCGTCCTCGGTCGCGGCGGCATGGTCACCAAGCTGCGGGCGGCCCGGCTGGCGGCCCGCTCCGGCACGGAGACCATCATCGCCTCCGGGCGGGTGGAGAATATCGTCGCCCGGGTGACCGCCGGAGACAATGTCGGCACCTGGTTCCGCACCGGCAAACAGCCCGAGAATGCCCGCAAGCAGTGGCTCGCCGGGATGGTGCAGGTGCAGGGCAGCCTGGAGCTGGACGAGGGCGCGGTGCGGGTGCTGCGCGAGTCCGGCCGCAGCCTGCTCGCGGTCGGGGTGCGGGCCGTGCAGGGCAATTTCACCCTCGGTGAGATGGTGTCCTGCCGTGACAGCCGTGGCCGGGAGATCGCCCGGGGCCTGGTGAACTACAATGCCGATGAAACCCGGCGCATCATGGGCCGGCCGTCACGGGACATCGAGGGCGTGTTGGGCTACCTGCGGGATGAGGAGTTGATCCACCGCGACAACCTCGTATTGCTCTAGCTCATCCAGCGTCCGATCGGCGTTTTGAGCCAGAGAAAGGCCATCAGTTTTTTCATCCCCTCGGCGCTTTTCGCACTGTAGGGATAGGCGTTCTGCATCTTGCCGCCGAAGCGGTCGATGACGATGGGCATTTCATGGGTGTAGCCGCGCAGGCCCTTTTTCCCGTTGACCTGGCCCAGCCCCGAATTCTTGCGCCCGCCGAAGGGGGCGGCCGGTATGCCGTAGCTCACCGCCATGTCGTTGACGCTGCAGCTGCCGGTATCGATGGCTGCCGCCAGGCGGTAGCCCTTTTCCTTGTCCTGTGTCCATACATTGCCATTCAGGCCGAACTCCGAATCGTTGGCCAGCGCTATGGCCTCCTCTTCACTGGCGACTTTCTGGATGCACAGGACGGGACCGAAGGTTTCGTGGACCATGATGTCCATGCTGTTGTCCACGTCGGTGATAACGGTGGGTTCGTAATACAGCCCGGGCAGGTCGGGGTTGCGCTGCCCCCCCATCAGGATGTTGGCACCCTTGGCCCTGGCGTCCTCCACGTGGGCCTCGATGATGGCCATCTGCCGATCCCAGAAAACTGCCCCGATTTCCTCCTCCCAGCCGTACTGCTGGCCCTGGCGCAGCCCCATGCCCTTTTCCATCACGAGGCGCAGGAATTCGTCGTAGACCGCGGCCACCACGTAGATCCGCTCGGTGCCGCAGCAGTAGTGCCCGGTGTTCATGCAGGAGCCCAGCCAGGCGCCGTCGGCGGCCCGGTCCAGGTCCGCGTCGGCACAGACAATCATCGCGTCATTGCCGCCCAGTTCCAGGGTGCAGGGGATCAGCTGGCTGGCGCAGGCCTCGGCCACCTTGCGCCCGGTCGCCACGCTGCCGGTGAATGAGACCTTGTCGACCCCGCCGCGCACGATGGCGGCGCCGGTCTCACCGTCGCCCAGCAGCACCTGGAGCACGCCTGCCGGCAGGCCCGCCCGGGTAAAAATGGTTTCCGCCAGCCGCGCTGAAAACGGCGTGACCTCGGAGCCCTTGGCCACCACGGTATTGCCCGCCAGGATGGCCTGTGCCGCCTGGTTCATGACCAGCACGAAGGGTCCGTTCCAGGGGGTGATCAGGCCCACGACTCCCAGCGGCTTGTACAGTATCCGCAGCTGCTTCATCAGGCCCAGCAGGCCGTGTACCCGCCGCTTGCGGGGCTTCAGGAATTTTTCCGCGTTCTTCGCGTAATAGCACAGGGAATCGGCGACAGAGAAAATCTCCATGCTCATCGCGTCGGTGCGCGCCTTGCCGGTCTCGGCCACCACGGTATCGATAATTTCGTCCTGGGTTTCCAGCACGATCTGCAGGGCGCGCTGCA
>Ga0316195_10001704_pt1 | contig 10057 bp, 9 predicted proteins | sample Phised1_MG_FD_204937 | JGI IMG/M metagenome (GOLD analysis project Ga0316195, IMG submission 204937) | Coastal sediment microbial communities from Maine, United States - Phippsburg sediment 1 | ecosystem: Environmental > Aquatic > Marine > Coastal > Sediment | place: USA: Maine | collected...
AACATCACGATCACACCGGAAACGGCAGGTAGCTTTGATGCACTGAGCATGGAAGTTACTGCTCAAACCTATCGCTACCTGGATGAGGCTGAATAATGCGCGCTTCTCTAACAATCAAACATGGTCTGCTCATGGCCCTGGTTGCCTTCGGCCTTACGGCTTGTGACCGCGACTCAGATGATCTTAAAAAGTACATCGATGATGTCAAGGCACGTCCTGGCGGTCGTATAGAACCGCTGCCGGAAATTACGCCTTATGAGGTTTTCAGCTACATCGCCGATGAGCAGGGTTTGCGGTCACCGTTCAGACCCGACACTCCGCAGGCGGCGGGTGGTGGCACTGGGCCGCGACCGGATGATGATCGCAGTCGCGAGTATCTTGAAAGCTTTTCTCTGGACTCGCTCGGCATGGTTGGTACGTTGAATATCAACGACACCATGTATGGCCTGGTACAAACTTCTGACGGTCTGATTCACCGCGTCATTCCCGGCAACTACATGGGACAAAATGACGGACGAATTACGGAAATTTCTGAATCAGAAATCGAGCTGGTCGAAATTATTTCTGATGGTATTGGCGGTTACATCGAAAGAGATGCCGCGGTTGGTCTTTCAGACTGACACCTGAATGGAACTGGGAGTTATTGGAATGATGCTCAAACTTAATTCGACAACCGGACGTCGTACTACGATGACAAGGTTGGCTGTATTGGCACAAGCGGCGCTGCTGCTCTTTACGGGTGCTGTTGCCAGCGCTCAGGAAGGCAACCGGCTCCAGGATATTCAGGTGCAGAGCCTGCCCGGCCAGCGTGTCGAGCTGAAGCTCATCATGAGCGATACAGCACCTGAGCCATTGGCGTTTACAATTGAAAATCCGGCGCGTATTGCGCTCGATTTGCCCGATACAGCACTGGGACTTACCTCGCGTCGTCGCGATGTAAATCTCGGACCGCTGAATACCATACTCACCGCTGAAGCGAACGGACGGACACGTGTCGTCCTGAATCTGGGCTCAATGGTTGAGTACAAAACGGTTCGCAGTGGCAATACGGTAACAGTCACCCTGGGTGACGGTGATGACTACAGCGCAGGCTCTACCCAGTTCGCCAGCGCTGCAGCAACAACTGACAACCGTTCCTATGCCGCACCGGGCAACCGCGCAATTTCAGCTGTCGATTTCCGTCGCACACGTGATGGTGGCGGCCGGGTTGTCGTTAACCTGACGGACCCGTCAACGCCCGTCGACATCCGCCAGGAAGGTGGTCGTGTCGTAGCGGTGTTCAAGGACACCAGTTTGCCGGCAGAGCTGATGCGTCGTCTCGACGTTATGGATTTCGCAACGCCCGTTACGACGGTCGATACTCTGCGCACCAATCTTGATACGCGCATCGTAATTTCAGCCGACGGCAAGTATGAGCAGCTTGCTTATCAGTCGGATAATGAATTCACGATCGAAATCAATCCGGCACCGGAAACAGCGGATACAGAGTCAAGCCTGTTCTCCGAGACCAAAGAATATGAAGGTCAGCGTCTGACCCTGAACTTCCAGGACATCGAAACACGGGCTGTACTGCAGCTGCTGGCTGAGACGTCTGGCAAGAACATCGTTGTCTCCGACACGGTGCAGGGCAATGTGACCCTGCGTCTGCGCAATGTCCCATGGGATCAGGCTCTCGACATCGTAATGACGACCAAGGGTCTGGACATGCGCCAGAATGGTAACGTCATCATGGTTGCTCCGGCTGAAGAAATTGCAGCTCGCGAAACAGCAGACCTCGAAGCGCAACTCGCTATCAGCGAACTCGAGCCTATGTATTCGGAGTTCCTGCAGGTTAACTATGCCAAGGCGACTGATCTCGCCACGCTGATTACGGGCGCGGGCGGCGGCAACACAATGTTGTCTGAGCGCGGCAGCCTCGGTGTCGACGATCGTACCAACACCCTGCTGGTGCAGGATACGGCTGAGCGTCTGCAAGACGTGCGCCGAATGGTTCGTACGCTCGACGTGCCGATCAAGCAGGTTTTGATCGAATCACGCATCGTTGTTGTCAACGACGACTTCAGTCGCGATCTCGGTGTACGACTGGGCGTTACGGCATTCAACGAGAGCAACACTGGTCTGACGACCATCAGTGGTAGTGGCGCCGGTACCGACACAATGATCGGCTCGGCGCTGGACAACCTGGCTGATCCGACCAATGGCACGGTCTTCCCGATCCAGTTGCCGTCACTAAGCAATCGCTACAACGTGAATGTCCCTATTGCTGATGCAGCAGGACGCTTCTCGCTGGCTATTCTGGAGAACGACTACCTCGTTGATCTGGAGTTGACAGCTCTCGAGGCCGAAGGCCGCGGCGAGATCGTATCGACGCCACGTGTTATCACGGCAAATCAGAGTGAAGCAACGATCAAGCAGGGTGTGGAAATTCCGTACCAGCAGGCGAGTTCTTCAGGTGCGACGACTATCCAGTTCAAGGAAGCTGTTCTTGAGCTGGTCGTAACGCCACAAATTACGCCGGACAACAACATCATCATGGATCTTCGCGTCAGCAAGGATAACGTGGGTGAGATTATCTCAACGGGTGGTCTGGGCGGAACGGTTCCGAGTATCGATACTCGCTCCGTCGAAACCCAGGTACTGGTCGCCGATGGTCAGACTGTTGTTCTCGGTGGTATCTACGAAACAGAGCGTCGCGAGACGGTTAAGAAGGTACCCTTCCTCGGCGATATCCCGTTTGCAGGCGCATTGTTCCGGAGCAAACAGCGAATAGACAACAAGGCTGAGTTGTTGATCTTTGTTACACCGCGCATCCTTGAGGAAGGCTCAAGCATTTACTAAGCTGGCGAGTCGCAATCGATATGAAAGCCAACCTCCGGGTTGGCTTTCTTTTTTCAGGAACTACGGTCGTCTATGAAGCACCCACGAAACATATTCCTGATCGGCCCCATGGGCGCTGGCAAGTCGGCGGTCGGGCGCTATCTGGCGCGCATGCTGCATCTGTCATTTCTGGATAGTGACGACGAGATCGAATCGCGAACGGGTGTCGATATCGCCTTTATCTTCGAGAAGGAAGGCGAGGCTGGATTTCGCAAGCGAGAAGCGGTGGTGATCGACGATCTCAGCAAAATGGATGGCGTTGTGCTCGCCACTGGCGGTGGTGCGGTCATCGATCCTGACAGCCGCAGCTATCTCGGTGGCCGCGGATTTGTCGTTTACCTGTTTACGACTGTCGACCAGCAGGTGCTGCGGACGCAAAGAGGCAGAGAGCGCCCGCTACTGGAAAATGATGATCCGCGTGCGACCCTCGAAGAGCTGCTCGCAGTTCGTGATCCCCTGTACCGGGAAATCGCGGACCTCGTTGTCGAAACCGATGGCCGTAAGGTCAACGCGGTCGCCAATGAAATTATCGAAAACGTCACGTAGGTACGCGTGCTGACATTGATGTAATCTACGCGCATGTCGAACGAGCAGACAAAACCGCAGACAATCACCGTCAAACTGGCCGAACGCAGCTATCCAATTGTCATCGGCAGCGGCTTGCTGAATGGCGGCTTCGACCTTAGCCCGTATATTCGCGGCTCCGACTGTCTTGTGGTCAGTAACGAAACCGTCGCACCGCTTTATCTTGAGCGGCTGCTGCCGAACCTGGCGGGCAAGAATATCGCAACGATCGAGCTGCCCGATGGCGAGTCGTTCAAGACGGTCGCGACCATGCAAACAATACTTGACGCCCTGGTTGAGTCCGGCGCAAATCGAGACACGACGGTAATCGCACTGGGTGGCGGTGTCGTCGGGGATATCAGCGGATTTGCGGCGGCCTGTTATTTGCGTGGCGTAGCATTTGTGCAGGTACCGACGACTCTGCTCTCACAGGTCGATTCCTCTGTCGGAGGCAAGACCGGCGTAAATCATCCCGGTGGCAAGAATCTCATAGGAGCGTTTCATCAGCCACGCGTTGTGATGATTGACACGGACTCGCTGCAGACGCTGCCGGATCGCGAGCTGAACGCCGGCCTCGCCGAGGTCATCAAGCACGCTGCAATCTGCGATCTGAAGTACTTCGACTGGCTTGAGGCGAATATGTCTGCGCTGCTGGACAAGGATCCAGCCGCACTTGCTCACGCAATTCGCCGCAGTTGTGAAATCAAGGCGGAGGTGGTCGCCGAAGACGAGCGGGAGTCCGGGCGCCGGGCCATTCTGAATTTCGGCCACACTTTCGGCCATGCGATTGAGAACAACCTTGGTTATGGCGAGTGGTTGCACGGCGAGGCAGTCGCTGCCGGGATGCTGATGGCCGCTCGCCTGAGTGCTATTGATGATGCTGACGTCGAGCGTCTCAGCTCCCTGATTCAAGCTGCGGGCCTGCCGATTGCGCCGCCCGCTATAGCGACCGAAGACTGGCTCCGTGCCATGGGCATGGACAAGAAGGTCCACCAGAAGCAGCTGCGCTTCGTCTTGTTGAAGGCGCTCGGCGACGCACATGTAACGACTTCGTATGATGCGGACACGCTGCGACAGATCATTGGCGCTGCGGACTAATGGACGTGGCGCTGGCTCCCTTTGCCGCCGACGAGTCGCTAAGCCGCGGCCGAAAATATCAAGAGCAGCCGTCGAGGTATCGTGGTGAGTATCAACGCGACCGTGATCGAATTATTCATTCGACAGCCTTCCGGCGGCTTGTCTACAAAACGCAGGTCTTCGTTAATCATGAGGGCGATCTCTATCGGACGCGCCTGACGCATTCGCTCGAGGTGTCACAGATCGGACGAACGGTCGCTGTCGCACTGAACCTGAACGAGCCGTTGACCGAAGCAATCTGCCTGGCCCACGACCTCGGTCATACGCCGTTTGGTCACGCGGGACAGGATACGCTCAACGCCTGCATGCGTGATTTCGGTGGCTTCGAACACAATCTGCAATCCTTGCGCGTTGTTGATGTGCTGGAAGAAAAATACGCGGACTTTCCCGGGCTGAACCTCATGTTTGAAACGCGTGAGGGAATCCTGAAGCATTGTTCCGCACGCAACGCGCGAGCATTGGGTGATGTTGGTGAGCGCTTCATCGAACGCCGGCAGCCGGGTCTCGAAGCGCAGATTGCGAATATCGCCGATGCTATTGCCTACAATAATCACGATGTCGATGACGGCCTGCGGTCGGGTTTGTTAACGCTAGATCAGCTGCGCGATCAGGCGTTGTTTGCCAGCCGTTACGACGAGGTTTGCGAGCGCTATCCTGACCTCGAAGACCGACGCCTGATCTATGAAACCATCCGGCGGATGATCGGAGCCGTCGTCACAGACCTGATCGAGGAAACACGCCGAAATATCGACTCCGCGAACCCGGCGTCGATCGAAGAGGTTCGAAGCGCGGCTCAACCACTGGTCTCCATGTCCGCCGCAATGTATGAACAGCACGCAGGTCTGAAGCGCTTCCTGATGAAGCATCTGTACAGTCACGAACGAAAGCTCGCAATGACCCGTAAGGTGCAGGCGCTGATCAAGACCCTGTTCACGAGCTACATGGGCGACGTTACGCTGATGCCGGAGGAATTCGCCAATGCGGCTGGTGGCGCCGATGAGGCTGAACGCGCGCGGATAGTCGCGGACTATATCGCCGGAATGACGGACCGCTATGCTTTCGCTGCACACGAAGCGCTCACGGGCTGATAGAATCCGGTGCCACATGAGTGCCCGCCGCGGCCATGCGGAAGAATTTGTAAAGGATCAACAGTGCAACACAAAGCAATAGCCAATAAAGACCGCCTGATTTTTGCCATGGATGTCCCCGATTGTGATCGCGCCAAAGCGCTCGCCGAGGAGCTTGGTGACGCGATCACTTTCTACAAGATTGGCCTCGAGCTGATGATGAGCGGCGGATACTTTGAGCTGCTTGACTGGTTGCTTGAGCGTGACAAGAAAGTATTTTGCGATCTGAAGTTTTTTGATATCCCGGCTACGGTAGGGTCGGCAGTTCGACAGCTCAAGGACCGCGGTGCATCATTTGTCACCGTGCACGGCAATCGGTCCATTATGGAGGCGGCGGCCGAGAACAAGGGCGACAGTCTGAAGGTGCTCGGTGTTACGGTTCTTACGAGCCTCGATCGCGGTGATCTTGATGATCTGGGCTTTGCCTGTGACCTTGAGGCGCTGGTGTTGTCGCGCGCAAGGCAGGCACTTAGCGCTGGTTGCGACGGTGTCATCTCTTCGGGCCTTGAAGTGCCGAAGTTACGTGAATTCGTGGACAACAAATTGCTGGTAATCTCGCCGGGTATCCGACCCGTAGACAACAAGCCCATGGGCGACCAGAAGCGAGTAGTGACCGTCGAGACGGCGTTCTCGAACGGTGCTGACTACATCGTCGTCGGTCGACCGATTCGTGATGCAGAAAGCCCCCGAGCAGCCGCAGAAGCCATGCAGGCCTCGATTGAAACCCAGGTAGGCGACTAATGAGTAAATTGAAAAACGACGTATTCCTTCGTGCGCTGATGCGTCAGCCAGTTGATCGGACACCGGTCTGGATAATGCGCCAGGCGGGCCGTTATCTGCCCGAATATCGCGAGGTTCGTGCAGAGGCTGGCGACTTCATGAGCCTGTGCAGAAACCCCGAACTGGCCTGCGAAGTAACAATGCAGCCGCTCAGGCGCTACAAGCTCGACGCCGCAATCCTGTTCTCCGATATTTTGACCGTCCCGGATGCGATGGGTCTCGGACTGCATTTCATCACGGGCGAAGGCCCGAAATTCAGGAACCCGGTGCAGACAGCCGACGCGATCAAGGCCCTCAAGGTCCCTGATGTGGAGAGTAAGCTGGGCTACGTGTTTGATGCAGTGCGCACGATTCGCCGCGAACTGAATGGCGAAGTCCCCCTGATCGGCTTTGCTGGCAGCCCATTTACGGTAGGCACCTACATGGTAGAAGGCGGCTCGAGCCGCGAATTCCCAACCATCAAAGCGATCGCCAGGGACTCACCTGAGCTACTCGATCACCTGATGAATATCGTCGCCGAAACAACGATCGAATACCTGAATGGCCAGATCGAGGCGGGTGCACAGGCGGTACAGATCTTCGATACCTGGGGCGCTGCACTTGAAGGTGACGATTTCCGTCGCTTCTCGATGGCCAGCATGCAGAAAATCATCGACGGCCTGACAAGAGAAAAAGACGGCCGGAAAATCCCCGTCATCCTGTTCACAAAAGGCGCAGGCCCACTGTTGACCGATCTTGCTGAAACGGGTTGCGACGCGTTAGGGGTAGACTGGACAACGGATCTCGCAACAGCTCGAAAATATGTCGACGACAAAGTCGCGCTGCAAGGCAACCTCGATCCGGCGACGCTCAGAGAAAGCCCCGAAGTGATCCGCCAGGGTGTCGCTGACACGCTGGCGAGCTACGGCAAGGGCCCGGGCCACGTATTCAACCTCGGCCACGGCATCACCCCTGACATCGACCCGGACCACCTGGGTGCGCTAGTCGACGCAGTGCACGAACTAAGCCCCGACTACCACTAAACGTGGAAAGGGCGGGAGATTAGGTGTTTACAGGAAATAAAGCGGACCGAAGGGACCCATTCCTGTAAACACCTAATCTCCCGCCCCTGCGACACTTACAGGGGCTCGATCTCAAGTATCTTGCACTCCTGAATGACTTCCTGGTTGGTCCCACCGTGTGTTTCAGCCTCGGCCCAGGCGACCTCGCCGTATTTGAATTCCTGCATGCGCTTGCCACCCTGACCGTCGTCTTCCATCCAGGCGCAGGTCTGCAAATAAACGAGTAGCCGATCGGGGTGCGAGTGCAACGGTTGTGTTTCACCCCTGCGCAGGGTTTGTTTGATGACACGCACGCGCTCGTTCTCGAACTGAAGCTCGTAAATGTGTGGCGCGACTCTTACCGGGTCGAGTGGCGATGGCGCAGCCGCGCCAACAACGGCCGCCAGAAGCAACAGCGGCACAACAGACAGTACTTTATGACTCGTCACGTAGTTTCCTTCGCAGAATCTTTCCGACATTGGTCTTTGGCAGCTCGTCCCTGAACTCAACGATGCGCGGTCGTTTATAGCCGGTCAGGTTCTTCTTGCAGTGGTCGATAACGTCTTGCTCGGTGACGCTTTCATCCTTGCGGACAGCAAAAACCTTCACGATTTCGCCGGAGCGCTCATCCGGCAGTCCGATTGCGGCGGCTTCAAGGATTCCGTCAAGTTCGACAACGACGTTTTCTATTTCATTCGGATAGACGTTGAAACCTGACACCAGAATCATGTCTTTCTTGCGGTCTTCAATAAAGATGTACCCGTCTTCATCCATACGACCCACGTCGCCGCTGCGCAGCCAGCCGCCGGGCAGCATGACTTCGGCCGTCTCTGCAGGGCGATGCCAGTAGCCCTCCATCACCTGTGGTCCGCGAATACAGATTTCGCCAACCTCGTTGAGCGGCAGCGGATTGCCGTCGTCACCCGCGATCATGACCTCGGTTGACGGCACGGGCAGTCCGATAGAGCCGGTGAATTCGCCGTCGATGCGACAAACAACGGCAACGGGCGAAGTTTCGGTCAGACCATAGCCCTGCAAAATTGTCTTGCCGGTTTTGGCCTTCCACTCGGCTGCAATCGCGGGCTGGACAGCCATGCCGCCGCCGATACAAACGCGCAAATGACTGAAGTCGATTTTCGAGAAGCTCGGCGTATCCATTAAAGCGGCGAACATCGTGTTGACGCCCGTAAACATATTGAACGGAACCTTGGCGATTTCTTTTGCAAAGCCCTCAAAGTCTCGCGGGTTGGTAATCAGAACGTTTTCGCCGCCCTGCGCCATTACCGACAGGCAGTTACCCTGCAGCGAAAAGATGTGATACAGCGGCAGCGCTGTGATCACCACGATGGGTTCGACGCCAGCGTAAGCATCGCCCTGCCAGACGATGGTTTGCTGGACGTTGTAGACCATATTTCGGTGGCTGAGCATGGCGCCCTTTGAGACACCCGTGGTGCCACCGGTGTATTGCAGATAGGCGATATCGGCGAAGCCGATATCCACTTCGTCAAGGGCCAGGCCAGCGCCGGATTTCAGCGCCTGCGGGAAAGTCACGCTGCCGGATAGGCGGTAGGCGGGAACAGATCGCTTGATGTGACGAAGCGCAAAGTTGACCAGCAGACTCTTTGGCCAGCGCAGCAAGTCGCCGACGCCGGTGGTAACGACCTGCTCGACATCGGTGTCGGCCAGCACGTCTTCGAGCGTATGTGCGAAATTCTCGAGGATAATGATGCACTTGGCGCCTGAGTCCTTGAGCTGATGCTTTAGTTCCCGGGCCGTGTAAAGCGGGTTGACGTTGACCACGACAAGACCGGCGCGGAATATTCCGCACATCGCAACGGGATACTGCAGGATATTCGGCAGCATGATGGCGACGCGCTGACCGCGAACCAGTCCGAGTGTCTTTTGCAGGTAGCACGCAAAACGCATCGACAGGCGATCAAGCTCGGCGTAGTCGAGAGTCCGGCCCATGTTGGTATAGGCGGCATTATCGGGGTGTTTTTCGAAGGCCTGCTCAAAGAGGTCGCGCACCGAGCGAAATGGAGGGTCCGGAACCTCTTCGGGTACACCGGGTGGGTAAGATTTAAGCCAGACTTTTTCCAATGCTGTTTCCTCGTAAAGCTCTGCTGCAGGCGACTACCTGGCCAGTGTAGCGTCAATTATCGGCCAGGCGTTATCGAGCAGGATAGGTTGGGCTTCGGCATTTGGATGAATGCGATCATCCTGCAGCAGCTCATCGTTGAGCGCGATACCGTCCATGAAGAATTCGATCCACTGCACGTCGAGCTCTTCAGAAACCTCTCTGAAGACGCTCTCAAACTCGGCGGAATAGCGCGCGCCATAGTTGATCGGGATGCGAATTCCAAGCAATACGACGGCGGCGCCTGTAGATTTGGCGCGGGTCACAATCTTTTCGAGATTGGCTTTCATGCGCGCCGGCGGAAAGCCACGCAGTCCGTCGTTGCCGCCGAGCTCAAGAATAATGAGGTCTGGCGAAAAATCCTCGAGGGCGAGGTCGATTCTGGTGGCACCGCC
>Ga0316195_10001705_pt1 | contig 10046 bp, 10 predicted proteins | sample Phised1_MG_FD_204937 | JGI IMG/M metagenome (GOLD analysis project Ga0316195, IMG submission 204937) | Coastal sediment microbial communities from Maine, United States - Phippsburg sediment 1 | ecosystem: Environmental > Aquatic > Marine > Coastal > Sediment | place: USA: Maine | collected...
GATGAGCCGCTCGATTTCCTCCAACGTGTTGTAGTGAACCAGACTCGTACGGACGACTCCGTCCTCGGGGTCGAGCCCGGCCGCTTCGCACAGGTGATAGGCGTACATGTGGCCGTGGCGGATGCCGATGCCGGAGCGGTCCACCGCAGCGGTAATCTCCGCCGAGCTCTTGGAGGAGTGAACAAAGCTGATGGTGCCGACCCGTGATGCGCCGTCGTCATTGGGGCCGATGATGCGGACGTCGTCCCGTGATCGCAGGTACTCGATGAGCTTCGCTTGCAGCGGCAGCTCGCAAGCCGTCATGGTCTCGAAGGCCCGCTCGATCGCCGGCCGGTCGAGCGAGGCAGGATCTGCTTCTCCGACCAAAAAAGCCAGATAGTCGCGCAGCCCGCGGATCCCGGCGCAGCCCTCGTGGTTGGCGCCACCGAGCTCGAACTTGTAGGGCAGGTCGTCGTCGGCCACGAAGAAATGATTCGGGCCGGTGAGCTCGGCGAGTGCGTCCCGTCGCCCCCACAGTGCTGCCATGTGCGGTCCATAGACCTTGTAGGTCGAGTAGGCGTACCAGTCGACATTCCACGCCGAAACGTCGATGGCGCGGTGAGGGGCATAGGCGACGCCGTCCACCACTACCCGCGCGCCGGCCCCGTGAGCGAGCGACGTGATGCCTTCAATGTCGACGATCTCGCCGAGCAGGTTCGAGACGTGGGGGAACGCCACCAGTGCAGTCCGGTCCGTGAGCAGTTTCTCGAGCTCCGATAAAGGGCAGCTGCAGGTGGACGAATCCATCTCCCACCAACGGAGCTCGAAGCCGAGCCGGTCGAGCTTCTTCCACGGACCGACGTTGGCCTCGTGGCCCGTCTGCGCGACGACGATCTCCGCGCCCGGCTTCAAAACCTGCGCGTAGCAGCCGGCGAGCATCTGCAGGAGGGCGGAGGTCGACGAACCGAGGACGACCTCGCCGTCTTTGCCGTTCATCATCAAGCGCACGAACTCGTGAGCCTCATGGACGATCTCGGTCGCGCGAAGGGACAGGGGGTAGTCGGCGCCGAGCTGGACGTAGCTGGTCAGCATGTAGTTTCGGATGCTGTCGGCCACGACCGCCGGTACCTGCGAGCCGCCTGCATTCTCCAAAAACACGGTGTCGCCCGCCAGGGCCGGGAACTGCGCTCGAATCCGTTCACGATCATCGCTCGTGATATGGGTGGTCACTGCGCCCTCCGATATCCGCCGGGTTGCCGACGGTGAGTCTGACGATTATGGTCGAAACCCGGGTCAGGGTCGAGTGTTCTTGAGAAACTGAAGACCGGAAGGCGCGTATGTAATTGTGGAGGCGCGGTGGAGCCGGGTCAAAATGAGGAAAATATCGTTGAATCCCTGGAGAGCGCACCGTCCGCTCCAGCGCCGGGCCTGATCAAACGCAGCTTTCGCAACCGCTTCGGCCATTGGCGTGCCGGGTGGCGGCTCCTGGCGTATCTCATCGCGGTCTATGTGATCGGCAAGGCGGTCAGCGCACCACTCAAGATCTTTGTTCCTCATGCACCCGAATCCGACTTCCTTTCCTGGCCCCACACCCTGGTCTGGGTGGTCGGGAACCTGGCGCTGCTCCTGGGCGGTCTGGCCTTACTGAGGTTTTTCGATCGCCGGCCGCCGGCGTTGTTGGGCCTCGGATTCAGCCGCGGTTGGGTGCGCGAGGTGGTGATCGGGCTGGCGGCGGGAGGAATCGTGACCGGCTTGCTGGTCCTCGCTCTGGTCCTCACCGGGTCGGTTACGCTCGCCCTTTCTCCGGACCTGGACAAAAGTTTTGCGGCCCTGCCTTTTTTTCTCGTGCTCTTCACCGTCGCAGCCGCGGCCGAGGAGTTCGTGTTCCGGGGATACCCGTTGCAGGTTCTGGCCGAGGGCAGCCGGCGTTGGATTGCGGGTTTCCTGCTCTGTCTGCCCTTCACGCTGGGCCACGCCAACAACCCCGATGTGACGATGATCGGTGTCGCCAATATCTTTCTCGCCAGCGTGGTTCTCGTCATCCTCTATTTTCAGACTCGGAGGCTGTGGCTTCCCATCAGCTTTCACCTGTCCTGGAACCTGGCCCAGAGCTGGCTCTGGGGCTTCGATGTCAGTGGCATCGAGATCTATAACCAGCTCTTCGTGGTGACGCCGAAGGGAGCCGATCTCGTAACCGGAGGGGAGTTCGGGCTCGAAGGCAGCATCCTGTCGACAATTCTCTTCGTCGGGGTGGTGGTGTGGTTCCTCGTCAAGCCGGTCCTGCGTCCCACGAGCGAGGTCGCCGCGCTCTGGGCGTCGTATCCGGCTGGGTTTGGACTCAACCCCGCGGTTTCGCCCGAGCTATTTCCACCAGCAGCTGACAAGACGCCCGGCGATGAGAGCCGCCAAGCGGCTGCAGACATGTAGCCTGGGCGTGAGCACCAGGAAATGCTCGCCAGCGCTTTCCCAAGTAGTACAAAACCGACACCAAACGGTGGCTGAAGGGCGACTACAAAACCCTTAGCGCGGATACCGGTGAGTAGGAAAAAACGCAGAGGCGCGGAGGCGCAGAGACGCAGAGGAATTCAAAACGTCCGAACACATCTCTCTCAGGTTGTATTGTCTATGAGCTCGTGAGGTGGCCGCAGGGCCTTCATCGAATACGAGAGCAGAGCCACTCAGATATCACTGTTCGCTCGAAGACGTTGTGGGGCCCGGCTCAACTTCGTTCTCTGCGCCTCTGCGTCTCCGCGCCTCTGCGTTAAAACTGGTCGTCAACTCACGAGTTCGGCGGAACTGCCGTCGGAAAGCCGAATTGCCGCAAAGCCGTTAAGCTTTGCTGGGTGGGCGGTTTTCGTTCCACTCGATCAACTTATCCAGGTAGCGCGACCCCAGCTGGCCTTGCGCCATTGATCGTTTGACCGGTGGCAGCCGGAGGATAGCGCCGAGTACAGCGGCCATTGCGCGATGGCTGGCGATCGCATGATTGTCGAAGATCAAATGTTGCAGGGTGCCTCGTTCGACCGCCATCGTTACTGTTCGGTGGACCGAGTCCACCGGCGTGATCACGCGCTTCTCACGTGGCCTCAGGGTGATGCCGTGTTCCGGGCAAGCGGGGACGCAGACTCCGCAGCCGAGACACAGATCCTCGTCGAGTTTCGCAGCTTTACGCTTGGGCTTTTCGGGATCGTTTGCCGACACCAGGGTCATGGCTTCGACCGGGCACGCCGCCACGCACTTGCCACAACCCGTGCAGAGCTCGGGATCATTCGCGGGCAGGAAGTTGGTGGTGTGGACCGGGTGCAGATGGCCAAAGCGGCGGGCCGCGATCATGGCCTCGCAACAGCAGCCACAGCAGTTACAGATGAAGTTGACCCGCTGTTGTACGTTTTCGCCGAACTGGACCAGGCCTCGGTCGCGTGCCTCGGCAAGGAGATCGAGGCACTCCGCCGCGTCCACCGCCCGGGCATGGCCGTGGCGGGTCAGCGAGGCGGCCGCGGTGTTGAAGGTCATGCAGATGTCCATCGGCGCCGAACAGGCACGGTTCATGTGCTCCATTTTGTGGCGGCAATAGCAGATGCCGACGCCGATGTGTTCTGCGCTTTCGACGATGTGGCTCGCCCGCTCATAGTCGAGGACCTCGAGCGCACCGTCGGCCGGTAGAGAGGTCTCCGCCACGAAAGTCCTCCCCAATTGGGTCTCGCCGTCGGTGAAAAGGGCCTTGATGAAGTCCTCTTCGACGTTGAGGTACTGGTAAAAGAGCTCGGCAAGGGCTTTCTGGTCGAGATCGTCGCGGATCCGCATCATCGAAAACTCGAAGAATCCGGCCATCGGCGGCGGTAGGGCATAGGTGATGCCCTGCTCTGACTCGATGTCGAGCAGGACCGCACGGGAGGCAAGCTCGTCGAGGACGACTCGGGCCGAATCGACCGGCATCTTCCACACCTGCGCTGCGCGTTCAGCCGTGAACGGCCTGATGGGCAGCAGCGACACCAATTCCGCTTCGCGCTCGGAAAACAGTATTTCCAGGATGCGGTGGAGGAGTTCCGACGGAGGCGCACCCTGCGGAAAACGGTTGATCCGCTCCACCAGGTCGAGGTAAGCCTGTTTGACAGTATGGTGTGCCATGACCTATTTCGGAATCATTATCGCAAATCCTGTTGCGCTTCCAACCGAGTCGCCTCCACGGCTCTACGGGTTCCCCCGCCCGCCCACGCAGGCAGACGGCTGTACGGGTTCCACCACCCACCCGCCCACGGCTATTCGGACCAACCGCCCGCCCACGGCCATGCGGCCAATCGGATATAAGGCACCTACTGTTGACAGCCTCGACACCAAGCTCGATCGTTTCGCCGTAAAGCCGTAAAGCCGTAAAGCCGTAAAGCCGTAAAGCCGTAAAGCCGTAAAGCCGTCTGCCCGTGTGGGCGGGTGGGAGTATTGCCAATCATGCCATAAAAATTTACAATACTAGAGGGACGCCAAAAATGACTCGACAGAGAATGCGCAAGGTCACCTTCTCGTTGCCCGAAGATCTGCTCGACGGGGTGCGCTCGGTGGTTCGCGAAGGCGCGGCGCCCTCGTACTCCGCTTTTGTCCAGCAAGCGCTCGCCGCCGGCGTCAGCCGGGCCCGCGAAGCGCTGCTGGCGGAGTCGTTCCTCCAGGCTTCCCGGGATCCGATGTTCCTGGAAGACGTCGATCGTGCGCTGCGCGACTTCGGGGATTCTTGCGATGAAAGGGGCAATGATCGTTGATTTCCGTGCCGCCGTTCCAATGGTCGGTCTTCACGATCGATATCGATGGGACGCCCGGCGCCGGCGATGGTGGATCACCGCCCGTCCTGGTCGTGTCTCGAGAATCAGCGAACGAGGTTCTGCCGGTTGTGACCGTCCTGCCGCTCACGACTCGGAGCAAGGATCGGCGCGTCTACCCCAACGAAGTATTGCTGTTGTCCGGGACGGCCGGATTGGAGCGCGATGCGATCGCGATGGCGCATCAGACCCGCACCGTTGTCAAGAGCCGGCTGGTGGCTCCGCTCGGAAGGATCGAAAACGACGATCTGAGATCGGCGATTCGGCGGGCGATGTCCGTTCAGTTGAATTTGGAGCCCTCTTGACGAGGGTGAGAGAATAGAAGAATCGAGGGGGTCGAGTATGACGATGCAGCGGGTCCCGAGCAACGATGCCCAGAACGAATTCCAGTTCGTGATGGATCAGGTTTGCTCCGGTCTCGGGCCGGTCCTGATCACCGGGATGAAGGGTAACGCCGTTCTTGTCTGCGAGGAGGAATGGCGGCTGCTCCATCGGAAGCTCGAGGCCCTCCTGATCCCCGCGATGCGAGACAGCACTCTCGATCAGCTCGAGAAAATCGTCCAGGCGCACGCCAGTGGGGCAGCCGCCCACGACTGATTCCCGCCTCCACCCGCTCCACGTGTAGACGGCAGTACGGGTTCCCCCGCCCTCACACCCACGGCTCTACGGTTTTTCGCTAGGAGAATTGGGCTTGTTGAGCATCGAGCATCCTGCATCCTGCATCCTGAACCCCGGTTGTGGGTGGTGCTATCCTCCTCCAAGCAACAACCATGGAACTGCCAGGCCTTTACCGCGAAATGTTGCGGGCTCGCAGCTACGAGCTCGCGGTCGAGGATCTTTGGAACCGTGGGCTGATCGCCGGCGAAATGCACCTTGGCACCGGGGAGGAAGCGGTGGCTGCCGGGGTTGTTTCGCAGCTCGGTGACGGCGATGGCTTGGCATTGACTCATCGTTGCTCGCCGGCTCTCGTCATTCGGGGGCTACCCCTGGTGCCGATGCTTCGCGAGCTCCTGGGTTGTGAGGATGGGCTGTGCGGCGGCCGAGGCGGCCACATGCATCTGTTTTCGAAAGAACATCTCGCTGCGACCTCCGGCATTGTCGGTGCCTCGCTGCCGACCGCCGCCGGCTTTGCGCTCGCCAACCGGAGGTTGCGCGCCAACAGAGTGGCGGTCGGATTTACCGGCACCGGCGCCATGAACTCGGGGATGGCGCTCGAAACCCTCAACCTCGCGGTTGCGTGGTCCCTGCCGCTGATCGTTGTCTGCATCGACAACGGCTGGGCAATCACCACCGCCTCAGAGGCGGTGACGGGTGGTGGTCACCTCGAACGCGCGAGAGCCTTTGGACTGCGAGCCAGTTCAGTCGATGGTCGCGATGTCATGGCGGTTCACAAAGCGGCGGCAAAACTGGTCGATCACTCGCGCCGTGGAAAGGGCCCGGCATTCCTCCTTGCCACCTGCCCGCGCCTGGATGGACACTTCCTCGGAGATCCGCTGTTACGGATGGCGAGGCAGCCGGTGGCCGAGGGCAAGAGCACTTTTGCAAAGGTCCTTTCCTCCGCGACCTCTCGTGGCGGCGGCGGCCTCAAGGACCGCGCCGGGGGTATGACCAGAATGATGTCGGTCATGGCCAGGGCGCGCAGGAGCCCCACCCGTGAGCGACGGGGTGATCCCATGCTTGCCGCGCGCAACGCGATGAAAAAGTGGAAATCGGAGCGGGACCGCATCGACGCCGAGGTCGCGACCGAGATCGAAACCGCCGTGGAGGCCGCGTTGGTCGGTGTCGAGGAGGGCGGCGATGCCTGAGCTGAGCCTTGGCCGGGCGGTCGATCGCGCGATCGAGGACGCGATGGCGAAGGATCCTTCCATCGTCCTCATCGGCGAGGACGCGCCGATGCTGAGGGCGCCCCTTTTCGCGCGCTTCGGGGCCAATCGTGTCCTCGCTGCGCCGATCAGTGAGTCCGCATTTTTCGGCGCCGCCGCAGGGGCCGCCATGGCTGGATTGCGACCGGTGGTCGAGCTGTACATGGTGGACTTCATAGCCGTCGCCTTCGATGCGGTGCTCAACCACATTGCAAAGCTGGAGGGCTTTTCGGGCGGTGGGTGGAAGGCCCCGCTCGTCATCCGGGCCCCATCCGGCGCCTGGTACGGCGACGGGGGCCAACATGGCCAATCCCTGTGGGGCACTCTGGCCTCGATTCCCGGTCTTGCGGTGGTCGTCGCGTCGACTCCGGCTGATGCCTACGGTCTGATGACCACAGCTCTCAGCCACGACGGCCCTGTGATCTTCATGGAGCCAAAGCTGCTGTCGGAGGAGTGGCTGGAGTTCCTCGGCAGCGGTGGACGAGACACGGTGACCTTCGATGTGCCCGCCGAGGGCGCCAAAGCTCAGGTTCCGGTTTCGCCCCATACGGTGCCTTTCGGGAAGGCGGCGCTTCGCCGCGACGGCAGCGACGTCACGATCGTGTCGGTGGCGGTCGGCGTCCACCGCGCCCTCGAGGCGGCTGCGAAGCTCGAAGGCAACGGCGTGTCGTGCGAGGTCATCGACCTCCGCTCTCTCCGCCCGCTCGATGTGGAGACCGTCGTCGGCTCGGTCACCAAGACCGGCCGACTCCTGGTGGTCGACGAGGACTACCGCGAGTTCGGCCTGGCGGGGGAGATGGCGGCGATCTGCCTCGAGGCCGCACTCAGTCCGCGCTTCGCAAGAGTCTGCGTCGAGGACACCATTCCCTACGCCCGCCGTCTCGAGGATGCTGCCCTGCCGAACGTTAACCGGATCGTCGAGGCAGCGACCTTATTGGTCGACGCCTGATCCACCCTCCTGGCCGACGGCTCAACGGGCTCCGCCGCCCAACCCGCCCACGGCCATACGGCCCATCCCGACGCCAAGCCCGGATGGATTGTCGTAACGCCGTATAGCCGTAAAGCCGTTCTGCCGTATAGCCCGGGTGGGTGGGTGGCTACCAACTTTGGCGCACGGCCTCCTCGGCGATCCACGCGTTGCTCGACATCGGCCAGTCGTGATCGCGGCTCCAGGAGTTGAGCTCGCGCAAGAGGCGGCTGAACTCCCGGCCGGCTTCGTCCGGCCATTCAGCCCGCTCGCTGGGAAGCCCCTCGACAGCAGGGAAATACCTTGCGGCACTGTGTTCTGTGATGGTTTCCATGACCACCCTCCAATCATGCCCGGACGGTGGACGACGCCCGGAGTCATACTATGGCATAAATAAGGCATAAATACAAGTGATCATTCCCGAATTTTTGAAATTCCAGTGTTTAGGCTTTCGAGGAGAGCTCGTCTCGCAGGGCCCGGAGCTTTCTGGAAACTGAAACCGGATAGGGCTCGATGTCGGTCTCGAGGCGACGCATCGCCGGCGGCAGCCGGCGCAGTTCTCCGGCAGACCTTTCGCGAACGGCATCGATACTTTCGTCGGCTCCGGCAAGTCGGCGACCGCCCTCCATCACCGGTACCAGCAGCGGCCTGCCGGGGAGGTCTTCGCCGGCCAGCCCCACAGTGTCTTTGGCCGCAACCCCGTTTCCATCTTCTTCGCGCCACACCTGTTTGACGCCTGGCAATGTGGCCTTGTCGGTCGATAGCTTGAGCAGTGGTCGGTCGTCGAGCTGGGCGAGCTTGTAGACGATGTCGAGGTTTGGCGCGTCCTCGGACGTGCCGAGGCGGGTGCCGATGCCGAAGGCGTCGATCGGTGCTCCGGATCGAACGAGCCTCTGAACGCCATGCTCATCGAGGTTGCCCGAAGCGAAGATCCGAACCTTCTCGAGCCCGGCCGCGTCGAGAAGCTCCCGAGCCGACGCGGACAGGTCCTCGAGATCGCCGGAGTCGAGACGGATGGCGCGCACCTTGAAGGAGTCGCCAAGCTCCTCGGCGAGGGCGATGACCCGCTTGACCCCGCGCAAGGTGTCGTAGGTGTCGACCACCAGCACGGTCTCCGGAAAGGCTTCGACGAAGGTGCGGAAAGCCTCCTTCTCGTCAGCCAGGGCCTGCACGTAGCTGTGGGCCATGGTGCCGGTCACAGGGATGCCGAAGTGCTTGCCCGCCTCGACGTTGGAGGTGGCGTCGAAGCCCGCGATCCAAGAAGCGCGCGCACCGTAGAGGCCAGACTCGGTGCCATGGGTGCGGCGGAGGCCGAAGTCGACCAGCCCGCGGCCGTCGGCGGCCAGCACCACCCGCGCCGCCTTCGAGGCGATCAGAGTCTGGAGGTGGATCAGATTCATGATCACGGTCTCGAGGAGCTGGGCCTCGATGATCGGGGCGGTCACCCGCAGGATCGGTTCGCCGGCGAAGGCCACCGTGCCTTCGGGCATCGCCGCGACCTTGCCCGAAAAACGAAGATGCTCGAGACAATCGAGGAAATCGTGGCGGAACTGGCCGAGGGATTCGAGGTACTCGAGATCGCTTGCGGTGAATCGCAGCTCCTCGATCCGCTCGAGAACCGTGGCGAGGCCGGCCACGAGCAGGAAGTCGCGGCCTGCCGGCAATCGCCGCACGAAGAGGTCGAATGTTGCCCATCCGTCGATGCCGGTGAGGTGATAGGCCTGCATCATGGTCAGCTCGTAGAGGTCGACGACCAGCGCCGAAGGATTTCGCGGGGATGTGGTCATTCGGACATCCCGGATCGTATCTCGACGCCGGCGGCCGCCAGTTCCTCGAGGGTGCGTTTGCCGTCGCCGGGCTCCACCTCGACCGGCCGGGTACCGTCGATCAGAAGCACCGCGCCGAAACCCGCCTTGACCGCATCGAGGCATGCCGCGCGAACGCAGTACTCCAGCGCCAGCCCGCACACCACGACCCGCTCGATACCCTGTGCGCGAAGGACCTCGTCGAGGCGGGTGCCCTCGAAGTCGGAGTAGGCCTCGCGGTCGGAGGTGGTCGCTTTCTGCACGACGCTGAAGATCGGCGGCAGCTCGAGACCGGGATGGAGCTCGGCTCCGGCGGTTCCCTTGACGCAGTGCTCGGGCCACGGCCCTCCTTGGGCGGCGAATGAGCAGTGGTCGGCCGGATGCCAGTCGCGGGTCACGAAGACCGGCCGACCGGCCCGAGAAAAGACGCGCAGCGCCTCGTTGACAGTCGGCAGGATGGCGTCGCCCCCGGCCACCGGCAGCGCGCCGCCCGGAAAGAAATCAACCTGCGGATCAACCACCAATAACGCGTCGTGAGGCTGTGGCATCTTCACCTCCTCCTGCAGATTCATATGCTACCGGAGGTACGTATGGTTTCCGTGGAGTTTCGATGAAATCCTCAGCG
>Ga0316195_10001706_pt1 | contig 10045 bp, 9 predicted proteins | sample Phised1_MG_FD_204937 | JGI IMG/M metagenome (GOLD analysis project Ga0316195, IMG submission 204937) | Coastal sediment microbial communities from Maine, United States - Phippsburg sediment 1 | ecosystem: Environmental > Aquatic > Marine > Coastal > Sediment | place: USA: Maine | collected...
TAATTCTCGTTGGCGTATCAGCCGCTGCAAATAACGCACTGGCTGGCGACATGGGAACGGTTGAAATTCATCAGGCCGCCCAAATCTAACAGTCCAGTGATGCAGTAAAGAACCCCCACCCGGTGCTCTGCAGGTCAGCGATCTCTCCCCCCCTGACATTCTGACCAGCGACACCGGGACTTCACCGGAAGGATTACGGTGAAAAAACGGACCAGGACGGTCCGGCGGCACTCCCCCCTGCCGTTATCTGTGAGGCGCCGAGGATCATCCTCGGCGCCTTTTTTAATGCTTTGGCATGCAGCCCTTTAAGGACGCCGATGCTGTTCGGCACGTTCGGCCCGACCCTCAGCACCGCGGCGACTGATCATCTCACGGAGTCTCTTTAGCCACTGTCTGGCCCAGACGAATTCGACGGCCAGAATAGCGAGGCCAACAGGAATGACGATGAAAGCCGGTCCCGGCGTGACAATCATGATGATGCCGAGCAGCAGGACGCTGCTACCGACGACGGCAATGACTATCCGCTTACCCGTCTTGTAGGTGAAATCAAACGCTCGCCTGATCACCGTCGCGGCTCGTTTTCAGCCGGCATCGTCAGGCACGTTAATGGCGAGATGCAAATTGAGGAATTCCAGCGTCCGCGCCCAGGCATCTTCTGCCGCTGCGGCACTGTAATTTGCGCCCGTCGGGTTGGCGAATGCATGGCCGACCCCTGGATAGATATGGACGGTGTAATTCTTCCTCAGCCGCTCGAGTGCCGCCCGGAATTCCTCGACAGACTCAACCTTGATACCAGCATCGTCTGCCCCGAAGAGACCCAGAATCGGCGCGCCGATCGGTCTGAGTGCTTTTTCGTCGTCGGTGACCTGCCCGTAGTAGATGACAGCGGCATCGAGTTCTTCCGGAAACAGCTCTGCAGTCTTCAGTGACATGCCACCACCAAAACACCAGCCAAGAGAGCCGATGCGCGGGGCGCCCGCTGTTTCGCTAACGAACCTGAATGCAGCACGGATATTGGACTCCGCGGCCTCCGGGTCTTCAATCGCCTCCATCATCAGGACTCTCGCCTCACCCGGCGTTGCTGCCACACTGCCGTGGAACAGATCTACGGCGAACACGATATAGCCTTCGCCAGCCAGTCGATCTGCCATTGCTCGTATGTTGTCATTCAGGCCCCACCACTCGTGGATCATGATGACCGCCGGCAGCGGTTCAAACATGTCCGCGGGCGCCGAGAAGTAGCCGTAGACCAGCTCGTCCTTATGCTCGGTGTAGGCCATAGTCTGCGATACAACCGGTCTGGCCGGCTGGATCATTGCCGCAGGGCTGGGCTCGCTGGTGTCGTCGGCGTGCTCTTCGCTCATCGCCTCGACGTTAGCTCGGCCAGCCTCAACAGCAGCCTGATCCACCGCGGGCTTTTCGGACTCGCATCCACCCGTGATCATCAATACAAGCGCGAATATCCACACCGTTTCTGCACGCGCGAAATTGGTTCTATGCATACCTGTATCCCGTCCGGATTGCCCGGATTGCCAGTTGGTCGAGTAATAAAGTGGCACCAAGTGTAATAGAAAATTGCGGCAATTGGCGATGCCTGCATTAAACTCGGAAGTTCGCGCAAACGAATATTGTGAAAATGACCCTACTCGCCGAGTCACTTGTCTATTTGCTCGCTGCAGTAATAGCCGTTCCCCTCAGCCGACGCCTGGGATTCGGCTCGATTCTGGGTTATCTGTCTGCCGGCATCATTATCGGCCCGTACGGATTTGCGTTTATTCGCGATGCCGACCACATCCTGCATTTCGCCGAACTTGGCGTTGTCTTCCTGCTCTTTGTCGTCGGTCTTGAGTTAAAGCCCTCGCGACTCTGGGTTATGCGCCGCATGATTTTCGGACTGGGTGCGGCGCAGGTATTCGTGACAGCAGTGGCGATTGCAGCGCTCGCGTGGCTGTTCGGATTCGGCTTTAAGGCAACAATCGTGACCGGACTTGTTCTCGCCCTGTCGTCGACCGCACTCGTTCTACAGATGCTCGTGGAAAAAAAACAGCTCGGTGCAATTCATGGACGAGCCGCGTTTTCTATACTGCTGTTTCAGGATCTTGCCGCCATTCCCCTTATCGCCTTGCTACCGCTGCTGGGGTCAGGCGCGTCTTCCGATGGCGGTATCAATTACACCCAGGTCGGCATAATGGCCGCGACCATTGGTGGCCTGATAGTCGGCGGTCGCTACCTGCTAAAGCCGGTACTAAAGATCGCCGCACGATCGGAAATACCCGAAATATTCACCGCAACGGCGCTACTCGTCGTGATCGGCGCAGCGATGCTCATGGAAGTAGCGGGTATGTCGATGGTACTCGGCGCGTTCATCGCCGGAATGATGCTCGCCGATACCGAGTATCGACATCAGCTCGAAGCGGACATAGCTCCGTTCAAGGGCCTGTTACTTGGCCTGTTCTTTATCGCTGTCGGCATGACCGTGAATCTTAGCCTGCTGCTTGATAATCCGGGACGCATATTCGCAATCGTCGGGCTTCTGATGGTCGGCAAGGCAGTCGTTCTCTACCCGTTAGCCCGGCTCTTTGGAATGTGCGATCGCGGCGCCGCCCTGAAACTGGCGGCGGTACTGGCGCAAGGCGGCGAATTTGCATTTGTATTACTCGGCATCGCTGCCAGAGAAACGGCATTGCCTGCGGTTGTGATCGACGAACTCGTTCTGGCCGTAGCGCTATCGATGTTAATGACTCCGTTCCTTTACATGGCTGCAGAACTGGCGAGTGGCAAAATACAAAAGTCCGCCACAGACGACTACGACGTCCCCACAGATGATCATAACGAGGTTCTGATCGTTGGCTTTGGTAGAGTAGGACAGGTAGTGGGTCGCATGCTCAACGGCGTCGGAAAATCCTTTACCGCACTTGAACGCGATTCGTCGCAGGTCGAGTTTGTTCGTCGCTATGGTTCGAAGGTCTACTACGGAGATGCGTCGCGGACCGATTTGTTGCGAGCCGCGGGTGCGGCACACGCGAAAATATTCGTCCTTGCCGTTTCCGACCTCGAGGAATCGATGAAGATTGCCGAAACCGTGCAGCACCATTTTCCCAACCTGAAGATCATCGCGCGCGCGCGCAATCGTCGTCATGCTCACAAGCTAATGGACCTCGGCATAGAGCACATATATCGCGAAACACTGCTTTCAAGCCTGGCCATGTCGGAAACCGTACTGACAAACCTGGGCCAGTCGCCCGAAGACGCAAAGCATGCTGTCGACTCATTCTGTGAGCGCGACTCGCGGCTACTGCTCGAGCAACAGGCGATTCATGATTCGGAGGAGAAGCTGATCCAGTCCACCAAGGACGCCGCGAGCGAACTGGAATCTCTGCTGCGCCGGGATAACGCCGATCTCTGAGACGGCGCGGAAAAGTCTCTCGACGGCTATGGATCACTAAAGCTGGTCAGAACAGCGCCATAGACCTGCATCGCATCCCACACGTTTTGCAAGCGGATATTTTCGTCTTCCGCATGCTGATTGTTGTCATGATTGGCTAGTGGCAAGATGATGATGGGCGCATCGAGGCGACTGCCGAATTCGTGTAACGGCAGACTGCCACCCATCGTCGGCGTCACGATCAGATCCGGTTTGATTGCCCGCATCAAATCAGTCAGTCGCAACGACATCGGGTGATCAAGCGCCGTGCGCAGGGCGGGATAGCCGGAATCATGCCAGTCCAGTTTGGCGACCTTCGCATGCGTCCTGAGTATCTCCATCGACGGGTCCTCAAAAACTATGTAAAAACCCTGCTTTTCCATGTGTGCTTTCAGGAGCTCAAACGCACGGCGGGGCGTCTGGTTTGGTACCAGACGCAAATCAAGCGATGTTGTTGCCGTAGACAGGATAATATTTCGGCCCTTGTCCCCGACTCCTCCGGCGACGATGCCGCGTGCGTTGAGTGCCGGCAAGGCGATGAGCTCTTCGAGTCGTTTGCCATCGCCTTCCGGGGTGTGAATCGCCAGCTCATCCTGAAGAATATTGCTAACGTCCGGCATCGCTGCAATGGCGTCGCGTTCAAGCTCGCTAAGCGGCACGACATCGTCGTAGTAGCCGTCGATGAGAATGCGCCCCGATTCATCGCGCATGCTCGTCAGAAGATATGACAACTGCATAACGGGATTGGGTGCCCAGTTACCATAGTGTCCGGAATGCAGGGGCCTCGCAGGTCCGTAGGTGGTGATATCCACGCCGGTACCACCACGAACGCCAAAGACAATCTGCGCTTGCCGCGACTGGTGCATCGGTCCGTCACAGAACAACAACAGGTCCGCATCAAATAGCGCCTGATTCTGCTCGATGATTTTCGCGATCGTTGGCGAGCCCTGCTCTTCCTCGCCGTCGAGAAGCAACTTCAGGTTAACGGATAAGGGAATGCCGTTCTCCTGCAAGGCATCGAGCGTGTGCATAAGTGCAACGATGGGCATCTTGTCGTCGCCAGCCGAACGAGCGTACAGACGCCATTCCGGATGATAGCGGCCTTGCACGGCATCAACATCGACGACCTTTGCTCCGGCCTGCACGGGCCCGTCCAGCAGGGTTGGCGAAAATGGTGGGTAGGTCCAGTTTTCTTCCTGTACTGGCTGGCCATCGAAATGCGCATAAATGACGATCGTTTCCGCTGCGCCGGGAGTCAGCAATTCTGCGTAAACATAAGGCGCTCCGCCGGCACTCAGCCGCTTCGTTGTAAAGCCTCGCGGCTCGAGCATGGCGATAATGTGATCGGCGTTTTTCTCCATGTCCTGCAGGTTGGTGGCTACATTCGGCAGTCTGAGCAAGTCAACGAAGTCTTTGATGATCTCGGCTTCTCTTGTACTGCGATAGGCATCGACTGCTGCTTTTGTGGAGGCGACGTCTCTGTACGCGGAGTCATCAGCGATCGCAAACCCGCTGATGGCCGCCAGGCCGACCGCGATGCAAGACAGCGTCGTTCTTTTCAAATTTGTCATCGTCATCAATCGTCCTCGTCGTCCCACTCTTTAAGTTTGCTCTTGTCTACCTGCTCCCACTGTTGCTCACTTTGGCGCATGTAACCGATCACTTTCGCAATCGTATAAACAATGACCAGCGCTATGAAAATCAGCAGATATGTCAGACCATCAGGCATGATAGTAGCCTCGCGAAAACAGTAGAGTAGCAATACGGATCATTGTAGTGACTAATTCTAGCGAACAACAATCTGTATGGCGGCGCACTGCCTCGTTCGTTCGCGAGGCCGTTCAGGACAATGACGAAGACTTTACCTCCGGTCCTATCGGCCGGGCGCTTGGCTTGCTTGCAATCCCGATGATGCTCGAGATGGCGATGGAGTCCGTTTTCGCCGTTGTTGATATCGCCTTTGTGTCACGGCTCGGCACCGACGCCGTTGCCGCGGTTGGCATTACAGAGGCGCTGATTACCGTGCTGTATGGCACGGCGATCGGACTGGGAATGGGCTTGACGGCAATGGTGTCGCGCCGCATCGGCTCTAACGATCCAGCGGGTGCTGCGGCCGTCACGGGGCAGGCTATCTGGGTCGGCGCATTGTTATCGGTCGTGATAGGCGTTCTGGGCTTCATCTATGCCCGCGACCTGCTGCAACTCATGGGTGCGTCACCGGGCGTTATCGAACAGGGTGTCGGCTTTACGGCGGTAACGCTGGGCGGTGCCGTAACGATCATCTACCTGTTCTTGCTGAATGCCGCATTTCGCGGTGCGGGCGACGCGACGGTTGCATTGCGCTCCTTATGGCTGGCGAACGGCATCAATATTGTTCTCGACCCCTGCCTGATCTTCGGCCTCGGTCCGTTTCCGGAAATGGGAGTAACAGGTGCGGCCGTGGCGACAACAATCGGTCGCGGCTCGGGTGTCTTGTATCAGCTTTGGTATTTGACCGATGGCCGAGGACGAATCAAGTTCCGCATGCGCTATCTGAAATTCAATCTGGCGCTGGCGCTTCGCATGATTCGCATTTCATTAGGGGGAATTGGCCAGTTCCTGATCGCCACGGCAAGCTGGATCGGCGTGATGCGCATCGTTTCCATTTACGGCAGCGGTGCCATTGCGGCCTACACGATCGCACTGCGTATGATGGAGTTCGTTTTTCTGCCCGCCTGGGGCCTGGGCAACGCGGCCGCGACGCTGGTCGGTCAGAATCTTGGCGCCGGACAGCCAGAGCGCGCCGAAAAATCTGCGTGGCAAGCCGCAAAATACAATGCAATTTTCATGTCTGTCGCCGGCGGATTTCTGCTGTTTTTCGCGGCTGGTGTAACAGGACTGTTCACCAACGAGCCCGACGTCATTCGCTGGGGAACCAGTTGCCTGCAGATTCTGAGCATTGGCTTCCCGATGTACGCGGTCGGAATGGTTGTTGTTCAGGCGCTGAATGGTGCAGGTGACACGAGAACTCCGGCACTCTTGAATTTCATCTGCTTCTGGCTGTTGCAAATCCCGCTGGCATTCTGGCTTGCGACCGAAACAACTCTGGGTCCGAACGGCGCCTTCATCGCGATCGTTGTTGCCGAATCATTGCTCACCGTTCTTGCAACGATGGCTTTTCGAAAAGGCGCGTGGAAATTGGAAACAGTGTAAATTCGATTTTTTTGACACCACAAATCAGGACAAGCCAATGGACGATCTTTCACGACTCGCCAACATGGCCGAAATATTCAGCGCGATCATCGTTGTCGGCGGTATCATCTTCGCCGTCATCCAGATGCGGCAGACGCGCCAGCAGCGGCGAGAGCTCGCCGCTATCGAGTTGTTTCGATCGCTTGGCAGCGCCAAGTTTACGGAGGCGTACCGCAAGGTGCTGCGCTACCCGTACGGGCTCAATGCCAGTCAACTTGAGAGAAAATATACTGACGGAGAACGCTGTGCGATGGTGATCTGCACGACAATGGAAAACGTTGGCGTCATGATGCATCAACGCATTGTCCCTTCAGCCGTCGTTAGTCATCTGATCGGTTCCAGCACCGTGATCCTGTGGAAAAAGCTCGAACTCTGGGTGGCCGACTTGCGCGAAGAGCTCGACAACCCGTTCGCATTCGAATGGTTTCAGTGGCTCGCAATGACGCTTGAGCGCTTGCAGGACGATTCCGATCTTCCCGCCTATGAAGCACATATTGACTGGGAACCCGGTAACCTCAGTGGCGAAATCTGAGGAATGTCGAGCCCGAAACTCATCGAGATCGCGAACGCGACGATCTGGCGTGGATCCACGCGCGTCTTCGAAAACCTGTCGCTCGACATTGAGCAACATGAACGTGTTGCAATCCTGGGCCCTAACGGCTCCGGCAAGACCACGCTGCTGAAGACCATCAACCGGGAGCTGTACCCGGTGGTTCGAGCCGGCTCTCACATCCGTATTCTCGGCAGGGAAAAATGGAATGTCTGGGAGCTTCGAAAACAGATCGGCGTTGTATCGAACGATCTTCATCAGCGCTACGAGTCAACCACCACGGCCATAGAAGTCGTTGTATCAGGATTTTTCTCCAGCATCGGTGTGCACGGCATCCTCGCAGACCGGGTTACCCGCGAACAGGTTGATGCAGCGAGGCGCACTCTGGCCGAGCTCGGACTTCTGGAGCTCCGCAAGACGCCACTCAATCGTATGTCTTCAGGCCAGCAACGCCGCTGCCTGCTGGCCAGGGCGCTGGTTCATGATCCGGTCACACTGATTCTGGACGAGCCTACGACCGGCCTCGACTTCGCCGCCAGCTTCGACTATTTGCAGCGTATTCGACGGCTTGCCAGCGCAGGGCGCAATATCGTTATCGTGACGCACCATCTCAACGAAATTCCTCCCGAGGTCGATCGCGTGATCCTGCTTCAGGAAGGGCGAATAGCCGCGGACGGCAGCAAGGCCGAGGTGCTAACCGGTGAACAACTAAGCGACGTTTATGAAACCCCGATTCGGGTCGCGGAAGTCGACGGCTACTACCTCGCCTATCCGGGAAAAGGCTGATGAAAATACGAAAACGTGACCTGTTACGATACAGGCGGTCGGATTCCGACCTATTCTTGGTCTTATGTTGAAAACAACGCGAACAATTCTGACAGCCACGCCTCTGATTGCCCTCCCGGCATTTGCGGCGAGCGGCGAGCTACAAACCGGGATCACGGGCGTCGGCCCGGCCAAGTTCCTGTTCACGCTGGCTGCTGCACTGCTGCTGACGCTGATATTTCGTTCAACAGCCAATCATCTGACACGCTTCGTAACGGCCAGGATAGGTCAGTGGCGTATCCGCAAAGCGCTATCCAGGCGCAGTCCCGATGTTTTACATGATTTCATTTTGCCGGGCGCCTATGGTGGTCTCGCCAAGCTCGATCACGCTATCCTGACAGCCGGCGGAATTCTCTGCATCCAGACCAAGCACTACAACGGCGTCGTCTTCGGTGGCGAAGACGAAGCCCAGTGGACCAACGTCGACGGCGTCAGGCGGCAGCGCTTTCTGAATCCTCTGATTCAAAACGAAGGGCGCCGACGGGCATTGCAGAAAGTCGTTCCCGACGTGCCGGTTGCTAATCTGATTATCTTCTCGGGCGCCGTCGAATTTACGTCACCACCGCCGCCGAACGTCATTCATGTCGATCAACTTGAAAGCTACGTCGCGAAATTTATTTTCGGACCCAGCAAGATCGACGACTGGCACGCCGTGTGGCTGACCGTTCAGGCAGCGGCGATGACAGACGCGGATACTCGCAAAGACCAGCAAGCCCAGCTCGGCTTCGTTTAGGCAAGCTGCAGACGCGGCATCGCCGCCGATGATTTATACTTGGCCGCAACACTCAGGTCGAGGCATTGCGAATGGATACCACCCAGGTTCTGATTTCATCACCGATTGGCGTGCTCGCCGTTCTTTGTATCGTCGCCGCATTCTTTTTCTTGCTGGCGCAGGTGACTGAAGCAAAACTCTTTAAGTACGTCCCTCCCCTGCTGTTTATTTATGCCACGCCAGTGTTCCTTAGCAACCTTTCGTTCGGCGGCCATACCGTCCTTCCGAACAGCTCGATAATCTATTCGGGCCTTAGCGAGTACGTGTTGCCCGTGTTTATCACGCTGATGCTCATCAAGGTCAACGTACCTGCTGTCATCAAGGTTATGGGCAAGGGTGTGCTCGTGATGCTCATGGGTACTGCGGGCGTAGTGGTCGGTGGTGTCGTTGCCTACGCTATCGTGCACAGATGGCTTCCCGACGATTCGTGGAAAGGCATCGGAGCGTTGGCTGGTAGCTGGATTGGCGGCACCGCCAACATGCTTGCCACAAAGGAGATGCTGGGTACCTCAGAGGCACAGCTCGGACTCGCCGTCGTCGCAGATAACATTATCTACATCGTCTGGTTACCTTTGTTGCTGATGTCACGTGATTACGCCGATAAATTTAACAAGTGGGCGCGCGTACCTGCTGGTCGCCTTGCTGCAATGGATGCGGCGGCCGAAATGCACTTCGAAGAAGACCACGCGCCGACGATGGCGCAGTATTTATACCTCGCGGCCGTTGTCATCGGCGTAGCTGCAATTGGCCACGGCCTTGCACCACTGATCGCCAGCTGGGTCGCTGAAACGACACCGGCCATCGCGGGAATCTTCTCCGAAACAACAACACGCATCTTGCTGATCACAACGATCGCGCTGCTGTTGTCGACAACGCCGGTATCGAAACTACCCAGTTCGACCGCTATCGGAACAGCGCTTGTCTACATTTTCGTTGCCGGAATGGGGGCCCGCGCCGAGGTTGCGGGACTCGCGGATGCTCCGGTTTTCGTACTCGGTGCATTCATCTGGATCTTCATCCACGGTCTGTTCATGCTTGCGGGAGCCTGGATCTTTCGTGTCGACATACATAGTGTTGCGATCGCTTCAGCTGCAAACATCGGTGCAGCCGCGTCGGCGCCTATCGTCGCGGCACACCACCGACCCAACCTTGTGCCCGCTTCGATCCTGCTTGCTCTGCTGGGCTACGCGCTAGGCAATTATCTCGCGCCAATGACAGGCTACCTGGCCAAATTCGCCGCAGG
>Ga0316195_10001708_pt1 | contig 10043 bp, 10 predicted proteins | sample Phised1_MG_FD_204937 | JGI IMG/M metagenome (GOLD analysis project Ga0316195, IMG submission 204937) | Coastal sediment microbial communities from Maine, United States - Phippsburg sediment 1 | ecosystem: Environmental > Aquatic > Marine > Coastal > Sediment | place: USA: Maine | collected...
AAAGGTTTTGTTGTCCTGCTGTTGGCCGAGAATATCGAGGCACTGGACGAGCGGGAGACCGGCATCGATCATCACCGAGAATTGGCGGGTGAAGACAGCAATGTCCTTCGAGCTGACCCCGCCACCGAATTTCGGCAGCGCGATCTCTTTGCCCTTCTCCTTGACCGTTGTGACGACGATTTGTTGGCGACGAAGTGCTGCAACCACTGCGTCCTTACTGTCACCGATGAGCACGCCAGTCTGTGTCGCGCCGTTCCGATCGCGGCCCTTCCACTCATAACTGGGCATCTCAGTTCCTCCCTGCTCGCCGTGCGTCAGGGGTCGTGTTGACCGTGCCCACGCCCCGATTGATCATGTCTTGTAACTCATCCGGATATGAGCTATAGGCGAGTGCAACCTGCAGCGAAATCATGCGTCTGTGATAGAGCGTTGCCAGCGCTTGGTTGAAGGTCTGCATGCCGTGTTTGACCTGTCCGGCTTGCATCATCGAGTAAATCTGATGGATCTTGTCTTCGCGGATCAGGTTTCGAATCGCCGAACTCGGAATCAGAATCTCACAGCACAGAGCGCGCCCCTTGCCGGATGCTCGCCGCAGCAGCGATTGGCAAATGATGCCTTCGAGCACGAAGCTGAGCTGGGCGCGAATCTGCGATTGCTGGTGCTCCGGGAAGACGTCGACGATGCGGTTGATGGTCTGCGGTGCCGAGTTGGTGTGCAGGGTGGCAAAGGTGAGGTGGCCGGTCTCAGCGATCCGGAGAGCTGCCTCGATTGTTTCAAGATCACGCATCTCACCAATCAGCACGACGTCAGGGTCTTCACGAAGGACCGATTTCAGTGCGTTGGCGAAGGAGTGGGTGTCGGCGTGAAGCTCGCGCTGGTTCACCATGCACTTTTTGTGGGAGTGGAGGTATTCGACCGGGTCCTCGATGGTGAGAATGTGCTGCGCTTTTTCGCGATTGATCTTGTCAATCATGGCGGCCAGGGTCGTCGACTTTCCGGATCCAGTCGGACCGGTTACCAGGACCAGGCCGCGAGGCTTGTTGCACAGCGCTTCTACGGCTGGCGGCAACCCGAGCTCGCGGAACCCGAGGATTTCATATGGGATTCTCCGAAACGCGCCGGCCACCGCGCCACGCTGCATGAAGATATTGGCGCGGAACCGGGCAAGACCTTTGACGCCGAATGAAATGTCGAGTTCGAGGTGTTCCTCGAAGCGGTGTTTCTGGGCGTCGGTCAAAACCGAGTAGGCCAGCTTCTTGGTATCTACCGCCGTCATCGGTGGATGTGAGAGGGTCACCAGTGTGCCATCAACTCGAATCAATGGAGGCGAGTTGGTGGTGATGTGGAGGTCGGTGCCGCCCTTTTCCACCATGGTCTTCAAAAGTTGATGCAGGCTTACGGTCATCGACTTCCCCCCGGACTACAGGATCGATTCGCGGACTACTTCGTCGATCGTGGTGATGCCGTCTCGGATCTTCTGCAGACCTGATTGCCTCAAACTGATCATACCCTCCTCAACCGCCTTGCGCCTCAGCTCGACCGCTGAAGCTCCGGAGAGGATGAGCTCGCGGATGTCTTCGCCGACGACCATCACCTCATAGATACCTACGCGGCCCCTAAAGCCGCGCTGGTTGCACTCTTCGCAGCCGCGCCCCCGATACAGCACGATGTTGGGTGCCTCAGCTTCCGAAAATCCGACATTAAGCAGTGCTTGCAACGGTACTTCTTCCGGCTGCTTGCACTTCTCGCAGACCCGCCGAATAAGCCGCTGCGCAACGATCAGGTTGACCGATGTGGCCACCAGGAAGGGCTCAATACCCATGTTCATGAGCCGGTTGATCGTGGAGGGTGCATCGTTGGTATGGAGAGTCGAGAGCACGAGGTGGCCGGTAAGCGCCGCCTTGATCGCGATCTCCGCGGTCTCGAAGTCTCGAATCTCACCGACTAGCACGATGTTCGGATCCTGCCGCAGGAAGGATCGAAGGGCAGCCGCGAAGTTGAGGCCGATCGATTCCTTCATCTGCACCTGATTGATCCCGACCAACTGGAATTCGACGGGGTCCTCGGCGGTCATGATGTTGACCTCCGGGCTATTGATCCGTGAGATCGCAGAGTACAGGGTGTTTGTTTTTCCCGAGCCGGTGGGTCCGGTGACCAGAACCATCCCATAGGGCTGGAAAATTGCCTCCTCGAAATGCTTCAAGCTCTTTTTTTCAAAACCGAGCTTTGTCATGTCGAGCATCAAATTGTCTTTGTCCAGCAGGCGCATGACGATCTTCTCGCCGTGCAGCGTCGGCAACGTCGAAACTCGGAAATCGAGCTCCTTGACTTTGCCCTGGAACTTCATTTTGAGCTTAATCCGCCCGTCCTGGGGGAGTCGCTTCTCGGCGATGTCGAGCTTGGCCAGAATCTTGATACGAGAGCAGATAGCGTCCCTGAATTTGAGCGGCGGATTCATGATCTCATAGAGCACGCCGTCAATTCGGAATCGCACGCGATAGGATTTCTCGTACGGTTCGATATGAATGTCCGATGCAGCACGTTTCAGCGCATCGGTGAGGATCAGGTTCACCAGGCGGACGACGGGAGCCTCCTCCGCGCCCGCTTCGAGATCCTGGACATCGATGTCTTCTTCCTCTTCAAGGACTTCAAGCGATGCCTCCTCGACCGTTGAAAGGTCCTCCATTACCTTTTTCAGCTCTATCGAATGTGATGAGCCGAAGTACTTATCAATTGCTTCCCGCAGCGCTTCCTCGGAGGCCACTACCGGCTCGACCCGGTATCCCGTGATAAATGTGATGTCATCCATCGCAAACACGTTGGATGGGTCGGTCATTGCGACCGTCAGCGTTGCCCCGGTCTTCGAGACGGGAATGAACTGATATTTGCGCGCGACGTCGGCCGGAATCAGGCGAATGATGGATTCGTCGATATCAAAGTGTTTGAGGTTGATTGAAGGCACACCATACTGCTGAGAAAGACAGTCGAGGATATCCTCCTCGGTAACGTATTCGAGCGCCACCAAGTGTTCGCCGAGCCGCCCACCGCTCTCTCTTTGCGCCTCGAGGGCCTTTGCCAGCTGAGCATCGGTAATCAGCCTTGCCTTGATCAGGAGTTCGCCGATTTTTAGGGCCATACGTTCAATCCAATTCGAAAGACGTTCTCAGATTAAATTGTAGCACCTGGCTATTCAAGAATGTGCGCGTCAGCAGTCACGCGTCCAATGAGGACTCGATCTATCGTATCAAATAGCCGCGTGAAAAGAGTGATATCCAGCACGAATTAACGGGTATTTATAGATGCCTTACCGGGCGAGCAACCCGCGAGCTGATTCCAAGATCTCTGCAGAGCCAACCTGCCGCCGAGGTCGAGTGCGGGCCGTCCCAGAGGGCACTGCAGGAGCGTCGTTTGCGCCGGAGACGACAGCGGTGAGGTCGCCGAGGGGGCCATTGCGCCGCCAATCGCTGGCCAGAAAGACCGCTAATGTCGGTGATCCGAAGCTGGCCGCGAGGTGCACCGGGCCGGTGTCGCCGCCGACAACCAGGGCCGCGCCGGCGAGGAGTGCTGCGAGCTCTTCAAGGTCGGTTGGCGGCGCCATGTAAACTCCTTTACCGGCCGTCTCGACCACTGCTGCGGCTCGAGATTCTTCGCCGGGGCCCCACGCCACGAGGACCTCGAGTCCGTCCCCGGTGAGACCACGTGCCACCTCGGCGAGGGTGCTTTCGGCGAGGACTTTGTGTGCACCGCCGGTCCCCGGCAACACCACCGCGTACGGGGTTGACCAGTCGCCTGTCGGCGCACGATTGCCAACCCGTTCCAACAGCCAGGTGCCATCGGGCGGGGAGAGCTCTGGAATCAACATGCCGACGGCCGCCACCATCGCGAGATTGGTGGCTACAATATGGGCCTGCCCTGGTACCCCACGGACTGTGTCGGTGTAGGCGAGGCCTGCCAATCGTTCGCGCCTCCACGGCCGGGCAAGGCCGATCCGGTGCTCTGCTCCAGTCCAGCGGACCACCATCGCCGATTTCGAGGTTCCCTGAGGATCAATCGCGAGATCTGGTTGCAGCTCGCGCAACCGTGTTTTGAGAGCCGCGACCTCGGATCGAGTCGCTGCCGCGAGGGGTCGCCTCCGCCAGGGGCCGGTGCGGGCACAGAAGACCGAATCGACGGCTGGATGGCCCTCGACAAGCGTCCTCAGGGGTTCCTCGACGACCCAGCTGAGATGGATCGGGGACTCTGACGCAGCAAGGGCGCAGGCCAGCGGCCAGGTGTGGACGATGTCGCCAAGGGCGGACAAACGGACGAGAACGACCCTCACATTCGTTCCCAGAATTTCGGATTTCGGATTTCGGATTTCGGATTTTCGTCCACCCGCCCATCAGGCTGCGCACAGGGCACGTTGATCAGAGGTGCCTGGCATCCCGATTCGCCGGGAATCGGCGTGCCTGGCATCCTCACGAGAAGGGCGTTCACTCAGAGCTTCCGAAACGGTCGACGATGATTCCGATGAGATCTGTAGTGGCGTGGTCCTTGGGGTCGCCACAGATCACTGTGCGGCCACCGTAGGACGCCACAACCTCCCGTTCCGGAACAATTTCAACGGTATAGTCAGTTCCCTTTGCGTGAACCTGCGGTTGCAGCCGCTCGAGGACTGGCGAAACGGTCGCGGTGTCGAAAAGGCAGATCCGGTCGACCATCCACAGGTGCGAGAGGATCTCAACCCGTTCGGTTTCGGGAATGATGGGCCGCAGCTCGCCCTTGCTCAATTGAACTGAAAAATCGGAGTTGACCGCAACCACCAGCCTGTCTCCGTAGGCGTGAGCGGCCGCCAGATAGCGCAGGTGACCAACGTGGAGCACGTCAAATGCACCGTTGACCAGGACCACGACCAGCCCCTGCTCCCGCCACTCTGCGCATTCCGCGGTGAGCTCGTCGAGGGTGCACAGCTTGTCTTCCGGTCGGGTCATATCGTTTCCACTGCGGCGCGAAGCTCGGCTGCGGATACGGTTGCGGTTCCGAGCTTCATGACCACCAATCCCGCGGCGATGTTGGCGAGAACGGCGGCTGCTGGCGGCGCTGCTCCGGCTGCGAGGGAGGCGGTTAAAACTGCGAGAACCGTGTCGCCCGCTCCCGTGACATCGGCCACCTCGTCGGTACCGTATACCGGGATGTGCGACGGCTCACTATCGGCTGCGACCAGAGTCATTCCTTGGTTGCCTCGGGTGGCAAGCAAAAAACGGGCGTCAAGATCTCGCCGAAGCTCTTCAGCGCCAGCGGCCACGTCGGCATCGCTTTGAAGCCGCCGTCCGCAGTGAGCCTCCAGCTCCTCGAGGTTAGGTGTCGCTCCGTCAACGCCCGTGAACGACCCAATCCGGTACCGGGAGTCGAGGCACAGCCAGGGCGGAGGGCCGGACTCGTTGCTGAGACCCTGGAGAACCTCAGTCTGGACGCATCCATAGCCGTAGTCGGAGATCGCGACCGCGCCAGCCCCCTTCATCTCTTCGGCCAGATGTTCACGGAGCGAGGACCGCCACTGACCTTGGCTGGGGAGCACATCTTCGATGTCGTATCGCGCGACCTGGTGTTTGAGCGACGACTGACCGCCGCCGAGGATTCGAACCTTGGTTGGAGTTCGATAACCGGGAACGATGACAACTCGCCCGGTGTCAATCCCACGATTATGCAGTGCAGCAATCAGCGCACTTCCCGGCTCGTCATCGCCGACTGCAGCGACCGCCGCAACCTTCACACCAAGCGCCGCGAGGTTGGCGAGTGCATTGGCGCCGCCGCCCGGAACGTCTCGCTGGTCCTCAAAACGAAGAATGATAACCGGAGCTTCGCGTGACACCCTCTTTGGCGTGCCGAGAACGAAGCGATCTAGGACGAGGTCGCCGTAGAGAGCGACCCGACAGTCGCCGAACCGATCGATGATCTCCAGGTAGTGTTTCGTGTCGCTCATTCTGCGGGTGAGTTTAGCGTAAATCCCGGGTCCGCGTCCGCGCCCGAGTCCGTGCCCGATCGATAGCGATAGCGATCGCGATCCCGATAGCGATTTCCTCGCCTATACTTGCCCCGTGAGCGATCTCCTCTCGCCTCCACTCGCCCGCTGGGATGGCCTTCACCTCGCACTCGATCTTGATCGTGTGACGCGGCATGTCAACGAGTTGCTCTCGGTACGGGAAGACCTCCGGGATCTTTCATTGAGAGGAGAGGGCGATGCTTTGGCCGCCGAAGTCACAATTTTGTGGAAGGGGATTCCCGCCCGGGTCGGGATTGAATTGGCAGATATCAGGCTCCGCCATAGACACATCGGCTTCCGCATGCGAAGGCCCCGCGCTCTCGGCGGCATTCCGGTGCCGAGATCGGCGATTGAGCTTTCGCTGCGGGCGTTCGATAACCCGCTTCTCAGTGTGTTTTCCGGCCATGGGATCGTAGTTGTCGATCTCCGCCAGTGGTTGCCTGAGGATTTGATGCTCGAGGTTCTGACGGTTCAAGGAACCTCCCGCAGCCTCCACATTTGGTTCGGTTCCGGAAGCCTTCGCGAGCTGCCCGGAAAGGGATCCCTTCGTCTTCCGGCGAATACCGAAACTGAATAGGGAAAAATCTGGCTGAAAACGCCTTGACAGGCGGGTTTCGCTTGGGTAGAGTCTTGTTCCCCTGTGCCCGCGGGGGCTTGTGAACAACGTAAGGAAATGAAGATGCGAACTTATGTACCGAAAGAGGGTGAGATTTCGCGCGAGTGGGTGGTGATGGACGCCGCCGACCAGGTGCTCGGTCGTCTGGCCACCGAAGTTGCGCGAATTCTCCGCGGCAAACACAAGCCTGATTACACGCCGTACCTCGATACGGGTGATTTTGTGGTCGTCGTCAATGCCGAGCGTGTGCACCTCACTGGCGCTAAGCTCGACGACAAGGTTTACTATCGACATTCCGGCCGCCCCGGATCGCTGAAATCGGAGACCGCCCGCGAGCGGCTCGACAAGCATCCCGAGCGGGTCATTCAGGCTGCGGTGTGGGGCATGCTCCCCAAGAACCGCCTCGGCCGTAAGCTGTTGCGCAAGCTCAAGGTCTATTCGGGGCCTGAACATCCGCACGAAGCGCAGCAGCCCAAGATCCATACCCTGTGATCTGAGAGGGGGAGTTCGTGGCAGAGATCCAGTATTACGGCACCGGGCGGCGCAAGACGTCGGTCGCTCGTGTTTACCTGCGGCCGGGAAGTGGCAAGATCGTGGTCAATCGACGCGACTTCGAAGATTACTTCCCCAACCAGGTGCTCAAAATGGTCATCAGGCAACCGTTACTTTTGACCGAGACGGCTGACAAGTTCGACATTCTCGTCAATGTCGACGGCGGCGGCCCCTCCGGTCAGGCAGGCGCGATCCGCCACGGAATTTCTCGCGCTTTGCTCGAGTACAACGGTGAGCTGCGTCCGCAGCTCAAGGCCGTCGGTTTCCTGACCCGCGATGCGCGCAAGGTGGAGCGCAAAAAGTACGGCCAACCCAAGGCCCGCAAGCGCTTCCAATTCTCCAAAAGGTAAGGGAGTTTTTCGTGGCGAATATCCAGATGAAGGAGTTGCTCGAAGCGGGAGTTCACTTCGGGCATCAGACGCGGAGATGGAATCCGAAGATGACACCGTTCATTTTCGGCAAGCGGAACGGCATTCACATTGTCGATCTGCAGAAGACCCTCCACCATTTCGAAGACTCGGCCGAGTTTATTCGAGATCTCGCGGCCAATGGCCGCAACGTGCTCTTCGTTGGAACCAAGCGGCAGGCCCAGGATGCTATCCGCGAGGAAGCAGAGCGCTGCGGCATGTTCTACATGAATCACCGTTGGTTGGGCGGGACGATGACCAATTTCCGCACCATCCGCAAGTCGATCCAACGTTTCAAGGAGATTGAGGAAATTCTCTCCAACGAGGATTCACACCTGACCAAGAAGGAGCGCATCCGTCTGGAGCGGCAGCGCCGCAAGATGGAACGTGCCTTCGGTGGCATCAAGGACATGGAGGATCTCCCGGACGCTCTCTTCGTGATCGACACGGTGCATGAACATATCGCCATCAAGGAGGCCAATCGTCTCGGCATCCCGGTGGTGGCGGTTGTCGATACCAACTCAGACCCTGAGGAGGTCGACTTCCCGATTCCCGGAAACGACGATGCGATCCGCGCCATCCGTCTCTTTACATCCCGGATTGCCGACAACATCCTCGAGGGGCTCAACCTCGCGGACGAGCGTTTTGTGGGTGATGACGATGAGGCTACGGCTCCCGCCGAGGTCTCAGTCGAGGAAGGGGATGCTGCGGCCGTTCCACCCGCGATCGAAGAGGCAACAGTGGAAGCTCTTGTAGAGGAGGAGGCGGTAGCAGAAGCCGTCGTGGTTGAGGAAGTGATAGCCGCCGAGCCCGAGGAAGATGCAGCGATAAAGGAACCCGTCGAGGTTGCGACCGAGGAAGCGAAGCCAGAGGAGACGCCCGAGGCGAGTGCCGCTGCCGACGACGTCTCCGCCGAGGAGGCAGAAACCGAGCAGGAAGCAGCCGAAGAGGTGGCCCCGAAGAAGTCCTGAGGCCGCTCGAAATTTTTTTTCTGCGGGGCCAGGGGCAAAGCGCGCCTGGCCCCGTCTTGTAGAGAGAGGTAAAAAAAGATGACGATCACAGCCCAAGCAGTGAAGGAGCTCAGAGACCAAACAGGTGCCGGAATGATGGATTGCAAAAAGGCGCTCACCGAAACGGGTGGCGACCTCCAAGAGGCAATCAAGTTCCTGCGCACCAAGGGTCTCGCAGCGGCCTCCAAGAAGGCCCACAGAACGGCCAGTGACGGCGTTGTCGTAGTGGCCGGGAATGGCACCGCGATGGTGGTGCTCGAGCTCAACTGCGAGACAGATTTTGTGGCCCGCAACCCGGAGTTCGTGTCCTTCGCTGAGGCCCTGGCCGAGCAGGCACTTTCATCGGGTGCGGCTGATGTTGATGCGCTCAAGGCCCAGGCTTTCTCCGGCGGTCCGGAGCACACTGTGGAGGAGGCTGTCTCCCAGAAAGTGGCGACCATCGGCGAAAACGTGGTCCTGAATCGTCTGACTCGGATCGAGGCGGCGGAAGGAAACAGCCTCAACTCCTATATTCACGGCGGTGGCAAAATCGGCGTTGTCGTGGAGGGCTCGGGCGGAGTCAGTGCGGAGGCTCTTCACGATGTGGCGTTGCACGTGGCTGCCTCCGAGCCGCGTTACACCAACCGTGATGAGGTGACCGACGATCTGCTCGCGACGGAACGCGAGATCGCCCTCAAACAGGCGATGGAAGCGGGCAAGCCCGAAGAGATAGCGAAAAAGATCGTCGAGGGCAAAATGGAGAAATTTTTCGTTCAGGAAGTTCTGCTCGAGCAGGCCTTCGCCAAAGAGCCCGATAAATCTGTCAAAGAGTATCTCGTGGAGAGCGCTGGCGAGCACGCGACGATCGTTCGGTTCGTCCGTTTCAAGCTTGGTGAAGGAAGCGACTCGTAGCGACATGTCCACGGCAGAGCCCCGATTCCAAAGGATCATGGTCAAGCTTTCGGGTGAGGCCCTCATGGGAGCTCAGCCGTTTGGGATCGAGCCGGTGGTGGTGGGCACCATCGCCAATGAAATTGCGAAGGTCGCCGAGCTCGGAGTGCAAATAGCGGTTGTGGTCGGTGGCGGCAATATCATCCGCGGCGTATCGGCTCACGAGCAGGGCATCGACCGCATCACCGGCGATTCGATGGGAATGCTGGCGACGGTCATCAATGCCCTTGCCCTGTCCTCGGCGATTGAACAGCTGGGGGTCCAAACGCGGGTCCAGACGGCGATCGAAATGAACGAAGTGGCAGAGCCATTCATCCGCCGTCGTGCGATCCGTCACCTCGAAAAGGGACGGATCGTTCTCTTCGCAGGTGGTACCGGTAATCCGTTCTTCACCACCGACTCGGCGGCCGCGCTCCGGGCCAACGAAATCGGCGCAGAAATTCTCATGAAGGCAACCAAGGTCGATGGCGTCTATTCATCTGACCCCGAAACCGATGAAAATGCGA
>Ga0316195_10001709_pt1 | contig 10036 bp, 6 predicted proteins | sample Phised1_MG_FD_204937 | JGI IMG/M metagenome (GOLD analysis project Ga0316195, IMG submission 204937) | Coastal sediment microbial communities from Maine, United States - Phippsburg sediment 1 | ecosystem: Environmental > Aquatic > Marine > Coastal > Sediment | place: USA: Maine | collected...
AACCTGCGGTGACGGTAGGTCAGCAAGGCGCGCGTGATTTCGGGGATGTGGAAATTGAGCAGTGGGAAGATGAACAGCTCGTCCCAGAAGACATGGCCGCGGTAGGCCTCGCCGTGCCAGCCACGCGCCGGCACACCAACGTCCAGATTGATGCTGTGCATCGACGTGGTCTGCAGCAGGTGAAGGATGTGCAGGTGCAGCGTCATGCGCGTGGCGCCATTGCCGCCATGCTGCTCGAAGCCGATGTCGAAGCGCCGCCACAAGCGCCCCCAGGCTGCGGCGTGCAGCGCAAGCAGCACGTCGAAGCCGGGCGCGCACTGCACCGCGTCGCGCGCTTCCAGGCCGCATTCCGAGATCGCGTGGTCGCGCGTGGTGTACATCGCCACAACCTTCTCCACCGTCACCGACTCGCCAGGCTGCAGCGCCACCGACAGGCTCTGCGCCACCAGCGCGGCTTCCTGGGTCGTCTCGCGCTCGGCCGCGATGGGCAGCCCCTTCCGCAGCAGCCGAGTGCGCGCGGCCTGTGCCACCTCCAGCCGCGACTGCGTGGTGCGCACCTTCAGGTAGATCGCATCCTCGGCGAAATGTCCGGTCTCCACCGGTTCGAGGTGCTGGCTGTTCAGGCTGGCATAACGCTGGACGCCGCCATTGATCACCGTGCCGTCGAGCGCGCTGCGGAACTCGATGCGACCGGACCAGTTCTCCGCCGTCAGCGTGGTCGCGGTGGCCGCCAGGTGGGGCTCATGCATGCACACGATGCGCTGGCTCTGCAGCGCGGTGATGCGGCCCTCGCCGTCACGAAAGCGCAGCCGGCGATGCAGCACGCCACCCTTCAGATCGAGTTCCTGCACATACTCAAGCAGTTGAGCAGACGACGGCGCGAACCACTCGCCGCCGTCGATGCGCAACTTCAGCAGCAGCCAGTTCGGCAGGTTGACGAGATCCTCGTTCTCGATCATCCGCCCCGCGATCTCGGTGCCCAGCCGGTTGTAGCCGCCGGCCAGATAGGTGCCGGGGTAGTGGCCGCCACCGGCCGTGACCTCGGCAGCCGCGCCGCGCGTCACAAAGTAGCCGTTGCCGAGCGCGCACAGCGCCTCGCGCAGGCCTTCGCCCTGTGCATCGAATCCGTCGTAGCGCAAGGTCCAAGGCGTCATCGCTACCCCTTCTGCAGGCGCGCCAGCACCGCCGCCAGCCAGCGGTGCACGTCGGCCGGGCTGTCCAGCGCCAGCCGCGCCAGCGTGGGCCGCGGTTCGTCGCGCACGACGATGCCGATGCCGCGGCGGCGCAGCGCGGCAAAGGCGTCCTCGTCGGTGATGTCGTCGCCGACGTAGATCGGCAGCACCTCGGGCCGGTCCAGATCGAGCGCGCGCAGCACGTGCCACAGCGCCTTGCCTTTGTCCCAGTCGATGCGCGGCTGCAGGTCGTGCACCTTCTTGCCGGGCAGGTCGCGCAGCTTTGGATGGCGCCGCAGCACGCCGGCCACCACCGCTTCCAGCGCGGCGAGGTCGGCGTCGGCGACATTGCGGTAGTGCACCGCGATCGAGTACTTCTTGCGCTCGATCTGTGCGCCGGCCAGGCCGTCCAGCGTGGCGTGCAGCTCGGCTTCCACCTCGGCCAGCAACGGCAGGTACTGGTCGCGCTCGCTGCTGGCGGCCACGCTGCCCTGCGCGGTGGCGATGTCGAAACCGTGGCTGCCGGCATAGACCAGGCCGGGCACGCCGACCAGCGCGCTGACATCGGCACGGTCGCGCCCGCTGATGATGGCCACGGTGCAGGCCTGTGCCAATGCGGCCACCGTCGCGCGCACCGCCGGCGCCAGCACCGCGTCCTCGGGCCGCGGCACGATCGGTGTGAGCGTGCCGTCGTAGTCCAGGAAGATGGCCAGCGTGCGAGCGGGCGCCCCGCCCAGCGCATCCAGTTTCTCCAGGGCCGACGGCAGCTCGCGCGCATCGACGCCCGGGTGCACGCCGACCTCGCTCAGGTCGGACACGACGACGCTCGCGCCCTGCTGCGCCAGCCGCGCCGGGTCGCCGCGCCGGTTGACGCCGATGACTCGGCCGAAGCCGCCGGCAAGGCCGGCCTGCACGCCGGAGATCGCATCCTCGACCACCACCGCACGCGCCGCTTCGACACCCAGGCGGCGCGCCACTTCAAGAAAGATGTCCGGCGCCGGCTTGCCGACGATGCCGATGCGCGCCGATTCAACGCCGTCGACAGCCGCGTCGAACAAGGCGGTGGCGCCGACCGCGTCGAGCACCGCCGCGCAGTTCTTGCTCGACGAGATGATCGCGGTCTTGAAGCCGCGCGCGCGCAGCTTGCGGATCAGGTCGAGCGTGCTGTCATAGGGCTCGACGCCATGCTCGCGCAACTCGGCGGTGAACCACTGGTTCTTGCGGTTGCCCAGGCCACAGACCGTCTCGGCATCGGGCGCGTCGCCGGGCGTGCCGCGCGGCAGCTCGATGCCTCGCGATGCGAGGAAGCTGGCCACACCGTCGTAGCGGGGCTTTCCGTCGACGTACTTGAAGTAGTCGTCCGCGGCGTCGAAGGGCCGCAAGGTCGCTCCTTCACGCTCAGCCAGTTGTTGCAGGTAGTCGTCGAAGAGCCGCTTCCAGGCCGCCGCGTGCACGCGCGCGGTCTTCGTGACCACGCCGTCCAGGTCGAAGATCACCGCATCGAAGCGGTCCGGGTGCAGCAGCAGTGCGGGTTCTGTCATCGGGCCACCATAACAACAAAGCCGCAAGGCGGCCACCCTGGATGTTGACGCGCCCGAGGACGATTAGCCTTCGATCGCCGCCTGCGCGGCGGCCAGCCGCGCGATCGGCACGCGAAACGGCGAACAGCTGACGTAGTCGAGACCGACGCGGTGGAAGAAGGCCACCGACGCCGGGTCGCCGCCGTGTTCGCCGCACACGCCCACCTCGATGTCAGGGCGTACCTGCCGGCCCTTCTTCACCGCCAGGTCGACGAGCAGGCCGACGCCTTTCTGGTCGATGCTGCGGAAGGGGTCGTGTTCGTACATGCCCTTCTTCAAATACTCTGGCAGGAACTTGCCGGCGTCATCGCGCGAGAAGCCCATCGTCATCTGCGTCAGGTCATTGGTGCCGAAGGAGAAGAACTCGGCCTGCTGGCCGATGCTGTCCGCGATCAGCGCGGCGCGCGGCGTCTCGATCATCGTGCCCAGCATGTATTGCAGCGTCTCGCCATGCTCGGCGAAGACCTTGGCCGCGGTGCTGCGGATAACGGCGGCCTGCGCGTTGAACTCGCGCACCGTGCCGACCAGCGGCACCATGATCTCGGCCTTCACCTTGATGCCCTGGGCCTTCATGTTCAGCCCGGCCTCGAAGATGGCGCGCGCCTGCATCTCGGTGATCTCGGGATAGGTGATGCCCAAGCGGCAGCCGCGGTGGCCGAGCATCGGGTTGAACTCGTGCAGGTCGTCGACGCGCATGCGGATCTTGGCCAGCGACACGCCCATCTGCTGCGCCATCACCTTCTGGCCGGCCTCGTCGTGCGGCACGAACTCGTGCAGCGGCGGGTCGAGCAGGCGGATCGTCACCGGCAGGCCGTTCATCGCCTTGAACAGGCCCTCGAAGTCGCTGCGCTGCATCGGCAGCAGCTTGGCCAGCGCCTTGCGCCGGCCGGCCTCGTCGTCGGCCAGGATCATCTCGCGCACCGCGACAATGCGCTCGCCCTCGAAGAACATGTGCTCGGTACGGCACAGGCCGATGCCGGTGGCGCCGAAATTGCGCGCCACCTTGGCCTCTTCGGGTGTGTCGGCGTTGCTGCGCACCTCGAGTCGCTTGTACTTGTCGGCCAGGCTCATCAGCTTGCCGAAGTCGCCGCTGAGCTCGGCGTCCTTGGTGGCGATCTTGCCGGCGAAGACCTCGCCGGTAGACCCGTTCAGCGAGATCCACTCGCCCTCCGGGTAGGTGGTCTCGCCGATGGTCATCGTGCGTGCCTTGTAGTCCACGTGCACCGCACCGGCACCGGACACGCAGCACTTGCCCATCCCGCGTGCCACGACGGCAGCATGGCTGGTCATGCCACCGCGTGCGGTGAGGATGCCCTTGGCCACGCTCATGCCCCGCAGGTCCTCGGGCGAGGTTTCCTGGCGCACCAGGATTACGGCCCGCCCCTGCTTGACCCAGGCTTCCGCCTCGTCGGCATGGAACACGATCTGCCCACTGGCCGCACCCGGCGAGGCCGGTAGGCCGCGCGCGATGACCTTCGCCGCCTTCAGCGCCTGGGTGTCAAAGATCGGGTGCAGCAGGTCGTTCAGCCGGTCGGGCGCGACGCGCTGCAGCGCCGTCTTCTCGTCGATCATGCCCTGCTGCAGCATCTCCATCGCGATGCGCACCATCGCCGCGCCGGTGCGCTTGCCGTTGCGCGTCTGCAGCATCCACAGCTTGCCTTCCTGGATCGTGAACTCCAGGTCCTGCATGTCCTTGAAGTGGTTCTCCAGCGTGGTCTCGGCCTTCAGCAGCTGCTGGTAGATGCCTGGCATCAGCTCTTCCAGCGAAGGGTACTTCGAGGCCCGCTCGTCCTCGCCCACCAGGGCCAGTTCGGCCCAGCGGCGCGAGCCGACCAGCGACACCTGCTGCGGCGTGCGGATGCCGGCGACCACGTCCTCGCCCTGCGCGTTGACCAGGAACTCGCCGTTGAACAGGTCCTCGCCGGTGCCGGCATCGCGAGTGAAGGCCACGCCGGTGGCGCTGTGGTTGCCGAGGTTGCCGAAGACCATGGCCTGCACGTTGACGGCCGTGCCCCAGGCCTCGGGGATGTCGTTCAGCTCGCGATAGACACGGGCTCGATCGTTATTCCAGCTCTCGAAGACAGCCATCACCGAGCCCCACAGCTGCTCCCACGGATCGGTCGGGAAGTCGCGGCCGATGCGCGCACGGATCAGCGCCTTGAAGCGCGCCACCAGCTCCTTCAGGTCGGTGGTGTCGAGCTCGGTGTCGAGCAGCACGCCCTTCTTCTCCTTGACCATCTCGATGACCACCTCGAAGGGGTCGTGGTCTTCCTTCGACACCGGCTTCAGTCCCATGACGACGTCGCCGTACATCTGCACGAAGCGGCGGTACGAATCCCAGGCGAAACGCTCGTCGCCGGCCTTGGCGGCCAAGCCGGCCACCGCCTCGTCGTTGAGGCCGAGGTTCAGGATGGTATCCATCATGCCCGGCATCGACGCGCGCGCTCCCGAGCGCACCGACAGCAGCAGCGGGTCGGCCGCGTTGCCGAAGTTCTTGCCCATCTCCTGCTCGATGAAGGCCACGCCCTGCTTGACCTCGTCCAAGATCAGCGCGAGCACCGCGTCGCGGCCCTTTTCGGTGAACACCGTGCAGGCCTCGGTGCTGATCGTGAAGCCCGAGGGCACGGTGATGCCCAGGCGGCACATCTCCGCCAGGTTGGCGCCCTTGCCGCCCAGCAGGTTCTTCATCGCCGCGGTGCCGTCCGTGCGGGCTGCGCCGAAGCGATAGACATAGGGTTTGCTCATGGCCGGATCCTGCTGTGAAAAGATGGGTTGATACGACGGGCTGGCATGTTCGGTCAGGCTGCCGGGCCTTGGCTTGAGCCATGTCAAGCGCGCGGCATCGTGTCGGCGCGCTGCCGGTCAGCGCGCGACCAGCATCTCCGGCGTGATCAGCACCACGCCGCTTTCCGTGACGTTGAAGCGAGTGCGATCGTGCTCCAAGTCGATGCCGGCCTGGAAACCGTCGGGCAGCACGCACAGTTTGTCGACGATGCAGCGGCGCAGGCTGACGTTGCGCCCGATCTGCACGCCGGGCAGCACCAGCGAATCCTCGATGCTGCTGCGCTCGGACACCCGCGCGCCGAAGAACAGGATCGAGCGCCGCACCTCGGCGCCGCTGACGATGCAGCCGTCGGAGATCAGCGAATCCACCGCGAGTCCGCGCTTGTCGGCGTAGTCGAAGACGAACTTCGCCGGCGGCCGGTGCGGCTGGCGGCCGAGCATCGGCCAAGCCTCGTCGTACAGGTTCAGCTCGGGCAGCACCTTGGTCAGGTCCAGGTTGGCCTCCCAGTACGCGTCGATCGTGCCGACGTCGCGCCAGTAGGGGCGGTCGCCGACCATGTTGACGCAGCTGTCCTGGAAACGGTGGGCCCAGACGCGCGATTGCCTGACCAGCCGCGGGATGATGTCCTTGCCGAAGTCGTGGCTCGAACTCGGGTCTTCTGCGTCGAGTTCGAGCTGCCGCACCAGGAAGTCGGCGTCGAAGCAGTAGATGCCCATGCTGACCAGCGCACGGCCCGCCTTGCCGGGCAGCGAGGGCGGCACCGCCGGCTTCTCGTCGAAGGCGATCACATGTTCCTCGGTGTCGACCGTCATCACGCCGAACTCGCTGGCCTCGGCCACCGGCACCTCGAGGCAGGCGACGCTGGTCTGCGCGCCGCGTTCCACGTGCTGCGCCAGCATCAGGCCGTAGTCCATCTTGTACACATGGTCGCCACCCAGCACCATCACGTACTTCGGCCGCGATTCGCGCAGGATGTCCAGGTTCTGGAACACCGCGTTGGCGGTGCCGGTGTACCAGGTCTGGTCCAGGCGCTGCTGCGCTGGCACGATGTCGACGTACTCGCCCAGGCTGGCTTCGAGGAAGCCCCAGCTGCGTTCGATGTGGCGGATCAGGCTCTGCGCCTTGTACTGCGTCAGCACGCCGATGCGGCGCAGCCCCGAGTTGACGCAGTTGCCGAGCGCGAAATCGATGATGCGCATCGTGCCGGCGAAGTGCACTGCCGGCTTGGCGCGGTGGTCGGTCAGCTGCCGCAGGCGGCTGCCGCGTCCGCCAGCCAGGACCAGCGCATAGGTGTGCTGGGTGATGTCGCGCTTGGGGTCGGTATACATGGGGCTCAGGCTCCGGTGGGCAGTGTTTCGGCGGACGAAGTCGGCGGCAGCTCTCGACGGCGCGAAGCGGCCGGCGCAGCGAGCCAGTTCAAGGCCCACGCCACGGCGGCGTCCAGGTGGCGCAACGCGGCCGCGCTCGGCGCCGCGCCGAGCTCAAAGGCCTGGCCGCGGATCGCCAACAAAGTGCTCGGCGGTGCATCCTCGCCCTGCACGGCGCGATACACCTGCAGCAGTGCCGAGGGCGACAGCGCGTGCGTGCCGATCTCCGGCCTTGCAGCGGCCGTCACCGGCACGACCTCGAAGGGCGCGGGCGCGCCCAGGCTGGCGTCGATGAAGAGGATGCGCTCTCGGCCGACCAGGTCCAGCGCATGTTCAACTTGCAGCTGGTAGTCGTCCAGGAACTCCACGCCCGGCAGATCGGCGCAGGCCTCGCGCAGCCGTTCGACGCACAGCGGCCCGAGCGCATCGTCGCCACGGCTGGCATTGCCCCAGCCAAAGACGAGCACGCCTGTTTTCATCCCACGGCTCCGCGCTGCAGCTCGCCCTGCGACGAACGGCGCACCCGATCGAGCGTCTCGCCGCGCGCATCGATCAGCGACACCTCCAGCGGCATCTGCCCCAGCGCATGCGTGGCGCAGGACAGGCAGGGGTCGTAGGCGCGGATCGCCACCTCGATGTGGTTGAGCAGGCCTTCGGTCAGCTCCTGTCCGTCGAGGTATTCGCGCGCCACCGAACGCACCGCCTCGTTCATCGCCTGGTTGTTGTGCGTGGTGCTGACGATCAGGTTGCACATCGTCACCAGGTCGTCGTCGCCGACCTCGTAGTGGTGGATCAGCGTGCCGCGCGGCGCCTCGATCACACCAATACCGCCGCGCCGGCGCGCGCCGCCGGCCATGCGCTCGCCGGCCAGGATGTCGGGGTCGTCAAGCAGTTCGGCGATGACCTCCATGCAATGCAGCACCTCGATCATGCGCGCCCAGTGGTAGGCCAGCGGCGCGTGGATCGGCTCGCCGTGGCCCCAGTCGAGGAACTCGCGGCGCTCACTTTCCGCCAGCGGGCTGGGCACGAAATCGCAGTTCTGCAGCCGCGCCAGCGGGCCAACGCGGTACCAGCCGGCGGCCGGCCCCAGACTCTTCAGGAAGGGGAACTTCATGTACGACCAGGGCTTGACCTCCTCTTCGATCAGATCGAGGTAGCCCTGGTCCGACGCGCCGTCGAAGAGGATCGCGCCAGCCGCGTCGCGCGCGCGGATCACGCCGTCGTAGAGCTCAAGCGCACCGTCGGCACGCACCAGCGACAGCATGTTCGAGCGGCAGGTGCCGAAGCTGTCGTACAGCGCCGGGTTCTGCGCATGCAGCTGCTTGGCGATGTCCACAGCATCGCGCGCCCAGGCGGTCATCTGTGCCACGTCGCGTTGCAGCATCTCGCGGTCGGCCGCGCTGACGTGCTTGTTGACGCCGCCGGGCACCGAGCCGGTGCCGTGCACGCGCTTGCCGGCCGTGACGCGGATAACCTCCTGGCCGAACTTGCGCAGCATCACCCCCTTCCTGGCGATGTCGGGATGCGCCTCGGCGACGCCGACGATGTTGCGCCGGTTGACTTCGCTGTCGAAGCCGAACAGCAGGTCGGGACTGGCCAGGTGGAAGAAGTGCAGTGCGTTGCTCTGCATCACCTGGCCGTAGTGCATCAGCCTGCGGATCTTGTCGGCGCTGGGCGTGACGGGCAGCGCACCGACGACATGGTCAAGCGCCTTGCTCGCCGCCAGGTGGTGCGACACGGGGCAGATGCCGCACAGCCGCTGCACCATCACCGGCACTTCCCAGTAGGGCCGGCCTTCGATGAACTTCTCGAAGCCGCGGAACTCGACGATGTGCAGCCGCACCTGCTGCACGCGATGTTGCTCGTCGAGCAGGATCGTCACCTTGCCGTGCCCTTCGACACGCGACACAGGCTCGATGGCGACGCGCTTCAGGCCCTGCGGATGGGCGGCGGTTTCGAGCGAGCGGTTCATGGCAAGGCGTCGGTCAGTCGTAGTGGATCAGGCCGTGGCCGAGGTGCGGCGTGCGCCCGGCCATCAAGTCGGTCAGGAAGCGCCAGAAGGCGTCTGCCGAGGGCGGGCACCCGGGCAGGAAGTAGTCGACGTGCACCACCTCGTGAATCGGATGCACCTTGTTCAGCGGCAGCGGCAGCTCGGGGTCGTTCGGGATCGAGCTGCCCGGGCTGGAGCCGGGACTGCTGCCATACACCTCGGCCAGCATGCGGCCGAGGTCGAGATGGTTGCGCTGCGCCGGCAAGCCGCCGGTGATGGCGCAGGCGCCCACCGCCACCAGTGTCTTGCAGTGCGCGCGGAACTCGCGCAGCACCGTCACGTTCTCGGCATTGCACAGCCCGCCTTCGACCATGCCGATGTCGCAGTGTCCGATCTCCTTGATGTCGGTCAGCGGTGAACGGTCGAACTGCACATGCTCGAGCAGCTCGAACAGCCGTTCGTCGATGTCCAGGAAGGACATGTGGCAGCCGAAGCAGCCGGCCAGCGACACGGTGGCAACCTTGAGCTTGCGTGGGCCATGCGGCAGGACCGGCAGCTTCATGGCCGCTCGCATTGCGGCTCATCGGACACAGGGTGGATGTCGAAGCGCCGCTCGCCGATCGGCACTGCGAAGCCGCGCCGCTTGGGCAGGATCACGCCGACCGGGCAGATGCCGGCGGCGCGGTCGTCGAGCGCCATGTCGGTGTCGCCGAGCCGGCCGCTGTCGGCGTTGACCAGCAGCCGCGTGCCGATGCCATGCCCGCCGATGGCGAAGACGTCCTTGCCATCGACTTCGCGGCTGGCGCGCACGCACAGCTCGCAAAGGATGCAGCGGTTGAAGTCGAGCAGGATGTCGGGGTGGCTGGCATCGACCGGGCGGTCCGGGTAGAACTCCTCGAAGTGCGGGCCTTCCATGCCGACTTCGTAGGCGGTGGCCTGCAGCATGCAGTTGCCGCTCTTCTCGCAGCTGGGGCAAAAGTGGTTGCCTTCGACGAACAGCATCTGCAGCAGCGTCTTGCGGTGCGCGTTCAGCTCCTCGGTGTTGCTTTCCACGTTCAGCCCGGCCGAGGCCTGCAGCGTGCACGCGGCGTCGGCTCGGCCGTCGGCCTTGACGCTACACACCCGGCACGAGCCGTGGGGCG
>Ga0316195_10001710_pt1 | contig 10036 bp, 6 predicted proteins | sample Phised1_MG_FD_204937 | JGI IMG/M metagenome (GOLD analysis project Ga0316195, IMG submission 204937) | Coastal sediment microbial communities from Maine, United States - Phippsburg sediment 1 | ecosystem: Environmental > Aquatic > Marine > Coastal > Sediment | place: USA: Maine | collected...
AGCTGATGCATAGCCATCCTCAGTAACGGATAATATTACTGTTGTCGTTCCAGATCCAATTTCTTCCGGGTCTATACTACTGGTGGTGTTTATCGTTGCAACCCATTCCCCTGAATAGACCGAGTAGTCGCTGATTTGATCCGAATTAATTACATATTTATAGGGCGGTAAACCACTGCAAAAGACGAAAAGGGTTATACTTCCGACATCATCTAAAGGCACATCAAGACTGAAGCTGCCATCTCCAGAGCATGTAAACATGTATTGGCCATTAGCGAGTATCATAGCACAAACAGGCATACCGTTAAACGAGACGGTGCCTTCTAATCTAACCCAGGTAGTATTGATGGGCTTAAGGGTATAAGTTACATCCATGCCTGATCCATCTTCACCAGCTGCCATCTCTATTTGCATATCTTGCCCTTCTGAAGGGTAGATTACCTGCTGAAAGGGGGCTAACCCACTGCAAAAGGCAAATACGGTAATTTGGCCATTACCATCCAAAGGAACATCCAGGTCGAAACTGCCATCGCCGGAACAGGTAAACGTGTATTGACCATTAGCGAGCACCATTGCACAGACAGGCGAACCGTTATATGTGACAGTTCCATTAATGTTAACCCAATCATTGTCACCAGGAATGGGTACTTCATTGTCATCAGGAATGGGTTCTTTAATATCCTCACTAAAGTTAACAACAATCCTAGAAATATATATTTCCGCTATTGCATATGAAGTGTAATAACCATCAGGAAGACCACCGGTATGTGCTTTGGCTTCAATAAAAAGTGAGTTTGAGTTCTTCGTGAGGGGATACGTCAAAGTCTTTTCATTACTAATGGGTCCAGGCGATACACATTGATAAAGATCAATGTTTGCTTCGGTTACAGCTTCACTAACACCGTTATATATGGAATTCACCCACGCATGAGCATGACCATAGCATTCTTCCCAAGGTGAAGAAGGCAATCGCTCCAGATTTGCTTTTACTGTATAATTAAAGGTAATGGAAATTGTAGCATCGGGGAAGTTATCAGCGTCAGCTCCTTCAATCCTAAAGCCAACACCTGCCGTTGTCACAGCATCCTGTAATTCTTGAGAATTGCCAGAAACTTGAGCAGTTCCAGTTCGACCATCAGAGTATGCAATTGCCGAAGAGCCAGCCTGATAAGTATTGCTTATATTGAAGTCTTGAAATTCTTTATTTTCTCCTACAGTAATAATAAAATTTTCCTGAGCTCGTGCTTGATCGGCAAAATTCAGAAAACAAAAGAATAGGGCTGCTACCATAAATATCGTTCTACCAATAAGCTTAATTGATGACCGCATTTTTCTGTTCTCCTTTTTTCAATATTATGACCATTCAAGTAAAATAAATAAAAAAAGCCCTCAAGAGAATAATACCCTTGAAGGCTTATATTTCATTTTTATGGCAACCTTCTTCATCACAAGTAAATCCAACTCGAAGATTAGATGTTTGAAGGGAAAATATTTAATTGGCTTCAAATAGCCTAATGTTTATATGCAGTCAATAATAAAACAATAAAAATAGTGTATTGTGTAATTTTATACTACTTCTGCATGCAATTTGTCTCATGTTTTGATAGGATTTTATGTCTAATTATGCTTAATCATACTAATGGGAAAGCCTGATAAAGGTAAATGAAATGAATCAACAACTTATTTAAAAATTTAGGTGCCGAAAAATACAGTCTTTGGTGTCTAAGTTGAATTGCCAAAAAGTGAGGGGTTTCGCCAAAAATCGAACTTGGCATATCTTGCCAGTACCGACACCCTTCACTATAAGGATTAATGTATAAATATCATGTTTTTCTGGTCTTGGGTCAAGCAAATCCTATTATTGATAATCGTTAAATCATTTCTGCCCTCCGACAGGGAAGGCATTGCAATATTTTTGAACTCTACGGTCAAATTCTTCTGGTAAATCTTCACCACCATGTATTTTCGGGCAATCCTCGTTCATCAGCATACAATCAGAACAAATCTTTATAATGAACATAATTACCATACGATGATATTTTAACATTTGAACTCGAGGGTCACGGGGCCTACCAGGATTCGTTCCACCATGCATCCTACACCTCTTCTTACCCCTGACAGCAGGGCCTTTACATGGTGTACCCTTTCTGGTTTTCGCACCACACTTTCGGGTATTCAATGGATTTCCCCGGGGATTTCCATTCTTTAAGGTATTTTCTAAGTGCACGGCATTATTTTTGAATTAAAATATTCTTGATATTGTGAGATAGACATCAAACACTTATTCCTTAATGGTTTTTCATTTTAAATTTATTTTTTTCGCTTCTGGTTTAATAGCTTTAGGAAAATTTATAATAACCGATGACATGCTTTCTATACCATTGGGAAAGAGACGCAACAAGCAGTTTTAGATGAGATTTTAAAATTTCGTATCACGTAAACCCTAAAATTTGGATTGGAATTAAATTGCTATCAACATATATTTCTATCCGTCCCGGCGAACTTATCAAGGTCAAAGAAAAACATATCGACCTAGAAAGCGGATATATTTTCATACCTGACCCTAAAGAGAATAAAGCGAAAGCGGTTCCTTTAATCCCTGAAGATATCGAATTGCTGTTTTCATTCCCAAGGGGTCTTCCTGATTTACCCTTTTTCCGCCATCCTTCAGGGTTAAAAGGGGTAAAGGCCGGTCAAAAGTTCGGCGATAAATACCTTTACAAATGGTGGAAACGTGCTTGTAAAAATTTAGGGATTGAGGGGGTTGATCTTTATGGCGGAACCCGGCACAGCACCGTAATAGCACTGAGACAGTTTGCAAGCCCGGAACAAATAAAACGGGCTACCATGCACAGCACGAATAAGGCATTTGAAAGGTATTTTAGGATTGAATCTGATGAGGTCAGAGAAGTATATAAATTAACGCAGGGTGGGCCACGGGTGGGCCACCAAAATGGCGGCCCAAAAACCTCTAAGCTGTTGAATTTTAATGATAAATATGGTGGCGGCGGCGGGAGTCGAATCCCCATTTTTACAATGATTTCAAGTGATTAGCAGTGACAGATAATGATATAAAATGATAAAATAAAACGCTTTTTGGTCACCTACCCTTTCGGCCATGATGTCATCACATATCATCTTAAATCACTGCTAATCACAAAAAAATAGGCACAATTTTAGGCATAATTTCACGTCAATAATACCAATTCTCAAAAATTAATGTTAAACAATCCAAGTACTCACGATTTTGATCAATTGTTCCAAAGTATCCGGATAATAGAAGGTAATACATCGTGAATTTAAAACCGACTTGGTTTGGAATAGAATTATACAAGATATAATATTGAAAGGATGACCAGGTTTTTATTAAAATACTGAAACTGAGTGATAGATAGGTAATTAGTATCACAACGGTTTGGAATCATAAGATAACTGGACTTCTTGCAAGGTATCAAAGTTTTTTTGCACGCTCGATTCCCATGGTATCTCAATGTATCAAAAGTTTGAAGACTGAAAAACGGAACACAATATATTGTACCCGTCTTATTTATTCCGATTGAGGAATATTGCTCGAATCCCAGGTTCTTTTTTGATTTGAACCAATGAGCACCATTAAGGAGTGTCCACTCCTTCACCATTAAAGAATCATGCATGCATTGTTGAATTTAGCGAGATTCTAGTATAAGATTTCTAATCATTGATTTTCGAAAATTGAAGATCTTTGTGAGCATAGTGCAATTATTCTATAGTACAGATTAGAGTATCAGTAATAGAAAAATGTGCACCCTATGAAACTTTCTAATACCAGACGCGATTTTGAAGTTATGCAAATGTATTGTTATGATCAGAAATCTATGACGAAAGAAAGGGTTGTACGCGGTTACAATACAAACCCAAAGAGATGCCAGTATCCCACCACAGGACGCTACAAGGCTCTGTTAATTAAAAGGGCCTTAATAATGTGCTCGGTCATTTAGGCTGCCATTTCCGAGGCAGATCAACCAACGTTACCGAAGAGGCCGTAAACCCGAGGAACAGACCGCGTTATAACATGGCCATTAATATCAAGAGATATATCCAGAATAAGACAACGTCTGTAATCCTCTCTACAGGCGGAAGGAATGTGATTTAAAGCCAGATTAAAACTGTCATCGGAGAGAATTAGTCTTTCCTTATGGAGACTTTTTTCATTATATGGACAAAATGACTATAAAAACAACTTACTATGAATTGTGGCAAAGGAATAAGATATCGGCATAGGAAACTATTTGGGCTAAGTGAGCTAATATACCAATAAGCAGAAAGATCAAAATGAGTATTTTTATTAATAATGCTCAGGAGATAGGCTATGAGAGAACGCAAAATTATGTATGTTTTGATTCTGATAATGATAACCACTTGTACTGTTGTCAGCGGAATTCCCGTTTATCTCTTGTACAAGACATCATTTGAACAGCAACAAGAGCGATTGGTGGCAACCGCTCAGAGTCAAGCGCGTCTAATAGAAGCCGTTGCCAGATTTAACGTTCTTCATCAAGAAAGATGGCACCCTCAATACGAAGATCCGGCAGACGCAACGCTGGTTGAAATCATAGACGCGCATAAGCATTATGTGGGTTTTGGAAAGACAGGAGAGTTTACGCTCGCCCGCCGTGATGGAGATAATATTGTTTTTTTATTGAGGCACAGGCATTCCAGTTTCAAAAAACCAAAGCAAATGCGCTTCGACTCAAATCTTGCCGAACCAATGCGTTTGGCGCTATCAGGAAAACCCGGAACAGTGGTTGGTCTTGATTATCGTGGGATGACTGTGGTTGCAGCATATGAACCCGTAGCACACTTGAACTTGGGTATAGTGGCAAAAATTGACTTGTCTGAGATTCGGGCGCCGTTTGTGAGAGCTGGGATAATAACTGGAATATTATCAGTTTTGGCTGTTGTTGTGTCGGTGTTATTGTTCCTCCGCCTTAGCAACCCGATTATTAGAATTTTGGAGGACCGAACTTTCGAATTGGAGAAAATGAATGAGAAATTGATACAGGAGATAGGAGATCACAAACAATCGCAGATGGACTTACATGAAGCAAAAGACCTGCTTTCCAATACGTTTGACGCCCTCCAAGACTCGGTGATGGTCATCGATAAAGATTTTCGGGTTAGAATGTCGAATTGGAAAAGCCATGATTACACTTCAGAAAAAGATCGTCAGGGCCATCCTTATTGTTATGAGGTGTTTTTGAACCGCAATAAACCCTGTAATCCCTGCCCCAACATGGAGGTGTTTGCTACCGGTGAAATAAAGCAGTTTGAGAATATAAATCCCATTGATGGAAAGATCAGGGATATACGCGTGCTTCCTTTGTTTGATGATGAAGGAAAGGTTATCTCGGTGATCGAACACCTCCGTGATATCACCGATCAGAAACAAGCGGAAAAGGCATTGCAGGACAGCGAACAGCGCTTCCGTAATCTGATTGAAAATTCACCTCTGGGGATATCCATTATTCAAAATAATCAAATCGTCTATCAAAATCCCGAACAGGAGAAAATTCTTGGTCCACTACCACGGAAACCTTTATTTTCAGATCGAAAATACATCCATCCAGATGATGTCGAAAAATTAAGGCAATTCCACCAGGCCGTCATTTCAGGAGAAGTTCCGGCACAGGATATAGATTTTAGGTTCTATTACCCGGATAATACCAACAACAGACTTGCCATGAAATGGGTCCAATGTCGTGCAAGAATCATAGAATATCAAGGAGAAGAAGCGATATTGGTTTATAATATGGATGTTTCTCGTTCTAGGGAGTTGGAGAGGCTTTTAAGAATTCAAGACAAGATGTCTTCTCTGGGGCGTGTGGCTGCCGGTATTGCCCATGAGATAAGAAATCCGCTTTCCGGCATTAATATCTACGTAAACACTCTTGAAAAAATCTATGATAAAAGGGAAAGCCTGGAAAAAGTAAAAGAGATTTTAGGAAAAATCCAATCAGCTTCGATTAAGATTGAGTCTGTGATCAGGAGGGTCATGGATTTTTCCAAACCCAGTGAGCCAAAGTTTGTTTTAACAGACATAAATAAACCCATTAAGGACGCCCTTAATCTTTCCGAAGTTTCTTTGCGTAAACGAGGGATTGAGATAGAAAAAGCTCTGGATTCGGATTTACCGTTGTGTCAAGTTGATCCAAACTTGATTGAACAGGTAATTTTAAATCTGATTAACAATGCCACTGAAGCCATGCAGGATATGAGGAAAGGGAAAATAATAGAAATCACCTCATCTATAGGAAAGAATTGTATTCTCATGACGGTTTCCGATTCTGGTCCAGGAGTGCCTTTAGCCATGAGAGATCAACTATTTGATCCTTTTTATTCCACCAAGAGCAGGGGAACAGGAATCGGCCTAAGTATCTCCAACAGAATTATCACAGATCATGGTGCTTCTATTGATATCTCAGAAAGTAAATGGGGTGGAGCTGAATTCAGGATTGAATTGCCCATAAAGAAAGGAATAGGCGACTCATGATTCAATATTTTATTTATATCGTCGATGATGAAGAGAGCATAAGGGAAGGGGTAACGATGGCCCTTGAGGAACACTATAAAATAGAAGCATTCTCTACAGCCGAGACTGCAATTGACGCCATAGAGGCAAATCTCCCTGACCTAGTTCTGCTTGACATCGGATTACCGGGTATGGATGGGATGAATGCGCTTTGCGAAATTAAGGATCTGCATCCTGATGTTCTAGTTATTATGATAACTGCCTATGAAGATATCGCCAGCGTAATCTCTGCCATGAAGCTGGGTGCCTATGATTATGTGGTAAAACCGATTCACATGGATAGTTTGGAGATGACAATTCGAAATGCGCTTGAAACGATCCGACTGAGAAAAGAAGTTCAGTTGCTCCAAGAGAGGTATCTTAGGGAGAACCTTCCTTGTTTTATAGGTGAAAGCAATGCTATCCAGGATGTTATGGCTTTTATAGAGATGGTAGCAAAAAGCCCCGATACTCCGATTCTTATTCTCGGAGAGACTGGTACAGGTAAAGAATTGATTGCCAGTGCTATTCATTATAGAAGCCCCAATTTCAAGGGGCCTTTCATGACTGTGAATTGCGCTGCTATCCCAAAAGACCTTATTGAAAGCGAACTTTTTGGGTATGAAAAAGGCGCCTTCAGCGGAGCGGGGGCATCAGGCAAAAAAGGCTTAATAGAAGAGGCGGCAAATGGGACCCTATTTCTTGATGAGGTGGGGGATTTGAGTCTGGAAGCCCAGGCTAAACTTCTCAGATTTCTCGAAACGGGTGAATTTTACAGGGTTGGCGGGACAAAGAAATTGCAAATTGAAACAAGAATCGTTTCTGCCACCAACAAAGATTTAGACAGTATGATAGAAAAAGGCCTGTTTCGAAAGGACCTTTATTTCCGAGTCGGAGTAATAAAAGTACAGGCACCCTCGTTGAATGAACGTCGCGGTGATATCATGCCACTTGCCAAGCACTTCATTGTGGAGTTCAGCAATAAATTCGGCAAGGCATTCACCGACATCTCTGCAAATGCAAAGAATGCTCTTATGACACACAACTGGACAGGCCATGTTCGTGAACTAAAAAACCTAATAGAGAAAGGAGTGCTTGTCGGAGAAGGACCAATGTTGGAGGTCGAGGATCTCGGCTTAGGAAAAATATCCGGAAGTGACACACCCAAGAAAGCAACAGATGGAATTATTTTTCCACCGCTTCCAGCTCAAGGCATCGACCTTGCTTTCACTCAAGAATCTTTAGAAAAATATTATATTGAAGAAGCCTTTAGAATGGCCGAAGGCAACGAAAGTAAGGCTGCCAGGCTCCTTAACATGAACCACCACACCTTCCGTTACCGGAGAAAGAAGCTACAAAACAAATAGATCCCGTCTCCCAGAAAGATCTGATCAAACCATTTGACAATTCTTATATAATTTCTCCCGAATATTCTATTCTACGTAATTACCAGCATCAGGTGATATCATTTGGCCTGGTGCGTTTTTTTTCGTATTTTTCGAAATTTTTCTAAAACAAGTTTCGAAATTCTTCTAAATTAGGGCTCTATAATAAGATGCTGGGCGAACGGTAAAACTTTAACTATTAGACTTTATAAGGTTTATCTTAATTATGATTCGGTGGCATACTTAATGCAAACCGTAAAATGGTAAGAAGCCACAGTATTTTCTCCACAAGACGAATTTTAATGTTCCGGGGGACTTCAGATGGACCTGTTTAGCAAACTCAAAGACAAGAAAATATTACTCGTAGACGACGATGAGTGGATCAGGGACTCCTTGACCGTGTACTTCGGTACTGAAGGCTGCCACATTCTGGCGGTAGAGACGGCTGAAGAGGGTCTGGAATTACTCAAACAGGAAGGTTGGGATATCATTCTCACAGACTATAAATTACCGGGCATAGATGGTTTGACATTTTCTAAAAAGATTCAGGAGATTCGTCCAGATGCCATAAAGATACTCATAACGGCCTACAAAAGTAAAGAGGTTGTTTCTGAAGCGAGGAGTGTCGGAATTCAAGATCTTATTGATAAGCCATTCACAATCAAAACTATTGAAGATTCTCTGTCTCGATTGCTCCACAGGAATGAAAAAGAAATATAGAAAAGTTCATAATGTTTTTAAAGGTTCACTTATTTCAAAAAGACAAGGGGTTTGGCCACAATATACCTCTGACATTTGTAAGTCGTTTAACCAAATTATAATGAGCGAATGGATGGATTGGTAGAATTCACGAAATGGAAAAATCATGAAAACCCTGGACATTTTCCTGATAACTTCTTTAGGTCTAACAGCAGCATGGTGCATTATTTCATTAATTGTAATCGTAAGTAATTAACAAGCCCCATCATGCATAGGAAAACGGTAATTCTAAGGAGGTAGAATGGATAAAAATCATCTTTTTATCGATCATAAAACAGGCCGGATGCATTCTGCAAATGAATTATCTGAAGTTGATCATAATCTTGCGAGTATGAATGGCGTACCGTTGTTAAAATTTATTCATCCGCACGCAAAGAAAAGGGTTGAGCGAAAAGCGCACAAACGATTTCAGGTCAATAAAGACGCATTTGCGTTGATCAGGCCCGCTGCTACCAAGCAACTATGCGTCGCAGATAGAAGTATGGCAGAGACCGCATTTGCCGTATACCAATCGAAACCGGTCAGGTTCGGCAGAATCAATAACATAAGCATGGGTGGGCTTTCGTTTCGTTATATTACTGGAGAGGAGCGATCCAAGCAATCGTTGGTACTGGACATATTGGTGGCTGATTCCGGTTTTAACCTTGAAAATTTGACGTTTAAAAACATTGCCGATGTTGAAATGGATGACGGTTTCGCGATCAATTCTTTTAAGATGCGGGTGAATCGGGTACAGTTTGAAGGACTGGAACCTGCTGCAATTATGAAGCTAAAGCATTTTGTCGAAAATTACAGTGTATTCATGGTGTCGCAATCTAGTGCCTCATAATGCAGATCAACCCATTGAAATCCAAACGTTTTATCCAGTTGAATGTTTATCTTTTTGACTTTGTGTCATGTTCCTACCTTTTCATTTCAGGATGCTTCACATGTATTTAAAATTTTTAATTATTCTTTAAAAAAAAGGAGGTGCCATGGAAAAAATGAAAGTCAGTGAGTTGATGCGGCCGGTTTCTGAGTTTCCCAAAATTTCCTGTGAGGCCACTTTTGCCCAAGCCGTGGATGCCCTTGAAAAAGCCCAGCAGGATTATGCTTCCGGAAAAGCGCCCCAAAGGATTCTCCTGGTTTATGATGATACCCAAAAAATCGTTGGAAAGCTTTCTCCCTTAGACGTGATCTATGGATTGGAACCCAACTATGACAAAATCGATTGTCTCAAAGATCTCTCTTATTATCGCATCCCCCAGAGCGTTTTTGAAAATATGAAAGAGCAGTTCCGGTTGTGGCAGCAGCCCCTTTCCAAACTTTGCACCAAGGCTGTTGAGATCAAGATTAAAAACTGCAT
>Ga0316195_10001711_pt1 | contig 10034 bp, 6 predicted proteins | sample Phised1_MG_FD_204937 | JGI IMG/M metagenome (GOLD analysis project Ga0316195, IMG submission 204937) | Coastal sediment microbial communities from Maine, United States - Phippsburg sediment 1 | ecosystem: Environmental > Aquatic > Marine > Coastal > Sediment | place: USA: Maine | collected...
GGAAAAAATAGAACCATAAAAATGCATGCCCCTCACCACCTCCGATTGCCAGTTCATAGCACAAAAGTGAAAAAACCAACGACGCACTAAAACGGTACATCCTTTCAATTCTTCTAATATATTTTAGCGCAAAGAGATTTAATAAAAATACGAATTGAACTATCAGGATAAAAAGACCTTCGTACAGCCGTTCGTTTCTGAGATCGTCAATGGCGAACAAGGAGATAAACGGAATGCATATAATGATACAGAATGACAGGAAGGTGCGTTTTCGGATATCATCATCGTTTTACCCCTCAATCTCAAATATTTTTTCTAAGTATTTAAACACCTTTACAAACCCCCTGCTAAAACGAAACGATCCGACTATCTATTTTGATACGGCAATCATTAGGCTATTTAGCCCCGCCCATTTTCGACTGTAAAGTATCATCTATCATATTTTCCATAACAGCCCCACTGATTATCATGCTTATGGGAAATCCGCACAATTCACGAAAATTTTATCAGGGCGCTCGTTGGCGTTCAGTTGTTTCGCCGAACTGTATTCTTTTTAAAATAATGTAGCGTTTTTATGGCTGTCAATTTTTTCGGCTTTTTTGCGGGGAATTATAAGGAAATTGTATTTAGAAAAACAAAAAGGGTTAACCGATTCAGGGGTTTGGGGACGTGTTTGGAGACGTCCATTCATATATAATGTGTAAGGTTTTATGGAATTGATTTTTGTTGCCTCTGGGTTGTAAAGTGAGGGAATTACAGAAGGGGCTCGATAATGGCATCATCCCCGGAACGCACCGCTCCAGAAACCGAGGTTACATTTGCCCGCAGCCTCGGTCTTTTCGATGCCACCATGATCGGCATCGGGGCCATGATCGGCGCCGGTATTTTTGTGCTCACCGGGATCGCCGCCGGTGAGGCCGGACCTGCGGCACTGTTAGCCTTTGCCCTCAACGGCCTGGTAACCCTGCTGACGGCGCTGGCCTATGCCGAACTGGCCTCGGTCTATCCAAAATCAGGAGGAGGCTATGCCTTTATCACCAAGGCCTTCCCCGGTCCGGCGGGGTTCGCCTCCGGTTGGATGCTATGGTTTTGTTACATCATCGCGTGCGCGCTTTATGCGCTAGGATTCGGCAGCTATTTTTGGGAATTTATTCAACACTATTTCCCGGCGATCGCCAATCTGGTCTTCAGCCTCGCAGGTCACAGCGCCCCCGCCCTGATGATGACCGCCGTGGTGAGTATTGTTTTCATCCTCGTCAACATGCGAGGGACGGCCGTAACCGGCAGCGTCGAAAATATCATCACCATGGCCAAGATAATTATCCTGGGCATATTTATCGCCTATGGATTGCGGCGGATTTTTCAAATCCCCGACCAAGCCGCGGCTAGTTTTACGCCCTTTCTGCCCAACGGCGCTGGGGGCGTGGTCATTGCGATGGGGCTGACGTTTATCGCCTTTGAAGGCTATGACTTGATCGCAACTGTCGCCGAAGAGATCAAGGCCCCTGAAAAAACCATTCCCCGGGCCACATTGATTTCGCTTGCCGTCACCGTCTTCATTTACCTGATGATCTTGTTGGTCTGCATAGGGGCCATTCAGCCCTCGTCGGGCAAATCCTGGCAATTCCTGGGTCAATATCAGGAAACGGCGATTGCCAGGGCGGCCCAGAATTTCATGCCATCAATCGGGGTGGCACTGATTATCTTCGGTGGGCTGCTATCAACGATATCCGCTTTGAACGCGACCATTTTGGCGTCATCGCGGGTGGCCTTTTCCATGAGCCGCGACAAAATGCTGCCGGCACCGCTTACCAAGATCCACCCCTTGCGTCGCACACCGCATATTGCGATCGCCGTCACTGGAGCGATTGTCGTCGTCATGGCATTGCTTTTCCCGATTCAGGTGATCGGTTCCGCGGCCAGCGTCATGTTCTTGCTGACATTCACCCTGGTCAACCTTTCACTGATTGCTTTGCGCCGCAAGTTTCCTGAATTAAAGGGCGGTTTTCGTGTGCCGTTATATCCGGCAACACCGATTGCCGCCATCTTCCTCAATTTGTTTCTGGCGTTCTATCAGTTCAATTTTGATCCACGCGCGTGGTACATCGCCATTGCCTGGATAATCGCCGGTCTGTTCATTTATTTTATGTACTTTGAAAAGGTCGCGGCTGTAGATATGCCCCAGGTACTCGAAGTTCAGCAGCCGAAAAACGCAAACACCTTTTCGTATCGGATCCTGGTGCCACTGCACAACCCCGACCACGTAATCCCTTTGATGAAACTGGCCATTCCGATTGCCGAGGCGCACAACGGCGAAATCATAGTGCTGGGCGTCATCGATATTCCAATCTCCCTTCCGCCTCATGAAGGGATGCGATTTGTCCATCACAAATCGCCGCTGTTGAGAAAAGCGATGGAGTACGGCAACGAACAGGGGGTCGCAACCCGTTCGGCGATCCGTATTGCGCATCAGGTGTGGGATGGCATTCTTCATGCGGCCGAAGCGGAAAAGGCGACGCTTATTCTGATGGGTTGGAAAGGTTACACCACCACGCGTGACCGGATTATGGGCGAAGTTACCGATAAAGTTGTACGGCTAACCCCATGTGATCTTATTACCGTAAAATTGATGGGAGATCGCCCGATCCGACGCGTATTGATCACGACCGCTGGTGGTCCCCATGCGAGTCTTGCGGCGGAATATATCGGGATATACCACGATGTGGAAGGATACGAGGTAACATGCTGCTATGTGGTGGAACCCACGGCCGATACAGAGCGCCGTCAGGCCGCGCACCAGTGGATTGAAAAGACCATTCGTCTCACAAATCTTGAAGGAAAGGCGGAAGCGCGTCTGCTGGAGGGCAAAAAAGTGGCGTCAACGCTGATCCACGCGGCGGCGGAGTACGACTTAATTGCCCTGGGTGCATCCAAGGAGGGCGTCTTCTCCAATGTCCTTTTTGGTGAAATTCCCGAAAAAGTCGCCCGCTACGCACATACACCCGTAATGATTGTGCAGCGCTACGAAGGGCCGGTTAAATCGCTTGTTAAAAAAGTGATGGGTTAGTTTGACAGGGTTTGAATTTGATTTTTTGCAGGCAATGTGAATCAAGGAGGTTTCAAATGTCAGATAGGGAAAAGGCAGATACACCAGAAAAATCTTCAACAAAGAACGAAATTGCCGATGCTAAAATCGCTTCGCAAGACATGCCCGCACAGGAAGCGACCGGTAATCCGCAGGTCACTGCAGAATCCGGCGACACCCTTGTAGATAAACTGAAGAAAGGAATATCGAAAGCATATCAGGCCGGAGCCAAAGTCGTCGACGAGCTTTCCCAGACCGCTCAGGAATATGCCGAAAAGCACAAGGCTGAATCAGAGATACAGAAACTGAGAAACCAGAAAGATGAGCTGATGACGCAACTGGGCCAATCCGTATTCAAACACAATCTTGCCGGGGGTCATTTTACAGAATCCTTTTTCAAAAAAAAAGAGATTGTCGATCAATTGATTCACATTGATAGCTTGGACATGAAGATCATTGAAACCGGCAAGTTGCTGGATAAAGCCAAAGATTAACATCAAAGCAGGTTAAGCAAGGAGCCATGCCATGGATTTGTTACAAAAAATTAAAGAAAGCCTGTTTCGGGGAACGGAAAAGATCACCGATGTGACTGAAAAGATAGTTGAAAAAGGGAAGAAAGTTGGCAGCGAAGGGGTCGAAGCCACCAGGGAAATGTATACGAACATCAGTGAGAGAACATCCGATGTTGCCGCCTTGGCCAAACTTAAATACGAATTGACCCATCTCTCCAAGCAGTTAGAAGCGGAGTTGTTAAATCTTGGAAAAGTGGTGCTAGCCCTTCGGCGCAATGACGAATTTTCGCCGGAAAACGAAACCTTCCGCGAACAGCTCGAAAAGCTTGAGGCATTGGACAACACATTCCGAACAAAGCAGAATGAATACGAGCAGCTAAAAAAGAAACACTCCAGCAATTATGTCGTTAACAAGCTTAGCGAAGACCTTGCGGCGGCCGACGCAATTATTGATCAAGTCGTTATTTCCGAAAAATCCAATGTGGTTGATAAACTATTAAAAGAAATCCTGCTGCCCAAAGAAGCTTTGGTGTCCGCCATCAAAAGGGATGAGGAAGTGATTATCCCTGACGGTAACACGCAGCTGAAGACAGGCGACCAGGTGATTGTCATCGGTAAAAAAGATGATGTCGAAAAAATTGTCAAAAGGTTTGCTGCGGATTAGAACAATTTCCCGATCAACCGCATATTGATGCCATGGCCAACGTGATGCGCCATTGGCAAATTGCTGTCTGGTGGGCTTTTGGTTGGGTGGATCCCTATCATATGATCAGTAACCGATAGGCCTTCCTCCTGCGCAGCATATCCAATTCAAAGATTATCCCCGATGTGAAATCATGATCGTGGGGCAGGTCGTCTGCTGAAGAATTTTGAATGTGACTTGCCCAAAGAGTTTACGATGCCGTCCGAATCGCTGGAGGCCGAGAACCAGGAGATCCGTTTGTTCGGCCAGTCCGGCAATCGTCGAAGCGATCTGAGGACTGCGTTCAATGCGAATCAAGGGTTGCGAAGGAACCTCGTCGCGGGCAAGGTTTTCAAGCTTGCGGCGTTCACGTTCGACGATTTCATCAGAGGCCTTTTCGGGCAGGATGAGGAGAAAGACAATCTCACGGGGAAAAGTGTCGTTTAGACAGAGACTCGACAGGAGCCTGGAGCGCAATGCGTCATGGGCGCCTTTGCCTGCAACAGGAACAAGAATGCGTTTGACGGTACGCATGGTCCAACCGGGTTGGGCCCTGAGAATCACGATATCCGAGTCGAGTCGACTGAGGAGTTGCTCGAGGTTGCCCCCATGAATTTTTTCGACGACTTTGGAAAAGCCTAAAAGCACCGAGGCACAACGGTAGTCACGGGCCACGCGGCTGATTTCCGCGAAAGGATCCTTGGCAATGGTCGTCAACGCTTCAGGCGCCAAACCATTGCTGAAAGAAGCAATGAGCGATTCTCTCAGAACCGATTGCGCATCAATGAGTTGGCGTGGCACTTCACCCGGTACCCATTCTTCGGGTGCGGTGACAATTGAGAGGAGGAGCACATGTCCGATGCCGTTAGGCGACAGGGCGGTCGCCAGGGCGACAAGCCCCTCCGCGCTTGCCGGATTGGCAATGGGAACCAGGACAAGGGGTGCGCGGCCGCGCAGCAGAAGCAGCTTCGGGTCACGGGCTTCGGCCGCCGCGTCGACAATTCTGGCATGTCGGGCAAAGCGAATAAGAAAGAGGGCCGCACCGCAAATCAACCAGCCCCCGCCGATCAGACCGGCGGACGGCACATTGACTCCCTGGAACACGGCCAATGACAAACAGGCCATCCCGCCAACCAACGGAACGAGAGGAAAGAGGGGCGTCTGAAATCCTTTTTTGTTACCACCGGCGCGGGATCTTGCAAGATATCCGATGATATGCGCTAGGGTGAAGGTGACCAGAAAGATAAGGCTTGAGGCCGCCCCCGCAGCGGCAATGTCCGGGATGATAACAATGATGGCGAGAACAATCGCGCCGGTTACAAGTATTGCGCCGACGGGCGTTGCAAATCGATAGCTCGTTTTTTCAAGGAAGCGAAACAGGGTTCGATCTTTGGCCATGGCCTGCGCAACGCGTGATGCGGCAAAGAGATTTGCCTGCAGCGCCGAAAGCATCGACAGGATACCGGCCACCATCACCAACCAATATCCGGGTTGGCCCAGGTAGCGCCCGGCAGTTCGGGCGATGATGGTCGCCGGATTGTGCGCGCTCAGGCGCATGATCGATTCTCCTGACCCGGTACCTGCAACGGTAACCACGATTAAGAGTGGAAGATAAATTGCCAAGGCGGTCATTAGCGACATGAGCATCGCCCGGGGAATGATGCGTTGCGGGTCTTTGATCTCACCCGCGACGGCCGCAATGAGGTCGAACCCCTGAAGGGCAATGAAGGTGTACCCCATAGCCGAAATAAGGCCATGAAGTCCCATGGGAAGGAAAGGCGTGAATTTTTTCGCGATGACGGTGGAATTCATCGACCGCATCGCGACGAAACCGCCGATGATCAGAATGGTGAAGACGATCACTTTTCCGACATTGGCCCATTGCCCGCCACCACGATTGGAACGGATTAAGCTCACCATGTAGAAACAACATGCGGCAATTGCCAGGCCGGATTGCGTCCGGGAGGCGATCAACCAGGATGGCGGTTGACCCCAAAAGACGGAAAAGAGCGTGAAGGCGGCGGCAGAGAAAAAAGAGGCGAATCCCAGGGCATAGAGGACGGCTGCAACAATGGAAGCAAACCAGACAACCCAGCCGACGGCAAAGGCGGTTCCGACAGAGAGGACTTTTTTGGCAAAGGTATAGGTGCCGCCCGATTGCGGAAAGCGCACCGAAAGTTCGGCAAAACTCAGCGCCGTCAAAAGCGCGATGATCCCGTTCAGGGCAAAGGCTGCCAACGCGCCAGGCCCCGTCGTGGTAAAAGCGACGCCTGCCAGGGCAAGGATACCTCCGCCAACGATTGCCCCGACTCCGACACCGACGGCACCGAAAAGACTGATGGTTCGTTTCGAGCGCTTGGATTTATCGAGCATTTTTCAACGCAATCATCTGCTCGGGCATAAATGCATCAATCCGAGCGCATAGTGCGAGGCCCCAGAGCTTCTAATTTATCCATATGAAGCACATAAGTATCATTGGTATCCATGATGTCCGGAGTACGTATCGATTAAAATTCATGGCAGTTTGACAGGATGTCCAAAATGAGGGTCTTAAGACCGGTTATGGGAAAGTGGAATCATTGCGAACGCTATCATGGGCGCAGTCGGCTGTAAAGCCGCATGACACAAATGTCTTATGATCGCTGCCAGTCACAGGGGATGGGGACGCCCTTACTCAGGATTTCTGGAAACTAAGCACCAATTTTCTTCTACCCAACGATCGGCAGAACCCAAGGTCGGTTTGTCTGTAAAATAGGGTATGCTCTTTGAAAATGGCATCAACTAGCCGTCTGTCATCATAAATGCGGCAAAAAATGCGCTGTAAGGCATTATGCGACTGCGCACATGGCTTCGCCCAGCGTTTAATGTTGTGCAGGCAATTGCTTTACACGCCACGGCGAAGCATACTCTCACAGACCGCTGCACCTGCGACTTTCCAATTGCATGGCTGCGCTTTAATTCGGACATTGTTGCTTCGATCCCGGATCGAATTTTATAGCGCTGTTTCCACACATCCGTTTGCTGATCGGCATACATTTGATCGCGCAACCGAAGCTTCGGCGCAATGTCGATTCTAAAATTACCTTTGGTATCGCGCGGGTTGCCGCCGCGCTTGTGGTTGTTGGGAGCACGTACCGGGCATTGGTCTATTTTGCCGCAGGCACGACACGTATCTCCATGGAAAATCGCATGCAAGGAACCTCCCTTTTTGTTGTTCGAACTGCGCATCCGATGATCTATGGGACGATGCTTTTGTGGGCACGGCACGACCAAACCGTCTCGATCAAATTCGAATCGATCGCGGTCCATGGCATCTTCAGGCCGACGGGCGCGATCAACCCGTGCAATAAATTCAATGTCCTTTATGACAAAACTTCAAGCGCTGAAGGTGCGGATGGATAACCGCCATCGGCATAGAGCGTTTTCGGTTATAAATCGGCTGATGCCAGACGATTCACAATGCTCGGGGCTTTGTCCTTATCGGATCGGGCCGCACCATGGACTTCAAAGTCGGTAATGATGTCGGACGTATCTTGTTTGTTGCAGGTCGCGGTAATATGCGCGCCGTAACCTCGGCCTTTATGCTCGCAGGTGGCACCTGGATCATAGGGCGATTGCAGGGTTGTGCCCCGGCTTTTTTTCTTTTCTTTAATCTTTTTGTCGGTGTCGTCGTTTTGGTTCGGGTCAGATTTATTGTGGTTATCAAAACCGAACGTATCCAAGGCCGGTTGATCGCTCATGCGGTTGAGTTCCTGGAGAAAGCACATATCCAGCATACGGGTTACGCTGAAATTGGGTCGGTCCGTTTTGCCGAAAAGCATGGCAAATTGATCTTCGGATTTTAACAAGATCGGAAGAATCTCAAGCCCTAACAACTGCGCCCAAGAATCTTGCAGGCGCGCTCTCAATTGTGCTTTTAGCTGGGTTTCTACTCCGAACAAGGACTGTTGGGGTCTTTTTTAAAACATGACAAATTATAACATATTGAAGTAAATCATGGTAGTTACTTTTCAGAAATCATAAGTTGGGCATCCCCATCGCTTTTCGTTCTGTCTCCAGCTTTTTCAATTCTCTTCGCATAATCTTCCCGGTAGCGGTCATGGGCAGCGCGTTGACGAATTCGATTTCCCGGGGGTATTCGTGAGCGGCCAGCCGTGATTTCACAAAGGCCTTGATATCTTCTTCAATATCCGGCCCCGGGATCACCTCCGGCTTGGCAACGATAAAGGCCTTGACGATTTCGGTTCGCACCTCGTCCGGGCTGCCGACCACGGCGACCATGGCCACACACGGGTGTTTCATCAGGCAGTCTTCGATTTCCGCCGGTCCGATGCGATAACCTGCGCTGGTAATCACGTCGTCTTTGCGGCCGTTGAACCAGAAATATCCGTCGGCATCCTTTTTTGCCAGATCCCCGGTTAAGAGCCAGTCGCCGATAAATTTTTTACGGGTGGCCTCCGGATTGCGCCAGTATTCCAGGAACATGACCGGGTCGGGGCGCTTGACGGCAATTTCCCCCAGGATGCCTGCGTTCAGCGGTTGCCCCTGATCATCAACCACCTCAACCACATGGCCAGGGATGGCCCGCCCCATGGAACCGGGTTGGATGTCCATGATATCGGCACAACAACCCACAACCAGATTGCACTCGGTTTGACCGTAAAACTCGTTGATGGTCAGACCCATGACGTCCCTGCCCCAGTCGAGCAGTTCCTCGCCCAGGGTTTCACCGCCGCTGCCGATGCTGCGCATGTTGTAGCTGTGGCGGCTTTTAGGGTTCGTCACCTGCCGCATCAGCTTTAAGGCCGTGGGGGGCATAAACGCATTGCGCACTTTGTATTTGGCAATCAAATGAAATGCTTTTTCCGGATCAAACTTTTTGGACCGATGGGCCAGGACCGGTATGCCGTGGTGCCAGCTGGGAAACAGCACGTCGATCAACCCCCCGATCCAGGCCCAATCCGCCGGAGTCCAGAACAGATCATCCTCCTGGGGGAAAAAATTGTGGGGCAACTCGACCCCCGGCAGATGCCCTAATAGGGTGCGGTGGGCATGCAGCGCGCCTTTGGGAGGGCCGGTAGTGCCGGAGGTGTAAATGATCAGGGCCGGATCATCGGCCCGGGAGTTAAACGGCTTAAATTCAGGAGACCCTTTTTCAAGCAGGTCCCAAAAATTGGGCACGCGCTCATATTGCTTTCCCCCGGTCACCAGGATGGATTTCAATTCGGGGAGATTCTCCCTGATTTCTATAATCTTGGGTAAATTGGCGGTATCCGTCACAACGGCTTTGGCGCCGCTGTTGGATAGACGATATTCCAAGGCATCCGTACCGAAAAGCGTAAACAGCGGAACAGCCACCGCACCGACCTTGTAAGCTGCAATATGGCTCAGCGCGGTCTCCGGGCATTGGGGCAGCAGGATTCCCAAACGATCCCCGATGCTGATTTTGGCAGCCTGCAGCCCATTGGCCAGTTTGTTGGAAAGCCTTTTCAAATCCCGGAAGGTGTATCGGTCAACGCTTCCGTTTTCATCCTCGTAGATCAGCGCCAGGCGGTTGCCCTGCGCTGCCCAGCGGTCGCAGATATCGACCCCGATGTTATAGAACCCTGGGATCTGCCATTGAAACGCGTTGTAAACATCTTTATAGGTTTTGCCCTGTTTCAACATAGTGGCGCCTCCGGTAACCAGGTGGAATAGGAGCGTCAACCGAAGCATTTGTCGATCAGGTGCCAGAAGCAAAAAAGAATAATTCTAT
>Ga0316195_10001713_pt1 | contig 10031 bp, 9 predicted proteins | sample Phised1_MG_FD_204937 | JGI IMG/M metagenome (GOLD analysis project Ga0316195, IMG submission 204937) | Coastal sediment microbial communities from Maine, United States - Phippsburg sediment 1 | ecosystem: Environmental > Aquatic > Marine > Coastal > Sediment | place: USA: Maine | collected...
CTATCCGAAAGTGATAGAAATTCTGGAGATCCTTGTAAAAGAGCACCCGAAAAAGGAGTACTGGGTACAGCTGTCAGGTATGTATGGCGAGATGGGTAAACAGCGTCAACAGTTGTTTGCCTACGAGGCCGCGTACATGCAGGGCTACCTGGAAAGTAATTCTGAGTTGGTAACCATGGCCCAGCTTTACATGCAGGACAACGTCCCTTACAAGGGTGCGACCATCCTGGAAAAGGGTTTAAAGGAAGGTAAGGTAGAGAAGAACTACAAAAATTACCGTCTCCTGGCCCAGGCCTACCAGATGGCCAGAGAAGACAAGAAGTCTCTCGCGCCGTTGCAAGAGTCAGCGAAGTTGGCCGAAGACGGTGATCTGTATTTCCGCCTGGCCCAGGCTTATTCGAATCTTGACCGTTGGCAGGATTGCGTGGATGCGGTTGACAAGGCCCTAAATAAAGGGGACCTCAATCGTATAGATTCTGCATACGTGTTGAAGGGCATGGCCTATTTCAACATGGATAACCTTCCGGAGGCGCAAAAGGCCTTCGAACAGGCACGTAAGGACCAGAGAAGCAGGCGCAGTGCTGATCAATGGCTTTCCTATATTGCCAGCGAACGTCAAAGACAGGCAGAACTGGATCGCGCCCTGGCCGCGCTGAAAAGGTAATAACGAGGGGTTCCCTGCTGTTTGCAGGGTATTCCTGGGTTGCCGCTAGTGTTCAGTCGAAGCAATTTGTTCGGCTAGGCACCAGCGGCAATTTTTTATGTCCGGCCGACCCAACTTCATACGGCGAATTTCTGGGGACGGGGACAGGTTTTTAAGCAACGCCGGCTTATCTGTTTTAAAGGCCTGGTGCCGAGATAATCAGTAAATGAGAACCTTACATCACAAGATTTCGCCTGAAGTTCCAGCCTGGCTTCGCCGCTCGGTGCTTGGTTTTTTTCTATGTATCGCCGCGGGAACCTCGTGGGCTGCGGTGCCGGTCGGCCCGGAACAGCCCGAGTCAGACTCTGACGAATCTGCCCATATGTCTTATTGGCTGGATCTCCAGGGGGTTGCATCCCAGCAACTGGACGCAAATTCCGATCAATTCACGCCAGGTATTATTCCGCCCTCTGAAAAAGACCCGGCCGGCCTGCGCAGAGACACCATGTACTTTGTCTCCTACCAGGTGGTCAGCCTGGGGTTGCTTTATATGGCGCCTGAAAGTGTCTCTAACTGGACTCCCGAGAAGAAGGAGAATGCCAACTTCTCGAAGTGGTGGAACAACGTTTCCAATCCCCAGTGGGATTCTGATGATTGGTGGATCAATTACGGGTTGCACCCGTATTGGGGGGCGGCGTATTTCGTCAGGGCGCGGCTACGGGGATACGATTCCAGGGAGAGTTTCTGGTACTCGTTTGCCTTGTCTTCAGTCTACGAGTTTGGTGTCGAGGCAGTTTTCGAAGAACCGTCCATCCAGGATATCTTCGTTACCCCTGCGTTGGGGGCGGTCCTGGGCAGTGCGTTCATGAATATTCGTGAGGATATTTATGAAAAACAGCTCACAGAGTCCGGAATCACCGGTTGGGATAGATTCCTGCTGGGTGCAACAGACCCCCTGGGATGGCTTAACCGGCAGGTTGATAAATTGGTGGGTTACGACGCCCAGGTGAGCTTGTCGCCCTTCCACCGCCAATCCAGGGCCCCTAAGGATGCGGAAACGGGGTGGAACTCGGCCCAACAGTCCCGAAATGACGAAATGGTCTACGGCCTGCAATTCACCGTACGCTGGTAACCACGTACTTGAGTCAGTGAGAGCGTGTCCCGGATACCGATACGGTACGGCTGATCACCTGGCGAATTTTGGCCAGCAACAACCTGTCAGGCTGTGGAATCTCGATATAGTCGGCAACCCCCCGCTGCAGGGCTTTTACCGCATCATCGATATTGGCATGCCTGGCAATGATGATCGTCGCTCCGGACAGGCCTCTCTGTGACAATTCCTCGATAAACTCGGGGCTTTGTGTCCCCAGCTGATCCCCGTTCGCAAGAATGCACCCAACCTCAATATCCTCGCATTCGGCCAGGAAACTTTCGGCTGACAAATAGTGGAGAACCGGCGTATCAAGGTAAGCGAGGAGCTTGTCCAACTGACCATTCATGTTGGGATCACTCTCGATCACGCATACTGCCGGCCCAATTTGTGAATATTCGGTCTGACGATCCATTGTCCTGCTCTAGGTTCCCGCTGTGAACCCATTTTGGGTTCGGGAGGGCTAGAGCAAGTATGGGGGTGCAACTTTCCGCACAATATACGGAAATGAACCTAAGACGGGGTGGGAAAGCCGCAGGGCAGCGATTTAACCAGGATTCCGCAGTCTCATTACCATTCTGACCAGGTGGGCGAGCGAAGATGCCCGCATTTTGTCCATGACCCTGGCGCGATGAATTTCAACGGTTCGCTGGCTGACTTCAAGATCCGCAGCAATGACCTTGTTCGGTCGACCGTCTACAATCAACTCAAGGACCTCTTTTTCACGCGGGGTCAGGTTCGACAGGCGTTCCTCGATATCCCGGGTTTCCAGCAACTGGGCCCGGTTTGAGGCGTCCTGCTCAATAGCCTTGTTAATCCGATCCAGTAGATCCTGATCTCTGAAAGGCTTTTGGATAAAGTCGGCGGCGCCGTACTGGATAGCCTTGACCGCCATCGGCACGTCACCGTGACCGGTAATAAAAATTATCGGCAGAATCGCGTGGATTTCGTTCAGCTTTTCCTGCAGTTCCATGCCGCTCATTCCGGGCATGCGAATATCGAGAACCAGGCAGCCGGGACGGTCCGGATCGTAGGCTTCCAGGAATTCAGCGGCACCCGAGAAAGTCTCTGCGCTAAGGCCTACTGACCTCATGAGCATTTTCAGGGAGTCGCGGACTGGCTCGTCGTCGTCAACGATAAAAACAGTCGGTTTTTCGGCGGGATTATCTTTTTTCACTATCTAGTCTCGCGAGGCTACTGAAGGAAGGGTGAAGTAAAAACAGGCGCCGCCACCGGGGTTGTTCTCAAACTTGAGTTCGCCACCGTGGGCATTGGCTATGGATCGGCTAATAGACAACCCCAGGCCCATTCCTGCTTCTTTCGAAGTCCGGAAGGGCGAAAAAACATTGACCAGCATATCCTCGGAGACACCCGGGCCATTGTCCTGAACCGTTATTTTAATCCAATCCGGGCTGGGGATGTCAGTTCTGATAAGAATATTACCTTTTTTCCCGACATCGTGTATTGCTTCCAGGGCGTTACGGATCAGATTGAGGATAACCTGTTGTAACTGGACGGAATCCGCGGCCACGTTTGGCAAGTTCGGTGTGAGTTGCAGATCAATATGTGTGTTGTCGCTCTTGATGTCAGTTTCCGCGAGCTTGACCACATCTCGAATCAACTGATTGCAGTCCAGGTGTTCGCGATGGGTGGTTTTTTGCCTGACCAGTCGTCTCAGGCCCCGGATAACCTCGGCGGCTCGCTGCGCCTGCCTGTCCACCAATTCCAGGGTTTCCGACAGGTCGTCCACATCCACATGATTCTGGGCGAGAAAACGCTTGCCCGCCTGGGCGTAGGTTGAAATTGCCGTCAACGGTTGATTGATTTCATGGGCGATACCAGCAGCCATCTCGCCCAGGGTGCTCAGTCGGGCCACATGGGTGAGCCGTTCGCGCAATTCGCTTGCCTCATCCTCCGACCTGACACGGTCGGTGAAATCCTGGATCTGCACGATCAGGAATTCCGGTCGCTCCGACCGGTCATGCACTGCGCCGGCACTGAGTTCTACATGAATGGTCTCACCTGTCCTGGTCACCATGCGGCAACGCATGGAGGTTGCCGGGGTGTAAACCTCTCCAGTCAGACCTTCCAGGAGCGACTGCACAGCATCCTGATCCTCCTTGTGGACCGCCTCAATGAATGAGTAACCGACCAATTCATCCTGGGTTGCGCTCAGGAGATTGCATAGTGCGTTGTTCAGGGTAAGCAGGCGGCCTGTCAGGTCCAGGGTCATTGTACCCAGGGGGGCGTTCTCAAAGATGAGGTTCAGTTCTTCCTCACGCAGTCTGAGCTGGTTTTCGGTCTGTCTTTTGACGGTGACGTCGTCACCGGAACTGAGGGTTCCCGATATTTTCCCCTGGGAGTCACGCAAAACGGCATTTCGCCAGGCAATCAGTCGGCGAGCGCCAAAGCGGTTGAGGACATAGGCCTCTGACATCTGGTGCCAGGACTTGGTCCCGCCAACCATTTGATCGAACTGCTTTCGGGCAGGTTCACGCTTGTTTGCGGGAATACAGGTATTGAACCAGTCTTTGCCGAGCAGTTCGGATTCCTGGTATCCCAGAACCTCACAGCCCCGTCGGTTAATCAGGGTTACCCGGCCTGAGGTATCCAGACCCAGCAGGATGACGTCTGCAAGGTCCAGGTAGTTCTGCGCCCGGTCACGTTCAACCAGGAGGGCTTTTTCGATGGTTTTGCGTTCGCTGATATCCCGAATGATGCCCACGAAATGAGGGTTCTCAGCAGTTGTCGCTTTACCCACGGATAATTCGGCGGGGAATGTGCGCCCGGTTTTGTGGCGTCCTGTTACCTCGCGTCCGAGTCCGATAATTCTGGGCACACCGGTGGTTTGGTAATTATCCATGTACCGGTCATGTTCCCGTGCATAGGGTTCGGGCATCAGGATCTTCAGATTCTGCCCGATAACCTCTGCTTCGGTATAGCCAAACATCAGCTCCGCAGCCCGATTGAAGGTCTCAATGTTGCCTTTATCGTTGGCAACAATGATCGCGTCCACGGCGGCGTCAAGTAGCGCTTGAAAGCTGGAGTCAGAACGGGTTTTTTCGTCGGTCATCGTAAATTATTTTATTTTTGATATACGTTGAGTAGGTAGTTACCACAGGATAACCGGTTAGCGACTATATTTGTGAAATAATAGTGTTTCAGATTGATCACCAACGATTAAAGGCGTCTTGTTGTTGGATGGAGATATTGCTGTGAAACCACGTTTTGAAAGGATTCTGGCCGTGGTTAGTCCCACTCGGGAAAAACAAGCGGCTCTTGAGCGCGCAATTGGCCTGGGCAGATCCTACCAGTGCCCTGTTGAAGCGTTTGTTTGTATCTATGATCCCTATATCGCGGGTGAGCGGTTTGCCGACAGTGATGGACTGGCAAAGGCCCGGGAGGCGCTGAAGGCCTCCACTGGCGATTGGCTGAAAGCCCGTCTGGCAGGAATCGATACCGGGGGTGTGGAGGTGTCCACCCAAGTGAGCTGGGGATCGCCATTGTGTGAGGCTGTGCTAGCCCGGGCGGCGAAGATAGGCGCTGACTTGATCGTCAAGGATACCCACCATCATCCGCACCTGGAGCGAGCCCTTTTTAGCAATACCGACTGGAACCTGCTCAGGGGGTTCGAGGACGCATTGTGGCTGGTCAAGCCAGGGGACTGGCCCGAGCACCCCGTCATCATGGCCTGTGTGGATCCGGTTCAGGAGCATGAACGACCCCACGGCCTGGATCTGCGTATTCTTGATGTTGCCGGTTCGGTCAAAGAAGTCCTTTCCGGTGATCTGCATGTGGTCCATGCCTATCCCAGCATCAGCAACTCCGTTCTTGCCATCACCGCCATACCAGGGGCGGCGGGTTTTCCGCTGGATGTATCGGAGGAAGTGATTGTGGAGGAGCATCGAGAGGCCCTGGATGACTTAATGTCCGGGCATGCGGCCCCGGGAACCGAGGTTCATTTCGTCGCCGGGAGTCCCAGAGATGTATTGCTGGAGCACAGCAAGATTATCCGCGCGAACGTCGTGGTGATGGGCGTGGTCGCACGCGGGGCCTTGAGGCGTCTGATGCTGGGGAGCACCGCTGAGCAGGTTCTGGACAAACTTCCGTGTGACGTACTGGCAGTAAGGGCCGCCGAGGATGTTTGAGGCGCTCATCCCGATATATTTCTGATCGAGACTATCTTTCCCGGGTAGGCATGCCGATAATGTCCGCCCGAAGGCCTGCGGTCATTAATGTAACAGTCGCTTTAGGGATCGCACCTAACCAATGAATTACTTTTTTGCAGGGGACCTACTTGATGGCTATTAACATTGGCGACACGATTCCGTCCGGAAAATTTGGAATTATGACTGAAGCAGGACCCGGTGCGATAAGCACTGACGAATTGTTTTCAGGCAAGCGTGTCGCAATCTTTTCCGTGCCGGGTGCGTTTACTCCCACCTGCTCAGCCAAGCATGTGCCGGGTTTTGTGGCTAATGCTGCCGCGCTCAAAGACAAGGGCATCGACGATATCGGGTGCTTCTCGGTAAACGATGTATTTGTAATGCATGCCTGGGGCCTGGATCAGGGTGCCGGCGAAACCGTGAAAATGCTGGCCGATGGCAACGGTGAATTTGCCCGGGCAGTGGGTATGGAACTGGATGCCACCGGTTTTGGAATGGGTCACCGGTCCAAGCGCTTTTCAATGGTGGTGAATGATGGCGTGATTGAGCAGTTGTTTGTCGAAGCCCCCGGGGCCTTTGAAGTCAGCAGCGCGGAGCACATGCTCGCAAATCTGTGAGACAGCCTCTCGCGACAGTGTCGCGAACAGGATGGAGCGCAAAAAAATAGGCCGGACATGTGCAAACATGACCGGCCCGTTTTTTATCAGGACCCGTGCAGGCCCTTTGCTGGCTTAACCCAGTTTCGATTCCAGTTCAGGAATAACCGTGAACAGATCAGCGACCAGGCCGATATCAGCAATTTCGAAGATCGGAGCCTCGGCATCCTTGTTCACCGCAACGATAGTGCCCGCATCCTTGATGCCCGTGACGTGCTGGATGGCACCAGAGATTCCGAACGCGATGTACAGTTCCGGCGCAATGATCTTGCCGGTCTGACCCACCTGGGTTTCATTGGAAACGTATCCGGCATCCACAGCGGCCCGGGTAGCACCAACTGCTGCACCAATTTTGTCGGCCAGCTTGAACACCATGTCGAAGTTTTCCTTGCTGCCCAGTGCACGGCCACCGCAAATCACCCGGGAGGCGGTTTGCAGGTCAGGCCTGTCGCTGGCTGCTGCCTTCAATTCACCATAGCGGCTATGTGTTGGCAGGCTGGCCTCTACGCTGATTGCTTCGACCGCTGCAGAACCGCCGCTCGCGGCACTCTTGTAGGAGGCGGAGCGAACCGTGCCTACCAGTTTGCGATCTGCCGAGGCTTCTACCGTGACGATCGCTTCGCCGGCATAAACCGGACGCTGGAAGGTGTAGGGGCCAAGAACGGCCATGATGTCGCTGACTTGCCCCACGCCCAGCAGGGCAGCCACTCGCGGCATCAGGTCCTTGCCGAAAGTCGTGGAGGGGCCAAGGATATGGCTGTAAGGCTCGGCAATGGCCACCACCTGGGGCGCGATTACCGCGGCCAGTGGCTTGGCATTTGCTGCGTTGTCCACGTGCAGAACTTTTGCGACGCCCGCCAGGCCAGCGGCCTGGGTAGCGATGGCAGCGCCAGAGGTGGCGAAAACAACGATGTCGATGCCGTCGTTTTCTATGCCTGTGGCGCAGCTCACGCATTTTGAGGTGCTGCTATTAAGTGTGCTGCCGTCATGCTCGGCAATGATAAGAATGCGTCCCATTACAGTAACCCCTTATCCTTCAGTGCGCTGATCAATCCGTCCACGTTTTCAACCATGACGCCTTTCTGGCGCTGGGCGGGCGGCTCGGTCTTCACGATTTTAAGTTGCGGCTCCAGGGCGACGCCCAGGTCTTCCATGGACATGGTCTCAAGCGGCTTGCGCTTGGCTTTCATGATGTCCGGCAACTTCACGTAACGAGGTTCGTTCAGGCGAAGATCGGCGGTTAATACCGCCGGCAAGTCAACCTCGATGGTTTCCAGGCCGCTGTCGACTTCCCGTGTAATGCTGGCTTTTCCATCGGCAAAGGTTGCCTCAGACACGCAGGTTGCCTGGGGGCGGTCCCACAAGGCTGCCAGCATGGCACCGGTCTGGCCGTTGTCATCGTCAATAGCCTGCTTGCCCACGATTACAAGTTCAGGAGATTCCTTCTCGATTAGCTTGAGCAGGGTGCGAGCGGCATCCAGCGGTTCAACCAATTCATCAGTTTGAACCAGAATTGCCCGGTCGGCGCCCATGGCCAGTCCGGTTCGCAATTGCTGCTGAGCATCGGCCGGGCCAATGCTTACCACAATGACTTCCTCAGCCTCTCCACGTTCCTTGATGCGTAGTGCCTCTTCAAGGGCAATTTCATCAAACGGATTGATGCTCATCTTCACCCCATCGGTGATTACCCCAGAGCCATCCGGTTTGACACGAATACGCACGTTGTAATCAACGACGCGTTTCAGGCCCACCATGATCTTTTTCATTGAATTACCTCTACTGCCGCATGATCCTGAGTCCGTCTCCAGGCTCGGAGACGCCATCTTACGGGGAAGGCGAGGGCCTAAAACTCCACCCTATGCAGTCCTCGCGGATGCCTTCTGACGGTCGGATAATAACCTATTGCGCTGCAACAAGCATCGGGGGATACCGTAACACTGCGGGGCCCTCCAAAAGTGCTCGATTTGGTTAAAAATTAGCCAGATTAAGCCTGATGCAGGGAATCTGAATTCAGTGTTGCTTGTGGTTGCGTTAGGCCCGTAGGATGGCGGTAGCAAGGCGATCTGGTTTGGGCCAAGAAAAAATAAGAAGGAAGTTTGTGAAGCAGGGGATACATTCACCGTTGTCGGGACTGCGGGTCCTGGATTTGAGCAGAATCCTGGCCGGGCCATGGGCCAGCCAGTTGTTGGGAGACCTGGGCGCAGACGTCGTTAAGGTGGAACGTCCCGGGGTCGGTGACGACACTCGTCGCTGGGGCCCCCCATTCCTCAAGGACCGGGAAGGTAACGATACCGGCGAGGCCGCCTATTACCTTTGTGCCAATAGAAACAAGCGATCCCTCGCTGTGGATATTTCCACTGCTGGAGGTCAGGCATTACTGCGAAAGATGGCCGCCACCTGCGATGTACTTATAGAGAATTTTCGGGTCGGCACAATGGCCCGCTACGGCCTGGACTACCCTAGCCTCAGAGGGCTGAACCCCGGCATGGTGTATTGCTCCATCACCGCTTTCGGTCAAGAGGGCCCCGAAGCTGCCGCGCCCGGATATGACGCCATGATCCAGGGCCGGGGAGGTCTGATGAGCATCACCGGTGTGCCCGATGGGCAGCCCGGTGAAGGGCCCCAGAAGGTTGGGGTGGCGATGGCCGACCTGACTACTGGCATGTACGCCGCGTCAGCCATCCAGGCTGCTTTGCTGGCCCGGTACCGGACCGGTGAGGGCCAGTATATCGACATGGCGCTGTTTGACAGCCAGGTGGCCATGCTGGCCAACCAGGCGAGTAATTACCTGGTTGGGGGGCAGGTGCCGGGTCGAATGGGAACCGCCCACCCAAATATCGTTCCTTACCAGGCGTTTGCTACTGCCGACGGCCACTTGATGCTGGCGGTAGGTAATGATCGCCAGTACGCCAGGCTGGTTACGGCCATGGGCTTGCCCGAGCTGGCTGCCGACCCGCGGTATGCCACGAACCTGGCGCGCACCGAGCATCGGGCAGAGCTGGTTCAGTGTCTGGAGAGCCGCTTTGTGCAGCAGACAAGCGGGGCCTGGGCGGAGTGCCTGGCTCAGGCAGAAGTGCCTTTTGGGCCGATTAACCGGATTGACCAGGTGTTTGACGATCCCCAGAGCCACTATCGTGGCCTGAAAATTGAGTTACCCCATAGCCAGGCGGGATCGGTGCCGTCAGTAGCCAATCCAATCCGGTTTTCGGACACGCCGGTGAGTTATCGTTACGGACCGCCCACCCTGGGTGAGCACAGTCGGGAAGTGTTGCAGGAATGGTTGGGTCTGGAGCAGGCTGAGCTGGATACGCTCTCCAGTGAAGGGGTGATATGACAAGCAGTAATTCTTGTGAATCTCGAGTCTAAAATACTTTAAATAATGACAATAACCTATTGATAAATGGATAAAGTATTTA
>Ga0316195_10001714_pt1 | contig 10023 bp, 8 predicted proteins | sample Phised1_MG_FD_204937 | JGI IMG/M metagenome (GOLD analysis project Ga0316195, IMG submission 204937) | Coastal sediment microbial communities from Maine, United States - Phippsburg sediment 1 | ecosystem: Environmental > Aquatic > Marine > Coastal > Sediment | place: USA: Maine | collected...
GAATGGAGCGTCCTGCAAAAAAGGAGTTGAAGTGAAGAGCTACCCGACCATTCCACTGCAGGGTTATCGCGAATATCCGATCGAGGAAATGCGACAACGACTCAGGAATTTCTATGCCGACATGGATCGCCGCAGAACTGTGCGCGACTTCTCGGATCGACCGGTACCACGCGACATCATCGAAACCGCACTCAAGGCTGCCAATACGGCACCGAGTGGGGCCAACCTGCAGCCCTGGCACTTCGCGGTAGTGAGCGGGCCGAAAACCAAAAAGAAGATTCGCGAAGCAGCGGAAATTGAAGAGCGGGAATTCTACGAACACCGCGCAAGCGAAGAATGGCTGGCAGCCCTTGCGCCGCTGGGAACCGACGACAAAAAGCCGTTCCTGGAGACTGCGCCCTACCTGATAGCGGTCTTTCTGCAAAAGTTTGGTGAGCTGGAAGATGGCCGCAAGGTTAAACACTACTATCCGGCAGAATCGACGGGTCTTGCGACCGGTATGCTGATAACAGCACTACATACCGCCGGACTTGCCACACTCACGCACACGCCCAGTCCCATGAAGTTCCTGAACGAAATTCTCGGACGCCCGAGAAGCGAACGACCCTTTCTGCTGTTAGTTGTGGGTTACCCGGCCGACGACGCAAAGGTTCCCGATATAAGCCGAAAACCGCTGCAACAATACACGTCGTTCATCGACGAGTAGTGGCAGATTAGTCGACCTACCCGGTGTTCTGCAGTGCCTGTGCGATGCCGTTTACAGAGGCGAGCAGCGCATCGAATATCTCCTGATCTTCATAATCGGATGCTCGCCAGCGAGACAACAGATCGACCTGCATAAGGCTCATCGGATCAACGTAGGGGTTTCTCAGCATGATCGCGCGTTGCAGCGTGACGTCACCTTCCAGCAGTGAGTCGTGATCGGAGTATTTGAGAACCAGCTCCCGGGTGAGTTCGTATTCCGCCTTGATGATCGGGAAGAACTCTTCGTGCAGTTCACCACTGAGTTCTGAATACAGTTCGGCGATGCCGAGATCGGACTTCGCCAGCACCATTTCCGTGTCAGCCGTCAGCGAGCGCAGGAAATACCATTCGCGGAACATTTCAGCGAAGGCCTCCTCGCCGAACTGATCGATTGCCTTTTTCAAACCCGAGCCGACGCCGTACCAGCCGGGCAGAACCGAGCGCGCCTGGGTCCAGGAAAACACCCACGGAATCGCGCGCAGGTCTTCGATGCCGGACTGGCGCCGGCGTGAGGATGGTCGCGAGCCGATGCGCATGCGTTCGATCAGGTCGATCGGGGTCGCCTTGCGAAAGTACTCGTAGAAGTTGGGTGTCTCATAAACCAGCTTGCGGTATGCACGGCGACTTTCGTCGGCAATGACATCCATCATTTCGTGCCACTCAGCCCTGTCATTGCCGCGGTGTCTGGGCAGGGCGGTAGCGAGCGCTACCGAGCCGGTCATCTGCTCGAGCGTGCGCAGCGCGATACCGCGCAGCCCATATTTCTCGTTAATGATCTCTCCCTGCTCGGTTACTCGCAGGCGGCCGTTGACAGTGCCCGGCGGAGCTCCCATGACGGCCACGTGCGTCTTGCTGCCGCCACGGCTGACGGTGCCGCCACGCCCATGGAACAGCGTTAGCTCGATGCCCTGATCAGCGGCGGCTGCGACGATCACTTCCTGGGCGTTTTGCAGTGCCCAGCGGGCAGAGGCGAGGCCGCCGTCCTTGTTGCTGTCCGAATAACCGATCATGATCATCTGGCGATTCTTGCGTCGCTTGACGTGCGCTCGATACAGATCGGTTTTCAATAATGCTTTGAGAATTTCCGGTCCGTTTTGCAAGTCATCGACCGTTTCCAGCAGCGGTGCGATGTCGAGAGGCACTTCGCCGCGTTTGTTGTGCACCTCGCCCCACTGGGCCAGGAGAATGACTGACAGAATATCGTCGGCGCCCTGGGTCATGCTGACGATAAATGGTCCGATCGCTTTTGGACCGTACTTTCTGCGGCAAAACGCAATCGCCTGAAACACGGCGATAGTCTTGCGAGCCTGCGTGCTGAGGTTCATCGGCACGCTCTCTCGCGTTACGATGGCATCGATAATTCGTTCCGAACGTTCTTCTGCGGACTTTTCTTCCCAGTCCTCTTCGCCAAGACACTCGCCAACAACGCTGCGATGTGTCTCGGAGTCCTGGCGGATATCCAGCGTAACGAGATGGAAGCCAAACGTGTTTATGCGTCGAAGCAGGCGACGCACGGCAAACAGACCGGCCTGCCGGCCCTTGTTCCTGCTCAGGCTGTTGGCGATCAGCTGTATGTCGCCAAGCAACTGGCCGACCTTCTCGTACGGATAAATATCGTCGTCGTAAGTGGATTGCAGTCGTTGCTGGATCAGGCGCAGGAATACGCGATAGGGCATGTCGCGGTGCCGTGCTGGAACCGCGTGGTAGGCGTTTGGAAACACGCCACGGTATTCCTCGATGCGGTCGAGCATCGCCTGACCAAATTTTGCCCGATCTGTGGACTGGCTGAGCTTTGCGGCAATGGAAGCGCATTCCTTGTAATACAGGTCGAGAACCAGGGAGCGCTGTCGCGCCAGCGTGGCACGAATAGTCTTGGCGTTAACGTTGGGATTGCCGTCCATGTCGCCACCGACCCAGGAGCCGAAGCGCAGGATGCTCGGTATTTCTATGCTCTTGCCTTCCTCTCCGTAGATTCTCTGGATTGCGCTTTCAATATCCTCATAGAAGGGCGGCACGGCTCGATACAAAACATCAGTAACAAAAAACAACACGTGTTCGAGCTCATCGGCAACCGTCATTTGCTCCGAAGGGTGCTCGTCGGTTTGCCAGCCGGTCGTCGCAAGCAGTCGAATGTTGTCGTGCGCCGAGCGGGTCTCCTGCGGCGTCATCGTCGGGTTCAGAAGGTCGACAAGATGCTTGACGATATTCTGTTCCTTGCGAAGGATCGTGCGTCGAGTCGGTTCGGTTGGGTGCGCAGTAAAGATAGGCTCAATCGACAGGTTGTTGAGCAGCTCTTTAAGACCCGCAATATCAAGCCCCGAGGCCTTCAGTTTTATAAAAGTATCTTCAAGGCCGCCCGGCTGATAATGCACGACGTCGCGAAGATACTCGCGCCGGCGCCGAATGCGATGTACTTTTTCGGCCGTGTTGACCATCTGAAAATAAGTCGAAAAGCTGCGAATGACCTGCAGCGCCTCTTTGGGCTCAAGGCCACCGACAAGCTCCGCGAGTTCCTCGCAAGGCTTCTCGTTTCCCTCTCTGCGCCGAATCGCTCGAAGGCGCGCATTCTCGACGAACTCATAGAGCGCGTCGCCATCCTGTTCGCGAATAAGTTCGCCAACCATCGCGCCAAGCATGCGAACGTCGTCGCGTAGCGCCTGGTCCTTATCTTCGAAAGTGATGTCCTGTCGACGCAGGGACTTGTGAGTACCGGTTTCCATGAGAGTGCCGTTCGTTAGTCGCGAAAGTTTTCGTACTGAAGCGGCAGGTCGAGGTCGAACTCCTTCAACATCGCGATGACGGCCTGCAGGTCATCTCTTTTCTTGCCCGTGACACGCAGCTTGTCACCCTGGATCGCAGTTTGCACTTTCATCTTCGCGGTCTTTATCTGCTTGACCAGCTTTCGTGCACGATCCGCGTCGATGCCGCGTCGCAGTATCACCTGCTGGCGAGCGCCGTTGTTCGTGACCTCGGCATCCTGTTCCTCAAGACAGGCGATGTTGATGCCGCGCTTGGAAAGTTTCTGGCGGAGAATGTCGAGCATCTGCTGCAGCTGAAAGTCGGACTGTGTCGTCAGGGTAATGACCTGCTCTTCAATCTCGTACTTGGAACCAGTGCCCTTGAAGTCGAAGCGCGTGTTGACCTCGCGGTTCGCCTGATCAACACCATTCCTCGCCTCGTGGGAGTCAAAGTCACTAACAACGTCAAAAGAGGGCATTTGAATTCAGCCTGTCCTGTACCAATGTGACATGAAAGGTACACCGGCCAGAATGTTCGCGCCAGACCTGCCACCCGCAGCAAACCTGAAATCTGTATACCTTGCCGAGTTAACAAAGCAGTCAGCCGGCGCGAGGCACCGCAAGATGTCAGCATGTTTCTTGTCATCGAACCAGCCGTCGTCAACTCTCCCTGCCCACTCCTCTCAGCCGAGGCAGTGGCAGACTTTTCGCCACAGCTCTGTATGCGAATTCCGAGTGGCTCGGCGTGGATCGCTCAGGAACTCGATCTGTCAGCCTACACAGACGATGCCGGTAACATTGCACAAGAGGCGTTGCAGCACGCGTTGATTGCCTGTGTTGATAACGGCGACAGGCAACACGACGAGATGGACTGGGCCGATCCACGCATCGAGTACGACAGCTGGCTGAACCGTCGCCTGGCTATCGCACTGCGCGGCTGGGGCGACATCGTTGACAAGCGTGGTCTGGATCCGGCTTCGCTGGACACGCTGCGACAGCTGGAGGAGCTGGCTGAATGGACATGTCTGACCTTGCACGGGCGATCGCGCGAACTTGCGCGGCATGGCAACTGGTGTCCGGCGCTTGACGCAGCGGGCGCATCGGTCATGAAAAAGAGGTCCTCACCTGCCTGGCGACGGCGTTGGCGGACGGCTATCCAGGACGTCGCCGTGCGCCACAGAAACCTCACAACAATATCGCCGTGGGACGTGTTTCCGCGCGGAAAAAGCGCTGATTTGCGCAACCGGGACCTGCTGCCGCTGCTGCGCTTTGCCGATTCGCTGTCTTTCCAGCGCGACGTCTCGATTTCGCACTGGAATGTTAATGATTTCAAGGGCTTCTACGACCGGGTCGCGGCGATTGTGCGCTGCAATGGCGGCGCCGATCTCGTTGCGAAACAGGTGTGAACTAGGATACCGTCTAGCGTCGTCCCTCGCAGGGACAAAGGCAAAGTGAGACGACGCATTGCAAGCAATCACACCTGACGTACACGGACTTGCGGTTCTGTTACTGACCGCAGTCGCGTTATTCCTGTTTACTCGGGACAACATTCCGCTCGAGTCGTCATCACTCGCGATTCTGATTCTGCTGGTCGCCGGCTTTGCACTGTTCCCCTATGAAAAAGCCGGTGAAGTTGTTCTCGGGCCAGTCGACTTTTTCGCCGGCTTTGGCAATGAGGCGCTGATCGCAATTTGTGCGTTGATGATGGTGGGCAAGGCGCTTGAAACAACCGGCGCATTGCAGCCGCTGGCAACCGTCGTCAGTAAGGCCTGGGCATCGCGCCCCGTACTCGCTCTTGTAACGACGCTGACCGCCGGCGCGATCCTCAGCGCATTCATGAACAACACGCCGATCGTTGTACTGCTCATGCCGATACTGGTGGGCGCATCTTTGCGCGCCAAGTTCCCGGTGTCGGGCGTGATGATGCCGATGGGACTGGCAACTATTATCGGTGGCATGTCGACCTCGATCGGAACATCGACAAACCTGCTGGTCGTGGGTATCGCCCGTGACATGGATATTAAAGAGTTTGGCCTGTTCGAGTGGGTATTGCCGGTCGCGATCGTGGGTGGCGTGGGCATCCTGTTTCTATGGCTGGTCGCGCCGCGACTGTTGCCGGATCGCGCGCCACCGATGGCTGACACCTCGCCGCGTATTTTCAGCGCGCAGCTACACGTCAAAGAAGATGGGTTTGCGGACGGCAAGTCGCTGTCTGAAGTTCTGGCTAAAGCGGATGGCAATCTCAGGATCGACAAGATTCAGCGCACTGACTCGCTGTTTCTTGCCAAGCTACCGTCGGTCATTATTCAGCCGGGTGACCGGCTGTTTGTAAAAGACTCTCCCGAGAACCTGAAACACTACGAACAGCTTCTCGGCGCAACGCTGTTTAATATTTCCGACAACGAACACCCGATCAACGACGAGACGCCGCTGAAGGCCGAAGGCCAGCAGCTCGCAGAAGTTGTCGTGACGCGCGGATCGCCACTGCATCTGCGAAGCCTCGCAGCTGCTCGCTTCAGCGTTAGCTACGGTCTGTTGCCGCTGGCTCTGCATCGTGCACGTGCGCCGAGCTCGCAGGTGACGGGCGACCTGAACCTCATCCGGCTTCGCGCGGGTGACGTGCTGCTTGTGCAGGGAACGCGCGAGGCTATCGCCAACCTGAAAGACAGCGGTTCGATGCTGGTCCTCGACGGCACCACAACCCTGCCGCAAACTCACCACGCGAAGCGTGCGTTGTTCATCATGGGCGGTGTCGTTGCCGCGGCGGCTTTCGGCATCATGCCGATTTCAGTGAGTGCCCTTGTTGGCCTCGGTCTGATGATCGCTACCGGCTGCCTCGCGTGGCGCGATGCGGCCAGCGCGCTGTCCATACCGGTTGTCATGATTATTGTGACGGCACTGGCGCTGGGTAAGGCGCTCATGGGCACGGGCATGGCCGACTACCTGGCTGTCAGTTTTGTGAATTCGGCCTCCGGACTGCCCGCACCGATGATCCTCAGCGCATTCATGCTGCTCATGACCATCATGACCAATATCGTATCCAACAACGCGGCTGCGGCAATTGGTACACCGATTGCCATCAGTATCGCGGCACAACTGGGGGTTAGCCCTGAGCCATTCATTCTCGCCGTTCTGTTCGGCGCGAACATGAGCTTTGCAACGCCATACGGGTACCAGACCAACCTGCTCATCATGAGTGCAGGTGGCTACAAATTCGCAGACTTCCTGCGGGTTGGCATTCCGTTGACGATCATCATGTGGATCGGGTTCTCAATCACCCTGCCCATGTTGTATCAGTTGTAACTGATCTGCGCCTTGACGATACGGATGACGACGGTAATACTCAGCGGCATGAATGCTTCAATCATCAACAACTGGTGGTGGCAGTCCACAGGGGCTGCTGGCTGACTATTAGCTGAGCAATTAATCTTCGAAAGCCCATCTCTGCCGAAATCAGGGATGGGCTTTTTTAATGTAGGCAAGAAACGTATGCAGGCACCATTCGACATAGTTGCGGATCTCGATACGCCGGTCTCGGCGTACCTGAAGCTGGGATCGCTCAAGCCCCGCTTTCTTCTTGAAAGCGTGGAGGGCGGCGAGCGGCTGGCGCGCTATTCCTTCCTGGGCTTTGGCGACGCCGTCGAAGTGCGTATGGATGACACTTCACTCAGTATCGACGGCAAAGAGGAAGCCCGACCGACCAACCAGCAGCAGTATCTCGATGCGCTTCGACGAGCACTTAAGATTGCGCCGCGGCCACAGCCGGACGATGGCCTGCCGTTCGCTGGCGGGCTGGTGGGCGTTTCCGGATACGATGTCGTTCGCCTGTTCGAAAAGCTTCCCGTCGACACAGAGAAGCAGTCGAAGATTCCCGATGCTGCTTTCATGGCGCCTGCGTCACTGTTGGTGTTTGATCACCTGACGCGTCGCGTTGCGCTGCTGCACGATGGCGCCGAGAGCGAGCGGCAAGCGCTGAGGGCCGACGTTATTCGACTGCTGCGCGGCGCGATTCCGCCAGCGCCCGAAAAGGTCACCGTGTCGCCGGCTGAGGCCAGCCTGACCGAGGCGGAGTACGCGGAGCGCGTGCAGGCGTGTAAAGAACACATTGCCGCCGGCGATATCTATCAGATCGTTCTGTCTGTGCTGTTCCGTGGCAAGACCGATGTCCCGCCGTTCGAGGTGTATCGCGCGCTGCGCCTGTTGAATCCGTCGCCGTATATGTTCTTCTTCGACTTCGACGATCTCAAGGTTGTCGGTTCATCACCCGAAGCGCTCGTGAAGCTGCATGGTGATACGGCTTCGCTACGACCGATTGCCGGCACTCTGCCGCGCGGCGCGTCGCCAGCCGAAGACGACGAGAATGAGACGGCGCTGCTTGCTGATCCGAAGGAAGCCGCGGAGCACGTCATGCTGGTTGATCTTGCCCGCAACGACCTTGGACGGGTCGCAAGCCCGGGCTCCGTGCACGTCGATCCTTACCGCGCCATAGAACGCTACAGTCATGTCATGCACATCGTAAGCGGAGTACAGGGCGAGCTTGCGCCACAGTTCGATCAGTTCGACCTCTTCGCGGCGAGCTTCCCGGCCGGAACGCTGGTCGGTGCGCCGAAGGTTCGCGCGATGCAGATCATTGAGGAGATGGAGCAGGTCGGTCGCGGTTTGTACGCCGGCACTGCGGGCTATTTTGGTCTGAGTGGTGACATGGATCAGGCTATAACCATTCGTACGCTGGTTTTCTCCGGCGACGAGTACAGTTTTCAGGCCGGGGCCGGTATCGTTGCCGACTCCGTACCGGCCAAGGAATACCAGGAAGTGTTAGCAAAGAGTGCCATATTGAGGCGCGCCCTCGAGATTGCCGAGGAGGGCTTGTAATGGCGACTACGGAATTCAGCCATGTCCGCATGCTGCTGATCGACAACTACGATTCGTTCACCTACAACCTGGTGCAGGGATTTGCTGCGCACGGCGCCGACGTCATGGTGTATCGCAATGACGTCATTGGCATAGAGGAGGGGCTCGCCCTGAAGCCGACGCATCTCGTGATTTCACCGGGCCCGGGTCGACCGGACGAAGCCGGAATATCACTGGCCATGATCGCTGCGTTCGCCGGCAAGGTGCCGGTCCTTGGCGTCTGTCTCGGTCACCAGAGCATCGTGCAACAGCAGGGCGGCAACATCGTTCGTGCAGAACAGCTCATGCATGGCAAGACTTCACTGATCAAACACGACGGCAAGTCTGTCTTCGAGGGGATTTCGCAGCCGTTCGAGGTGGGCCGCTATCATTCCCTGTGTGCCGAAACCGACTCGCTTCCCGATACGCTGGAGGTCACGGCCACGACAGACAGCGGCGTGATCATGGGCGTGCGGCACAAGACCCTGCAGGTTGAGGGCGTGCAATTTCACCCGGAGAGTGTTCTGACTCCTGAGGGCGATCGCCTGATGACAAACTTCATGCGCCTCGAGAACAAATAAAGAGTACGAACCATGAGCAAGGAATACAGCCTGTTACTCGACAAACTGCTCGACGGCCACTCGCTGGCGGAAGCACAGGCGTATGACCTGATGCATAAGCTGGCGGCCGGCGAATTACCCGCGGCGCTGGCGGGCGCCTTGCTGGCCGGTCTTCGTGCCAAGGGCGAGACGGCTGATGAGATTCGTGGATTCGCGACGGCCATGCGCGAACTGGCTGTCCATCCGAAGATTCCGGACGGTGCGCCGACGGTCGATACCGTGGGTACCGGCGGTGACGGTTCCGGCAGCCTGAACCTGTCAACAGGCACAGGCCTGTTGGCGGCCGCGGCCGGATCGCGAGTCGTCAAGCACGGCAATCGCTCGGTCTCGAGTCGCTCCGGTAGTGCGGACATGCTCGAGAGTCTTGGCATGCCTTTGCCTTTGCACGAAGAACAGGCCGTGAGCTGCCTTCAGGCGACCAACTTTACCTTTCTGTTCGCGCCCGCCTACCATCCGGCGATGAAGGCGGTCGTACCGATACGCGGGGCGCTCTCGGTAAGAACCGTGTTCAACGTTCTCGGACCCCTGACCAATCCTGCCGCACCGCCGTTTCAGCTGATTGGCGCCTACAGCAAGGCGGCCGCAAAACTGATGGCGGAGACTTTGGCCGGCATGCCACTCGAACGGGCGTTTGTCGTTCACGGCGAGCCCGGCTGGGATGAGGCAACGCCGGCCGGTGACTTCTGGCTGTATGACGTTACGCCCGGCAAGGTGACGGAAAGCAAGCGCAGCCCCGAGGACTATGGTCTCAAACGTTGCGAACCCGCGGCGCTTGAAGGCGGCGACGCCGAGCACAATGCGCATGAGCTCATCCGTGTATTCACCGGCGAAGACAAGGGTGCGCATCGCGATGCGCTGTTGCTGGGCACGTCGCTGGTGCTCGAGGTTCAGGGAGAGGCCAGGGATGCGAAGGACGGTGTCGCGCAAGCGGCCGCCGCCATTGATGACGGCCGGGCGGAAGCCTTCCTCGACGCGCTGCGAGCGCACTTCAAGGGCTGATGAGCGACTTTCTGCAAAACATGGCGAGCAGC
>Ga0316195_10001715_pt1 | contig 10020 bp, 12 predicted proteins | sample Phised1_MG_FD_204937 | JGI IMG/M metagenome (GOLD analysis project Ga0316195, IMG submission 204937) | Coastal sediment microbial communities from Maine, United States - Phippsburg sediment 1 | ecosystem: Environmental > Aquatic > Marine > Coastal > Sediment | place: USA: Maine | collected...
AGAGGCGCAGGCGGGAAGCGCGGGCTGATGGACAAGCTGCGCATCGAGGGCGGCCGCCCGCTGAAGGGCAGCATTCCGATCTCCGGCGCGAAGAACGCCGCACTGCCGATCCTCGCGGCGAGCCTGTTGGCCGAGAAGCCGCTGCTCGTGTCCAACGTTCCGCATCTGCAGGACGTCTCGACCACGCTGCGGCTGCTGCAGCGCATGGGCGTGCGCAGCGAGCGGGAAGGGGACCTGGTGTCGCTGGACGCCTCGGCAGTGAACTCGCCCGAGGCACCCTACGAGCTGGTGCGCACGATGCGTGCCTCGATCCTCGTGCTGGGCCCGCTGCTGGCCCGCTTCGGGCAGGCTCGCGTCTCGCTGCCCGGTGGCTGCGCGATCGGGCAGCGCCCGGTCGACCAGCACATCAAGGGCTTGCAGGCGATGGGCGCCAGCATCGACATCGAGCACGGCTACGTCGTCGCCAGGGCCGATCGCCTGCGGGGCGCGCGAATCGTCACCGACATGGTCACCGTGACCGGCACCGAAAACCTGATGATGGCTGCCACGCTCGCCGACGGAGAAACGATCATCGAAAACGCGGCGCGCGAGCCCGAGGTGGTCGACCTTGCCCACGCGCTCGTCGCGATGGGGGCGCGCATCGACGGCGCTGGCACCGACCGTGTCGTCGTGCAGGGCGTGCCGAGCATGCACGGCGCGAGCCATCGCGTGATGCCCGACCGCATCGAGGCGGGCACCTTCCTCTGCGCGGCGGCCGCCACCGGCGGCGAGATCCGCCTGACGGGCGCGGCACCGGCGACGATGGACGCGACGCTGGACAAGCTGCGCGAGGCCGGAGCCCGGATCGAGACCGGTGCCGACTGGATCTCGCTGTCGATGGACGGGCGACCCGAGGCGGTGAACCTTCGCACCGCGCCCTATCCGGGTTTCGCCACCGACATGCAGGCCCAGATGATGGCACTGAACGCGGTGGCGCAGGGCACCGGCGTGATCACCGAAACCATCTTCGAGAACCGCTTCATGCACGTCCTCGAGCTGCAGCGGCTGGGCGCGGACATTGCGATCGAGGGCAACACCGCGATCGTCCGCGGTGTCGAAAGGCTCTCGGGCGCCACGGTCATGGCCACCGACCTGCGGGCATCCGCGGGCCTGGTGATCGCCGGACTGGTCGCGGACGGCGAGACGGTCATCGACCGTATCTATCACCTCGATCGCGGCTACGATGGGATGGAAGCGAAGCTGGCCAGTGTCGGCGCGCGCATCGAGCGGATTTCGTGAGCGGACAATGGACGGCAACGACATGATCACGCTGGCCCTGTCCAAGGGCCGGATCTTCGACGACACGATGCCGCTGCTGGCGGCCGCGGGCATCCCGGTCGATCCGGCGATCGCCGAATCGCGCAAGCTGATCCTGCCCACCGGCGATCCGCTGCTGCGGATGGTGGTGGTGCGCGCGAGCGACGTGCCGACCTACGTGCAGTACGGCGCGGCCGACCTGGGCGTCGCCGGCAAGGACGTTCTCCTCGAGCACGGCGGCGAGGGGCTGTACCAGCCGGTCGACCTGCGCATCGGGCGCTGCCGGATGTGCGTGGCGACTGCGGCGGATTTCGATTACGCGTCGGCGGTGCGACGGGGTGCGCGGCTGCGGGTGGCGACCAAGTACGTCGAGACGGCGCGCCGCCATTTCGCCGACAAGGGCGTGCACGTCGATCTGATCAAGCTGTACGGCTCGATGGAGCTCGCGCCGCTGGTCGGGCTCGCTGATGCGATCGTCGACCTGGTGAGCACCGGCAGCACGCTGCGCGCCAACAATCTCGTCGAGGTCGAGGAGGTCATGCAGATCTCTTCGCGCCTGATCGTCAACCAGGCGTCGCTGAAGACGAAGGCGACACGGATCAAGCAGCTGCTGGCCGCGATCACCGCGGCGGTGTCCGGAGATTGAGACGATGGCGGACACGCGACTGATCAACGAGCTCGATTCCGGCGCGCCGGACTTCCGGGCGAGGCTCGCGGCGCTGCTGGCCTACGAACCGGGCCAGGACGCGGCGATCGAGCGGACGGTGGCCGACATCCTGCGCGACCTGCGCGCGCGGGGAGACGAAGCGCTTCTCGAGTACACGCGCCGCTTCGACCGCGTCCAGGTGGCGTCGGCAGCCGCGCTCGAACTGAGCCGCGGCGAACTCGACGCCGCGCTGGGTGCGCTCGCGGCACCCGAGCGGGACGCGCTGCAGGCTGCCGCGGAGCGCGTGCGCCGCTATCACGAGCATCAGCTCGCGAAGTCGTGGTCCTACACCGAACCCGACGGCACGCGTCTGGGCCAGCGGATCACGCCGCTCGACCGGGCGGGCATGTACGTTCCGGGCGGCAAGGCCGCCTACCCGTCGTCGGTGCTGATGAATGCGATCCCGGCCAAGGTGGCCGGCGTGCCGGAACTCGTGATGGTGGTGCCGACGCCCGACGGCGTGCGCAACCCGATGGTGCTCGCGGCGGCTGCGATCGCCGGCGTGGACAGGGTCTTCACCATCGGGGGCGCGCAGGCGATCGGCGCACTGGCCTACGGAACCGCGACGGTACCCGCGGTCGACAAGATCGTCGGCCCGGGCAATGCCTACGTCGCAGAGGCCAAGCGGCGGGTCTTCGGCACCGTCGGGATCGACATGATCGCCGGCCCGAGCGAGATCCTGGTGCTCGCCGACGGGACCACCGATCCCGACTGGGTCGCGATGGACCTGTTCTCGCAGGCCGAGCACGACGAGATGGCGCAGTCGATCCTGCTCTGCCCCGACGCGGCGTACATCGGCAGGGTTCGTGAGGCGATCACCCGGCTGCTGCCGCAGATGGCGAGGCAGCAGGTGATCCGCGCCTCGCTCGCGGCGCGCGGCGCGCTCGTGCGGGTTCGCGACATGAACGAAGCCTGTGAGCTGGCCAGCGAGATCGCGCCCGAACACCTGGAAATCGCCGCGCAGGACGCGTCCCGCTGGGCCGAGAGCATCCGCCACGCGGGCGCGATGTTCCTCGGCCCGTGGTCGTCGGAGGCGCTGGGCGACTACTGCGCCGGGCCGAACCACGTGCTGCCGACGATGCGCACCGCGCGCTTTTCCTCGCCGCTGGGCGTCTACGACTTCCAGAAGCGCTCGAGCGTCATCGAGATCTCGCGCGCCGGGGCCCAGACGCTGGGCCGCGTCGCCTCGACGCTCGCGCGCGGCGAGGGGCTCGATGCGCACGCGCGCAGCGCCGAGATGAGAATCGAGCGATGAGCGCGGCCGACGCGTCGCAGCGCCTGCGCCAGCGCCTGGAGCGCGTGGTGCGCGCCGACGTTCGCGCGATGTCGGGCTACCACGTGCCCGACTCCGCGGGGCTGATCAAGCTCGACGCGATGGAGAACCCTTATCTGCTGCCCGAGTCCCTGCGCGAGCAGCTCGGCCGCAGGCTCGCCGGCGTCGCGCTGAACCGCTATCCGGTGCCCGGCTACGCAGGGCTGAAGTCGGCGATCCGTGAGCGCCTGGGCGTCCCGGCGGGATTCGGCGTGGTGCTGGGCAACGGTTCGGACGAGCTGATCACCATGCTTTCGGTGGCCACCGCGACCGCCGGCGCCTGCGTGCTGGCGCCGGTGCCGTCGTTCGTCATGTACGAGATGTCGGCGCGTTTCGCGGGCAGCCGCTTCGTCGGCGTCGCGCTCGCGCCCGACTTCGGGCTGGACCTGCCGGCCATGCTCGCGGCGATCGAGCGTCACGATCCCGCGGTCGTCTATCTCGCCTATCCCAACAACCCGACGGGCAATCTCTTCGACGACGGGGCGATCGAGGCTGTCGTGCGGGCGGCGTCCGGCGTCGTCGTGCTCGACGAGGCCTATCACCCGTTCGCCCGCCGTTCCTGGATGCACCGGCTCCCTGAGTTCGAGAACCTGATCGTCATGCGCACGGTCTCCAAGCTGGGACTCGCGGGCATCCGGCTCGGCTATGCGGCGGCGGCCGGGCCCTGGCTCGACGAGCTGGAAAAGGTCCGCCCGCCCTACAACGTCAGCGTGCTGGACGAGGCTGCCGCGGCGTTCGCGCTGGAGCACCTCGAGGTGTTCGACGCGCAGGCGCAGACCATCCGCGCGGACCGTGAGAGGCTCGCGGCACGGCTGTCCGCGCTGCCCGGCGTCGAGGTCTTCCCGTCGCAGGCCAATTTCGTGCTCGTGCGGGTCGGCGACGCGCCGGCCGTCTGGAAGGGTCTGCTGGAGCGCGGCGTCCTGGTGAAGGACGTCGGTAGAATGCACGGCTTGCTGGCCGGATGCCTGCGCCTGACGGTGGGCACTGCCGCGGAGTGCGATCGGCTCGTGGCAGCGCTCGGGCAGGTGCTCGCGGCCCGGTCCTGAGGCCATCGCATCGAGGAGCGCCAACATGACGAGTCGCAGCGCCGAAGTGATCCGCAATACGGCGGAGACGCAGATCCGGGTCCGAGTCGACCTCGACGGTACCGGCAAGTCCGCGCTCGACTCGGGCGTTCCGTTCCTCGACCACATGCTCGACCAGATCGCGCGGCACGGCCTGATCGATCTCGAGATCGAGGCCAAGGGCGACCTGCACATCGACGCGCATCACACGGTGGAGGACATCGGCATCACGCTGGGCCAGGCGACTGCCCGTGCGCTGGGCGACAAGAAGGGCGTCCGCCGCTACGGGCATGCCTATGTGCCCCTGGACGAGGCGCTGTCGCGGGTGGTGCTCGACCTGTCCGGGCGCCCGGGGCTGGACTGGCACGTGCAGTTCACCCGAGCCATGGTCGGACAGTTCGACGTCGATCTCGCACGCGAATTCTTCCAGGGCTTCGTGAACCACGCGCTGGTGACGCTGCACGTCGACAACCTGCGCGGGAACAACGCCCACCATCAGTGCGAGACGGTCTTCAAGGCGTTTGCCCGGGCGCTGCGCATGGCGGTGGAGCCCGACGAACGGCTCGGAGGTCGCATTCCGTCGACCAAGGAGACGCTGTAGTGCATTCGGGCGAGCGATCCGGTCGCGGCGCCCGCCGCCGTGCCGTCCGCCTGAACCGGACCGGGCGGACGCGGTGAGTACGATCGCGGTCGTCGACTACGGGATGGGCAACCTTCGGTCGGTCGCCAAGGCCCTCGAGCATGTCGCGCCCAAGGCGCGGGTGATCGTCACCGGGGTGGCAGCCGAGATCGACGCGGCAGACCGTGTCGTGTTCCCCGGTCAGGGCGCGATGCCCGACTGCATGCGCTACCTCGACGAGTCCGGCCTTCGGGAGGCCGTGCTGCGCGCATCGCGGGACAAGCCCCTGTTCGGCGTCTGCGTCGGGGAGCAGATGCTGTTCGACTGGAGCGCGGAGGGCGACACGCCGGGCCTTGGCGTGTTGCCGGGCAAGGTGCTGCGCTTTCCCGACGAGGCGATGCGGCGCCCGGACGGTTCCCGCCTGAAAGTCCCGCACATGGGCTGGAACCGCGTTCGGCAGGCGCGCGCGCACCCGATCTGGCAGGGCGTCCCGGACGGCGCCTACTTCTATTTCGTCCACAGCTTCTTCGCGGCGCCCGCAGACGACGCGCTGACCGTGGGCACGACCGACTACGGTCTCGCCTTTACCTGTGCAGTCGCGCGGGATAATATCTTCGCGACCCAGTTCCATCCGGAAAAGAGCGCCGCGAACGGCCTTCGGCTCTACGAGAATTTCGTTCACTGGAAACCCTAGCGCCGCACATGCAGTGCGCTCCGCCGTGCGGCGCTCCCTCTTCCCCCACAGTCCCGATACCCCCGAAATGCTGCTGATTCCTGCGATCGACCTCAAGGACGGGCGTTGCGTCCGGCTTCGACAAGGCGACATGAGCGACGAAACCGTCTTCTCCGAGGACCCGGCCGAGATCGCCCGAATGTGGGCCGAGCAGGGCGCCAGGCGGCTGCACCTCGTCGACCTGAACGGCGCGGTGGCCGGCCGCCCGAAGAACGAGCCTGCGATCCGTGCGATCGTCGATGCGGTGGGTTCCAGGATCCCGGTGCAGCTCGGTGGCGGCATCCGCGACCTCGACACGATCGAGCGATACCTGGACGACGGCATCAGTTACGTGATCATCGGCACCGCGGCGGTGAAGAGCCCGGGCTTTCTGCACGACGCCTGCGGCGCGTTCCCCGGTCACATCATCGTCGGACTCGACGCGAAGGACGGCAAGGTGGCCACCGACGGCTGGAGCAAGCTGACCGGCCACGACGTGCTGGACCTGGCCAGGAAATTCGAGGGCTACGGGGTCGAGGCGGTCGTGTACACCGACATCGGCCGAGACGGGATGCTCACCGGGGTCAACATCGAAGCCACGGTGAGGCTCGCGCGCGGGCTGAAGATCCCGGTGATCGCCTCCGGCGGCTTCGCCAGCCTCGACGACGTCGAGAAGCTGTGCGCGGTCGAGAGCGAGGGCATCGAGGCCGCGATCCTCGGTCGCGCGCTCTACGAGGGCAAGCTCGACTTCCGTGCCGCACAGGACCGCGCCGACGAGCTCAACGGACCCGGCTGACGCGCGTGCTCACCAAGCGAATCATTCCCTGCCTCGACGTCACCGCCGGCCGGGTGGTCAAGGGCGTGAACTTCGTGGAACTGCGCGACGCCGGTGACCCGGTGGAGATTTCGCGCCGCTACGACGAGCAGGGCGCCGACGAGCTCACCTTCCTCGACATCACCGCATCGAGCGACGAGCGCGACATCATCCTGCACGTGATCGAGTCGGTCGCCGAACAGGTGTTCATCCCGCTGACCGTCGGCGGCGGAGTGCGCAGTGTCGCCGACGTGCGCAGGCTGCTCAACGCGGGCGCCGACAAGATCTCGATCAACACCGCCGGGGTGCAGAATCCGCAGCTCATCGCCGACGCGAGCGGGCGCTACGGCGCGCAGTGCATCGTCGTCGCGATCGACGCGAAGGCCCGCGCGCAGGGCGGCTGGGAGGTGTTCACGCACGGCGGGCGCCGGCCGACCGGGCGCGACGCTGTCGAGTGGGCCTGCGAGGTCGAGCGCCTGGGCGCCGGCGAGATCCTGCTGACCAGCATGGATCGTGACGGCACCCGCCAGGGCTTCGACCTGGCGCTCACCCGGGCGATCAGCGACGCGGTCGGAATCCCGGTGATCGCCTCCGGCGGCGTCGGGACCTTGCAGCATCTGGCCGACGGCGTGACCCAGGGTCGCGCCGACGCGGTGCTGGCGGCCAGCATCTTTCATTTCGGCGAACACACGGTGCGCGAGGCCAAGGAATTCATGGCCGCGCAAGGCATCGCGGTGCGGCTCGACTGAATACCGGTGAGCGATCCGATGACCAGTTCGAACGACACACTCGCCAGGCTCGCCCGGGTGATCGAATCGCGACGCCAGGCCGACCCCGACAAGTCCTACGTCGCGCGCCTCTTCGCCAAGGGGCCGGATGCGGTCCTGAAGAAGATCGGCGAGGAAGCGACCGAGACCGTGATGGCCGCGAAGGACGGTGACACGGCCAAGATCGTCCATGAAACCGCGGACCTCTGGTTCCATTGCCTGGTCATGCTCGCCCAGTACGGTCTTTCTCCTGCCGAGGTGCTCGCCGAGCTCGAGCGGCGCGAGGGGCTTTCCGGGCTGGAGGAAAAGGCGCTGCGAAAGGCGACTGGCCGGGACGCCGACGAAACCCGCGGCGGGTGAGCCGTCGCTGCGTCCGGTCGGACCGCGAATCCGAACCCGAATCGACACCGAATGAACACACTGCGCGGAGCCGCTGAACGATGACCCAAAAGCCCGACTGCCTCTTCTGCCGGATCGCCCGTGGCGAGATCCCCAGCCGCAAGGTCTACGAGGACGACGAGATCCTGGCGTTCCACGACATCCATCCGTCGGCGCCGATCCACTTCATGATCATCCCGAAGGTCCACGTCGAGAACCTCTACGACGCGGACCTGCGTCATCAGGCGCTGCTGGGCAAGCTGATGGGCATGGCAGGCCAGCTCGCGCGCGAGCAGGGGGCGAACGACGGTTTCCGCCTGGTCGTGAACAACGGAAGAGTGGGCAGGCAGGAGGTGTATCATCTGCACATCCACGTCCTGGGCGGACCGGATCCTCTGGGTTCCGGCATGAACCGCCAGTAACTTCGAATGGACACGGCCGTCGAGCGGCGGTCATCAGGAGTCGTATATGGGATCTCTAAGCATTTGGCACTGGCTGATCGTGCTGGTCATCGTCATGCTGGTGTTCGGCACCAAGAAGCTGCGCAACATCGGGCAGGACCTCGGCGGCGCCGTCAAGGGCTTCAAGGAAGGCGTCAAGGAAGGAACCGAAGAGGCGAGCTCGGAGAACAAGGCGTCCGTGCAGTCCGGTTCGCAGCAGAACCGAACCATCGACGTCGAGGCCAAGGAAAAGAGCTGAGCGCGGCGCTCCGGGCGCCCGGCGAGACGCGCGAGCGGTCCAGGGTGACCGCTCGTGGCGTTTATGGCCCCGGCGCGCGAGCCTGACGCGCCGGCCATCGCCGCAGCGTCTTCGCCGTCAACCACGGTTCCGACTCCCGACCAACGACCATGTTCGACATCGGTTTTTCCGAGATGGTGATCGTCGCCGTCGTGGCGCTGGTGGTGCTCGGGCCGGAAAGGCTGCCGCGCGTCGCGCGCCAGGCGGGGCAGTGGATGGGCAAGCTGCAGCGCTACATCAGCGATGTCAAATCCGACATCAACCGGCAGATGGAGCTCGAAGAGCTGCGCAAGCTGCAGTCGGAGGTCAAGGACGCGGCGTCCAGCCTCGAAAGCTCGCTGAAGTCGACCGTCGCCGAGACGAAGTCCAGCTTCGACGAGATGTCCGAGGCGATCCAGGGCTCCGCGTCGACCGGTTCGGACGAAGCTCGCACCGACTGGGACAAGATCTACGCCGTTCGCCGGACCCGTGAACGGGTCCTGGAGCGCCGCCAGGAGCGCGCGAAAGCGCTCGGGCACAAGCAGCCGAAGCGACGCCAGTAGGCGCACGCCGGCACCACACCGACGAGCGGAACCGCCAAGACGATGGCTCAGGAAGAAAGCTTCATCTCGCACCTTGTCGAGCTGCGGAACCGCCTGATTCGTTCGCTGCTGGTCGTGCTGGTGCTTTTCTTCGTCTGCTTCTACTTCTCCGGCGAGATCATGAAGTTCCTGTCGCTGCCGCTCTACCAGGTGCTGCCGGCGGGCTCGAAGCCGATATTCACCGACCAGGCCGGCGCGTTCTTCACGCTCACCAAGGTTGCGTTCCTGACCGCGCTGCTGCTGTCGATGCCCTGGGTGCTCTACCAGGCCTGGGCCTTCGTCGCGCCGGGCCTCTACGAGCACGAGAAGAAGTTCGCGCTGCCGCTGATCGTATCGAGCATCTTCTTTCTGGTCGTGGGGATCGCATTCGCGTACACCTTCGTGCTGCCTGCCGCTTACAAGTTCTTCATCAGGATGTCGGCGCAGACGGGTGCCGAGACGCTGCAGGACCTGCAGAAGTACTGGGACTTCACGCTCGCGATCTTCTTCGGGTTCGGCCTGACCTTCGAGGTGCCGGTCGTCGAGATGCTGCTGGTCAAGCTCGGCCTGGTCAGCATCGAGCAGCTCAAGCAGGCCAGGCGCTACGTCGTGGTCGGCGCGTTCGTCGTCGCCGCCGTGCTCACACCGCCGGACGTGATTTCGCAGTTCATGCTCGCGGTCCCGCTGTGCCTGCTCTACGAGCTCGGAATCTTCCTGGCGCGCTTCATCAAGGCGCGCAGCCGGGCGCCCGACGCCAAGGAAGAGGAACCCTCGCCGGGTCCGGCCGACAGCTAGCCGGGCGAGCCGGTTCCCCGCCTGCGGCGGAGTCCCCGCCCGACGCTTCGGGCCTTCACAGCTAGTCCGTTCGCCCCGGCTTCGGGCGCTTGCCGACCATGATGTTCAAGTCGATCTCGCGCCCATCGCGCACGAAGCGGAATCGCGCGGTCCTGCCCGGCTTGAGCTGGGCGATCACGTTGAGCATCGATGTGGTGCCGGTCACCGGCTGGTCCTCGACCGCGAACAGGATGTCGCCCACCTTGACGCCCGCCTTGTC
>Ga0316195_10001716_pt1 | contig 10019 bp, 10 predicted proteins | sample Phised1_MG_FD_204937 | JGI IMG/M metagenome (GOLD analysis project Ga0316195, IMG submission 204937) | Coastal sediment microbial communities from Maine, United States - Phippsburg sediment 1 | ecosystem: Environmental > Aquatic > Marine > Coastal > Sediment | place: USA: Maine | collected...
TCCCGGGCTTCACGACGCAGATCCGCGACCTCGCTGCTGTTGGCTTGTCGGACAATATCCCCAGCCAGGCGCTTCTTGCCGGCTTCCATGAAGTCCTTGGACCACTTGTAGTAGAGGCTCTGGGCAATGCCTTCCCGGCGGCACAGCTCGGCAATGCTGTCTTCGCCACGCAAGCCATCCAATACGATGCGTATTTTCTCCTCCGCACTGTATTGCTTGCGCGTCTTGCGCTTGATCTCACGAATGGTCTGTTCTGACGACGACGGTCGTCCCGATGGTTTCTGTTTCATCTCTACTCCTCAGATTAGGATGAACAAAAACTCTCCCTTAAACCAGCGCTAAATCTGTCCCATAGGGGCTGACGGGGAACAAAGCAGACATCGTTCCGGGCACCCGATAGCTGGAATTTGACGCACTTGTCGAATGTAAAACTCGACGTAGTTTGGTTGGCAATTACTTCTCAATACAGGAGAACACAATGCCAACCACCAGCGACAAGTACAGCCAACACGGTTTTGTCTCGTTAAGGCCGGCCACGGCCCAACTAGGGATTCACGAACTGCTTGTTAGTGCGGCACGGCGACTCCTAACCTTCCCGGTTGCAACGGCAATTGGATTTCTAGCCACCGCTGCCTTCTGCTTCATAATTGATCGCGTCGCCATTTTGCTCAATATTGGCTGGGGCACCAAGATCGTCCTTATCGGTCTGGTGAGTTGCGCGCTACTTCTCTGTCTGTTGGCATTGGCGGTAATACGTGAAGACAGCGACAACCACATCCGTTACCTATTCCGAGTTGGTGCGGCAATCACGGTCATCGCGGGATTCGCAATGGGGCTATTGGCACTCCTGGTCGTATATGTTGTCCCAGTCCAGTACTTTGAGTTTTTTCAACATTACTGGGTTGCGAAATGGGCCGTATTCGTTCTTCTTCCACTGGGATCAGCAGCATTCGCGGCCGGCACGCCAAACGTCTTGCTCGCGTGGATGATTGTCGCCCGGCATGAAACCCACTTTGGCGACACTCTGCAGTTCGTCCTATCCAACGTTGAGTCTAGCCTCTACCGCTGGATGAGCTTCATTGTGGGGATCAGCCTGTCTTGCGCACTGATTTCATGCCTGCCAGTCGTCGGGTTGCTGATTCCGATATTTCTAACGCAGTTTTACTCGGTTATTCTGACCGAATCGATTGTCGAATCGGAAAACAAACAATGAAAACCAGCACAGATTTCGCGTGCCCGCACTGTGGCTCAGAAAACACCAGGAGTTATAGAGCAGTGTGGGAAGCAGGATCGGGCACATCGTCGGGCCACGGCAGTGTGGATACCGGGAAGACGTTCCCAGGTCGAATGGGTATAGAGCTTCAAAGCTCGACCAGAGAAGCTGACATCGCCGAGAAACCTAGCAAATCCACTAACTTTAGGATGACCTTGGGATTTTGTCTCGCTGTGTGCGCACCACCTTGCATGTACCTGTATTCTTTGCTGCCAATATATGCACAAGACGCGTACCAAGAAAATCTGCCGGTAAGCATCGCATTGTTCGTCGTTGTTGGTGCCACACTCTATACTTGGGGCAAGGCCGCCGCATCACGTATAGACGGCGATCTTCAGAAACGGATCGCCGATTGGGAGCAAACCTGGCGCTGCGACCGCTGTGCCAAATCATTCATGGTCGAGTAGTCCAACTCAAGGAATCGGCCAATACTTTCCGCTTGAGCTCCCCAGGACCATCCCAAAACTTGCCGTTCGTGAATGGCTGTTTCGGTGAATGGCGAGGTCCGCTTTACTCCCGATACCAGCCGGTCAAACGGCCGCTTGCGGGGTATTCTCGGGGTCTGCAAATGGCCCAAAGGCGACGGTCGCCGAAATCGCTTCGCAGCAATTTTTCGAGCAGATCGTATGACCGCTTCCGCCTAAAACCGGACCGTCGCTCTGAAGTGTAACAATAGCCTGCTGGCGCAACGACGGAGACGTTAAGGCTCGGCAACTTGAAAAATTGACTCAACTGTCCATCGTAGAGCGAATAGAGTCGTTTGCGCGCCGCCACATTGGACCGACCGCAATCAAAAGAACAAGTACGTTGAACAAGGCATTTGGCCAGTGACCAGAGAGGATTGACCCGGCGCTATCAAGGACAAACCACGATAGCATCCCTGCGAGAACTGCGCGCCGAACACCTTCGGGCTCGGCGTCATAGACTTTGCCAGACAGGAACCAGATCATTACCCCCCAGCCGAGTAGGAAGCCGCCGGTTAGCGCCGACAAGAAGCGCATCGTTGATCCCTCGTAGATCTGTGAGCCGTCAACTGGCCAACTCAAGATGTCGAGCGAAAGTCGCGCTAGTTCGTCGGTCTGCGACATCGTACCCAGAAAAAACGCCGGCCCAAATGAACCAACGACAATCGCAGTCACTTTCAGCCATTTCTTGTGCAAGCTCTTTGACATTGGTGAACCCCTTGTTGATATGTCTATCTGAACAATCAAAACAACGCATCGTAACCGGAGTTACGCGGCCGATACCACAGAAAGTGACGGAGTTAGTTCCGGAGTGACGGAGTTAAGTCCTGAGGTTCACCACTGAACCGCGGACCTTAACTCTGTCACTTTCGAGGCCGTAACGTGTTGATTTGTAGTCCGCTCTAACCATCAGGCCAACAGCGTAACTCCGTCACTTTGCGTGACAAGTGGTCGATCATGAGTGGAGAGTTTGGGTCAGAACTCGCCGCTCGCCCTCCTCTTCAATCTTAACTTTTGCCGAAAAGTTGGGTGCCCTACTCCGACCGTTAGGGCATCAACCAGACATTAAGGCCGCTAGCGAAATTTACAAATACTCCCTTAGCCTGGACAACAACGCCGGCCATATGCTGTTGGCCTATTCGATCACCTTCTTCAGAATGTTCCCAATTGCTTGCGGTTCGTCTACCACATCCTCGCCGCGATCGCGGCGAATCTCGCGTTGGCGCCGTTCCACGTCTCGAAGAACCAGATCAGCGCAATGCTCGCAAACCTGAAAAGCCTGACCGTTAATATAGACCGTTGTCCGCGCCACACGACGGACGTGTTCGCTGGTCTCGCGCTTACCGTTACCGCCGCAACGCTTATATTCGCATTTCATTTTCATAAGCTGCCTAAATCAAAGTGGAAAGTGACGACTTCTTCGTCTCGGAAACCGATATGCGCCAAACGAGTTCTTTAGCGGCACGACACGCGGCGAGTCTCGATTGGCATTTTTGGCACCGATACAGATTATGAAATCGCCGCCATACTGAAGATTGAATTCGCAATGAAGGCAATCATCTATCACGTTTGCGTAGGCCTTCCCGCGCCAAATACGTGCGGGCTTAGGGCAATGATCGACATGAACGGCCATCCCGCGACTTACTACCGGCATTCGTCTCCCACTGCTCAGAAGTTTGGCAAGTCGAACGTCTGCGTAGGCATTGTATATCCAAACCTTGCGCTCTACAGACTCAACCACATGAAATCGGATCAAGTCTTTATTCAGATCCCTAGGCAAATCAGACAGGTCGATTTCGAGTGTTGACACTCCTTCTTGCCTAATTCGTGAGAGCTTATCGTCGTCGATTCCGTGGGTGACCTTGATTTCAATCGCCAACTTGTAACCGGCAATAATGGCGATTGCGTCGGGAATAGTTGCTCCGAGCTTCCTCTCGAGTTCAATTGAGTCAATCGGGTAGTCCTTCTGGGGAGCAAACTCGACTGGAGCCCGATTATTTTCGAGTCTTGCTGTTACCGCAGGCAGGACGATATGCAGTTCTTCTTCCAATACTTCCTTTGCGGCTAAATGAAGCGACGTCTCGTAAGCGCCCTCACAACTGGCGCTGTTTGCGTGAGAAAAATGATGAATATTCTTTTCGCCATGGCGCGCGATTAGCGGAGCCTCGCAGCCCGGACAGGCACAGCCGCACTGAAGCCCTCGTTCGACGTCATCGACGTGAACTAGCCGCCCATCTTTGAGCCCAAAAGGGATTCTATTGTCTGACGCAGGACCTGCTCGGGTCTGCAGGTGTTCGTCGGACTTTAGTCCAATTTTTCCGAATGTGGTCATAGTGATCTCCGAATTGGGACGGCAGACTAGCGCCCTATGGAGATCACTATAGGTAGTCTTTGGATTTGCGTGATATCGAAATTGTCCCGTGAAAACTAGTTTTTGGCGGGACGGATTCCCTTAAGGAACTTCTGTGCAGTGGCTGGAAATGACTTCAAGAAGTCTTCGCGACCATCATCCGTCAGCCACTCGACAGGACCACCTAATCCTTCGGAGTACTTATCCAGTACCTCTCTGACCAGAATAGGATATTTGACCCTAGATTCGTAACTATTGACGAGAGTTTTAGCCTTCACGCCGAGGTCGAACTTGTCAATCACGGCTTCAGCAGCTTTGGTCCGCGAGAGGCCAAACTCCTCAATCAATGTACGCATGTCGAAATACACATGTGTACGCTCGATTTGTCTAGGGTAGTCCTTCAGAGGCGAAACCGAACCGCTATTCCTAGCTTGTAGGCCCAACATCGATGCAACCAAATCCGGGTCTTGCTCCTCGAGAATCTTTCCGAACGCCACAGCCAATGGCTCGAGGATCCAGCTTCCTGGCGCAACACCGTTTTCTACCAAGACCACGAAAGCCTCTAGCAACATGGGCATGCTGCCGGTAACACTGTATTGAAACCTTAGGTCGTCATAGACGAACCAATCAACATTCTCCAATGCATCTGCGGTTATGCCCGGGAGTGGCTCATCCGCCATGCATTCAATGATTCGCTCCAGGTCTTCAATTGCGGACTCGAGCTCTACATCTTTCCGACCGCCTTCAACGTGGTCTACGCGCTCAGATAGCTCCCTGAGCGCTCTCTGCGCCCGCGTCCGCAGTAACGGACGTTCATTTTCACCGTGGTTGCGGGCAACTTCGTCGGATTGCGTCTCTTGGATAATCGGCTCGAGCGTTTCTCGCCCTTCCGTGGCATGGCGGTCGTTGTGTGTATTGGAATTTGACATCGATTGACCAGTAGCTAGACATGCAGAGAGTATAATCTGCCACACAAGGGTACTGCGTGGTTGCCGAATCACCCAAACTCAGGGAAATCCGCGAGGGTGAAATCTTAACTTTTGACACTTTCTTGGGATTGCCTCTCCTTGGTGATCGGAAGGCCGAATTGACCTGGAGGCTCTCGAGCGCCCCCTGAAGTGGCGCTAATCCGCATAACGGAACCGGACCGACACCCCGCCATAAACGTTGCGTTCCGGATCTTTGATTGTCTTCCCGTTTTAGGCAGTCCACCAGCCAGAACACCACAGGCGAGCGACTTTTTGGCGTCCCCTAGACGATTCGTAAGGTCCGTTTCACCACTTATGCTTCATAGGTGATGAAACGCTTGATATGAGTTTTGGCTATCTCAGCGATCTCAGAGGAAACACAACTCCCCAACTATTGCATAAATCTTGGCGCCCTCCTCCGGTTCGAACTTCCTGATGAAGATCCTGCCTTCCCATACGAGAACCTATCCGGCGGTATTTTTAAATCCGCTAAAACTGTCGAGTCTTTCACGGAGTGTCGAAGCCCATTTTCTGATAACCCGCTTGACCTCAGAAGTATTGGTCACCCGATTCGAATTTTTCATCATGAAATCGTCTCCAATACTGTCGCGATCGATTGCGCGAACAAGGATTGCATCAGTAATAGAATCACGAATCTCGAGCACCAGCGTAACCGCACCAATTTCCGCCAAGTAGATCTCACTGCGTCCAATGGGCTCCGGGGGCACGTACGACACAACATCCAGAAGCGCACCACGGATCAAAAGTACGTCAGGACCCGGCTCGTTGACGAGTGTAAATCGCGTACTCTTGCCAAGTTCGTCCAGTAGTGTCTCTCCGACAACCTGCCGAAACAGGGCCTTCTGCTCGTCGCTAACTTCGTACGGTCCACCCCTCGAGCGAGAAAATGATGTTCGGCCGGATTCACCGCCAGGTCGGTACTCGATGCCAGCGCCCTGAAGCATGATTTTTGTGTAACCCGAGAGATCAAGGCCCGGCATCGCCCACGCCTGGTCCGCAGCGCTATTCTGCACCGCATGCAAGCCGTCAAATGTAATCTCGGCATTCGGGCCTGTATCGAGTGTCGGCGTCGGTGTTGCGCATCCGGCAAATGAAAGCGAAAGAAATGACAAGGCCATGCACTTCTGGATTAGCATCTTATTGGATTTTTTGCTCACAGCTTTACTCCTGATTTTTCAAACTTTGTCTTGTTAATTGGATCATAAACTACCGGTTTCGTTCGCTCATTACTCCCGAGGGTGTAATCTGGGGTGTAGGCTCGCCGAGCTGCCGCAAATACGGATTGACTGGCCGTGCCGCCCTCGAAACCGGAGCCACTACGGGTTATCGTTTGCTGCTCCGGGAAGCATCCAGCCTGGCTTAAATGCACTGCTTGACGATTTTTCGCTCGACGTCTCCAGGATCATTGATCAACTCGTAGAAGTCGTCGATATAGCGAATAAGTCGCTTCCGCACTCTGGAATCCAGCCCTTCCTGCTCAAGAACCAGTTTGTAGATCGCCTCACGACGATCTCTGAACCGCCTCAATGAGGCCTCGATGTACTCATTATTGACGCATCGGCCACGATATACCCGCTGCCGCACGCTCCGAATGCGAAACCGTTCATTAGCAACTGCATACGGCGCGTCAACGAATCCCGACTGGTCAAAGTCATATGGAATGGCGACGACGGGGTCGATACTGTTCCCGAAAAGCACGTAGTTGTGGCAGCACTCGTCGTCCGGGGCACCTGCAATCGGAGAGAAGTCCGTATTGCCTATCAGGAATTCGAACACCGATGTTAGATTCAGTTGGTCCGGCTGAATTGAAGCCACCGTCGTTCGATCAACTTTCAAGTCTTCCAGCCCGTATCGTGCGCTCAGTCGATTCTTGTGTTCAATCAGAAATGCATAACGTTCCTTCCCTCCTCCGCCCTCCTCGGTATTGACGTACTTGACACGCAGCAAGCGCGCTCGAAAACTCATGTCTGTGACAACATTAAGTATTCGGTAGGCAAGATATTCCCTAAGCACGACCTGTTCGTACCGTTCAGAGTAGTTGCAGTGGATTACCAGTTTTAGCTTGTTTTGCTGATCAAATATCGTCCCGTCCGTTTGCCTTTTTCGCAGATTTAGAAGCAGCGGCGGATAATCACAAGTCTTGTGCCGAAAATGTCCTCGTGTTCGGATTTCGAGATCAAGTTTGACCACGGTACCGTCGGCGTTCATGTACTGAATAACGCCGGGCAGATAGTTGTCCTTCGGCCGCTCCCGGACGAGCGTCGTCAACGGAGCTGTGATGGTCATATGAAGTATTTCGTCACCCTGAAACAACGGGTCAGGCATGTTCTTCACCTCCGCCGACGCCGAGAGAGTCAGGAATGTGAACATGACCACGGTGAGTGCTCGGTACAGAATCTGCATTATTTATCCTCGCGCCTCGGTTTCACGGAAGCTGTTGAGTTGAATCCTTTGATGACAATGAAACTTGCAACTCGGCGCGCTTTTTTGCGAGCCGGCCATCGTCTATCGGGTTCTGTCCAAAATCCAAGTGCCACAACAGCACGTTTGTAAAACAGAAAAACAAGGCCATAACAGCTGCGATACCAAGGTGACCGATACCCGCCGCCAAGCCGATGCAAATCGACGAAAAAATATATATGCCGTCGATCGCCTCCTGCAGCGAGACACGAAACCGTACTGCAGCGACCATTGCTGCCAAGCCAAAAGCAAGTGCGAGGTTATTCTGGATCAGCATTACAATGGTGGTAGCGCAAATCGGCAGGACCATGAGGGCACGCACGAAGTTCTTCCGAAAACCAACTTCTCTCCTGGTCGCAGCGTAGGTCCAGGTTATCGGAAGCATCACCAGTAGCGTGCCACCCAGGCTGAGTGCGAGAAACAGGCCAATATTCGCGATCTGGCGGGGAGTTGGTTGCTGCTCAACGGTGGCTTTGCTCGGCATTGACAACTTGTCGGTGATAGTTTGCTTGTCGGCCTCTATTTCCGCTGCTTCTAAGGCAGTCGTACCCCCGAGCGGCATAACCGACAGCAACTCTGGCTTCAAGACGCCGACCGCAAGAACACTGCCTAACAGAAGCAAGAAATAAGCGGTGAGGTGCAGCACCAGGCGATGCGCAGAAACTTCATCTCTCATAAGGATGATCCTCTGATTGTTGATTTGCAGTCAATATTAACCGGGGATATGACGACAACTAAATCAGAACCAGGCACTGCCGACCGTGAGGTAGAACGCCGTCTCTTCAGGGCCGCGTGCAACGTCGATTCCGACCTGCATGCGAAGCTTTCTCGCGATGCGGTAGCGAAAGCCGAGGCCACCAGCGACCACCGTATCGTTGGATGCCGCGAAGGAGTCCACCGCCGTTGTCCGACCGGCGCCGGCGAAGAAATTCAGGGTCCAACGCGGCGTCAGACCCCATAAGAACTCCGCCTCGGTCGTCACCACCTCCTGTCCCTGATAGCGCATCGCGGGAATTCCGCGCAGATTGACGAACGGGAAACTGAAGAACGGCACATCGCCGTTGACCGCCTCTCCGTCGAGTCTGAGACCCAGGGTTGAGAATTCGCCAACGGGCACGAAGTAGTTAAGCGAACCGTGTACGTGACCAAAGTCAAAATCGCTGCCCCAGGTGTCCGCGTAATTTCGGTACTGGAGTTTTGCACGAAGACCGCGGCTCGGTGTAAATGTAGAGTCACGGCTATCGAATTCGACGACTGCACCGACACCGCCCTGCTCGAACGCGCCGAGCGGTGGCGGCAGGTTGATCGGTTGGTCCTGGATCAGGAAATTCGTTTCGGCGTCGATGTACAGGTAATCCATGCCGAGCCACCAGTTCGATTCCCGCAGGCGGACCTTCAGTTGCTGAAAAAGAAACTCGCCGAGGACGTTGAACTTGATGCCCTCATCGAGCAGGGCTTGCTGGCCGAGGTTTGGGTAAAAGCGGAGGTTGGCGTCAGCCCTGGCGATTGCTCCAAGGTAACGAACATGGTCTTCGTTCCATACACCGAGGTGCCCGACACCATAGAAGTTGGTGCCGTTTTCGGTCTTCGCTCCAAAGCCCACTGTGATGCTCGGCGGGCCGCGGTGCGGATGCACCTCGGCATCAACCGGTTTCGGCGGATGGAAATAGGCGACGGCAAAGCCCAGTCCGGCGCCGACGGCCGGCTCGGTGATTATTATCGGTACCGGGAAGAAACCGGTGGCGCTTGCGAGGTAGTTGCTGACATCGAACTTCCCGTCCTGCGCGTCGATCATATTCTTCGCGAACCAGTCCGAGAAGCTATCGGACCGGGCCGCACTGGACCACGCGGCCAGGATCACGGCCGCGACCAGCGCGCTATATGCGTATGGCGGGTTGCGTCTGATTGTCATTGCCCTACGCCCCGATTCGACGCGTCAGAAGCGCCTTTACCCGAATTCCTGTTCCACGCCATTCAGAACTTGAAGCGAGCGCCGAATGCCGGCCCGCTGAACGAGAAGCCCTGCAGCAGGCCAGAGGGTCCCTGGTCATACTCGAGGTGACGATAGACCACGAGCATGTCTCCCCAGTTGAATGCGTAGCTCGCGCCAGCCATCAGGTTCCAGGTCAGGTCGGCATCACCCGCACCGATATCAGCGTAATATGGCAGGGACCAGCGAGATTCGCCCAACGCGATCTCGCCACGGACCCCGACAACTGCATCCCACAAGGCGACGTCCCTGCTGATACGCCCGTCGGCGGGCAGGACCACTGTGTTGTCCGGCAACGTGATCTCCGCCGTGAGGCTCCAGGTTGTGGCCAACTCGACGCCGAAGTAACGGGCGCCAGCGAACGCATCGGCGAATGACCCGCCCGAACGGTAGAAGGTGTAGCCGAACAGCAGGTCCCAGGTAAGACCTTTGAGCTCCGTCTCGCTGCTGGCAGTGATGTCTGCGCTGACCGGAATATTGACGCCGTCGTTGG